>OBIY01000349.1_pt1 | contig 19225 bp, 17 predicted proteins | sample 1519841 | NCBI WGS metagenome assembly OBIY01 (sample SAMN03019774, study PRJEB22545) | beach sand metagenome | biome: beach; feature: sea beach; material: beach sand | place: USA: Municipal Pensacola Beach, FL | collected 2010-07-30 | depth 30-40 cm m
CAGGGTGTTGAAAACTATCTCTGACCGACTGGGCGGTGGGCAAAAACTCCAGGTGCTGGTAACCCACTGTGGTTAACAGGCTGTTGATTTCCAGCGGGGACGGAATGCTATCCTCCCTTTCCGACGGCCCGAAGCCCCACAGATCCACCAAGGGTCCGATGGTCGGATCGAAAGCACCATCGGTTTGCTCGAACACCCGTTGACTGATAAGCAGCAGTTGCCAGAACATGGGACTGACGGCAAAGTCCTCGCCCACCGGCATTCGATTAAGCCGGTTAAGCTCGGAATCGTATTGGTAGGTGCTCAGCATTGCATCGAGATAATCGAGCAATTTTGCAACGCCGACCTCATTTACAACGAATTCGGGATCGTCGTTGGAGAGATACTTAACACTGTAAGTTGTGCCCATGGTTTGACCCAGAAAGACCACTTCCCGGCGGGCCTCAGAACACGCCACAAGCAGTGGCATGAGCAATAAAAAAAAGGCCCCGTAGGACCTTTTTTTCCAGCATAGCAGCGTAACCGATAGGCCAATCACCTGGCTAGCCTCCGAAGTCGTCAAGGAAGATATGATCATCTTCAACGCCTAAATCATGTAGCATCTGAATGACAGCGGCATTCATCATGGGCGGACCACACATATAGTACTCACAATCCTCGGGCGCTTCGTGGTTTTTTAAGTATTCATCGTACAGTACATTGTGAATAAAGCCAGTCAGCCCTTCCCAATTGTCTTCTGGTTGGGGGTCGGACAGCGCCACATACCAGTCGAAATTATCGTTCTCTCGCGCCAGCATGTCGTACTCATCGTCGTAAAACATTTCCCGCAGGCTACGCGCGCCATACCAGAAGGTCATCTTACGATTGCTGTTGAGACGCTTGAGCTGATCGAAAATGTGCGAGCGCATGGGCGCCATTCCCGCACCACCGCCAATGAATACCATTTCATTGTCGGTATCCTTGGCAAAAAACTCACCAAAGGGCCCGTAAACCATGATCTTGTCACCAGGCTTCAGGTTAAACACGTAGGAAGACATCTGCCCGGGGGGCAGGCCTTCAGTACGGGGCGGCGGCGTAGCGATACGAATATTGAACTTGACGATGCCTTTTTCTTCCGGGTAGTTCGCCATGGAATAGGCGCGAATTACCGGCTCGTCCACCTTGGATTCGAGATTGAAGAAACCAAAGTGCTCCCAATCGCCACGGTACTCTTCCTCGACATCAAAGTCGCTGAATTTCACATGGTGAGGTGGCGCTTCCAGCTGCACATAGCCACCGGCGCGGAAGTCGACATTCTCGCCCTCGGGCAAACGCAGGGTCAACTCTTTGATAAAGGTGGCAACGTTGGGATTGGCCTCGACCGTACATTCCCATTGTTTGACCCCGAAAACCTCTTCGGGAACCTCTATTTTCATATCCTGTTTGACAGGAACCTGACAGGATAGACGCCAGCCGGCTTTCGCTTCACGCGGCGTAAAGTGAGCTTCTTCAGTCGGCAGGATAGAACCACCACCTTCACTGACCACACACTTGCACTGAGCGCAGCTACCCCCACCACCACAGGCCGACGCCAGAAAAATCTCGTTGGCTGAGAGGGTCTGCAACAACTTGTCGCCCGCGGCAACTTCGATGGTTTTTTCGCCGTTAATTTCTATCTGTACATTGCCGCTGGAAACCAGCCGGGAGCGCGCCGCGATGATAAAGGCGACCAGAGCGAGCACCACGCCGGTAAACATCGCGACACCCAAAATGATTGTGATATTTTCTATACTCATTTTATTGCTTGTTCCTCTCCCCGCCGGGTCTTGGCTGGCGTGGGTGCTCCTATTGATTCGTACTCGATCCTGTTGTGGCCGTCCCTATGTCGGACCTTAGAGGTTGATGCCTCCAAATGACATAAAGCCAAGGGACATAAGACCAACAATCATAAAAGTGCCGCCCAGACCTTTCAGGCCTTCAGGCATGTCGCTGTACTTGAGCTTTTCGCGAATACCCGCCAGCGCCACGATGGCCAGCGCCCAGCCCACACCTGAACCAAAACCGTAAACGACACTCTCTCCGAAGTTGTAACTGCGCTCCACCATAAACAGTGAAGCACCCAGGATGGCACAGTTAACCGTAATCAACGGCAAAAACACGCCCAGCGCGTTATAGAGGGCCGGCACGTATTTATCGAGAACCATCTCCATAATCTGAACTATGGCCGCAATCACACCAATATAGGTAAGCAGGCCGAGGAAGCTAAGATCAACGGTGCGAAGGGCCTCAATGCCGGTCCAGGCCAGCGCGCCTTCAGCCAGCAGGATGGAGTACAACAGATTATTGACCGGTACGGTAATAGTAAGGACTACAACTACCGCAATGCCCAAGCCAATCGCAGCACTGACCTTTTTGGAGATAGCGAGAAAGGTGCACATGCCGAGAAAGAAACTTAGCGCCATGTTTTCAATGAAAACGGCACGAATAAACAGGCCGATATACTGTTCCATCACGCTACCTCCCCGGCTTTGGTGTTGGGCGCCATTTTAAATTCCTCTTCTTCCACCTGGCCGGGTTTGAGGGCGCGTAGCACCCAGATGAAACCACCGATCAGGAAGAAAGCACTGGGTGGCAGCAACAACAGACCGTTAGGTATGTACCAGCCTCCGGTGCTGGCCACGGGCAGAATTTCAACACCGAACAGCTTGCCGGATCCAAACAGTTCGCGGATCACCGCCAGGGTCATCAGAATCACGCTGTAACCCAGACCGTTACCGATACCGTCGAGGAAGCTCTCCACCGGCGGATTCTTCATGGCAAAGGCTTCGGCTCGGCCCATGACGATACAATTAGTGATAATCAGACCAACAAAAACCGACAATTGCTTACTGATGTCGTAGGCCACTGCCTTGAGCACCTGGTCGACCACAATAACCAACGAAGCAATAATGGTCATCTGCACAATAATGCGGATATTACTGGGAATCTGATTCCGAATCAGAGACACAAACAGGTTGGAAAACGCCGTTACCGCGGTCAACGCGATACACATCACGAAGGCCACTGACATTTGCGAAGTGACCGCCAGCGCCGAGCAGATACCCAGTATCTGCAAAGCGATGGGGTTATTTTCGAATACCGGCTTAAACAGGATGTCTTGTGTTTTTTCAGCCATTTTCTTCTACCCCTTAATCAGGCCTCGCCGTTTTTCAGATTGGTGAGAAAGTTTGCATAACCGCTCTCACCGAGCCAGAAGCGGATCAGGTTATCAACCCCTCGACCAGTCAGGGTCGCGCCGGACAGGCCGTCAATCTGATGCACGGCCTGGGGGCGGCTGGTGTCCACTTCACCCTTGATCACACTCAAAGCCACACCGCTTCCGTCACCGTAAACGCGCTTGCCAATCCACTTCTGCTTCCAGAGGGGGTTATCCACCTCGCCGCCCAGTCCGGGGGTTTCGGCATGCTCGTAGAAACCGATGCCGGCGACAGTATTGAAATCCGCGTCCAGAGCCAGAAAGCCATAGAGGGTCGACCAGAGCCCGTATCCCTTAACAGGCAGGATAACCTTGTCGACCCCCTGCTCGTTTTCGACCAGATAAACCACGCCGTATTTGGCCTGACGCTGAATCCCGGCGATATCGTCGTCACTCGACAGGGCTTCAGAAAGCGCGGGGTCCTTACTGGCCTTACGCTGATCGTAGGTCGTAACGTCCACCGCATCGGAAAATTTCCCAGTAGAAAAATCCACGAGTCGAGTAGATACCGCAGCGAATTGTTCCTCAACACTGGCGTCGTCTTTTAACAAACCGGCAGCAGCCAGAATGTTAGTTTTTCGATCCAGATCCTTGTTCGCCTGCTGGGTGGGACGCAGAAGCACCGCAGCAGCCGATACGAACACCGAACAGACGATACATAGGAGCAGCGCAACTTTAACGGTATTGCCGACCGATTCCTTACTAGCCACGTGCAAGCCTCCGTTTAACGTTAGCCTCAACCACGAAATGATCAATCAGGGGGGCAAACAGGTTGGCGAATAGAATCGCCAGCATCATGCCCTCGGGAAAAGCGGGATTAACCACGCGAATCAGTACCACCATGACCCCGATCAAGGCGCCAAACCAGTATTTGCCTGTGTTGGTCATGGACGCCGAGACCGGATCCGTGGCCATAAAAATCATACCGAAAGCAAAACCGCCGATCACCAGATGCCAGTGCCAGGGCATACCCATCATGGGATTGGACTCCGGATCTCCGACAAAATTAAACAGTGTCGACAAGGCAATCATACCCGCCAGCACACCTACCACAATACGCCAGGAAGCAATGCGGGTATAAAGCAATATCAGACCACCCAGAAGAATCGCCAGGGTCGATACCTCACCGACCGAGCCGGGCATGCGACCGATAAAAGCATCCATCCAGGTGAGCTGGCTGGTCAGGGCAGCCATACCGTCACTGGCGGCCACCGACAGCGCCGTGGCGCCGGTATAACCATCAACTGCCACCCAGACCGCATCGCCAGACATTTCCGCCGGGTAGGCGAAAAACAGGAAGGCACGACCGGTCAGCGCCGGATTGAGGAAATTTTTGCCAGTGCCGCCAAAAATTTCCTTGCCGATCACCACACCAAAACTGATGCCCAGAGCCACCATCCACAATGGTACATCCGGCGGGCAGATCAGCGCGTAAAGAATGGAGGTTACAAAGAAACCTTCGTTAATTTCATGGCCACGGACGGTGGCAAACACCACTTCCCAGAAACCACCAACGATGAAGGTAACAGCATATATAGGCAGGAAATAAACAGCGCCGTACCAGAAACAATCCCAGATGCTGCCAGGATCGTGGCCGGCAAGCATGGCAATTAACGCACCGTGCCAGCCTTCAACTTCGGCAATACCTGCGGCCATCATGGCTGTGTTCGCCTGGAAGCCGAGGTTGTACATGCCGTAGAACATGGCGGGGAAAGCCGCCAGCCAGACGGTAATCATGACCCGCTTTAAGTCAACGCCGTCCCGTACGTGTGAGCCAGTTTTGGTAACGCTGGATGGCGAATAAAAGATCGTATCCACCGCCTCGTAAAGCGCGTACCATTTCTCGTACTTACCGCCTTTCTCGAAATGCGGCTCCAGGCTGTCAAGTAACTTTCTCAGCGCCATGACCACTAACCCTCTTTCTCGATTCTGCTCAGGTTATCCCGCAGAATCGGACCATATTCATATTTACCCACGCACACATAAGTGCACAGCGCCAGATCTTCTTCATCCAGCTCCAGGCAACCCAGGCGCTGGGCCATCTGGGTATCGCCCACCACCAGCGCGCGCAGCAACTGGGTGGGCAGAATATCCAGGGGCATCACCTGCTCATAATTACCCAGCGGCACCATGGCTCGCTCACTGCCGTTGGTGCTTGAGTTCATCTCAAAGCGCTTGCCCTTGGTCAGATTCGACAGGTAGATCGGCAGGGAAGAGTGCCGGTTGGCGCCAACCGACATATATTGGATAAAGTTACGTTCGCGGCCTTCGCGAATCACACTCACCTGCGTGTGATAACGCCCCAGATAAGCCAGGCCTTCTCCGGCATTGCGACCGGACAGCACGGAACCGGAAATCACCCGCGCCTCTCCATCATTTAGCTGCCCGGCTGTCATTGACGACAGCTCGGCGCCTGCCCGTGTTCGCACCAGACGGGGTGATTGCACATGTGGGCCGGCAAAGCTCACCACCCGCTCGGTGGGGATACGACCCGTGGTAAAGAAAGCACCAAAAGCGATAACGTCCTGGTAGCCGATATGCCAGATTTCCTTATCACCCACTATCGGGTCGACAAAGTGAATATGGGTGCCAACCAGGCCCGCCGGATGGGGACCATCAAACTGGTGGGCCGTCACGCCCTCGGCACCGGGAATATCGGCGCCAGCAGCGCTACACAAGTGCACCGCGCCCTCGGTGAGGCGAGTCAGCACTTTAAGACCATTCTGGAAATCTTCGCTGCGCTCACCGATCACCAGCGCTGGGTCGGCGGCCAAAGGGTTGGTATCAATGGCGGTCACGAAAATGGATTTGGGCGTGGCATCAATAGCCGGCACTTTTGAATAGGGCCGGGTGCGCAACCCTGTCCAGAGCCCGGAAGATACCAGGGCATTCACCACTTTCAAGCGCTCCAGACCACCCAGGTCGGCAGCAGCAACGCTATCAAAAGTCAGCTCTTCATCGCCATCAAGGGTGACGACAACGGATAACAGTCGACGACGTTCACCACGGTTGATAGCCGCCACCGTGCCGCAGCCGGGAGAGGTAAATACAACACCAGGGTTCTTTTTATCTGTGAATAACGGCTGTCCCAGCTTGACTCTGTCCCCTTCCTTGACAGCCATGGTCGGCTTCATGCCAACGTAATCGGGACCGACAACTGCTACTTCCTTAACCACCGGGCCGTCATATATCTTCTGCTCGGGCACACCGGATATGGGCAGGTTCAATCCCTTACGGATTTTGATCATAGACAACATTCCCACTCTATAGTCGCGTTTATCGTAAACACATTCACCCGCCCGGGGCATGAGTCCATGCACCGCCAGACGGCTGGGCAGCCAGCGCCACCCTGGGGAGACACCGGCGGAAGCTTAGCTAAACCCTATCCACACCAGTGTAAACGGGGCCGGATTATATAGCGCCACCGGGCCCTTGGCCAGCCAAGCTGCCGCCATTATCGGGTGAGTCGCTCCCGGTTGCTTCGGCGCAAACCGGTGCCGACTATTTTGCCAAGGGATACATAGCCCACTGGACGCCGGCCATTTGCTCCAGACAGCGCACGACCTGACAACTGTAGCCAAACTCATTGTCATACCAGCAATAGAGGACGCAGCTGTTGCCATCGACGATAGTGGCGCGCGAGTCAAACACGCAAGCGTGTCGGTCCCCAACAAAGTCCGTGGACACCGCCTCGCGGGAACGGGTATAACCGATCTGCTGTTGCAGGGGCGAATGTAGAGCCGTACGGCGCATAAACTCATTGAGCGACTCGACATCGGTTTCACTATCCAGCTGCAGATTCAAGATTGCCATGGAGACATTGGGAGTCGGGACCCGGATCGCGTTGCCGGTCAGTTTGCCAGCCAGGTCGGGGATTACCTTGGCCACGGCCTTGGCCGCGCCGGTTTCAGTCAAAACCATGTTCAGGGCCGCACTACGACCGCGACGCTCACCCTTGTGGTAGTTATCAATCAGGTTCTGATCATTGGTATAGGCATGAACGGTTTCTACATGGCCGCTGCGAATACCGTATTCATCCATCAGCGCCTTGAGCACCGGCACGATGGCATTGGTGGTACAGGAAGCCGCCGAAACCAGCTTGCTGTCGCCCTTAATTTCGTGGTTATTAATGCCGTAAACCACGTTGGGAATATTGTCCTTGCCGGGGGCAGTGAGGATGACTTTACTGGCACCGGGGCTGTTGAGATGCCGACCCAGGCCCGCTTCGTCACGCCATACGCCGGTATTGTCGACAATAATTGCATTACTAATACCGTAGGCGGTGTAATCGACTTCTTCCGGTGCGTCAGCGTAAATCACCTGAATCACATTGCCGTTACATACCAACTTGTTTTCCTCGGGCAGCACCCGAATGGTACCTTTAAAAGGCCCATGCACGGAATCGCGGCGCAGCAGGCTGGCGCGCTTGGCCAGATCGTCGCTGCTCTTGCCCTTACGAACCACAATGGCACGTAAGCGTAAACAGTCGCCGCCGCCAGCTTTAGCCACCAACAATCTCGCCACCAGACGTCCGATCCGGCCAAAGCCGTAGAGCACTACATCCTGGGGCTCGGGCAGGGGCTTACGGGTGGTGCCGATGTCATCACCAATTTTGGAATCGAGAAAAGCCCCTCGATCCTGACCGTTACCCTGCTCAAGATACTGAACCGTCAGCTTGCCGATGTCGATATGGGCAGGCCCCAGGTCCAATTTCCCAAGCGCCTCAATCAGGGGGAAGGTATCAAACTCCGACAACTCATTGCTTTCGATCTGGCGCACAAAACGGTGGGCTTTCATGATATCAGTGACCGCCAGATTCACCATATTGCGACCGTAAATATAGACCGAGACATTATTTTCCCGATAAAGCCTGCCAATAATCGGGATCATCGCCTCGGCCAGGGCCTCGCGCTCTTTCCAGTCTTTGAAGAAATCCGTCGGTTGGGGTCGTATCACCGCTAGTTACCTGTCTGTCAGTGGAGGATATATAAGGAGGGTCCGCAAAAGCGCGGCTATTATCGTGATTAGCCCCCACGAGTGCAATAAGACAGCCACCTATTACACGATTGCTTAACAGATTGCGTCACCAACAAGGCGAACAACGTCAAATTCAAAGGGGAAAAAACACCATCGACGCCACATTCTGCGTCACTTTATTAATCAGTCGGTCATTTTGCTGGGAAACAATCTCCGCCATCATGTCCTGCAGGGCAATCAACTTGCCAAACAGGCGCTCGAAGCTGAGGTTCTCCGGCTCTCCGGGCAAACTGTTGGTGAGCACCAGGGGCCTGACGCCGACAGCGGTGCTTGCCTTCAGTCGCCAGAGAAGGATTTCCGTGTTACGAGCACTTTGATAGAGTTTTTGCTCGTCCAGCTGATCAAACATAAAAGACTCGGCGCGGTATTCATAAGCGTGGCGATACATGCCCACCAAACCGGCCATAAGCGCCAGCACCCGATCGCCCCCAAAGCTCGGATCCAGTGCAAGCTCCAAAGCCTCGGTGCCCTGGGCAAAATTGAGCTCCGCCAGTCGCACCGGTCCAGCATGGGAAAACAGCTGCCCCAGTCGCTGATTCACTTCCGTCGCATCACCTTTTGCCAGTTCAGCGGGGTTGCGCCGGTAGAGCTTGATGCACAGGGATTTAAGCAGTGCCTGGGTTTCACCGTAGTGGGCGTCGGCAACAAAATCAATATCACCCTTGGCCAGATTCGTTACCCGAAAACCACCACAGCCATATAAAAGAAAACAAATCAGCAGCAAAATCGGCCCATGGAAACCTTTGAACTGGAACATCATAAATAAAGGCACACAAAACAATGTAAAGCACTGGATAGAAGAAGTAACCCCTGGTACTGGGCCGGGAGCACCGCGATCGCTACAATAACGGATTTTCCCGACCAAGTATTCCATGTCCCCAAGCCAGGTTCCCTACCCCAAACATACCAGCCACTCCCATCTCGAGGGCCTTGGCGTCAGCCCCGCCCGCAAACCTGGCGAGCGACGTACATGGCAGCACCTTCAAGGCGCGGCTCAGGCACTGGCGCTGGTCACGGCTGCCCGGGCCCACCCGGGCATTACCCTGATTCTGAGCGCATCGGCAAAATCCGCAGCCACCCTGGCTAACGAATGCGTGTTTTTTCGCGGCGAAACCGAAGCGGAGGCCGAGAATTTGCCCATTGTGCAGTTTCCGGACTGGGAGACACTGCCCTACGATTTGTTCTCACCCCATGAGGATATTATTTCCGAGCGTCTGGCGACACTCTACCGCCTGCCCAGGCTCGAACGGGGAATTGTCATCGTTCCGGTCACCACCGCCATGCACCGCCTGGCGCCACCGGCTTTCATCGCCGGCAACAGTTTTGTATACCGCACCGGCGACACCGTCGATATTAGCGCCCTGCGCCGGCAATTGCAGCTGGCCGGCTATCATAATGTCGATACAGTGCGCGAACACGGGGAATACGCGGTGCGTGGCGCCCTGATAGATGTCTACCCCATGGGCGCCAGTCTGCCGGTGCGCATTGACCTGTTTGGCGACGAGATAGAAACCCTGCGACGCTTTGACCCCGAAAGCCAGCTCAGCACCGAAAAAATCCCTGCCATTGAACTGCTGCCCGGTCGGGAATTCCCCCATAGCGATGCTGGCATCAAGCATTTTCTAGACAACTGGCACGATGAGTTCGATGTCGACCCCAGCGCCTGTACGGTATATCAAGATGTTAAGGCGGGCCTGCTGCCGGGGGGCATCGAGTACTACCTGCCGCTGTTTTTCGAACATTGCGCCAGCCTGTTCGATTATCTGCCCGATGAAACCCTGGTATTCACCGAGGCCAACATCAACGAAGCGGTTCAGCATTTCTGGCATGAGGTCAATGAGCGTTATAGCGAGTACGGTGTCGACCCCCGCCGTCCGCTGCTAAAACCAGCGCGGGTATTTATGCCGGTGGAAGAATGGTTCAGCGCCCTGGGCGCCCTGCCGCGCACGGATTTCGACAGCAGCGGTGAAACGCCCGCCACCGAATCCCACTGCTTCCACAGCATGAAACTGCCAGACGTCAGCATCGACGCCAAGGCCCAGCAACCCCTGGCCAATATCGAAGACTATCTTCTTAAAAACGACGGCAAGGTACTGTTGTGCGCCGAGTCCGCCGGCCGGCGCGAAGTGCTGCTGGAACTGTTGGCCAGCATCGACATCGTTCCCGAAGTGCTGTCGGGCTGGTCCGATTTTGTCGGTGCGGATAAGGGCCTGTATATCTGTGTTTATCCCCTGGAACGTGGTCTGGCTATTCCTGGGTTGGGAATCAGCCTGATCAGCGAAACCGAACTGTTCGGCCAGCAAATTATGCAACGCCGGCGGCGCCAGCGCGGCTACGACAGCGGCGAGCAAATCATCAAGAGCCTGACCGAGTTGCAACTGGGCGCGGCTGTTGTGCACATCGATCACGGCGTCGGTCGCTATCAGGGCTTGAAAATCTTCGAGGTTGACAGTGAACCCCAGGAATTTCTGAGCCTCAGCTACGCCGACGATGCCAAGCTCTACGTGCCGGTCGCCAACCTGCACCTGATCAGCCGCTACAGTAGTGGCGACGACGAACACGCACCACTGCATCGACTGGGTAGCGACCAGTGGCAAAAAGCCAGGGACAAAGCCGCCCGGCAGATACGCGACACAGCCGCCGAATTACTCGGCATCTACGCCGAGCGAGCCGCCCACCAGGGCTTCAAATACGATGTTTCCATGAACGACTACCGCGCTTTTTGTGCCGAATTCCCGTTCGAGGAAACCCCCGATCAGCTGGACGCCATCGACGCAGTCTGCCGCGATATGTCAGGCGACCAGCCCATGGATCGCCTGGTCTGCGGCGATGTCGGTTTTGGCAAAACCGAAGTGGCCATGCGCGCCGCCTTCCTGGCCGTGGCCAACAAACGCCAGGTCGTCATCCTGGTACCCACCACCCTGCTGGCCCAGCAACACTACGATAACTTTCGGGATCGTTTCGCCAACTGGCCGGTGAACATCGATGTACTATCCCGCTTCAAGACCGGTAAGGATCAGCAGCGGGCTATCGACGCCATTGGCAATGGCGAAACCGATATCCTGATCGGCACGCATAAACTACTTAACCAGCAGATCGATTACCGAGAGCTGGGCCTGCTGGTAATCGACGAGGAGCACCGCTTTGGCGTCAACCAGAAAGAGAAGCTCAAGGGTCTACGCAGCGAGATAGACATCCTCACACTCACCGCCACACCGATTCCACGGACACTCAACATGGCCATGGGCAGCCTACGGGATCTGTCCATCATCGCCACGCCACCGGCCCGGCGTCTATCGGTGAAAACCTTCATCCACCAGGCGGAAAAACGCGTTATTCAGGAAGCCGTCTTGCGGGAGCTGCTCCGTGGCGGCCAGGTCTACTATCTGCATAACGACGTCAAATCCATTGAACGTGCGGCGGAGGAGCTGAACGCCATCGTGCCCGACGCCCGCATCGCCATCGCCCATGGGCAGATGCGCGAGCGGGAGCTGGAGCGGGTCATGTCCGACTTCTACCATCAGCGCAACAACGTTTTGGTGTGCTCCACGATCATAGAAACCGGCATCGATGTCCCCAGCGCCAACACCATCATTATTAACCGCGCCGACAAACTGGGCCTCGCCCAACTGCATCAACTGCGCGGCCGGGTCGGACGCTCCCACCACCAGGCTTACGCCTACCTGCTGACGCCCCATCCCAAGCTGATGTCCGATGACGCCCACAAGCGTCTTGAGGCCATTGCCGCGGCCGATCACCTGGGCTCGGGCTTTACCCTCGCCACCCACGACCTGGAGATCCGGGGCGCTGGCGAGCTACTGGGTGATGGCCAGAGCGGCCATATCCACAACATCGGCTTCTCTCTGTATATGGAGCTACTGGAAAAAGCCGTGGCGGCGGTACGCCGGGGCGAGACCCTGGACCTGGATACCGACGCCCGCTCCAGCACCGAGGTAAATCTGAATATTCCCGCACTGATTCCAGACGATTACGTGCCCGATATCCACAACCGGCTGATCCTTTACAAGCGCATCGGCAACACCAAAACTGGCGGCCAAATCCGGGAACTACAGGTGGAAATGATCGATCGCTTCGGCCTACTGCCCCAATATGTAAAGAACCTGTTCACAGTTACCGAAATGCGGCAGCGAATTGAAAAGCTAGGAATCACCCGCCTGGACGCCGGCCCTAACGGCGGTAAAATTGAATTCGCCACGCACACGTGCATTGAACCCATTAAAATCGTCGAACTGGTACAAAACCATCCGGACATTTTCCGCTTGCAGGGCGCAAGCGAATTGCGCTTCACGGAAGAGATGTTTAGCGCCGAAGAGCGCCTTAATGTGGTTTCGGATATCCTCGACCAGCTTGCATCGGAACCGGAGCCTGCCTAATGCCCAAACTGCCTGCCACGCTACTGGGTGCAGCGTTGCTCCTCATGATCCCCGGCTTCGGCCATGCTTCCAGGTGGTATCAGGTGGAAGTGATTATTTTTACCCAGCAGGACCGTTACGGGACTGAGGCTGCGCCACAGGATATCGATTTACAATACCCTTTGCGGGTAACTCACTTTGGCGAGGGAGATTTCTCCCAGCTGCCTAAAGAACAGCGACAACTCAACGCGGATGCCTACACCCTGGCGCGAACCGGTGTTTACAAGGTGCTGTTTCATGAAGCCTGGCGTCAGGCCGGAAAAAGCCAAGAGCACACATCCTGGCTTTTGATCAAGGGCGGTGAGCAGCTTGGTGATCATTACCAACTGGAAGGCAGCCTGAAACTTTATTTAAACAGCTATCTCCATTTGGTCACTAACCTTTGGCTGCTAACACCAGCGGACGCTTATTCAACCCCCTCGACCACGACCACGACCACGACCACGACCAGTGTCTACGCCAGCACTCGCGATCTGCCACCACTACCCGGCGAGCCCTCGTCGGGGGCACAAAGCTTGGGCACCTCTACCTCTAGCTACCCGGCGGTGCCTCTCAAGGAAGTTTATACCTTTGAGCAGTCGGATCGCCTGGAATTAGGCAAAATTCATTACCTGGACCACCCGAAGATGGGAATACTGGTTAAGGTCACGCGGGCTCAAAGGTCCGACGCAAACACTCCGGTTATAGCCAACCCCACAGCAACCTCAGTTATCGAGTAGCCCGCAATCGCCTTATTCTTTTGCGGCTGGATTTAAAACCGGGTCACAATGCTTCTTCAACCCGGTTTTTTGCCCAATGAACGCCCGGCACGGAGCGGCACTGGTAAACGGCTGTGAGCGCCAAGGGTCTCATTAATACGTTTAAGGGTTTCAAGGGGGAACGGCGCGCTTTTACGGCTTGCCATGTCCACATGGACAGCGAAGCATTCGTTGACGGCCACGGGGTCTGCCCCCCCACCTTCATACATGTGGTGAATGTATCGCATACGTTTTTCATCACAGTCTAGCATCTGTGTGGTAATCAGCACTTGATCCCCTTCGAACACCTCGCGCAGATAGTCGACATTGATGCCAAGGGTAAACATGGAACTGTTTTTCAAGGCCCGGTAATCCAGACCAATGCCTAAGCTGTCATAGAAATTGTCAGTAGCCTTATCGAAGGCCAGCACATAAAACGCCAGGTTCATATGGCCGTTATAGTCCACCCACTCAGGCAACACAGTAATGGTGGTTTCCACCAGTTTGTCGTTCATTCTACCTCCTGATTAGCCTGGGAATTGGTATCGAAGGTGTCGTTTACCTGGATATGCAGTTCCTCGAAAAAAGCCATCATATCGTGATCAAAGCCGGGCCAGTAAGCATGATTGCCTTTAGCCTGACAGTACAAGGTGCGCACTTGCTCGGCGCAATCGGGAAACTCCACACATTCAGGATAGGTCGCTGCCACGGGCGTTGCTTCACACCGATTACACGCGGCCCACCACTGGGCCACACCGGCGCCATAATCAGGAAAATGATTGTCTCCCAGGTTGTGCATCAGCATGACATGGGTCGGCCTTGGGCAGCTATAAGCTTCCATATCACTAGCCTGAATGCCCATGGCGCTGGGGGCGATCACCATTGGCTGAATCTGACGCTCGGGTAAAACCGCCAGGGCATTAGAGACAGTGCCACCATCGGAATGGCCGGTGTAGTAAACACGCTCTGCGTCAATGCACCAGTCTTTCATCACTTCGCCCGGAATACCGGCGAGAGACTTGAGCGCTTTAAAACCGAGGGGCACACTGGCCACATAAACCACCACATAACCCCGAGCCGTTGCCTGCCCGGTTAGACCCGTAAAGCGTTCGGAAAGCGACGGGTTAAAACCCGAGGGCGCCCAGACTACCAGCAAGGGATGGCGGTAATCCCCCCGATAATTAGCCGGGGTGGTAACGCTATAGGGAATATCTCCTGCGGACCGTCGCCGCAGGTGATCAGCCAGCTGACCTGTTTTCCCGACACAAGCATCGGCAGACTTATCCGAGAGTGGGTAGGCGAAAACCTGAGCTTCTAGATGGAAGCCGCGATAACTGTAGTTGTGATAAATCCAGGCTGCGGCCAGGGCCAGCACCACCAGCAGCACGATATATGTCGTTGTCACGGCGGACAGCCCAGTCATGTGGTATTTATAACTTTTTTTCACCTTCTTGCCCCATCCGGGGTTATCGGAATGCACTCACTATTCAGAAGACTATTGCGTCATTAGTTGCAAACCATAGGCTAACGCGATGTAGCGAACACTCTTGCCCAGCAGCATCGCCACGAGACTTGGTAGCCAGGGTAGTCTCAACCAGCCCCCGGCCAGACACAAGCCGTCTCCGATCACAGGCACCCACGAAAGCAAGAGTGCCCCCGCGCCCCAACGTCTGATCCAGGCCAGGGATTGTACCGAGGGTTCCTGGTAGCGGCCCCGCTTGACCAGCGTCCTTTCGGACCACCAACCCAGAATAAATGTCGACATCCCGCCGGCGGTATTGGCCAGACTGGCGACCACCACCAGCCAGATCACAGGTATCCCGCCCTGCTCTAGCAACAGCAACAGCAGCACCTCGGAACTGCCTGGCAGCAGGGTCGCGGATAAAAAACTGCTAAGCGCCAGGCCGGCCAGCCCCGCTTCCTGACTGGCGAGAAATTCAAACAAGACCGAACCTTCTATTCAATCAAGGGCCGTGGCGCAAACATCGGCAAGAATGGCCGCAACCACGGGAATACGCTGTTCCATCACCCTGGCAATATCATCCATCGTGATCAACGCATGGGATTTACCCGCAGCCGGGTTCACCACCAGGGCCAGGCAGGCATAGGGAAGCCCTTTTTCCCGCGCCAGTCCGGCCTCGGGCATGCCTGTCATGCCGACAATATCGCAACCATCGCGCTCCATACGGCGGATTTCGGCTGCGCTTTCCAGGCGCGGTCCCTGAGTAGCACCATAGACGCCGCCATTTAACACAACCTCCTCTCTGCCAATGGCTGAATCCACCAACGCCTGGCGCAAATCTCTGTCATAGGGTTCGGTGAAATCCACATATTGCAGTGACGCGTCGGCGGAGTCGGAATAGGTATGCTCCCTGCCCCAGGTGTAATCGATGATCTGGTCCGGCACCACCAGGCTGCCCGACGCAAGACCCGCCCCAATACCCCCAACGGCATTAAAAGCCAGGACGCAGCTGGCTCCGAGCTCTGTCAGTGCGGCAATATTGGCGCGGTAATTGACCCTGTGCGGCGGGATGCCATGCCGGTCGCTGTGGCGTGCGATAAACAAGACCTTACGTCCGGCGAACCGCCCTATTGTCACCGGGCTGGACGGCGCGCCCCAAGGAGTTTGCGGCTCAACACGGTCCAAGACTTCAAGGTCTGGCAACTGCTGCAGACCGCTGCCGCCAATGATCGAAGGCAGAGCGATTTTCCCTTCATCCATCACTTAATTGCCCACTGTCGTGGCCTGACCGACCGGCTCGGGTTCAGGCTCGACAAGATGAACGGTAGAAGTTGGATATGCGATCTCGGCGCCATGGGCGCTAATTATTGAAGCGACTTTTAGCAGCACGTCCTGCTTGATCCGGTGAAATTCCACCCAGTCGGTGGTTTTGGTAAAGGTATAAATAAAAAAGTCTAGCGAGCTGGCGGCAAACTTATTGAAGTTCACCATCAGCGTCAGCTGGTCATCAATCTCGGGATGATTCGTCAACATGTCCTTGATCTCCGCCACGATGGGTTGGATCACCCCTACGTCGTCATAACGCACACCGATGGTCTCGTAGATTCGTCGATTGAGCATGCGGGATGGGTTTTCTACGGAAATCTGAGTAAAAGCGGAATTGGGAATATAGAGAGGTCGCTTGTCGAAGGTCCGAATGCGGGTCAGGCGCCAGCCGATGTCTTCCACGGTACCCTCGATTTCCTTGTCTGGCGAACGCACCCAGTCGCCCACGGAAAAAGGGCGATCCAGATAGATCATCAGGCCACCGAAAAAGTTGGCCAGTAGATCCTTGGCGGCAAAACCCACGGCAATACCGCCAATACCGCCAAAGGCCAACACCCCGCCAATGCTGTAACCCATCATCTGCATGGCGATAAGCACGACGGTAATAATGACCGAGGCACGGCACAGTTTGCCAATGGCCCGTACCGTGGTTTCGTCATAAGGGTCGGACAAATAGTCCGGGTTTACCAGATTCTGTTCCGCGCGCTTAATAAACTGGATCAGGAACAAAGCCCCCAGAAACAGAACAGCGACCCGGTTAACGGGCTCAACCAGCTCCGACCACTGGGATTCCATGATGCGCGCGGCAAGCCCCGCCGCGAAATTGATACCGACTATCCAGACCAGCCATACCGCCGGCCGGCGAGCCGCGCACACCAGCGCATCATCCCAGGCATTATGAGTACGCTGGGCGTGCCGTTCCAGCACGTCAAAAACCTTGCCCACGATATAACCGAGCAACAGGGCGATAAAAACAATAATGAATACTTCGATCCACCAGATCGAGGCGAATCCGGTGGTTGAGGTCAACCAGCTTTCAAAGGTATCGAGCATAGAAATACTTTACTGAAGGTCTGCTGAACGAAAGGGAAACTGTTCCGGGTACTAGAGCAAAAATATTAACGAGGTACGGTAATGCGAGCCAATTGATCAGCCACCGAGGCCCGCCTTTCACTGGCCGCCAATCCGGCCCAGGACCAATGCTGTCTAGCTCTCATGACGCCCAATCGCCTTGAATCTGTCTGTAATCGAACCGCTGAATTCAGGTAATCAGCGACGATCAAGGCGCCTTCTCGATTATTGCACACCAAAACCATATCGCAACCGGCAGCCAGTGCCTGTTCAGCTTTCTGACGATAGCCGCCGGCCACATCCGCACCCTTCATGGACAGATCATCACTGAAGATCACACCTTTGAAGCCCAGCTCGCCGCGCAGGATATCCTGTAACCAATAGGACGAAAACCCCACCGCCCGGGAATGAATATTCGGGAAGACAATATGGGCGGGCATGATGCCCTGCAAGCTGGGCATCAGGGCTTTAAAAGGCCGGAGGTCATGCTCCCATAGCGCTTCCAGGCTTCGCGTATCAGTGGGAGTTTCCAGATGGCTATCGGCGACCACACCGCCATGACCGGGAAAGTGCTTGCCTGTGGCCGCCATGCCCGCCTCGCGCATGCCTTCAATGAAGTAGCCGATAGCCCGGGAGACAAGCTCCGGCTGATCACCAAAAGCCCGGTCAGCGATCACCTGACAATGGCCGCGGTCCAGATCCAGCACCGGTGCGAAGCTGAAATCAAAACCACTGGCTATCACTTCCACCGCCATTAGCCAGCCCGTATCTTTTAGCAGCTGCCCACCAGCCTCCTCGTCGCTACGGAACAAATCCCCCAACTGCTGCATCGGTGGCAAACGGGTATATCCTTCGCGCAGACGCTGAACCCGGCCACCCTCCTGATCCACTGCAAGCAACAATTCAGCCCTGAGTTCACGGATGTCAGCACAAAGTTCACTGATTTGCGCACGTGAAATAATATTACGTGCAAATAAAATGACACCGCCCACCTCCGGGCGCAGCAACAGGTCTCGCTCCTCATGGCTCAGTCCAGGGCCTTCGAGATCCAGCATCAAGGGTCCAGCGCTCATATCTTTACTTCCGGTTGACTGCGTACTAGGTTGAAAAAGCGACCTTAGGTAGGCAAAAGCACGCTGTCAACAAGGCAAACCGGGCCGAGTTTTTTAGACGGGTTTTTCATTTAGCAAGACTCGAATATCTCCAAAAGGCATTTATCGACAGGCAAATATTACTAAATTTCAATGGCGTACAAGATTTTTTCCCGACAGGCCTATCTGATCTGCCGCAATAGGGCAGCAAGTTAAGGCCGGCAGGTAATGACCCGGCTTAAGACCAGTGCTATTTTGAACTCGGTATTCCCCTGTGCGGAGGTACATATGGCAAGAATCTCTCCCGAACTTCACGCCTGGTATCAGGATGTTGAGGAGGATGCACTGTTCGAAGTGGTTGCAATTGATGAAGATGAAGACTACATCGAAGTGCAGTATCTCAACGGCGAGATCGGTGAATTTGACTTTGATGTATGGAAGCAGATGATCATTCTGCCGGCGGAGGCGCCGGAGGATTGGAGTGCGCCCTTCGAAATATCCGCCGGTGATGAATACGCGGGTGATGGCGCCGGTTTTTCCCTGTCTAGCTGGGACGAGCCTGGCACATATAGCGATTCCGAACCTTAATTCGACGGTCGAATCGCACCCCAGTAACCACCACCTATACCATGTACGTCATTGCGAGAGCGCCTGGGCCTTAAGCAGGCGTACGTGTTGAACAATAATGTTAGCGGCAGCTTCGGCGTTATCTTCCACCCTGAACAAGCTCAACTCCTGTTCATCGAGATAACCCATTTCAAGGGTTCTTTCCCGCATCCACGCCACCATGCCCTGCCAGTAATCACGCCCCACCATAATTGTGGGGAAAGGCC
>OBIY01000350.1_pt1 | contig 19168 bp, 19 predicted proteins | sample 1519841 | NCBI WGS metagenome assembly OBIY01 (sample SAMN03019774, study PRJEB22545) | beach sand metagenome | biome: beach; feature: sea beach; material: beach sand | place: USA: Municipal Pensacola Beach, FL | collected 2010-07-30 | depth 30-40 cm m
GCGTCAGGAAATGGTTCATAGATCTACAAGGCCGTGCGCCCCACGCCCTGGATCGGCGAGCATTGGGGGTAGGGGGCGTGGGGCTGCGCCCGTCGCGGGCGCGTGATTGCGTCAGCCATGACCGCCTCACGCCTCGGTGACGGGCACGAAGCCGCCGAAGATCATGCGACCGCCATCGAACGGCATCTGCGCATTTGCCATGTCGGGATCGGCCATCGCGGCGCCAAAGCCGGCATCGCGCGCCTCCTTGGACGGCCAGGTGACCCAGCCGGCCGCGACCGTTTCGTCATCCTTCTTCAGGACGGCCGAGTTCATGCAATTGGTCTGGCCGGGGGGCACTTCATGGCCCCAGACATCGATCACATCCAGTGCGCCATGGCGGCGGAACACTTCGGCCATCTTCAGGCAGAAGTCGGTGTATTCGGCCTTCTTCGCCGTCGGCACGGCAGCCATCATCAGATCGACATAGGTCATGGGGCGTCTCCTTTTCGGCCCGGTTGGAAAATCAGTTCGAAATAGCGGCGCAGATGCGCGACAGCCTCGCGCGCGGGGGCGTCATTGCCAGCGGCCTTGGCGAGGATGAACCCGCCCTGCAGCGCCGACTGGGTGAACCGCGCGAGGCTCTCGGCAGTCACACCCGCCGGCGCGCCATAAAGCTCGATGGCGGCGGCGATATCGGCCTCCAGCGTTTTCGCATGGCCGAAGATGGAGTTCGCGCAGGCCGTTCGGATGGCATCGGAGGTGCGATAGGCTTCCTGCACCATGGTGCCGACGAGACAGGTGAATTCGGCGAGGTCGCCAGCGATGAGACCGGCGCGGAAGTCGATATAGGCGAAGACGCGCTCAAGCGGGTCAGATGGCGCGTGATAGGGTGCGGAGGCAAAGAGGGCGCCGGTGGTTTCCGACCAATGGTCGGCCGCCGCCGCGCCGAGCGCTTCCTTGCTGGCGAAATGGTGGAAGAAAGCGCCCTTGGTGACCCCGGCGGCCGCGCAGAGCTCATCCACGCTGGTGGCAGAGAACCCCTGCGCGCGCACGACATCGCGGGCGGCATCGAGCAGTTTCTCGCGGGCAGATATGCGGGCCATGCGTCCTCCTGATCTGTCACATACCAACCAGTCGGTATGTGTGCAAGTGATGTTTTGGCCATGCCGGGAAAAGCGGCTCAGAGGATATCATTTGTGTCGGGAAACGACGCGATTCACCGCGGCTTGACCGCGGTGCCCAGCTCCCACCGCGGGATCCTGGCTACACGTTTCCGCAATGGGCCCGGTGGATCAAGTCGGGAGGCTTTAAGTAGTAAGTCAGTCTTCTCTGGAGATCAGTGTGACCGACACGATATTAAACAGGGCATAGCCTGCCATCCCAACGATTGAGGTCAGGACAAACCGTTCATCCGATGCCTTCAGGCCATGCAAGAAGATTGCGATCAGAACCACAGCCAAGACGAGATTGGTTGCGATATGCCATGCCGGCATCCGGCGCCATCTCAGCATGTGCACATTCCCTGACCGCTCAGAAAATGTAGTCTACACATGACAGCTCAAACGCCTAGCCCAGCGCTTTTTTCACCAGCTCCATCGCGCCATCCCTGATTTCCGGATGGTCGAGGGCATAGGCCAGCACAGCTTCGAAATAGCCGAGCTTGGAGCCGCAGTCATAATCCTGGCCTTCATATTCCAGGGCGTAGAAGTCCTGGCGCTCCATCAGCGTGGCCATGGAGTCGGTGAGCTGGATTTCCCCGCCCGCGCCGCGCTCCTGGTTTTCCAGAAGGTCGAAGATTTCCGGCTGCAGGATATAACGCCCGGTGATTTTCAGGTTGGACGGAGCGTCTTCCTTGGCGGGTTTTTCCACCATGCCGGACATGCGGATCAGGTTGCCGGTCTTTTCGATGGGCGCGATGACGCCATACTTGGAGACCTCGTCCTCGGGCACCGCGTCCACGGCGATGATATTGCCGCCGACCTCATTATAGGCCTCGACCATCTGGGCGGTGCAGCTCTTTTCGCCCTTGATGATCACGTCCGGCAGCAGGATGGCGAAGGGCTCGTTGCCGATCACGTCGCGCGCACACCAGATAGCGTGGCCGAGGCCAAGCGCGCCCTGCTGGCGGATGAAGCTGGTCGAGCCGGCCGGCATGTGGATGCGCTTCAGCTCGTCCAGGATGGCGGTCTTGTTCTTCTTTACGAGGCTGTCTTCCAGCTCATAGGCGACATCGAAATAGTCCTCGATGGCGCCCTTGCCGCGCCCGGTCACGAAGACGATGTGCTCGATTCCGGCGGCAACTGCCTCATCGACCACATATTGCAGGGCCGGGCGGTCGACCACCGGCAGGAGTTCCTTCGGGATCGCCTTGGTGGCGGGCAGGACACGCGTGCCGAAACCGGCAACAGGCAGGACAGCCTTCTTGATCGACATGAAACTCACTCTCGCAATTGGCCCGGCGAGTGCCGGTCTGAAACACTTAATGGGGACGAGGTCCCACACCCCGCCCCTTTCATGCAAGGCTCGGGTCAGAAATACCATCCCTGACAGGCTGTGAGAGGCAATCTGCCTATTTGAAGGTCACCGTGTTGGTCTCGCCCTGTGTCGTGGCGGCAACCGGACGCCCGACCTGGCTCTCATCCTCGCGCAGCTCGGTGAGCATCTCCGGGCTGGCGAAGGCGAGGAAGCGTGCCCCGCTTTCGGTGCGGCAGGCGGCGATGCCGCGCTCGGGCCCGGCGCGTCCGTGCAGCACGGTATAGGTCTCCAGCACGCCGCCCTCTGGCGTCTCTGCCACCGCGACGGTTTCGTGGAAGCTGCCGGGCGCGCCGACCGGGATGTAATCGTCCGGACGGGTGGCGGCATAGATGCCCACGGCTTCCTTGGTCATCCAGCCGCCATTGGCAAGCAAGAGCCCATAGGTCTCCGGCGCCGCGCGCAGTCGCTCGACCATGCTGGCGATGCCATGCAGGGAGTAGTTGTTCCCCGGCCCACCGAAAAAGGGCAGGCCGCCGGTCATCGTCAGCGGGCGCGGATCGCCCAGCGGGTCGAGCCCGAGCGCCTCACAGGCAGAGGTGACAGCGCAGGGGAAGCAGGAATACAGGTCGAAGACCTGAATATCGCCGGCCATGCGCCGCGCCTGTGACATGGCGCGCAAATAGGCCATGTACATGGCGCGGGACCGGTCGAGATGGGGGCGCTCGGAGATGACGGTGTCATGTGCCTCGCCACCGCCATGCAGATAGACGCGTTTGCCGGCCGGTATGCCGAGTGCATCGGCCCGGCTTTCCGACATCACCAGCACCGCCGCACCCTGGTTCACCGCATCCTGGGCGACATGCCATTTCAGGAAGGGATCGGCGAGCTCATAGTTTTCCTTCGACGGCGTGGCGAGCCAGTCGGCCGAGCGCGCCGTGGGGAACTGGGCGTAGGGGTTTTCTGCCGCGACCGCGGAGAATTTCGCAAACAGCGAGGACATGGCCGCGCGGTGGGCCGAGCGCGCGCGCCCCTCGCGCGCGGCAATGGCGGTTTCGAACAGGGCGTAGATATTGGGCGCAGCGACGAGGCCATGCTTGATCTCGTGGCGCGAGAGCAGGGGCGTGCCCATGCCGCGATCATCGAAAGCGAGATCCGAACCGTCGGCCCAGTCGAGCGTGATGCCGGCGCGCCGCGCGGCCTTGCTCGCGCCGATGGCTTCCGACCCCGCGATCAGGGCGCAGTCTGCTTCGCCGGCATGTATGGCGTCGGCGAACTCGCTCACCAGCGATTGCGGGCTCTGGCCGCCGACGGTGGAATAGATGAGGCGGGCGGGGGACGCGCCGATCTCGCGCGCCAGCGTGCCGGGCAGGTTTGTGTTGTGACCATGGGGATGAGGTGCGGAGGGCACCGAGTCCTCGAAGATCCGCACGAAGGCGAGCGTGTCGACCTCGCTGCCGGCAAGGCCTGCATCGGCGAGGGCGGTCCGGCTGGCGTCTGCCGCCAACGAGAGCGGGGATGGCGCCCCGGACGGTCCCGCCGCGCCATCCCAGTGGCTTACCGCCTGCCCGACGCCCACCAGGACCGGCATGTCTCCCTTGGCCATATCGTCCTCCCGCATTCCTTCTGCGGGGAGTGATAACGCCCCCGCCCGCATGCCGCGAGCGGGGACGTCGCGGAAGGGCCTGTCCTAGAACGCCTTCTGCCAGCCAACTGTCAGGGTGAGATCGGTCTCCATCTGCGGGCCGTTCAGGTTGCGGTAGACCGGCAGGCCAAGCTCCACGCCCAGCCGGTGGCCGCTCAGCGCGCCGGAATTGCCGACGAGGTTGATGCCAAGCAGCGCTTCCACGGTGTCGCCGCCATAGAAATCCGGATTGGCCGCCTGGGTCGGTGCCATGATGTTGGGATCGATGCCGTCCACCTTCTCCACCGACTGTGCCTTCACCCGTCCGGAGACGCTGAGGCTCGGGGTGAACTCATAGGCCGCCCAGGCGGTGGCCGCCAGGCTGTCGCCGCGCGCATAGCCCTCGTCATTCTCATTCAGGCGAAACACGCCCGCGAGCTGGCCGCCAATGCTCCAGTCGCCAAACCGCTGACGGGCCGTCAGGCTCGGCTTCAGGTCGACTGTGCCGGAGCCCGGTTGCATGCCATAGGGCAGGCGCACGGTGTTTCGTGTGTTCATCGGGGTGAGCACCTCGTCGGTCTCGTCCAGGGACCCGGTGGGCAGGGACACCATCAGCGCGGCATTCACCTGACTGTGCGGGGTGGCGCCATCGTCGAGGCCGAAGATCGCGCCGAGCGTGACATCGCCGAAGCCGCTGACTTCTGTGGTGAACTCACCAAGGCGCGTTGTGCCCATCGGCCCCTGGAAGGTGATCGCATCCATCTCCTTCGTCATGTACATGCCCATCGCCATCAGCGTGACGCGGTCTGTGAGGCCGTACATCCCGCCGACCATGTGCATCTGCATGGTCATCTCCTCGGGCACCACACGCAGGGTGGGCGGCATCATCGGCGGATTGGAAAAGCGGTTGGGATAGGTGATCACCTCTTCCGGTGACAGGCTGTTCGTGCCGTCGCGATTGCCGCCCATGTCCATATACATGTAGCGGTAGGAGAGCATCCATTCGCCCTTGTTGTGGCGATGGTCTGCCGACACGCCGATGGGGGCATGGTCGGTGGCATAGGTGACGTTGCCGCCATCGCCCTCATGGGCATGGGCAGCAGGGGTGAGGGCAAGGCCGAGGGCCGCACCCGCCAACAGGTATCGCGTATTCATCTGTATTGCTCGCAAAGCTGCGCGCGGCGCTCATGGCCACGCGAATTGAAGTTTGGGGTTCAGGCTTTGCGGAGTGCAGGCGGCCCCTGCGGCGGCGCGCCGGGCCAGAGGGGTGAGCGGGGGTGGACCGCCGGGGCAGGGGCGGGATCGGGCAGGCCGGGATGGTCGACCGGCCCGGCCAGAAGGCGCGGCGGATCGGCCGGCAGGGCATGGGCCATCATGCAGGCGCCGCAGCAGGTATCGCCGGTTTTCTCAGGCGTATCCTTGCTACCAAGATGCAGCGTGACAGTGCGATCCCCGCCGAGCCCGCACAGCGGGACTTCGACCACCTTGCCGTCATCCACGCGCAAATGCGTCTGCGCGCCGTTGGCGGCATAGGCCGTCACGGCGAGCAGGAGAAAGAGAAGACGTGCCAGCAATCCCATTGCCGCGCTCTTTAGGGGCGCGGTGGCGCCATGTCCCTGCGACGCGTTAGCTGTAGAACTCGACCACCGCGTCGATTACCTGGTCCTGCACATCGCTCGTCAGATAGGGATGCATGGGCAGGGACATGACATGCTGGCTGGCGGCCATGGTGTTGGGCAGGCCGTCCGGGCTGCGCGGATAGTTCACCGCGAAGTCCTGCTCGTGGATCGGGATCGGATAATAGACCGCCGTCGGGATGCCCTTTGCGCGCAGATGGTCCTGCAGTGCGTCGCGCCGGTCGACCTCCACGGTGTATTGCGCCCAGACCGAGCGCCCGCCCTGAATGACGCGCGGCTCCTGGCGGACATGCTCTTCCAGCCCGGAATTGTAATGCGCGGCGATGACCTGGCGCTTTTCGATCTCATCGTCGAAGATTTTCAGCTTTTCGAGCAGGATCGCAGCCTGGATCGTATCCAGCCGCGAATTCATGCCGATCCTGAGCGACATGTATTTTGGGTCGTGGCGGAACTGGCGCGCCTCGATATCGGCCGGCATCGCCTTGCCATAGACGCGCAGGGACTCGATCATGTCGCCCAGCGCCCCCTCATTGGTGAGCACCGCGCCGCCATCGCCATAACAGCCGAGCGGCTTGGCCGGGAAGAAGCTGGTGGTGGTGACATCGGCCCAGTGCAGCGGATGCTTGCCGCCAAGCGTACAGCCAAAGCCCTGCGCGCTGTCGGCGATGAGTTTCAGGCCATACTTGTCGCACAGCGCGCGGATCTCGGGATAGTTCGCCGGCTGGCCGAACAGGTCGACCGCGATCACGACGCGCGGGGTCAGTTCGCCCTTCGCCTTCACGTCCAGGATGGCCGCTTCCAGGCTTTCCGCGCTCATATTGTAGGTGTCGGCGTCGACATCTACGAAGACCGGGCTCGCGCCCTGCCAGGGGATCACCTGCGCGGTCGCCACGAAGGTAAAGCTCGGGCAGAACACAGCATCGCCGGCCTGAACGCCCCAGGCCATCAGCGGCAGGGCGAGCGCATCGGTGCCGTTGGCGCACGAGATCACCTTGTCGGCATGGCCATAGGCGCCAAGCGCGGCTTCGAACGCGGTCACTTCCGGGCCGAGGACATAGCGGCCATGCTCGATCACGGCCTGCACGGCTGTGTTAATCTCGGTTTCGATGCGCTGGCGCTGGGCCTGAAGGTCGATGAACTGCATGGCGGCGTGAAACTCCACTGGCTGGGGGGAACTGGAGTGGCTCTAGCCTCGCTCGCCCGTGCACCCAACTCAAGTTTTATGCGCTTTTGTTTCGAAAAATCGCAAAGTTAACTCCAGCGCAGGGTTTGGTTTACGCCCCTGAAACCAGCGACATGTTTTTACTCATCCCATCGACGGAGCAGACGCGAGAAACGGTCTGCTGTTCCGGGAAAAACAAGGCAAAGGCAAGGGTCTGTTCCGGCCCGACGCCGAGGCTTTGTCCGGTACAGCAGGTCAGATCGGACGCCACGCCCCAGGCCATGCAGATAAAGGTAGACTGAGCCATGAAAGTTCTTTGGGTCGAAGATCACGAACCGGTGCGCGACATGCTGGCAATCGCCGCCGACAAGGCCGCGCGCGCCCGCATCCAGGTGGATCTGGTGATGGCCGCCACGCTGATGGAGGCCGAATCCCGCCTGCGCCTGGAGCGTTTCGACCTGGTCATGCTCGACCTGACCCTGCCCGACAGCTTCGACCCGGACATGACCATTGCGCGTATCGCGAACATGGGCAGCCACCGCATCGCCGTGGTCTCGGCCAGCGACCAGCGCGACCTGGTCGCCACGACGGCCCGCCGCTGCGGCGCGAATGTGAACCCGGTCGCCGTCGGCAAGGGCTCGCTGGCCTTTAACCGCTTCATCCAGCGCCCGGAAAGCTTCGAGGATTTCCTGCTGGCCCAGTTCGAAGACCAAGCTCCGGCCGTCGCCGCCGCCTGACCTGAGACACCTCTTTCTGCATGAGAAAAAGCCCGGCCGATGTGCCGGGCTTTTTTGTTTGGGGTAGGGGGCATGGAGGCCAGAGGCCGATATGCACCGCACGGTCCCGTCCCGGTGCATATCGCTTACGCTCCATGCACCCTACATGCTAGGCGAAAGCATCATCCCGCCCCGGAGCCCCCATGCGCCTTGCTGTCACCTCTCCCGGAATTCCGGAAATCTTCGAGGCGCTGCAGGGTGAGGGCGTGTCCATGGGCCGGCCGTCGGTGTTCCTGCGCACCTCGCAATGCAATCTGCACTGCACCTGGTGCGACACGCCCTACACCTGGAACTTCACCGGCACGGAGTTCCGCCACCGCAGCGCGAAAAAGTTCGACCGCGCGGCCGAGAGCGTGGACATGGATGTGCCCACCATTGCCGCCCTCCTGATGGCCGCCACGCCGCGCCGGCTGGTGCTGACGGGCGGCGAGCCCCTGCTGCAGCAGCGCGAGCTCACCGCGCTCTGCGTCGCGCTGAAGGGTCAAGACCCCGCCTGGCACGTGGAAATCGAGACCAACGGCACCATCGCGCCGACAGAAGACACTGCCGCGCAGATCGACCAGTTCAACGTCTCCCCGAAACTCCTCCATTCGGGCAATGACATCGGCCTGCGCCTGAAGCCGGACCTGCTGGCCTGGTACGCCGCCGACGCGCGCGCGACATTCAAGTTCGTCGTCAGCTCCCCGCTCGACCTGCACGAGGTGCGCGCCATTGCCGGGCGTGCGGGCATGCCGGCCCACCGCATATGGCTGATGCCGGAGGGCACCGACAGCGCCACCCTGCGCGCGCGGGCGGCCTGGCTGGAGCCGCTCTGCCTGGAGCACGGCTACAATTTCTCCGACCGGCTGCACATCCACCTGCACGGCGACACGCGCGGGACTTGATGTCAGTCGCGCTGAATGAATTCAGCGCGCCAGCCCTCTCCCCCTCCCAACCGCCCCACAGCGTCGCACCATTGGGGCGGTTGGGAGGGGGAGAGGGCGGATCATGACGAACAGGCAGAAAAAGCCACAGTGTCCGGCGCTTGCCCCGTCCGGCGCTTTCGGCCAAACACGCGGGGGCTGATCTCGTAACCTGCTGTGGGCTCCATGGAATTTCTCTCGACCTATCCGATCACCAGTGCCCTCATCGCGGCCAATCTGGTGGCGAGCCTGTTTGCCTTCGCGAGCCGGGAATTCTACGAGCAGAACCTGTTCCGCATCGGCAATATCCTGCGCCGGCATGAGTATCACCGCGCGCTGACCTCCGGCTTTCTGCATGTCGACCCGATCCACCTCTTGATGAACATGTATGTGCTGTGGATCTTCGGGCCGTATCTGGAGGCCTGGCTGGGGGCTGGCGGCTATCTGATCGTCTATTTCGGCGCGCTGCTGGGCGCTTCGGCCTGGATGCTCTGGGAAAAGCGCAATAATCTCAACTACTCCGCCGTCGGCGCCTCCGGCGCGGTGTCCGGCGTGATCCTCGGCTTCTGCCTGTTCCAGCCCTTCGCGCAGCTGTCGGTCTTCTTCATCCCCATGCCGGCCATCGTCTTCGGCATCGGCTATATCGCGCTCAGCCTGTTCCTCTCCCAGCGCCAGAACACCGTGATCGCCCATGGCGCACACCTTGGCGGCGCGCTGACCGGCCTGGCGCTCACAGCCTTGTTGCGGCCCGATGTGGTGGGCGATTTCATCCGCACGGTGTCGGGGGGCTGATGGGCGCGGTCGCAGACCAGCTCGCCGCCCGTGTGGCCGCCGGCGCCCTGCGCGCAGACCCCGAGCAGGCCCATGCCGCCGAACTTCTCGACGCGGTCACCGCCCGCATCGCCAATGCCCCGAAAGGCGGTTGGTTCTCAAGGCCTGAGCCGGCGAAAGGCCTCTATCTCTGGGGCGGGGTAGGGCGCGGCAAGTCCATGCTGATGGACCTCTTTTTCGCCGCCGCGCCTCTCCCGCCCGCCGAGAAAAAGCGCGTCCATTTCCACGAATTCATGGCCGGCGTGCACGACAGGATCGGCGCCTGGCGCGCCATGAGCCCGGCTGAGCGCCGGCGCAGCCCCTGGCGCGTGAAGGGCGCGGGCGAGGACCCGATCGCCCCCACGGCCAAACAGATCGCCGCCGGCGCGCGCCTCCTCTGCTTCGACGAATTCCAGGTCACCCAGATCGCCGATGCGATGATCCTCTCGCGCCTGTTCGAGGCTCTGTTCGCACGCGGCGTCACCGTGGTCGCGACCTCCAACCGCCATCCCGACGAGCTCTACAGGAACGGCATCAACCGCGAGCTTTTCACCCCTTTCATCGCCTATCTGAAAGCCGCCTGCGAGGTCTACCATCTCGACAGCGCGCGCGACTATCGCCTCGAACACCTGATCACCCGGCCGGTCTGGCACACGCCCCTGGGCCCTACCGCCGAGGCGGCGATGGACGAGCACTGGACGGCCCTCACGCTCGGCGCCGCCGCGCAAAGCTGCACGCTGACGGTGAAGGGGCGCCAGCTGGAGATCCCGTGCGAGGCCGCCGGCGTGGCGCGCATGACATTCGAGAGCCTCTGCGCGCGCCCCCTCGGCGCCTCGGACTATCTGGCGCTGGCCAGCACTTTCCACACCCTGATGCTCGACCATGTGCCGACCCTCGGCCCGGAAAACCGCAACGAAGCCGCCCGCTTCGTCGCCCTGGTGGACGCGCTCTACGAAGCCAAGACCAAACTCATCGCCACCAGCCAGGCCGAACCGGAACAGCTCTACCCGGCAGGCGACGGCGCCTTCGAATTCGAGAGGACGGTGAGCCGCCTGCACGAGATGCGCAGCGAGGCGTATCTGAGTGCCGAACATGAGGTTGTGTAGGGCGAAAACGCAGACTTGCGACTTTGAGCACATGCCCCAAAAGCAACTAAAAGGGGAATTTTGTTGCGCCACACTTGGTTGAAAGTATAGTTGTTGTGGGTGGTGGTGATGCGTTCTCTGCTGTTATGCTTGTTGTTGCTTGGAGGTTGCACTCATTTGGAATGCGGCGGTCAGAATTGCCCCGTTGAATCGAAGACCTATTGGGGAGTTGTGTCTGTTTCAAACTTGCCAGGCGACAGAGGACCCACTGGTCAGACCTACAGATCTGTAGGCGTCTGGGCGAAGTCAGATGGCATCGGTCTTGGATACCGTGAAGACCGCATGATCGAGATCCCGGATGATTGCAAGCTGGTTTTCTTGATTGATCGCTCAGCTCAGGTTGAAGCGTCTCTAAAACTGGCGGAATCCACGCTGGATTTTTCAGGGGGCGAAATATGTGTATCCGAGTTTTAGTGTTGATTGCTGCAGGGCTGGTTTTGGGAGGCTGTGTCCTACGTGCCGATAATCCACACAATGATGTGATGCTGTTCGCGACCAGCACTACTTTGGGTGTTGATGTCGGTGCACCAGTACAAAATGCGGGTATTCCGGAATTCACCGTCGGCTATAAACGCAATGAAGGCGTGTGGATGCCGCTCAAGCCGAATAGTTTGGCTGAAGTTGTCGAAACGCGTGGCCCCATAGCTAGTATTATCGATGCTTTCAGGGGCCGAACGTCGCCTACTGACGCCAATGTGCTGTTGGCGTTGGCCGGTGGAAGCGTTCGAGAACAGGAAGATACTCAGGCTCTGTTCGAAGAGTGCCGGGCGGAGGCTGTTTCCACCTTTGGGCTGGATGTCGCGAAACTAACCGATGCAGAGAATAGCCAGATCGCGAGCTACTGTTTGGTTAGAAGCGTTCCGACACAGAAGTACGTTTCCGCCGCTTCAGGTATCGACAGCAAAACGGGTGGCACTAATCTTGAGCTCGATACTTATTCAGTATTTGCAAGCTTCGGCGGTCGGGGAAGCATTGGCTTCAATCAAGCATCCGGGGCGCTGGCCCAGTTTTTTGCGACAGGAATTGCCGCGCAAAGGTTGGGTGCAAATCCGCAGGTTGGCGTGGCGCTGAATGCAAATGCACCAGAAGCGATCGAGGCACGCGCAAAGGCCGATGAAGCAGAAGCCAATTTGGCTGGGCTCAGGGCCGAACGCGCGGCCACGACCGAAAGAGCAGTCAAATGCATCCAGGGCTGGACTGCCGATGGTGCAAGCGTGCCCGAAACGCTGACTAATGAGCGCGCTAAGACCATCATCACTGAGTACGAGGCAGATACGAGCGCCCAGCGCAATGAACGCCTTGTAGCAAATCTTGAAATCGAAAAGCCGGCAATGGATGCCATCATCCAAGCCTGCCAATCAGGAGAGTGAACCATGGCAAAGTCTGTCGTTGTCGTTTTCTGCAAGAATGACGAAGAAGAGAAACAAGCCGAAGCGGAATATAAAGACATTCTGCAGTTCAAGCGGGTTCACACATCCAAGGCGACTTTAACTTGCAGGCACATTTATCTCGGCGAGGCTGGTTATCTTGGCTGTGAAAACAATCGCCAAGGCGAAGATCGTGTGATTGTTTTTGAGAAGGACTGATTTCTCAATCGACTGGAAATGTGGCGGGCAGGACCATTTTTTTCACATTGCAACCTGTCCGGTGGGCAGTTTATAGGGAGCGTATCCCCCGGATCAAGTCCTGGGTTCATGCGCCCTGCCCATTCCAGCCAGATCGCACCTTAACTCCCCGGCGCGTTCGCCCTACATTGGCCAGCATGCCTGGTCCTCTGAAGGGCGTTTCGGACGCCGCTGCCATATTCGAATTCGAAGCCTTCCAGACGCTGGTCGGCGCGCCCGAGCACTGGGCGCCGCACCGGCCCGAGCGCCACTGGGACAAGCTGGAGGGCGGCCAGCGCTTCCGGCTGCACAGCCCCTATGAGCCGGCCGGCGACCAGCGCACCGCCATCCCCGAACTGGTCGAGGGCGTGGGCGGCGGCGAGCGCGACCAGGTGCTGCTCGGCGCCACCGGCACGGGCAAGACCTTCACCATGGCCAAGGTGATCGAGGCGACCCAGCGCCCCGCGCTCATCCTCGCGCCGAACAAGACGCTGGCCGCCCAGCTCTATGGCGAGTTCAAGTCCTTCTTCCCGGAAAACGCGGTCGAATACTTCGTTTCCTATTACGATTATTACCAGCCGGAAGCCTATGTCCCCAACCGGGACCTCTATATCGAGAAGGAATCCTCGATCAACGAGGCCATCGACCGGATGCGCCACTCGGCCACCCGCGCCATTCTGGAGCGCGATGACACCATCATTGTCGCATCGGTCTCGTGCATTTACGGCATCGGCTCGGTGGAAACCTACACCTCCATGACCTTCACGCTGGAAGCGGGCATGCAGATCGACCCGCGCGAGGTCGTCCAGAAGCTCGTCGCCCTGCAATACCAGCGCAATGACGCGGCCTTCACGCGCGGCGCATTCCGGCGCAAGGGCGATGTGCTCGACATCTTCCCCGCGCACTATGAAGATCGCGCCTGGAAGCTCTCCTTCTTTGGCGACGAGCTTGAAAGCATTACGGAATTCGATCCGCTGACGGGCCGGAAGATCGACACGCTGCCGGCGGTGAAGATCTATGCCAACAGCCACTATGTGACCCCGCGACCCACGGCCAACCAGGCCATCGACCGGATCAAGGCGGAGCTGAAGGAGACCATCGCGCATTTCGAGGCGAACGGGAAATTGCTGGAGGCCCAGCGCATCCAGCAGCGCACGCAATATGACCTGGAAATGCTCGCCGCGACCGGCTCGTGCAACGGGATCGAGAATTATTCGCGTTATCTCACGGGCCGGAAACCGGGCGAACCGCCGCCGACCCTGTTTGAATATATCCCTGAAAACGCGCTGCTTTTTGTCGATGAAAGCCACCAGACCGTACCGCAGATCGGCGCCATGTTCCGCGGCGACTTCAACCGCAAGCGCACCCTGGCCGAATACGGATTCCGGCTTCCGTCGTGTGCGGACAATCGCCCCCTGCGCTTTGAGGAGTGGGAGGCGATGCGCCCGCAGACCGTGCATGTTTCCGCCACCCCCGGCCCTTGGGAATTGGAGCGAACAGGCGGTGTCTTCACCGAGCAGGTGATCCGGCCGACCGGGCTGGTCGACCCGCCGGTCGAAGTACGCCCGGTGGCAGCCGATGGCGCGAACCAGGTGGATGATTGCCTGGCGGAAATCCGCGAGACGGCGGCGAAGGGGCACCGCACACTCGTCACGACACTGACGAAAAAGATGGCCGAGGATCTCACCGAATATCTCACCGATCAGGGTGTGAAGGTGCGCTATATGCACTCCGACATTGATACGGTAGAGCGGATTGAAATCATTCGCGATTTACGGCTGGGCGAGTTCGATGTGCTGGTCGGGATCAACCTGCTCCGCGAGGGGCTCGACATTCCTGAATGCGGCCTGGTGTGCATTCTCGATGCGGACAAGGAAGGCTTCCTGCGCAGCGAGACCAGCCTTGTACAGACGATCGGCCGCGCGGCGCGCAATGCCGATGCGCGCGTCATTCTGTATGCGGACAAGGTCACCGGCAGCATGCAGCGCGCCATGGACGAGACCGAGCGCCGGCGCGAGAAACAGATCGCCTATAATACCGAGCACGGCATCACGCCGACCACGATCAAGCGCGATGTCGCCGACATCCTCTCCGATCTCGGCGAACGCAAGGGCCGCGGCGACCGCGAACTCCCCCGCAGCGCGCGCGGCCGCCAGCGCGGCATGGCCGAAGCGCCAGTGCCGCTCGCCGGCGAACCCGGCCACAATATGCAGGCGCATATCGCCGAGCTGGAAAAGCAGATGCGCGACGCGGCGGCGAATCTGGAGTTTGAGGAGGCCGCGCGGCTCAGGGATGAGGTGAAGCGGCTGAGAGAGGCGGAGCTTGGTGTGTGAACTTAGGTGAGCCAAGAATACCGCTATCTAATCGTGCTGAGTTGGGTATTGGCTGCGATTTATTCAACTCTGTTTGCTAAGGTGATTGAGGACGTACACACTATCATAATAAGTTTTTCGCATGTTGCTGTGCATGCATCTCGAAACGATTGTTGCAGGCGGGGAGAAGGTTGTAACGCTCAAGGAGCGTTTGGCCCCGGGACTCAAAGCTGTTCTCGTGGGTATTAACCCATCTCCAATCTCCGTTGCCTGCGGCCATTATTATCAAGGAAAGCTTGGAAAGAGGCTATGGCAGCGCCTTCGAGATGCAGGCATGCTACATGGGAAAGCACTACCTAGCTTGGAAGACGATTTGGCTTTTGAGCAGGGATTTGGAATGACGGATTTGGTTCGTAGACCAACTTCTAAGGCTGCTGAATTGTCCTCCAAAGAGAAGCGAGAAGCTGTTGCGGGCCTTGTCAAACGACTTAGCTCACTTCCTGACCGGCCTCTTCTGCTCTTTGTTTTCAAAAAACCCTATGATCTTGCCAGAAGTGAGCTTGAAGCTTGTGGCTTCGATTGCCTTCGCCTCCCGGGCCCCTACAGCTCGCGCAAGCAAGTCGAAGATGAAATGGTGCGTCTTCGACGGATGCTCTTTGAGCATAGTCAAGACCAGCAAGCCTAGCGACATGCATCACCCCACCGCATTACACGAATGGTGCGTATCGGCCTTTGGCCTCCATGCGCCCTACAAAAATGGCCTATGGCCGGAACATTAAACCTGTGAAATTCGTCTGCATTCCGCTCATTTCGGTTGCGAAATGACTCGACTCGGGGGTCGTTCCGAGTCATCTTAAGTCTTGCCGGAAGAGGCCAAGACTGGGAGCAGACCCAGTGGCAGGTGCTACCGGAAAGCACGTCGCGCCCGGACAGGGCACGGTCAAGGGTGAAGGCGGGAGACTGCCGGAACGAAGGGCCGCGTCAGGAAAGGGACCAAAGCACGCGATGTCCGATTAGGCGCAAAGCTGGCGTCGAAGCGGGGCCGTAATCTGCGAACGGGGCGCGACCCGAAGCGCAGCGCGAATGGGAGAGCCTAGAGCTCTCCCGGCCGCGACCCTCTCAAAGAGGTCGGCAAGACTGTAAAGCGTGCAATCAGGTTTTGTATCGAGGGCTGCCATATATGGCGGCTTTTTTGTGCCTGGCGCTGGGGCAACCCGGGCCGGGGTGCTCCGCGAGAGAAGACCGGCCCGGACGGGCGCCGGCGGCTGCCGGCCTGCGGGCGGGTCAGTCCCTCCCGGGCATATGCGCCAGGTGACAAGCGCGATGCGGTGTATCCGAAGGGGCCGCAAGCGGCGGCTTGAGCCGCCCTGCCGAGGCTGGGGCGCCGGAATGCCCTGTCCACAGTCCCGCGCAACGCAAGGCCCCACGTCGGGGCCCGGCCGGCTGGGGCTGGCAGGGCAGCGGAGCTGGGAGCGCGCGAATCCGTTGAAATTCAACCTATTGCCGAAACTGCCTTAAAGTAAGCGCTGTCTGGCGGCCACGCCTATTGCGCTTGCAGGCAGCATTTCTTGTATTTTCGGCCTGATCCGCAAGGGCATGGGTCGTTGCGACCGACCTTGCTCGGGTGCCTGTCGGTGTCGCTGGCCAGTCGGGCGCTGTGCAGGTCGATGACGCAGTCGGCGATGAGCGCGTCGGCTTCGGCGTCCAGCTCTGTGTAAAGTTCTGCGGGTAGCACGCCGCCTGGCGTATCGGCTGCAGTTGCAAGTGCGGCAAGGACCGCCAGCGCCATGGCGGCGGGGTCATCCTTCCCGCGCGTCTCTACCGGCTCCCAGGCCCAGGGCGCGATGTCGAGGGCCTTGCCGAAGCCGGATGCCCAGAGCGGCCAGATAAGGCTGCCATTGCGGTGATCGACATCAAGGCGCGGGGCGTAACGGTCTGGTCGCTTCAGGCGGGCGCCGATATCGTTATAGTAGGCCATGACCAGCGCAAGGATTGCATTTGCCTCGCTCTCGTCCTCGAAGACCGGGCCGTCGTTGCCCCAGATCGGCGCCAGCCATTGACTGGGCACAAGGAGTTCCGGGCAGACCATGATGCCGGTCAGGTAACCGTCGAGTTCGGTGAGCAGCATGGTCTCGTCATCACCCCGCTCCAGAAGGAAGCGCTCGAGCGCGTCGATATCCTCCTCGGTCAGCCGACGCATGTGTGGTTCCAGGGCAGGAGGTCGTCGATCCGGGATCTGGGATGGCCGGCGGCAATGGCTTCGAGGGTGTTTTGCAGCCAGCCGGAGGGCTCGACACCGTTCAGCTTGGCTGTCTCGATCAGCGAGGCGATGGTCGCCCAGCTTCGTGCGCCTTCATCGTGGCCGGCGAACAGGGCGTTCTTGCGTCCGAGCGCGATGGGGCGGATGCGGTTCTCGACCGGATTGTTGTCGATTTCCACCCGGCCGTCCCCGGTGAACACCATGAGCCCATGGCGCAGCTTGTCGATATAGGCGAGCTTCTCGCCCAGCCGCGAGCGCCTTGAGACACGTGCGCGCTGGGTGTGCAGCCAGTCGAAGAAGCCGGCTACGAGCGGCGCCGTTTTTTCCTGGCGCACAGCGAGACGGGTCTCCGGGGACGTCCCGCGGACCTCCTTCTCGATGGCGTAGAGCTTCGCGATGCGCTCAAGGCCTTCCTTGGCAATGGGCGAGGCGTCATGGTCATGGACCTCTTTCAGCTTGCGCCTGGCATGGGCCCAGCAGTGCGCGAGCTTGAGCACGCCGCCCTTCCTGTCACCTGTGGCCAGACGGTTGTAACCACTATAACCATCGACCAGCAGCGTGCCGGTAAAGCCTTCGAGCATGTCTTCGGCATGCTTGCCCCCGCGCCCTGGCGCATAGGCATAGACCACGCCGGGTGGATCGCTTCCCCCGAAGCCGCGTTCGTCACGCGCCAGCGTCCAGAGATAGCCCGTCTTCGTTCGACGGGCAAACGATCCCCCGGATCGTTTGCTTTCCGCCTCACTGCCGCGTCCTGGATCGAGCACCGGCAGCGTGGTCTCGTCCATGAAGAGATGGCTCGAAGCCTTGAGATGCTCGGACAGACGTTCGGCGACGGGCCTCAGGTGGAAGGCCGCCTTGCCCACCCAGTCGGCGAGCGTCGACCGGTCGATCTCGATGCCGGACCGCGCAAAGCCCTGGGCCTGGCGGTAGAGCGGCTGGTGGTCGCAGAACTTCGCCATAAGGACATGGGCGAGCAGCGCTTCGGTGGGCAGCGCGCCCTCGATCAGGCGGGCCGGCATGGGCGCCTGGGCGACGCCGCGCTCGCAGGTACGGCAAGCATATTTCGGGCGGACGGTGACGATCACCCGGAACCGGGCCGGCACCACATCCAGGCGCTCTGAGCGGTTTTCGCCGATGCAGACCATGGCACCGCAGCCGCCCATTTCCCCACAATGAGGGCAGTCGGTGATATCCGGTTCGACGATGTCCTCAATGCGTTCGAGATGCGCCGGCAGGTGGCCGAGATTGCGCTTGCGCGCCGGGCGTGGCGCCTCAGGGCGAACCGCCTCGCTGGCCGTCTCGGTCTCACTCCGGGCGATCTCCAGGTCTTCCAGCGCCAGCTCGCGCTGGTCCGGGGCCAGCCTTTCCGAGCGTTTGCCGAAGAGCAGCTTCCGGAACTCGGCGACAATGTATTCCAGCCGGGCATTGACGGTTTCGAGCGTGTCGATGCGCGCCTGCATGTCGGCATGCTCAGCTCTCTCGGTTTCCAGCGTCTCGACCTGGGCACTGAGCGCCATGATCGCCGAGCGCGCCCTCTCCGGAAGGGCAGCAAGGTCGGCCTCTGTCAACATCCCGGTCATGAGGCAGATTATACAGGTATTCGCGGGCGTGCGTCACTCCACGCGTTCGGGCCGGCGAACATTTGCAGCCCGGACCCGTTTCCAGTCGAGCCCCTCGAACAGCGCCTCGAACTGGGCCCGCGACAGGCGCATGACACCGTCACGGATTTTCGGCCAGGCGAAGCTGCCTTCTTCCAGCCGCTTGTAGGTCATCACCAGGCCGGTGCCGTCCCAGAGCAATACCTTGACCCGGTCCGCGCGCTTCGCCCGGAACACGATGACAAGACCGGAATGGGGATCAAGCCCGAGCTCCCGCTCGGCCACCGCCGCAAGCCCGTCATGGCCTTTCCGGAAGTCCACCGGCCTGGTCGCAATCACCACGCGCATCTTCTGCGAAGGAACGATCATGGCGTCTTTCGAAGGGCCGAGACCAGCCCCGCAAGACGCTGAGGAGATGTTTCCAGCGGCACGCGCAGGACAATGCCGCACGTCTCGATCTCAATCACGCCCGGGCCATGATCGCGAGCAGCAGGCCCATCCGCCCCCGGCGCATCTTCATCGACCAGGACCGGCGCAAACGTCATCGCCTCTTCATCAGCAGGAAGAACCAGCCTGCCCTCGCGCGCCAGGCGCCGCCAACTGGTCAGGTGCTGCGGCGTCAGGCCATGCTTGCGCGCGACATCGCAAACCCGAATACCCGGCAGGAAACTCTCCGCCACGATCGCCGCCTTTGCCTCAACACTCCAGCGCCGACGCCCCGTCGGACCCTCAAGCACCTCTAACCGAGATAAACCCCGTGCGTTTGTTTCCAAAAAATGTTGCACCATTTGTTGCAAAGCTTTGCTCAAACCCGGTGCAACAGATCAGCAACATCAGCCGAAATCACAACCCACCGAAGCCGTGACCGTCAGACACCGCTTACG
>OBIY01000353.1_pt1 | contig 19077 bp, 20 predicted proteins | sample 1519841 | NCBI WGS metagenome assembly OBIY01 (sample SAMN03019774, study PRJEB22545) | beach sand metagenome | biome: beach; feature: sea beach; material: beach sand | place: USA: Municipal Pensacola Beach, FL | collected 2010-07-30 | depth 30-40 cm m
GTTGAGGTAACAAGCGTCCTTACCTCAACGAGCAGTACACAGTACGCATAAGTGGCACTGACCCGCAGGGAGACCGTGTTCGCTATGCAATTGACTGGGATGCTGACGGCGCCGTTGATGAATACGTTCCTGCACAAGGGTATGTTGCTTCAGGTGCCGCGCAGGATGTTGGATACATATTTACTGAAGAAATGGAAATGACGGCACAAGTTCGCACAGAAGACGAGAATGGCAATTTCTCATCATGGTCGGAGCCACAAACCTTTACATGTTCAGATAATCGTCCACCAAACACACCTCGCGTAAGCAGTGGGCAGTGTATTCCGGATACCCCACTCACGTTTACGATAGAAGCAACACACCCTGCAGGGAAGTCTATCTACTACGAAGTTGATACTAACCAAGATGGTGTGATTGACCAACGCATTCCTGCTTCAGGCTCGGTTACTTCGGGAAGTGTACGCACTGTCGAGTATACGTTCCCGAGAGGGTACTATGCATTTAATGTGCGGGCGGTTGACTCAGAGGGTGTCCCTACAAACTGGAACATTGTAACTGGCACGTGTGGTGTTGCCGAAGACATATGTCCCTCATGTACCGTTGGTACGCCTGCGATTAATTTTAGTGCGCAACCGACATTGGTTGTACCGGGTCAATCGGCACAATTAAGTTGGTCTATCAGTGGTCTTGATACCATCCAAACTTGCAGTATTACGGGCACGAACGGACAAAATATCTTGTGGGAAACCATATCGTCTACCTTAAGTCAGGCCACTCTACCTATTACGGGGCAAACAACATACACACTTTCCTGTGGCTTTGCCGGTTTAGGTACGCTTACGAAGCAAGTAACCGTATTTCTGACGCCAGCATGGCAAGAATTTTAGAACGGTAACGTAGTATGTCATTTATCTCGCGCTTTCAAGCAATAGACGAAAAGGAAAAGACTCGGGCAGTACGAGAACTCATTGAAAAATCTACTCCGGATTTCGACTATTTCTTCATGCTCATTTTGTCAGTGCTCATGGCAACATTTGGTTTGCTTGCAGGTAGCGAATCAATCGTTATTGGTGCCATGTTGCTTACGCCATTACTTGCTCCAATTATGGGACTCTCACTCGGGACATCCATGTCACACCACCCGCTTATTCTGCGTTCGCTTTCCACTATCGGATATTCAGTCGCTTTCTCTGTGGGGGCTGCGATTGCAGGCGCCTTCTTGTTTTCAGTGGGAAACCTAAGTGGTGGTATCAACGAAGTCATTCTTGCTCGGTCACAACCGTCGCTACTCTTCTTTATCGTTGCCGTGATATCTGGGTTTGCGGTTGCCTACACAACCGTGCGACCAAACCTCTCTTCAACATTGCCGGGGGTTGCAATTGCGGTTGCATTGATTCCACCGCTTGCGGTCTTTGGTATTGGCATCGCGATGCTTAACCCGTCAATCATCGCCGGTTCCATGGTCATGTTTCTCATAAACGTTATCGGTATTGTGTTTGCAGGAATGGCAACATTTTCGCTCATGGACGTGCATCACAAGAGTTTCATCGCAGAAAGCACGATTAAAAGGGAGCAGCAGCGCGTTGACGAAGAGATTCAAAAAGTAAAACAATTCGAAGAAGAACTCGTTCGTGAAGAGGTATAATGAAAAGTTGATAGTTTATAGGGGATAGTTGATAGTGACGACGAAATCGCTCATTCCTTTAGGAGTGAGCGGTCTACTATATACTGCATACTATCAATTATGACCTGAAATCATGATTCGTATTGTCGGACATATCGATATGGATGCGTTTTTTGCATCTGTTGAAGAGCGAGATAAACCATATCTTCGCGGATTGCCGGTCATTATTGGTGCCGATCCAAAGGGGGGGTCGGGACGAGGGGTCGTTTCCACTGCGAACTACAAAGCGCGTGAACTCGGCATACATTCAGCGCTCCCCATTCAGAGCGCATGGAAGCGCTGTGAAGCAGCTCGTCGTGGTGGCGGTGCCCGATGCGTGTTCATTACGGGGAATCATCACCGGTATACGTCGGTGTCCAAGGAAGTATTTTCAATTGTGCGAGCACATATACCGATTGTGTCAGAAACAAGCATTGATGAAGCATATATGGATTTGAGCTTTTGTGAGACATATGATACCGCTAAAGCATTGGCAACATCACTTAAGCGTACACTTAAGAAAGAGACGAACCTCTCATGCTCCATTGGTATTGGTGCAAACAAAATGATTGCAAAGATCGCCTCTGATTACGAGAAACCAAACGGGCTGACGGTTGTGCGTCCGGAAGAAACCGAAGCGTTTCTTGCGCCACTTCCAATCCGAGCTATTCCCGGTATTGGGGTTGTGGCTGAACAACGGTGCAATCGACAGGGAATATATACGGTAGCCGATGCGCAACAAATATCATGGCAAGATGCAGAATCACTCTTTGGCAAACATGGGTTCTCATTGTGGGAGCGATTTCGCGGTATTGATGAGCGAAAAATAGAAACAGCGCCACCTACACGTAAATCCATTGGAAAGCACCACACGTTTGCTGTGGATACAGAAGACATGGAGTACGTCATTCGCGTTTTACGTAATCAAACAGAGCAGATTGTGCACGAAGTGGCGCGACGTGGATTTACCGAGTTTCGCACCGTTGTCCTCACTGTGCGGTTTGCAGACTTTACCACCACGACACGTTCTCTGACTGCAGAAATGCCACTTACGACCTCGAAAGATATTATGTTGAAGTTGATGAAGTTAGTGCTTCCGTTCTTTGATAGCTCAGGTAACCCAAAACACAAAGCTATCCGCCTTATTGGGGTTCGTGTAGAGAAATTGGTATAGTGTGTATTATGAATACAGAGGCGGAGCGCAAAGCGCGAATGAAACGTATTGTTCGGGTGTTGAAGAAACTTTACCCTGAACCAAAAAGTGAACTTGAGTACACGACGCCATTTCAATTTCTTGTCGCAGTCATCTTGAGTGCGCAATGTACTGATAAGAAAGTAAATGAATGTACTAAGGTACTATTTACAAAATACAAGACAGCACGAGATTTTGCGAATGCCAATCCAAAAACGTTTGAAAAGGAAATCAGCACGATTCCATTCTTTCGCAATAAGGCAAAACATATACGTGCGGCAGCACGTATGGTAGAAGATGACTTCAACGGGGTACTACCCAAAACCATTCCCGAGCTCATACGACTTCCCGGTGTTGCGTACAAAACGGCAAATGTGGTGCTTGGCGAAATATATAATATGTGGGATGGCATACCGACTGATACACACGTACGACGTTTCGCGCTACGCTTCGAACTCACTACACACACAGACTTAACAAAGATTTCAAAAGATCTCGAGCAACTCACTCCCAAAGCTGACTGGAAATACGTGAACAATGGATTCGTTCTCTACGGGCGCTATACATGTCCTGCACGAGAGCATGACTGCACTGTTCACGCACTCACCAAGCTGTATCCGAGGGCGGCGCATATTTGGCCAAAGGCAAAGTAAAAGAGTTGCATAGTATGACTCTAAATCACCAAAATGGGCCCATTTTGCTGATTTAGACGGCAAATGGACGAGGGAATGATATACTGAATAGCATGAACACACATCAGAGGGTTGCCATTTTTGATGTGGACGGGACTATCTTTCGGTCCAGTCTTCTCATTGGTTTGGTTGAGAAAATGGTTGAAAGTGGCGTATTACCCGCTTCGGTTAAGCAGGCATATGAAGGTGAATATCATCGCTGGCTCGACAGAACTGGCGGATACAGCGAATATATTAATGCGCTTATGGACGCATACTATGCGAACATTAAAGGTGTGCACTACGGTGATTTTGCTGAACTCTCAAAGCAAGTAGTGGCAGATCAAGGCGACCATACGTATCGATACACTCGTGATTTACTTAAGAAACTCAAAAAGGAAGGATACTTCTTATTGGCGGTTTCGCACTCGCCTAAAACTATTCTCGATCAGTTTTGTCCACGACTCGGGTTCGACAAGACGTATGGCATGATTTACGAAATAGGGCCGGAAGATAGGCTTACCGGAGAAGTCGTCGACAAACATTTCATCCTCAATAAGGCGTATATTGTAAAACGAGCAATTGAGAAAGAAGGACTTATTTTTAAGGAGTCGATCGGTGTCGGAGACACAGAAAGCGACATCTCATTTCTTGAATTGGTTGAAAATCCGATCTGCTTTAACCCAAATGCACATCTGTATCGCCACGCAAAGATTAATAACTGGAAGATCGTCGTTGAGCGTAAGGATGTTATATATGAACTATAGTATGTACATTACTCTTGCAATTCTTTTGTTGCTTGGCATATACGGTGTGTACGCATACCAGCATATGGCTCCACTACTCAAGAAAGGAAAGTCACTTTCAAAAACAGCAGTTGCGTTTCAGACATCTGGTAAAGACATTGTCGATATGTTGGTAGTAGGGGACAGTACGGCCGTTGGTGTCGGTAGTGTTCCTCAGCAGAGCGTTCCCGCAAGAGTTGCTCAGGAACTGAATCTATCTGTCGAGAATCATGCAAAAAGTGGCGCTACCTTACAAGATGTACGAATGCAACTGCAACAGGCATCCCAGGAACACTACGAACTCATTCTTATTCAGGCAGGTGCCAATGATGTTATGTCGCTGGCACGATACACAACGGTGTCGGAAGAAGCACGACTCGTGTTAGAGGAAGCACTTCGTCTCAGTGAACGAGTGGTGTTTCTGACCGCGGGCGATATTGGGCAAGCGCCGATTTGGCCGTTTCCGTTGAATGTAATGCTTTCACACCGAACTACTCAGGTGCGTAATCAAATCCAACCCCTCGCTGAATCCCTTGGCGTCCTGTACGTCGACTTGTATGCGTTGCCGGACCCATTTGGTACAGATCCTACGCGGTACTACGCACCCGATTTTTTGCATTTATCTGCAGATGGATACGCGGTGTGGGCAACACATGTTCTTAATGCCGTGCGTAATCGATGGGCACACACGTATGGACAAAGGTAAGGGTCGGACGTTCGTAAAGAAAATACGCGCATTTTATGCTACACACGGTAGGAACCATCTGCCGTGGCGTGCAACACAAAACCCGTATCATATTCTTGTGTCGGAAATAATGCTGCAGCAGACACAGGTTGATAGGGTAATACCGAAGTACCATGCCTTTCTTCGCACATTTCCGACCGTTGAGAAATTAGCGCACGCACAATTTGTGGAAGTGCTCAGACTCTGGAGCGGACTTGGATATAATCGCCGCGCTCGCTTTCTACATAGGGCGGCACAGGAAGTTGTAAAGAATCACAACGGTATATTTCCTCGGCACTATGCGGAGCTGATACAGTTACCAGGCGTTGGCCCGTATACTGCCGGCGCAGTGTGCGTATTTGCGTACAATCAACCGATAGTCTTGCTTGAAACAAATATCAGAACCGTGTATTTGCATGAATTTTTCTCTGCAGACTCAAATGTGCGCGACAATGATATTCGACCATATATTGAAGCGACACTCGACAGAGAACATCCACGTGAGTGGTACGCTGCGTTGATGGATTACGGTTCCTTTTTGAAGAAGCAAATCCCAAACCCGAGTCGTAAAAGCGCGCATCACGTTCGTCAAAAACCGTTTGCCGGTTCGATTCGGCAGAAGCGCGGGAAGATTCTCAGAGCATTATTATCCGGTGCAGATACAGTGAAAAGTATCGCTGCGGAGTCGAGTTTGGGTGAGAGAGATGTCGTGCTGGCACTTGATGCACTGTGCAAAGATGGATTAGTTCAGAAGGATAAGAAGACGTGGCACTTGGTTACTTAGTATCCTGAATGGGGGCCACAAACCATATACCGCTGAAGATGATGAATGCCGCAACGATAAATATATATTGAAGTGGTAGCACAAAAAGTAATAGTGTGCCAATCAGTGGACTCATGATGTACGCAAGCGGATACAGCATTCGGAAGGCACTCACTACATCAGCGTCATCAGCATCTACGTGCTTGAAGAAGTACCCTTCACTTGCAACCTCAATCATTGCAGCGCCGATACGTGTCACAAACATGCCGATTCCCCAGAGTACTAATGAAGTACTCGTTATGAAAGAGATGCTTGCGGTCGCAAATGCAAGTATGGCGAGGCCGATAATGAGTACTTCTTTTTCACCCCACGACGCATCCATAATCTTTCCAAGGGGGATTTCCAAGATAAGATACGCAATCATACCAAAAGAAAGAATCATGCCGAATTCTGAGAGGGGAATACCGAGTGTCTTGTGCACGTACAGCGGCAAATAGACAATCAGTGTACTGAAGAAAAACCGCAATAAAAACTGGGCAGCAAACACGCCACGGAAGTTTGCACTTCGGCGAAGCGTGGTAACAAAGCGAACAATATTGAGCGCCTTGTATTTCGGGTCTCGGAAGTATTCAAGTTGTGAAGCTGAAAGGAATATGAACGGTACAAAAATGAGCGCGGCAATAACAAACAAGTTATCAAATATACCGTTCACCACGAGGAAGCCACCGATAAGCGGGGCGGCAAGCCAGGCGACGTTGGCTGCGGTAAGAAAGATGCTACGCATACTACTGGTCGTCGCTTCGCTTTCGACGGTTCCTTCAAGGAAGATATCTAGCGAAAAACCAACGAGAGTTGGTGCTACAAATACAATCAGGAAAAGAGCGATTATCAGTGGCGTGCTTTCTGCAAAGACTAGGCTGAGGAATGCAAGAAGTTGCAACAGTCCGAGCGTGAGTATATTGGTGTAATTACCTTGCCGCTTTAGGAAATACGGTGCGTAGGCAATTGCAAACAAGGCAACCATCGAGCCAATCGCGAAGATGACACCAACAAACTGGTCGGGAATACCGCGAGATACCAGAAAAGGCGACAGATAATATGAAACCATCGCCACGTGGAGTGTGAGTAGGAAATTAAGTGCATATATCGCGTAGCGCGACTGTGCAACGAGTGTTGAAGGAACTCGTCTTTCTTTTACCATCACCATGGAGCGTATTATACTCCGACGATTACCGGTATGACGATAGGGTTCTTGTGGGTTTTCTGTAGTAAGAATTGTGCGACGATGTCGGTAAGTTCATTCTTTACATCATCAATCGCAACTTTACTTGAATTCTTCAGGCGGTCTTCAACCGTTTTCTTTACAATTAGTCGTGTCTGCCCAAGCAATTCTTGTGATTCGCGCAAGTAAATGAAGCCACGTGAAATAATGTCCGGTGACTTACGAAGTTTACCGGTACGAAGATTTACCGTAATAACCACGACAAAGATACCATCTTGTGCGAGGGCCTGTCGGTCTTTAATAACCGCCTCTTGAATGTCGCGGACGTGTAGCCCTTCAACGATACGTGTTGTCATTGGTGCTTTTACATCAAGTCGTACGAGTTTAGTACCTTCGTCGTGAATTTCAACAATGGTACCGTTGTCTGGAATGACAATGTCTTCAGGCTTCAATCCGCACGACTCCTGCATAAGATCACCGTGTGTACGAAGCATGTAGTGATAACCGTGTTGTGGGATGAAGAACTTTGGTTGTATCTGCCGGTGTATCCACTGTGCTTCGTCAGCATTACCGTGTCCGGAAGCATGCACATCGCTCGTTTGGTACGTAATAATGTGCGGTCCTTGGCGTGCGATTTTATCTTTGAGTGTTTGTACGGCACGTTCGTTTCCCGGGATAACTGAAGAGGAGAGAACGAGTGTATCAAGTGACGTAAGCTTAATGTACTTATGTGTTTTGTTTGCCATGCGCATAAGGGCAGCATATGTGTCACCTTGGGCACCGGTGGCAAGCACTACGATTTTGCTTTCAGGGTAGTCTTGCATTTCTTCCACTGAAATAAGTGTACCTTTCTTTGTCTTTACCAGGCCGAGCTCTTTGGCAATCTCGAGGTTACCCTTCATACTTCTCCCTTCAACGACAACTTTCTTTCCGTATCGTTCTGCTATTTCAATAATCTTAATCACGCGCTCTAGTTGTGATGCAAATGTACCGATAATAAGGCGGTGCGACGCATTTTTAAGGATGTCTTCGAATGTATCAAACACTTTGTGTTCCGGGATAGACCAACCTGGGCGCTCTGTGTTTGTTGAGTCCATGAGCATACACACGATGTTTTCTTCTTTGAACACGCTGAAGTTTTCATATTCTTCTTCAGCAACATTTCCGGCGCCATCGTGGTTTAGCTTGATGTCTCCCGTGAGTGTGACACCACCGAATGGGGTTTTGATGATTACGCCCATTGAGTCGGGAATAGTGTGTGTTACGCCATAGAAGCGTAATTTTAAACCACCGACGTTAATCGTTTCTGATGTCTCGACTTCGCGTATGTCAGGAGTTGGCAGATGAGGGAACTCTTCTTGGCGCTTTTTAATCATGACCCCGGTAAGTCGGCGGGTGTAGATAGGCGGGTTGCCAATGCGATCACTGATGTATGGAAGACCACCGATGTGGTCAAGGTGTCCGTGAGTGATAACGATGGCTTTTATTTTTTCCTTTCGATCCTCAAGATACTGTGTGTTCGGGAGAATATAGTCGACTCCTGGAGTATCTTGCTCTTGGAACATAAAACCGCAATCAACAATGATGATGTCATCATTGAACTCTACGACGGTCATGTTACGGCCGATTTCTTCTACACCACCAAGTGGAATGATGCGAATGACGTCTTTCTGAAGCTCAGGAATAACATCATCTTTCTTTCGTGCGTGTGGTCGGTCTTGTGGTCCACGATGTCTTCGAGAATTTGTATGTGATTTTGTACTTCGTCGCGAACGAGTTCGTGAACCGGATGCACGATGGTTAGCGTCGGTACGTGTATTTCCCGAACTGTTACGCGAAGTATTTCTGCGTCGTGACCGTCCTGGTGCACGACCGGAGTGTGATTGGTTTTGTTCCATTGTTGTTATACGTTAGTAATTTATTAATTAATTGACTATTTAAAGAAGTGCCAAATACGCTCTGTTTGTGTATGCCAGAGGTGAACACCAGCAAACCGCTCGCTTGGCGTGGTTATCAAGTCGATATCTACGCCACGCAATTGCTGCGGAATGATATATAAAAAGTCAGGTGCATATAAGAAATTTGCGGGTGCATCAGTGATGATTTCATCTTCAAACGCAAGGTAGAGTTCATCGCGCTGTGCTTTGTCTGATACAGTTCGGGCGCGCGCCAAAAGGGTGTCCACGGTTGAATTCGTATATATCGCGATGTTTAGCCCCGGGTCATCCTTTTGTGAAGAGTGCCAAAACGCGAAGAAGTCGAGCCCGCGTCCGACAACCTCCCCGAACAATAGTGCCTCGTAGTCACGTGGCCGGATAATGTTTTGGTTCAAATCACCAGTCTCAAAGACATTCACTTTTGCAGAGATACCCGCCTCTGTCCACATGGTTGCCGCAAGTTGTGCAGCGCGCTTTAGCTCTGGTGTATTCGCAGTTGCTACTGAGAAGGCAAGCATCTGCCCGTCCTTGCTCCACTGATTGCTCTCAGTATCGTATTCCCAGCCAGCATTTTCAAGTAAGCGAAACGCTTCCGCTCGTCGTTCCTCGATCGTTTCTGACGACACATGCATCACGTGTCCCTCAACAGCCTCCGGAGGAATAGGGGAATTGATTACTGTCCCATATCCGTTGAGTACTTCACCGACGATGCGATCTTTATCTAAAATCTTATCAAGTGCAAGGCGAACATTTTTGTCGGCAAAGATATGATTTCTGTTTTGATTAAAGAATACGGCAAAGATTCGCGGCAACGCAATACGCAACAGCTCTGAGTCTTCAGTAAGACGATTATTCACAGCTGCTGAAGATATTGCACTGAGGCTCGTTACCGTACCTGACGCATATGCACGAAGCAAGTCTTCTTCATTTGCATAAAAGTTAACAAGAAATCGGTTTATGAATGGGCGTCCAAGCGTGTAATTTTTAAATGCGTGCAATTCATACTGTGTTGGAATTCCCGATGCATTGTAGGTGATGTCTTTAAGCTCGAACGGGCCTGAACCAACTGGTTGTACGTTGAAGTTGCTGAACGCAAACTCCTGCGTTGATACATCGAGCCAGATGTGACGTGGAAGAATGCCCATGGTTGTGTTCTCAAGAAACGGTGCATATGGTCGTTGCAAGATGAATTTCACTTCACGGTCAGTTACCTTTTCAACACGAACACCATCCCAGTCAGCCCGTCGCGGACTCTTTACTAATGGATCTTGCGCTCGTTCAACGGTAAAGACGACATCATCTGCGGTAACAGGGACGCCATCGTGAAAACGCGCAGTATCACGCAATACGAAGTGATACTCGGTCCCATCTTCTGAGATGGTATAACGCTCAGCAATGTCCGGTATCAATGCTCCTGATGGTCCCGGGCGAGTGAGTCCGGCGTAGATAAGCGCGGTCAAATCTCGATCAGTGTCAGAGAGAGCAAGTAGTGGGTTAATAAATCGTGGAGCGCCGACAACGCCTTCACGAACGACACCACCACGAACGGGAACTTCCGTGGTCGCCTCTTGGTTTACCCGAACAAACACAAAGAAGGTACTGATACAGAGCGCAGCGACAAGTATCCCAAAGAGGACACGCTCACTTGGAGAGAGTGTTTTCACAATGCGATCCAAGACACCAATTTTGTGTAATTGGTAGGTGCGCAATACATACGAACTAATCTTTCTGTCTTTCATTTGTTTGAATCCAAACGGCAATTGGTGATTCGGAGTTTGGGGGTACTGCTGCAGTACCTAATACACGCCTGTGAAAGCGGTGTGTGAGCTATGCGACAAGCAAGCTAATAAGTGCGGTAAGTGCAAAAAGCACACCGAGCACTATGGTTACGTAAAAGAGTGTTCGCTCAAGACCCCGGCGCGTATGAAAACCCGAACTAAAGTTATCTGCACCAAAGGCGCCACCAAGACCCGAACCAGTCTGCTGAAGCAGAATAGTCACGATGAGCATGATGGAGAGCGCTATCTGGATGTACGGTACAAGACCGATAAATGCTTCCATGTCACCGTCGAGTATAGCAGGGCACTAAAAAATGGCAAGACTCGGCACATATCGCGTTGCATCAATGTAGTGGCTTCCGTATAATGACGCCCACCAGTATGGCGCAGATACTACTGACCATACCATTATAAAACTAAAACTATTTTGCTATGGCAAAACCAAATGTTACACCACTCGGCGATCGAGTACTCGTTGATCCCGTGATTGTTGACGAGAAGTCGCCTGCGGGAATTATCATTCCTGACACTGCGAAGACTGAAAAGCCAAAACAGGGCAAAGTTGTTGCAGTTGGCACACTGGAAGAGGTAACCGATGTAAAAGTGGGAGATACCGTTCTCTTTAGTGACTACGGATTTGACGAGATAAAAGTAAATGGGAAGGAATACTATATTATCCAAAGCAAGAATTTACTCGCAGTAATTAAGTAATACACGTATGGCAGGAAAAAAAGTTATCTTTAGTCATGACGTTCGCGTAGTACTCAAAAAAGGTGCTGACACTGTTGCTGATGCGGTGCGCGTAACACTTGGACCCCGTGGACGTAATGTTGCACTTGACCGAGGATTCGGTGGACCGACAATCACTAACGATGGTGTGTCTATTGCAAAAGAAATATCGCTCACCGACAAGTTCGAGAACATGGGTGCTGAGATCATAAAGGAAGTAGCGAACAAAACAAACGACAAGGCAGGTGACGGAACTACTACCGCAATGGTGCTTACCAGCGCCATCATAAACGAAGGATTTAAACGAACTGCCATGGGTGCAAACGCGACAGTGGTTCGTCGTGGTATAGAGGCTGCGGCTCATGACGCGGTCGAGGCGCTTCGTAAGATGGCAAAAGAAGTAAAAGGGAAGGAAGAGATACGAAACGTTGCATCGATTTCGGCTGAGTCAAAAGAGCTTGGACGAGAAATTGCTGACACCATTGAAAAGGTTGGCAAAGATGGTGTGGTGACCGTTGAAGAATCACAGACATTCGGTATCGAGTCAGAAGTAGTAGAAGGGCTTGAATTCGACCGCGGCTACGTATCACACTACATGGTGACCAACACAGAACGAATGGAGGCGGAGATGAAAGAGGCACCAATCTTGGTAACTGATAAGAAGATATCAAGTGTTCAGGAGATTTTGCCGCTCTTGGAGAAGCTCGCGCAGTCTGGAAAGAAGGAGCTCGTCATTATTGCGGACGACATCGAAGGGGAAGCACTTGCGACACTCGTACTCAATAAGCTTCGTGGCGCGTTCAGTGTTCTCGCGGTAAAGGCACCGGGTTACGGAGATCGTAAGAAAGACATGCTTGCCGACATTGCGACTGTTGTTGACGCCGAAGTTATTTCAGAAGAGCTCGGGCGCAAGCTTGAAGAAGCTGAGTTGGGCATGCTCGGACGCGCAAGCCGTGTCGTTGCAAAGAAGGATTCAACAGTCATCGTCGGCGGAAAGGGAAAGAAGAAAGATGTTGAAGCTCGTATTGCACAATTGCGCGCACAGGTAAAGAACAGTGAATCAAAGTTCGACACTGACAAACTTGAAGAGCGAATTGCAAAACTCTCAGGCGGGGTTGCGGTTATTCGAGTAGGAGCGGCAACCGAGACAGAGATGAAATATCTCAAGGACAAAATCGAAGACGCGGTAAACGCAACCAAGGCGGCCATTGAAGAGGGAATCGTTGCCGGCGGTGGTACCGCATTGCTTCAGGTTTCAGAGAAGCTTGCGAAGAACAAGCATGCGCAAGGGCATGATGAATTCGCAATCGGATATCAGATACTGGTAAAAGCACTCCGTGCACCACTCATTCAAATTGCTGAAAATGCAGGGCGAGATGACGCACCTGTTATCTTGCGAGAAATTATTCAGAAGGGAGGCAATTATGGATTTGATGCGGCAAGTGAGTCACTTGAGGCGCGCATCGTCGACATGTTCGCTGAGGGTATCATTGACCCGGTCAAAGTAACACGCAGTGGGGTGGAAAACGCGGCGAGTGCTGCAGCAGTACTCTTGACTACCGAAGCAGCTGTTGCTGATGATCCTGATGCAAAAGAAGATGCATCGGCAGGAGGAATGGGTGGCGGCATGCCGGGAATGATGTAGTCACACCAACCGTTCTACATAGTGGTAACAACAATGTCCGCACTGAATGTGCGGACATTGTGTTAGGTCCGGATACACTGTGAAAATTGATCACTGTCTCCACATTGCTGTGCTTTCTCGGTTATAGAATAGTGCACTCGCGCTTCTGCGAAGGGAAGTGATGTCGCAATCAGGTTGCGTGCATATAGCAGCGTATCAATATGTTCAGGGAATACATATGAGATATTCCATCGCGGGAGTGTAATACCACTGCGGCGCAGGTGGCGAACACCAACTGTCGTGCAGTTTTCAAGAAGCGTGTGAAAGAATGCCGGTTTTTCGTACAGTGCATTAATGTCGTGCGCGAAACTCAGAAATATCTCCTGAACCGTTTTTGCTTCAAGAGCGAGCGGGTACAGCCGCACCTCATCTTTTCGATGCGTGGTGCGCAATTGTATGACATCACGCTCATCGGCAACAACATACATGAGTTCAAAATACTTAAACAATCCCCTTATGGCGCCCATGGTGCTAAATTGATCGCCTACTTTCTTACGAATTTCTACGGAAATCGAAATATATTCACCCCCGGATAGTTCAAAAGAAATAAAGGTGTGCGCAGCTTGTAGCCCGAACGGGAGTTTTGGGCCAAACGGTTCGATGATAAACCAGGCAGCGACAACATCTTGCAACTTGAATGTTTTATCGTAATAGCGAATATCGTATTCGTCTTCACTTTGATACCGAATGTTTCTGACGTTGTGAACGGTCACCAGTGGACCGTAGGTACTTATCGCCGGAAGTACCACCTGATCTTTATTCCAGTTGCGTGAATGGCTTGGTTTTCGCGAATAGTAATATATGCACAACAGGCATAGTGCCACGAGTATGAGAGTTCCGAGTATGAAAAATGTGTCTTGCATGCTGCGCATCATGGTACAATTGGAAGCATGTTTAGCAAGCTGCGCGGTATCGCAATTGTGAGTATGTGCGTGTTTACGTGCAGTGTCAGCATTGCCAGTGCGCAGCTATTGCAGTTCGAGAACGAAAATATTCTTGGAGGAAGTGTCGTTATCGGCACCACGACGGTAACGTTTGATGTGCCGACGCCGACTGATTCAGTATCGGCAGAAGAACGACTACAACGATTATTGTTTTTCCTGCGCTCAGGAACAGATGCACTACGCGTGGGAACCCAAGCATACACAGCACTTCCGAGAGAACTTCTTGATATCACCTTTGGGAGTATCGAGGGAGCAGACGAACAGGTATCTCAAGAAGGCGCTATAACACCGAGCACTTCAGCGCCAGAGTGTGTGCCCTTTGATGCCAACTTCGCACTTGGTGCTGAACACCCGGAAGTTGTCCGGATACAAGCATTCTTGAATCGAGATGTACGCACACGCATTGCTGAAACAGGTGCCGGCTCCCCGGGGGAAGAGACTACGTATTATGGTGCAGGCACACGTGCTGCCGTGTCAGCATTTCAGTCGCTCTATCGCGATGCCATTCTTACCCCGGTAGGCTTGAGTGAACCAACCGGATATTGGGGAGCACGCACGCGAGAATATGCGAACCAGCTTTCAGGGTGCGTAGGTGCGCAATAAATATTGCATTTGGTGTAGCACGCTGGTATAGTGCTGCCCTATGTTGGAACTGAAAGTACGAACACGCGAGACAAATGAAAATGTAGAGACTCTTCGCACAGAGGGTGTACTTCCTGGTGTGTTTTATGGACCAAAAGAAGCAGCTACTCCGATAGCACTTGAACTTAAAGATTTTCTCCGCGTCTGGGGACAGGCGGGTGGTTCGACCATCGTGAAGTTGGAAGGTGTGGGAGAAGACAAGGACGTCTTGATTCATGAGGTAACCTGGCATCCGGTTAAGGATATCCCTACACACGTAGACTTTTATTGTATTGAAAGCGGTAAGAAACTTACCGTTACTGTTCCGCTGGAATTTGTTGGTGAAGCTCCGGCTGAAAAGCTTGGCGGAATCGTGGTTAAGGTTATGCACGAACTTGAGATTGAGGTTGAACCAAAGAACATCCCACACGACATCAAAGTTGATATTTCAGCACTTACTGACCTTGAGAGCAGCATTACCGTAGCCGACTTGCATCTTCCTGCATCGATTGAGCCCCTCTCTGAATTGACCGAAACAGTTGCTTCGATTACGCAGGCGAAAGAAGAGGTTGAGGAAGAGCGAGATATTTCAGACGTTGAAATAGAGGCGAAAGGCAAGGAGGAATCAACCGACGAAGAGTCAGAAGAAAAATAGATTTGAATCACTGTGTATGCACAGTAAGAAGACGCCCACAGCGGCGTCTTTTGCGTTATACTATGGAAGATATTTCTATGCATATACGTCGCAGTGCCATACGTATTGTTGTACTCGCAGGCTTTGCAGCTGCCGCGTTTGCTTCGTTTGCGTACGCCGAGACGCAAGAGGAGCGACGCATTCGACTGGAAGCGGAATTGCAACAGATTGAGCGTGAGATACAGCAGCAGCAGGTTTTGCTTGATGAGAAAAGCGGTGAGCGCCAAAGTCTTGAGCGAGATGTCGCCGTGCTTGATGCTCAGATAAATAAGGCGCAACTCGCAATACGACAGAGAAATCTGACGATTGCACAAATTGCCAACGAAGTAACTGACCGAGAACAAGCGGTACGAGCACTCGACGAGAAGCTCGATAGAGAGAAAGACTCGTTGGGACAACTGATACGAAAAACCAATGAAATTGACCAACTCTCGTTTCCCGAAATGATTTTGGGAAACAAAGACCTCTCAACCATTTTTTCAGACCTCGATTCATTTCAAGTGGTAAAGGTGTCACTCTCAAACTCTTTTCAACTCATTGCAGATACGCGCACTGCGATCCAAAATCAAAAACTCACACTACAAAACAGGCAACTCGAGGAGCAGGAGCTACGGAGACTGCAAGAACTCGAAAAAGAGAAAGTAGAAGAGCGCAAGAACGAGAAAGGGGAGGTGTTGCGCGTCACCAGGGGAGAGGAAGCCGTATATCAGCAGATTATTAGCGAAAAGCAAAGGACTGCTGCAGAGATTCGTTCAGCATTGTTTAATCTTCGAGACAGTGCCGCTATTCCATTTGGAGATGCATATGACTTTGCAAAAGAGGCAAGTGCAAAAACAGGGGTACGCCCGGCACTTATTCTTGCCATCCTCAAACAAGAAACTAACCTCGGTGAAAATGTCGGGCAATGTTTGTTGACGAACTCGCCGAATAAGGGCGATGGTAAGGGTAAAAACACCGGACGACCCTTCGATCAAGTAATGAAGGGTTCTCGCGATGTTGATCCGTTTATACAAATAACATCCGAGCTCGGTCTTGATCCATTTAGTCAAGTCGTTTCGTGTCCTCCGGGGTACGGATACGGTGGTGCTATGGGACCTTCGCAATTCATTCCGTCAACCTGGGTTCTCTATAAAGACAGACTTGCTAAATTGACCGGGCAAAACCCGCCGAATCCATGGAGTCCGCGTACTGCCATCTTCGCTACAGCACTTCTGATGGATGATAATGGTGCAGGAAGTGGAACGCGTGCCGCAGAGCGCCTTGCTGCACTACGGTACTTTGCCGGATGGGGTAATGCGAACAAGCCGGCGTATGCTTTTTATGGAGATTCAGTTATGGAGCTTGCTGATGATATGCAGGCATTGATTGATGTATTGGAACAGTAATTACTTGTTTTTTTACTTCTCTCGGGTATAATCGGCTCCCATGAAGAAAGATATTCATCCAGATAACTACCGACAGGTTATATTCGTCGACAATACCTCAGGAGAGGAGTTTTTGCTCAGTTCTACTGTAGAAACTGACGAAGTAGGCACATATAACGGAAAGGAATATCCACTCTATCGTGTCGAAATTTCGAGCGCATCGCACCCATTCTACACGGGTGTTAAGAAGACTATTGATACTGCAGGGCGTGTTGAGAAATTTAAAGCACGTCAAAAGGCTGCAAAAGGCCAGTCATAACTTTGTTGTACGAAAAAATTCGCACTTGTCGTAGATTCACTACGTTGCGTGCGAATTTTTTCGTACGCCTCGTTCTGAACTGACTTTTACAGCCTTTTTTCTGTATAATGCGCATATCTATGACACCGGAACAGAACCAAGAGCGTCCCGATATCTTATATGAATACGCGAATGACCCTCGTGTCGCGTACCTCATACAAGAGTACGACCGACTACACAACGAAGAAAAAGAGGCGCAAGAGCTTGCTGCGTCTGACGCTGAGATGTTGGCGTTAGCAAGTGAGGATATTTCCATGTTACAAGCAGCTCGTGCAGAGATACTTGAACAAATAAAGCGCATCGTACAAGAAGCAAAAGAAGAAGAGCGATTCCCCAACGAAGCCGTTCTTGAGGTACGCGCCGGTGCCGGTGGTGAGGAAGCAGCGCTATTTGCTGAGGAGCTAGCACTCATGTATATGAAGTTTGCCGAGATGAGTGGTTGGCACACGCGTATACTTGATGAGTCTCGCGCTGCGATGGGCGGATACAAAGAGGCATCAATAGAAATAAAAGGGCAGGGATGTTACAAACTGCTTCGATTCGAAACCGGAGTACATCGGGTACAGCGTATTCCCGCAACAGAAAAGCAGGGGCGTATTCACACGTCAACCGCCAGTGTTGCCATTTTGCCGGTGTTTAAACATACGACTGTGGAAATTAATCCTGCCGATTTGGAAGTAGAGTTTTCTCGGGCTGGTGGCAAAGGAGGACAAAACGTAAACAAAGTTGAGACGGCCGTTCGTCTTACACACAAACCAACCGGTCTGACGGTGCGGTGTACTGCAGAGCGCTCACAGCAGAAGAATCGTGAAAAAGCGTACTCAATTCTCGCATCGCGATTGCAGGAAATGCATGATGAGGAAGTTGCACGTAAGCGCTCAGACACACGTGCGCAGCAGGTTGGTACCGGAGATCGTTCAGAAAAGATTCGAACCTATAATTTCCCGCAAGACCGCATCTCTGACCACCGCATCAAAGAATCATGGTCCGGCATTGAGAAGGTTATGTCAGGGTATATCGGACCTATTCTGGAGAGCCTTGCGGCGTTTGCTGCAGGACCGTCAGATGACGCTGCTACGTCGTAATTATCCGTTGTGCAGGTTGTTGTGGCTGCACCTTGCCATTCTGGTGGGGTTTTGCTACTATTGCCGTGCCCGCAAAGCGCGGGTTTTGTAATACAGTATGTCAGTAAATAACACTATAAAAAAGCTATTTGAAGTAGGTGCGCACTTTGGGTATACACGCGCACGTCGAAATCCAACAACGCAATCATTTATTTTTGGACAAAAGAACCGAAACGACATTTTTGATCTTGAGCGAACTGCTGAAAAACTTGATGAGGCAAAGCAAAAAGCAATAGAGGTAGTTGGGAAGGGTAAGAGTATCCTTTTTGTTGCCGGAAAAAACGAGGCACGTATCATTATGCGGCGTGCGGCAGAAAAGGCAGATGAGCCATTTGTATGCAGTCGTTGGATTGGTGGTACACTCACCAATTTTAAAGAAATCAGCAAGCGCATTAAGCGTTTGGAGACACTCCAGTCTGACAAAGAGAAGGGAAATCTCGAGAAGTACACAAAGAAGGAGCGATTGCTTATGGATCGAGAAATCGAAGACCTCGAAGCATCATTCGGTGGTATTGTTTCAATGAAGGAATTACCTGGTGCATTGTTTGTGGTTGATCCACGACACGAAGACATTGCAGTGCGTGAGGCGTACGCAATGGGTATACCGGTTATTGCACTTGCAAACTCGGACTGCAATCTGAAAATGATTGCACACCCAATACCGGCAAATGATGCCACTGCAAAAAGCATCACATTCTTCGTTGGCGAGCTCGTAGCTGCAATCGAGGAAGGAAAGAAGAAAAAGGCTGCCGCACAGAAGTAGCACCTCGCTGTTATAAGCACTAGGTAAGTAATAGAGTATTGTCACATGCGAGGACAATAAC
>OBIY01000355.1_pt1 | contig 18938 bp, 18 predicted proteins | sample 1519841 | NCBI WGS metagenome assembly OBIY01 (sample SAMN03019774, study PRJEB22545) | beach sand metagenome | biome: beach; feature: sea beach; material: beach sand | place: USA: Municipal Pensacola Beach, FL | collected 2010-07-30 | depth 30-40 cm m
GAAGACCCGGACATCATTCTGGTAGGGGAAATGCGGGATCTGGAAACCATCCGCCTGGCACTCACCGCGGCGGAAACCGGGCACCTGGTGTTCGGCACCCTGCACACCACCTCAGCCGCCAAGACCATTGACCGGGTTGTTGACGTTTTCCCCGCCGAAGAAAAGGCCATGGTGCGCTCCATGCTGTCCGAATCCCTGCAGGCGGTAGTGTCACAAACCCTGATGAAAAAGAACGGCGGTGGTCGGGTAGCCGCCCACGAAATCATGATCGGCACCCCCGCAATCCGTAACCTGATCCGTGAAGACAAGGTCGCGCAGATGTATTCCGCCATTCAGACCGGTGGCGCCCTGGGCATGCAAACCCTGGATCAGTGCCTGCAGGGGCTGGTGCAGAAGGGCCTGGTGGCCCGGGAAGTGGCCCGCGAAAAAGCCAAGAGCCCGGACTCGATCTAACGAGGAGATGTCACCATGGAATTCGAAGAGCTCCTCAAACTGATGGTCCAGAAAGGCGGTTCCGACCTGTTCATTACCGCCGGCGTGCCCCCCAGCATGAAAGTCCACGGCAAGATTCTGCCGGTGACCAAAAACGCCCTGACCCCGGACATGACCCGGGATATCGTGTTCGGCGTGATGACCGAAAAACAACGCAAGGATTTCGTTGAACACCACGAGTGTAACTTCGCCATCTCCGCCCGCGGCATTGGCCGTTTCCGGGTCTCGGCCTTTTACCAGCGCAACCTGGTCGGCATGGTGCTGCGGCGTATTGAAACCAAGATCCCCAATGTGGATGACCTGCGCTTACCGCCGGTGATCAAGGAACTGGCCATGACAAAGCGTGGCCTGGTGATTTTCGTGGGTGCCACCGGTACCGGTAAATCCACCTCGCTGGCGTCCATGATTGGCCACCGCAACAAGAATTCCAAGGGTCACATCATCACCATCGAGGACCCCATCGAATTCATTCACCAGCATCAGGGCTGCATCGTGACCCAGCGCGAAGTGGGCATCGACACCGACAGCTTTGAAGTGGCGTTGAAGAATACCCTGCGTCAGGCGCCTGATGTGATTCTGATTGGTGAGATCCGCACCCGGGAAACCATGGACAAGGCCATCGCCTTCGCCGAAACCGGTCACCTGTGTCTGGCCACCCTGCACGCCAACAACGCCAACCAGGCGCTGGACCGGATCATTCACTTCTTCCCCGCCGATATGCACGACCAGCTGTGGATGGACCTGTCCCTGAACATGAAAGGCATTGTCGCCCAGCAGCTGATCCCCACCCCGGACGGCAAGGGTCGCCGCGCGGCCATTGAAGTTCTGCTCGGCACGCCGCTGGTGCAGGACCATATCCGCAAGGGTGAAGTGCACATGCTCAAGGAGCTGATGAGCAAATCCCGCGAACAGGGCATGCAGACCTTCGACCAGGCCTTGTACGACCTCTACTCCGCCGGGGAAATCACCTACGAAGACGCCATGCTCCACGCCGATTCTCCAAACGATCTGCGCCTGATGATCAAACTCGGCAACGAGACTGATGCCTCAAGCCTGGATGTCGCCACCCGCGGATTGAGCCTGGAAGATACCGAATAGCCTCTGCGGTTCCACCGGACAAGGATAACCTCCTTGTCCGCCCAGCCTCGCCGCAACATCGATCCCCCGGAGAAATCTCCCCTGCTGTCAGAATTTCCGTCGAACGGTATTCGCAGGCTGTGACCGGACACCGGTTTATTGCAAAATGATGTCATGAACCCTTTGCCATCAACCAGCGACGCCTTCGCCTGCGACACGGAACATTTCGTTTCCGGTGTCGGTCTTGCCCACTTGTACTATGGCGCACAGCGTTTGGGTTTGCCGGTCGAAGATGTTCTGCGTCGCGCCCGGCTTGATCCCGGCAGCGCACTGCAGCCCATGGCCCGGGTACCCACAGCCCAACTGGAAACGTTTGTTCAGGAGCTGCTGTTGGTCAGCCAGGACGAACTGCTGGGCATGCACATTGGCCAGCAAATGATGCCTGCCATATTCAACACGCTGACGTCTTTGGCCTTCAGCGCCACCAGCCTGCGCGAAGCGCTTCACTTCACGACCAAATATCAGGCCTTGATTGGTGGCAACTCCGGCGGCTTCCATGTGGAAGAACGCCCCAATGGCAACATGTTGCTGACCGCCTCCATGGTGACCCGCCACCCCGTACTACGCCGTCATCTCATGACCAACCTGATGCTGCTGGGCACGGCCATGGTACGTTTTATTACCGGACAACCTGCGCTGGCCCCACTGAACATGATGCTGGAGCACCCAGCCATCAATGACGAGGAACGCGAAACGTTTGAGGCTCTCACCGGCTGCCCGGTGATCTTTTCTGCTGGCAGCAACCAGGTAGAGCTGGACAGCCACACGCTGGATTTACCCATCAATGTGTTTAATGACCAACGCCAGGTACAGGCAGAAGCACTCGCGCGGGAACAGCTGGCTGCCGTAGAGCAACAACAGTCCTTTATTGGGCAGGTACGATGGCTGGCTCGCGACCTCATGTTATCGGGCCTGCCACGGCGCAAGACCGTAGCCGACCGCCTCAACATTGGTCTTCGAACCCTCGACAGACGCATGGCCGAACAGGAGTTGTCATGGCAACAGTTGCTCGACGAGACTCGCGAACAACTGGCCTGTGACTATTTGAAGGTAACAGGAATGACCGTGGCCGAAATCAGCCAACGGCTAGGGTTCTCCAGCAGTCGCTCCTTTCAGCGACGCTTCCAGCAGTGGAGAGGCATGACTCCATCGCAATACCGCGAACACGGCTAACGGTTATTCGCAATCCACTTTCACCACAGGAATGCTATCGCCCCCACGTGATTGCTGCCGCACTTCCACCTTCAGTTCCCGCTCATCCAGCTGGCAATACTGTTGCGCCTGAGCAAGCGCATTGGCCAACCGAGGCATCGCTTGCGATGACAACGGCAACCCCAATGACTGAGCCCGCGCCAGCATCGCTGGCGGAATCTCTTGCTCCACCACAGGCCCTTGTCGCACCGAACCCGAACATCCCGCAAGCAGCATCATGACAATGCCCAATACCGTAATGTCTTTCATTGGAAGTTTCACCTCAAGGCTGATGATGCGCAAAGCGGGTAATCACGAAAGGTGACGATTCTTTTGCTTGCTGATCCAGGCGTTCATCCAGCCAAACAATAATGTCATTCCAGACCTGTTTTTTTTGTCCATCGTGCAACACACAATGGGAGCCGTCTTCATAAAGATGCCAACGCGAGTCGCTAGACGCGCTTTCCTCGACTAACCGCCGCGCCGCTTTTGGCGACACGAGATAATCCTCTGCTCCCTGCAAAACAATCATGGGCTTATCAATACGATCCAGATTGGCACGAATTTCGGCTGTCATCTTTTGCAAGTGCGTCACGTAGCTGGCAGCGATTGCCGAGTGCGTCATGTTCACTTCGCTGGCAACCCAGGACCTCGCCCACGGATCAAAGATCGCCTTGTTCCACATCCATTGCCCGCGCCGGCCCGCCATACTGAATACCGCAGCATTGGGAGCCATGCGGCCAACCAGGCCCGCATTCCAGGTCATGGCATTGGACAGCCAATCCGGTTGTCGCCAGGGGCCCACCTTCAGGTTCACAACCACTGGCGGGGCATTCAGAATCAAACCATGGCCCCTCTGATCTCCGCGAATATCCCATTGCAATGCAATGGCAGCCCCCAACGATTCTCCCTGCAGGTACACAGGCACCCCGGGATACCGGCGTGCCACTTCTTCAAATGCCAAGGCCAGATCCTCTACATACACCTCGGCATCACGGCTGAAGCCTGCACGGCCAAACCCCTGCGATTGCCCCCAGCCGCGCATGTCATAGGCGAACATCGCATAACCGTGTTCCACCAGATGGTTCGCCCATGGGGCATACACGCCAGTATGCGCCGCCGTGCCATGCAGCAACAAAATCACGGCCCGCGGTGCTTGCTGCTCAGGCGCCCACCACTGGCCATAAAGCTGTAGCCCATCTGCAGTTTGCAGAAGTCGGGTTTCCTGCACACCGGGATAGGCAAGATAAAATTCAGGCGCCGGGCTCGCGGGAGGAAGTCGCTGACACCCCGGCAAGAACAACAACAGCGACATCAATGTCAGAGACAACCGGATCATCACACTACCTGTCTTGTTTTTATTCAGGCCACTCAATGCGAGTGGAGACAGGCGCAGTCTAGGTCACGGACACAAGCGCCCCCACGGCATGGCTGCATTTGCCGCGTGAGTGTCAGGATATGTCTTCCCTGATGCGAATACTGGCACCCGGCGACGCGATTTGTCCCCTTCCTGACAACTTTTACCACTGCGTTTCTTATCGCCACAGGGCGCACCATTGGCGTTTCGTTCATTACGCCTCCGTGCGGAGCCGAGTATGTCCAGAATAATAATAAGCGGCTTGTTACTGTTCACCCTGGGAACAGCGCAGGCACACTTGCAACCTCTCAATGAGACGGAAATGTCGGCAGCTCACGGCGCGGGCATTGCCGTGGCACTGGACCAGTTCCGCTATGCCATGGCCCCTACCAGCTACTTCGAACAAACAGGAATCACTCCAGCCGGAGCCTGTACCGCAGCGGGTAACAACAGTGGCAACGTAGGGTGCTGGCGACGCGGCGACCTGCGCTGGTACGGGGTTAATATTTCGGGAACCGGGGCGGGTGGCAGTCACTGGAATGAAAGCAGCTGCGATGCCTCCACGGCAGCATGTCCCCGTGGCGGCCAGATTGCCTGGTTCTCTCCCTTCGACAACCCGTACGTAATGCGCTCATGGTCACCCCAAGGCATGGCCTGGGACGGCAGCCTGATCAACCAGGACGCATCCAATCCTGACAAAACCATTTACGAGTTTCTGGCCCCTACCCGTCAGCCGGATTACACCTTTTCATTCTGGGGCGAGATTGAAGCAGGGGCCACTCGCGATACCGCCACCCAGGCCTTGCAAATGGGACAGGGGGCAAATAATCCCAGCGGCGGCGGACTACTGAAAAGCCAGACACTGATACGCGGTAATGCCGCCGGCAGTATTTTCCGCCTTTTCCAACATACCGAACCGGGCAATGAAACCTTCGGTATGTTTTATCACAGCTACCTTCAAGGGGATTTCCGTTTCAGCGTTGCTCAGGCTGCTGACAACGCCACCGACCAGATTGGGGAAGCACCAACGTTCGATCCGGATGAAGGCCTGTTCTTTCGTAATGTGGATGCCTTTCTCCCTTTCGGCCAGGTCTACTATCAGGCATTGGTGCTGGGGCCGGTTGGCAACAACGGTGACTTCTACCTGGAACTCACCCCTGTTCCTGATAATCCAGCGGTCTACAACCGATTCTACGGTCTCGACAGCGGCGATGTTCGCGGCTTCGAAACAGCACGAACAGCGACACGGGATTGGCAACAGGCCTGCGGCGAAAGTGACAGCGCCTGCCAGAACTACCGCTTATCACATGGCTATGTCCGCTACGGTGACTGGTATCCGGCCATGGCAGGCTGGAATGCCCTTGGCACACGTGAAACCGTGAATGCCAGCGACGACGGCATCGTGTTTCAGGCTCGCAATGGCAGCACCTTTAATGCGTTCGCCAAACGCCCGGTCCGCATCGACAAGCGTGGCGAAAATTCCAGCATGCAGCGCACCCAGAATTACCGCTGCGATCCCAACAGCCCCGGCGCGTGCTTTACGCCAACAGAAGGACCGGTCAGCAGCGGGCCCGGCAACAATAATCTTTACTACACCACCGATCGGGTAAGTCTGGGTTCTGCTCGTATTGAAGGGCTACTAATCAACCAGTTCTACATGGAAAGCTGCCGACCGGGGGTGTGCTGATGCAACGCTATGGTCTGCTTCTTCTGCTGATGTTTCCTGGTGCCTACGGTGACTCTCTTGCTCCACTTGCCGATAACGAAATGGCGCTCATCGCCGGTCAGGCTGGCGAGGGTGTTCAACTGACCCTGCTACTGCGTAACAACGTCAACGCACAAGGCAATCCGATTGGTTGTAACAACGGCGGGCTCAACCCGTGCCGAATGGGGTTTGAGTTTTCAGATCGCGAAGGAATCTGGCTCATGCTCAAGGATTATTATGGCGAACTGCAGATCAATGACCTGCGAATTGACAGCGCCCCCTTGCCAACGATCAATACGCCCTATCTTGATCCTGAGCGTTTCGAATCTGTAGCTGGCGAATGCCTGATCGACAACTGCAATCCTGGCGGCATGCTCGCACTACGAACCTATTACCCATTCAACAAAGCTGTTGGCGCCTACAACGATCTTAACCTGTTCACCAACATCGGTCGCGTTGCCCTCGAATACGACGACACCGTTAATGCCATCCCGGGTTATATGCGCGATGCCGCCTCCGGCAGTGTGTTGGGATTTCGGGCCACAGACAGCAGGGCATTGAATGCTCCGGCCAACATGCGTTTTGAGGGTGTCTCCTATGTTTTCGGATTCTAAATCCCATAGCGGCAAGGGTATGTGGCGCGCACTGTCGCTGCTGGGATTCGCCTGCCTGTCTGCAACCGTACATGCGCAACTGGTACCCATGGAAGATGACGCACTGTCACAAGTACTGGCACAGGATGGCAGCCTTTTCCTGTCTGATCACATCGGTCCCAATGCGTTGGCCAATGCCCCCAGCGATGGTTCCGCCAACTTCGATTTCTATCGCATGGGTCTGGACGTCAAACTCAACCTGAATGCCAATATTGCAAAATTCCAGCTTGGCTGTGGCGGGGTAAACGATTTGCTGACGACGTCAGCCCCTTGCGACATTGATATTGATTACCTGAGCTTTATGGGAGTGAATAACGACGGGGATTTTCCATCCCTGGACGGTCCGGAAAGCGCCTTTGAACTGATCCGTCCTTATGTAGAGCTGGCAATAAAAAACGACAGCACCGCCACATTGCGTGAAGTTGCCGGTATCAAGATAGGCGGCCAGCGTATTAATGGTGCACTGTCAATTGGTCGTGATTATACCGGCTCGGGAAAACCTTCAGAAGGCTTCATCGGGCCAGGGCTGGAAAGCAACCTGATCAATCAGGAGCATGGTGGCGCATGCAACCCCTCTGCCACCACAGGTCAGGGTGTAGTCAACTGCCATTCTGGCATTAATAGTGTGTCTGGATTTCTGTCGCTGGAGCTTTCTGCCGCGATTCGTGCGAGAGCAAACCTGCTGAATTTTTTTGATGCTGACCTCAACACCTGTTTTGGTCGTATGAATCCAGCCCAGTATGGCTGTAACGCCAACTCAACACCGTTCTTTGTCGATGCCAGTGGTACACGTCTGCAAACCCTGCACGTGGCGGCCGCCAAACTCACGGTCGACGCTATCGATCTGAACTGTAATTTCTGGAATTTCGCGGTATGTCTTCCCGCGCAAGGTGTAGCCAATCTGATCATTGATGAGGGCTATGGGCAACTTCGCATTGACATGCGCCAGGTGCATTACCTGCTCACACCAGATACAGAAAACTTTTTCCTTTCCATGCAACGCGAACGGGTTGCGTGGCCAAATTACAGCAAGGCACCACCACCCAATAACCAGGCTTTTGATGCCTGCAATCCTGCGTATGGGCAGATTCCTGCTAATGGCCGTTGCTCAAGTGCCTATGCCCCTACTGCCAATACGGGTTGGTGGCTGAACGCTCCCGGGGCAAAAATTCTGAACATCAATCCGCCTAACCGTATTGATGTGGGCTACGTGGACCTGGGCACGGCGGTTAGCCTGCTCGGTCCTGAAGGACAACTTTTGATTGATAATCCCAAGATCGATTTGCCAAGGGTATCCAATTGTTACGGCAGCGCGGTGTTCTGCTAAGGAGGCGATTATGAATCGACCAGGCCCGTTATGGATCCCTTTACTCTTTTTCACACCATACGCTCTTGCACTGCAGGCCATGAGCGATGACGCACTGTCATCTATTAACGGCGCAGATGGCGTATCAGTGACACTAAGCAGTCAAGCTCCACTGCGTCTCGATACCCTCAAGTGGATTACCGATGATAATTCGTTGAATAACGGTGCCTGCACCGGCGGACTGAATGGTCAGCATGCCTGCACCCTGGTTAAGGATATTGTTCTGGAGGGGCACGGTGGCAACCTTCAGCAGCAATGGCATCTGGACGCTGGCAGTGATGGCTCCGGGCAGCCCTACCTGAGCCTTTCCGGACAATGGTCAAACCAGCAATTGACCCTTGGATCCCTCTCTCTGCACACCGCCAATGACGATGCCAGTGACCGCTCACTTGGCAGTCTTGCACTATTGTCAGCCGGGCAATTTTCGCTCAGTAATCGAGGTGGCCCCTTTAATCTTGAGGATAATCTTGCTTCGCTGGATTTTTCACTTAACGGTGACGTGATATATCGCCAGGGGCCTGCTGGCAGTCCGGAACTCAGCTTTGCCAACCTGCAACTTGATACCCGTTTCAGTACCGGCGCGGCCAATGGACAATCCGCCGGACTTGGACGCGTTGGCATTGATTCCCGGGGCCTGCTTCTGCAAGCCCCCTATGCCGATGTAAATATCGGCTTTGACCTGGCGTTCAAGAATTCGCCGACCAACTTTGATGTAAGTGGTCGCAGTAACCTGCTGCGTTTTGGCTGGCGTGGTGGCTTGGTCAACCCTCAATGGCATCTACAAGCAGGGGGCGTTGGTTATAACACCTATGTCAACGGCCCCAATACCTTTCAGGATACTGATGGCAGCGTTACCGGTAGTCGCTCAGAAGGCATTAGCCTTTACACCGCCTGGGATTTTGACAGCGACTTCGCCCTGTCGCTGGGGGAGGCCGGTGGTAACGGAACCGTGGCCCGCTTTAGCCAATGGCAACGACTTGGTGCAGCACCCGGGCCGATGTTCGCCCTGCCCGTTGTATTCGATGTGATGCAAGGAGGGAGCGGGCCCTCAGGTTTGTGTGCCGGCGCTGCCACTTCAGGGGTCCTGGACCAGTCATCCTGCATGGCCACTGGAGGGGAGTGGTACAGTAATGACCTGCCCGGTAGCAACGAAAGTGCTTTCGCGATATTGATGCGTGATGCGCGATTACTTGCCTACAACACGCGCGTTGAAGTAGAAGATCCTCTTTCCGGTGGGACAGTTACGCCGCTTGACTGGGGCGCCGCCTTTACCTTCGGAAAGCTTGATGCCGATATTTTTCTCTATCCCTATGGTCGCGCATCGGGTGCCAGCGTAGTAACCACTGACTCGGGAATTCGTGCCGATATCACCCTGATAGCGCAATCTCCTGATGCCTGGCGTCGAGCCAACAGCAGCGATCCGGCAGTGCGTTCAACCGCAGGCGACGGCTGGCAAACCAACACCCATTTTATGCTGGTGGATACCCAGAGTCATCGCGGCGTAGGCTTCATGAATGGTGATATTTTTTACCGTGCACGGGACCTATTCTTGCGCGTAACCGATGGTGATTCTCGTTACCCCCAACTTCCCGGTGGGCTGTGGTTACAGACAGATAATCTGGCTCAGTACCGTTTTCGAGCACTATTTGGTGGTGGCAATATGAGCGACCTTAGCTACGATGCCCTCACCAGGGTTTCACTGATAGATGTGAATTTGCAAACCGATCAGTTCCTGTTTGTACTCAACCCGCTACCGGTCGACACCAACACCGGAGCGGCACCCATCGGCTTTAATGGTCTGCTGGATTTGGACAATAGCTATATTCGAGTCGGCGAGGTATCAAGCCCGCAATCCCGATTCTATATCGACGCCCTGTCCGGGCGAGTCGCATGGCGCAACGGCAGCCTGTCAATGGTTTCCGGTCAGCACACCGCTGATGGCTTGCCGCAACTGGCGATCAGTAACGATTTGGATATTGGCCAATCCGCACATTTTGGTGGCGCCGCAGGTGATCCACTGATTGGAACGGTCGGGTTTGGATCAGAAGATTTTGGGCGCATGGTCATTCCCGCAGGCACATGGCACAACGAGATCAGGCTGAAGATTCCCTGACGGATATCGCCGCCTGAAGATCAATAGTGTGGTGGAGGCGCATCTTCCACTTGTGTGGCAGCGAATGCCTCGCTCAGGTCTACCAATCGATCCACCATCTTGCGGCAAGCGGTTTCCAGCTCACGGATCTGACGTTGCTGATCACTGACGATCTGGTTGAGGGATTCGATCAGGTCTTCCTGATAGGCCAGTTTGGTCTCGATATCAATCAAGCGGTCTTCGCTCATGGGAATCTCTCTATTGAGCTCCTGCGGAAATGGCTGGGGCAAGCTGCAAGACAGCCCACCTGCACGCCTGGCAACTTGCAGCTGTTCGCACCATTGTACTGGCCCTTTATCCATATTTCCGCTATGGTTTGTGCCGTCTTGGGGGAGTAGTCGCTCGATCGCTTTCCTCTGCCGTTTCACGGCACAAGCCTCAAGGTGGCCGTCAACATAGTTGCGCCTCATGCGCATGGCGTCCACGCCCGCACTGCCCTCCGGGCCACGCGGACTGACGAGACCTGAGACACGACTTGCATTCCGCTGGGGCGGGATTGGCAGGTGGTGTCTCATGTCAACGTTAATCCCGCCCCTCTGGAATAACCTCAATGGAAGCCCTGTTCAGTTCCCTGTTGCTGGTTGCCCTTGGCGAAATCGGTGACAAGACTCAGCTACTGTCGCTGGCGCTGATCCTTAAATTCCGCAAGCCCTGGCCCATTCTGGCCGGCGTAGTCGTCGCCACCCTGTTGAATCACGGCGCCTCGGTCTGGTTTGGCGACTGGTTGGCGGACACCGTTCCGATGGACTGGATGCGCTGGATTCTCGGCATCAGCTTTATGGCCCTGGGGCTGTGGATGCTGATTCCCGATGGCGATGAAGAAATCAAGAAAGAACCGAAATACGGGCCTTTCCTCACCGCTCTCGTGCTGTTTTTCATTGCCGAGATCGGCGACAAGACTCAGCTGGCGACGATTGCGTTGGCGGTACAGTTCCAGGACCAGTTCTGGCCGGTACTCAGTGGCTCAACCCTGGGCATGATCGCCGCCAACCTGCCAGTCATCTGGCTGGCCCACCAGTTTGGTGGCAAACAGTTCGAGCGCCGCGCACACCGGATTAGCGCCGCCCTGTTTTTTGGCTTCGGTATTCTCGCGCTGGTGACCTGACGGCCCCCCAGGCCTGCTACAATCCAACTTTGCGTCTGTGCGTATTGCCAGCGCCCCTGTTTGCGAGTGAAACCATGGCCCTGACTGCCACCATCTACAAAGCCGAGCTGACCATCTCGGATATGGACCGGGACTACTACGCCACCCATAACCTGACGGTGGCGCTACACCCTTCGGAAACCGAATCGCGGATGATGCTACGCCTGATGGCGTTTGCGCTCAGCGCCCACGAAGACCTGACCTTCACCAAAGGGCTGTCGAGCACCGATGAACCGGATCTGTGGCAACGCAACCCCGATGATACTCTGGAGCACTGGATCGAACTGGGCATGCCCGACGAAAAACGCCTTCGCAAAGCCTGCGGCCTGGCGCGTCAGGTCACCCTCTACTGCTATGGCCCCCGTGCTCCGCAGGTATGGTGGGACAGCATCAAGAACAAGGTTACCCGGTTCGATAACCTGCGCGTTATCCATGTGAGCGCAGACAGTGAAGCCGCCCTCGCCGAGAGCACCCAGCGCAGCATGCAGCTGCAGGCCATGATTCAGGATGGCCAGGTGTGGTTCGGCAGCGCGGAGCACTCCGTAGAGATGGGGCTGGACCAGTGGTACCCGGCCAACCCGCACTGAAGCAGGCAGGGCACCCATCACGTCGGTGCCCTGATTTTTGCGACTACATGCTTCGCTGATTCACCCGCGCCATAAGCTGTTCCGCGCTTTCCTTGCGCTCGGAATAGCGGTCCACGAGATAGTCGCTGCGGTCGCGGGTCAGGTAGGTGAACTTCACCAGCTCTTCCATCACATCGACAATACGGTCGTAGAACCCCGAGGGTTTCATGCGATCGTTGTCGTCGAACTCCAGAAAGGCTTTCGGCACCGATGACTGATTGGGTATCGTCACCATACGCATCCAGCGACCCAGCACGCGCAACTGGTTTACCGTGTTGAATGATTGCGAGCCGCCACACACCTGCATCACCGCCAGGGTTTTTCCCTGAGTGGGACGCACTGCCCCCAGCGACAAAGGAATCCAGTCGATCTGCGCTTTCATGATGCCGGTCATGGCGCCGTGACGCTCCGGCGAACACCACACCATGCCCTCGCTCCAGGTCACCCGGTCACGCAGCTCTTTCACCTTGGGGTGATCGACCTCTTCGCTGTCGGGCAATGGCAACCCATCGGCATGAAAGATGGCTGTTTCCGCGCCCATGGCTTCCAGAATCCGGGCCGCCTCCATCACCACAAGCCGGCTAAACGACCGCGAACGCAGCGAACCATACAGCAACAAAATGCGAGGTTTGTGCGCCGACGGCGTGTCGCGAAACACGGCATCCGCGGTCGGAACCCGGAAACAGTTGTTATCAAGATTGGGGGTATCACTCATTTCTTCTTTCCATCCAACGAAAACCCAATATCAGAAATGATTACGACTTTCTTGATCCAGGTTTTTCGCTGTTAACTATTCACTATGAATTGCTTGTCTCGAACCAATGAGAGGTACGATTAACAATCGCCACCAGTGACAACATCACCGGAACCTCTACCAACACGCCCACGACCGTGGCCAGAGCCGCGCCGGAATGCAGACCGAACACACTGATTGCTACCGCCACCGCCAACTCGAAAAAGTTGCTGGTACCAATGAGGCAAGCGGGTCCTGCCACGTTATGTTTGAGACGCAGTTTTTTTGCCGCCCAATAGGCAATCACAAAAATGCCATAGGTCTGTATCAGCAACGGAATGGCAATCAACACAATGGCCATGGGTTTGGCCAAAATGGTCTCGGCCTGGAAGCCAAACAACAGCACCACTGTCGCCAACAGGCCCATCACGCTTACCGGTTTCAGCGCATGAACAAACTGCGCCACCCGCTCATCGCTGCCAAGCCACTGACGGGTAACAAAACCGGCAATCAGCGGCAATAACACATACAACACCACAGACAGCAACAACGTATCCCACGGCACCGTGATGTCACTGACGCCCAGCAACAAACCGGCAATCGGTGCAAACGCAAAGACCATGATGATGTCGTTAACGGACACCTGCACCAGGGTGTAATTGGCATCCCCGCGGGTAAGCTGGCTCCACACAAACACCATGGCCGTACAGGGCGCCACGCCCAGCAAGATCATGCCGGCGATGTATTCTGTTGCGGTTTGCGGGTCTACCCAGCCGGCGAAGAATACCTTGAAAAAAAGCCACCCCAGCGCAGCCATGGTGAATGGCTTGATCAGCCAGTTGATCACCAGTGTCAGTAACAGGCCGCGGGGGTTCTTGCCGACCTGTTTGATGGCGGTGAAATCAATCTGGATCATCATCGGGTAGACCATCACCCAGATAAAGACCGCTACCGCCAGATTCACATGGGCGTACTCAAACCCGGCTACGGCTTCGAAGGCACCCGGCATGACCAACCCAAGCCCGACCCCCGCCGCAATGGCCAGGGCCACCCAGAGACTCAGATAACGTTCAAAAAACGGCATTACTCGCTACCCATCTCACGGTGGATTTTCTGTGCACAAGCGACAAGACCGAGCCCATTCATGCTCTCAAGGTCCAGCGATGCCAGCGCTTCAATCCGTGCGTGCAGTTCGTTATAGGTGGTCTCGAACGCAGCACGAATGGTGTCTTCGCTACCGGTAACGTGGGCCGGGTCTGCCAGCCCCCAATGCACCTTGGGCGTATCACCCAGCCACACCGGGCAGGATTCCCCGGCGGCGGCATCACACACGGTAATCACCAGATCAATCTGCTCACCCTCCAGAGCATCCATGGTCTTGGAGCTGGGGTTATTCACCTCGACACCGTGGCGCGCCAACACAGCCAGCGCGTTTTCATTAACGGTGCCAGTGGGCATGCTACCCGCGCTCAGGCCATGAAGCCGGCCTTGACCCAGATGATCGGCCAGCGCTTCGCCAATAATGGATCGGCAGGAATTGCCGGTGCACAAAAACAGAATTGTCAGGGGCGTATTCATATCCGTCTCTCAGAGTTAGCCGCAGCAAGCGGTGTTAGGAAGGGTAATGTTCAGGTCCTCACGGGCCGGAATCACCAGGGTGGCAATTACCTCGGCCGCCCATTGCGGCAATGCCGGGTTCAGCTGGTAATGCATCCAGGTGCCCTGACGGCGAGCCACTACCAGCTCGCATTGGCGCAGCTGGGCCAGATGCCGGGAAATGGTGGACTGCGGTGCCTGCAGGCTGTCTACCAGATCACACACACACACCTCACCCTGACCGTGCAGCAGGCAGATCAGGCTGAGACGGGTGTCATCACCCAGGCATTTGCACAATTGGGTCGGTGTCATCATGGCCGCTGGCATCCCTATATCTATATATCCGGAAATACGGATATTATAAGCTCCAAGTTACAAAAGACAAGTTTCCAAGGGGGAAGGCTTTGTGACAGCGGGCAGGCCCGTGGCCTCGTTTAAAAGTACAACCTTGCCGTAGGAGCGTCGCTCGCGGCGCGATTACCGAGCCTTGGCGAGGAGAAAGTTTCGAGTTACGAGACGCGAGTTTCGAAATGCAAAAGCTGGAGCGGCTCTGAATAACGGGAAAGGTTTTCGCAACTCGAAACTCGTTACTCGCTTTATGGTTCGGTAATCGCGCCGCGAGCGACGCTCCTACGGAAACCCAAACAAAAAACCCGACCTTGTCGGGCCGGGTTTTCCTTGTAGCTTGTAGCTTGAGGCTGCCCTACTTTTTCAACTTCGCTTCAATCTCGTCCACGCTGATGTGGCGCACATCCTTGCCTTCCACCAGATAGATCACCTGCTCGCCAATATTGCGGGCGTGATCACCAATGCGCTCCAGCGCGCGCAGCGACCAGATGATGTTCAGTACCCGGGAAATGGAACGGGGATCTTCCATCATGAACGTGACCAGCGAGCGCATGGCACTGCGGTATTCCAGGTCCACTTCCTTGTCTTCGGCAGCCACTTCCAGCGCTTTTTTGGCATCAAAGCGTGCAAAGGCATCCAGCGTATCGCGCAACATGTTACGCACGTGGTTACCGATATGACGCACTTCCACATAACCCCGTGGAGACTCACCCTCTTCCGCCAGCTGCTGCCCCATACGGGCAATCTTGGCGGATTCGTCACCGATGCGCTCCAGGTCTGACACCGCTTTGGTAACGGCGATAATCAACCGCAGATCCGACGCCGCCGGCTGGCGCAGCGCCAGCACCTTGGTGCACTCCTCGTCGATCAGCATTTCCAGCTTGTCGACCTTGTCCTCGGTTTCCATCACCTTTTCCGCAAGGGCGGAATCGGCCTGCAGCAATGCCTGCAACGCGTCCACCACCTGCTTTTCTACCAGGCCACCCATTTCCATCAGGTTGTTGCGGATGGACTCCAGCGCGTCGTTGAACTGGGATGAGCTGTGCTCACCAAAATGCATGCGATCCATGATCCTGCTCTCCTTGTGCCTTAACCGAAGCGGCCGGTGATGTAAGCTTCTGTCAGATCGTGTTCCGGCTTGGTGAACACGGTATCGGTATCATTCATTTCCACCAGACGCCCCAGATGGAAGTAAGCGGTGCGGTTGGAGACACGGGCCGCCTGCTGCATGGAGTGGGTCACGATGGCAATGGTATAGGACTCGCTCAGCTCAGCGATCAACTCTTCGATCTTGGCGGTGGCAATGGGGTCCAGCGCAGAACAGGGCTCATCCATCAGCACCACTTCCGGGCTTACGGCAATGGTACGGGCGATACACAGGCGCTGCTGCTGACCACCGGACAGGCCCGTGCCAGGGGAATGCAGACGGTCCTTTACTTCATTCCACAAACCCGCCTTTTGCAGGCTGGTTTCCACGATTTCGTCCAGGTCATATTTCTTGTTGGCCAGACCGTGAATCCGGGGACCATAGGCCACGTTGTCATAAATCGACTTGGGAAAAGGGTTCGGCTTCTGGAACACCATGCCCACCCGTGCACGCAGCTCCACCACATCGAGCTTGGGATCATAAAGATCCTGGTCTTCCAGGTGCAGGTTGCCCTTTACCTGACAGATATCGATGGTGTCATTCATGCGGTTCAGACAACGCAGAAAGGTGGATTTACCGCAACCGGAAGGACCGATCAGCGCCACCACTTCGTTCTTGCCGATGTCCAGGCTGACGCCGTGGATGGCCTGCTTCTCGCCGTAGAACACCTCCACGTCGCGCATGCGCATCTTCGGGTTGTCCACATAAGGGGTTCCGACCGTCTGGTCCGGATAGCGGATTGTCTCGTCCATTGCCTGTTCACCTTCAATCTGGTCAGCCAGCTTCATGTTACCTGGCGCTTTGTCATCAAACTTTTCTGCAGTATCCATGATTCTTACCTCGTTACCAGCGCCGCTCAAGGCGCTTGCGCAGGAACACCGCCAGCGTATTCATGGCGATCAGGAAAGACAGCAGCACCATGATGGCCGCGGAGGTCAGGGCCACGAAGGACTGCTCCGGGCTATCGGCCCACAGGTAAATCTGCACGGGCAGCACGGTGGAGGGATCCAGCGGCCCACCCGGGACATCCACAATGAACGCCACCATACCGATCATCAGCAGCGGGGCCGTTTCGCCCAGTGCCTGGGCCATACCGATGATGGCGCCGGTCAGCATGCCAGGCAGGGCCAGCGGCAGCACATGATGCAGTACCACCTGCATTTTCGAGGCGCCCAGGCCCATGGCCGCTTCGCGGATGCTCGGCGGCACCGCCTTGATGGCAGCACGGCTGGAAATAATGATGGTGGGCAGCGTCATCAGGGTCAGAACGATACCCCCGACAACAGGTACCGAACGGGGCAACCCGAACAAACCGATAATCACCGCCAGACCCAACAGGCCGAAAATGATAGAGGGCACCGCCGCAAGGTTGTTGATGTTCACTTCAATGAAATCAGTGAACTTGTTCTTGGGCGCAAATTCTTCCAGGTAAATGGCCGCGGCCACCCCAATAGGGAAGCTCAGTATCAAGGTCACCAGCATAGTGAAGAACGAACCGGTCACCGCTCCCCAGATACCCGCCAGCTCCGGCTCGCGGGAATCCCCGTGGGTGAACAGGGACTGGTTCCACTGCAACTCCACACGGTCCTGCGCCTCCAGACTCTCGATCCAGCTCTTCTGGTTATCACTGAGACGGGACTCCAACCGGTCGTCCTGGGCAGATTTCACATATACGTCGACGTCGTCATCGGCGAGCAACCACAGGGTGATGCTCTTGCCCATCAAGGAAGGGTCATCCTTGAGCAAATCGCGCAGTTCATAGCCGGCCCCGGTGCTGATCAGGCTGTACAGCTCACGCTTTTCCTGGCGACCACTGGCCGACGGAAACTCTTCGCGCAGGGCGTTGCGAATAACACCATCATAATTGGCAAAATTGAGCTGCTCTTCATCACGAACATCACTGATATCCAGCGTGTCCTGATCGAAGGTCACCTCCATCTTCACGTAGGTTTCGAAGAACGCGCTATGGCCTTTGCCAATGATGTCCGTAAACAACAGCACCAGGGCCAGCAGGCCAAAACCAATGGCGCCCACACCAAAGGCCTTGAAACGACGCTCAGCACGGTAGCGTTTGGCCAGTGACTTGCGTACCTGTTCGGTGGTCTTGCTCATGTCGAATGCCTCCAGGCGCTAGTCGTACTGCTCGCGATACTTCTTCACAATGTGAAGCGCGATCACGTTGAGCAACAAGGTAGTGATAAAGAGCATCAGGCCAAGGGCGAAGGCCGCCAGGGTCTTGGCACTGTCAAACTCCTGGTCACCGGTCAGCAGGGTCACGATCTGCACCGTCACCGTAGTCACCGCATCCAGTGGATTTGCGGTGAGATTCGCCGCCAGTCCCGCCGCCATCACCACAATCATGGTTTCACCAATGGCCCGCGATGCCGCCAGCAGAATACCGCCCATGATGCCCGGCAGAGCCGCCGGAAAGATGACCTTCTTGATGGTTTCTGAACGGGTAGCCCCCAGCCCCAGTGACGCATCGCGCAGCGCCTGAGGCACCGCCGTGATCACGTCATCCGCCAGCGACGACACAAACGGGATAATCATCACGCCCATCACCAGGCCCGCCGCCAAGGCCGACTCCGAGGCCACATCCAGGCCGATGGATTCACCGATCTGACGAATCACCGGGGCCACGGTGAGTGCAGCAAAGAAGCCGTATACCACCGTCGGCACGCCTGCCAACACTTCCAGAGCGGGCTTGGCAAACGCGCGCACTCTGGCGGGAGCATATTCGGCCAGGTAGATGGCAGACATCAGCCCCACCGGCACCGCCACCAGCAAGGCGATGGCAGAAATCAGCAAGGTGCCGACAAACAGGGGAATAGCCCCAAAAGCCCCTTCAGAGGCAACCTGGTCAGCACGCAGAGCCGTCTGCGGACTCCAGTGCAGGCCGAACAGGAAATCCGTAGCCGGCACCTTGCCGAAGAAACGGATGGATTCGAACAGCACCGACATCAGAATGCCAACCGTGGTCAGGATGGCGATGGTGGCACTCAGCATGAACAGTGTTTGCAGGACTTTTTCGACCTGTTGCCGGGCACGCATTTGCGGCGAAATTTTCACCCAGCCCCAGGCCGTTCCCAGCATGGCCACCACGATCACAACAACCGTAATTGCCATGGTATTGAGCTGACGCAGGCTATTCAGTTTCTCCGCTGCCGCCGCAATTTCCGGTGATACCGAAGCCGGAGACAGGGCACCACTGGCCACATTGCTGATCTGGTTGAGCATCAGGTTCGCAGCGGAGCCATCCACCGGTTGACTGGCCGCCGGCAGGCTTCCCAT
>OBIY01000357.1_pt1 | contig 18882 bp, 17 predicted proteins | sample 1519841 | NCBI WGS metagenome assembly OBIY01 (sample SAMN03019774, study PRJEB22545) | beach sand metagenome | biome: beach; feature: sea beach; material: beach sand | place: USA: Municipal Pensacola Beach, FL | collected 2010-07-30 | depth 30-40 cm m
CAAAGTACTGCTTCTATGGGGATACCAACGCCTGGGCGCAGTTTGAAGCCAATAAGGTTTCCATCGACGAGTTCGATCAGCTATTTCTTGAAGAATCCACCGCCGCTGGCCACCCAGTGCCGGGCAAGGAAGTTATCAAACTGCTGGCCGGCGACGTTCGCCCACGCATGGTCAAGGTGTTGGAACGCTGCAAGCGCGACTACAAGATTTCCTGCCTGACCAACAATGTCCGTTCAGGCAAGGGGCCGGGTATGTCCCGCACACCGGAAAACGCCGCCGCCGTGCAACGGGCCATGAGTCTGTTTGACCATGTGCTGGAATCCAGCAAGGAAGGCATGCGTAAACCCCAGCCTGAATTCTACCTGCTCGCCTGTGAGCGTATGGATGTCCAGCCCAATGCCGTGGTTTATCTGGATGATCTGGGCATTAACCTGAAGCCCGCCCGCCAACTGGGCATGACCACCATCAAGGTGCTTTCGGAGGCACAGGCTATTACCGACCTGTCAGCTGTTTTGGGCATCGATTTTCACTGAATAGTCAGGGCTCTTCAGATAAGGCGCACGATGCCTTGCATCAGGCGCGTTTGAGCCAACCGCGGGCAAAACGCTCCTGGCTGCTGTCGGCCTCCATGATGGCTGCATAGCGTGCGCCCTGTTGTATGTTCAGTAGCTTCAACAGGGGATCGGCGTTTTCTTCCTGCTCCAGATGGGTCAGCAAGGTAGCCAGTGTTCGCTCACCGAACCAGCCGTCCACCACCAGATCCCGATAATCTTTTTCGTCGCGATTGAGTAAATTCAAGCCATGTTGCAGGAAGCGCACCGCGCGGCGCAGCCCCATATTAACGCCGGTATCGTATAGTTCATTAGCGACCTCCTGATCCGGAATATCGTCCCCCCTGAATGGGTCCCAATACCTTTGCCTATAAAATTTTTTAACGCTGGCCTGCAGGCTACGGTCGGATTTTAGCGAGCCCGGAAAGTTCGCCTCGCTTTTGGCTGCGTCAATCACCCGCCACCCCTGCCAGTTGGGATGATGGATGCGCGATATGCCCCGGTAGGTTTCGCCGCCCCGGTCGACGCGATCATTGACGTAACCGCCTTCATGGGCAGAAGTGAGTCGATAAGCTTCAGTAAAATTAGCCATTTACTTGTTCCTTCAATTGCACTAACAAAACCGGCGTTTGGCTTAGATCAATCCATACTAATAGTCGAGGGACTCGGCGGTAAACGGGTTCTTCGGCTCCTTCCCTTCAAGGATGCTTTGCAGTAGGGAATTCATGGTCGCAACGTCATTATCGAAGCCACCGTGCGTTTCGCTCTGGGACGGGTCGCCGTCTCTACCACGACTGTAGATCAGGCGAAATTTTTCATCCAGATCCTCCACCGCCGACTCCACCAACAAATCATCGGAGTACTTTTGCATTCCCAGGATGGCTTGCGGAGGATCAATTTGTTCCTCAAACGCTCGGGAAACCATGTACAGCAGCGACTTGCGATAGACCTGCCCGACCTGGTCATCTTGCTCCAGTTCATCGGTGAGGTTGTATACCATCATTTTGTCAATGCCGAAGGTGTCACCACCTTGAGCCAGGTAAGGGAAGTAATGGCTGCGAAACAAATCCACGGTACATGCGGGCGCTAACAAGGTACAGCTTGCCAAACGCAACTCCGGCGCCAATTCTTCCAGGGCTTCAAGCAGGTTGGCAAGTAATATGGCGCCCGTGCTGTGGCCGACAATATGCACCTTCAGTCTGGTGCTGCCTTTTCGCGCCAGCTCATCCAGAAAAATCTTGAGTGTCCGCGTACCGGCGCACCCGGGTAGAAAGGGTCGAGCGGCCCCGCTTTTCATTTCACGCCACAGGGCCCGCCCAGGAATGCGTGTACTCCATTCCAGTAAGCGATCGGTCCAGTCGGTAATGGCTCCAGCGCGCTCTTGCGCTTGTTTTTCCCGCTTAAAAATAATGTCCTTGAGTTCTTCCAAAATCCCCGTGTCGTACATGAAGTGAAAGGGATAGATACCGTTATCTTTAAACGTTTGCTTCATGGCGGCAATGCGCCGGGCCGAAGCCTTGGGCGAATTAAGGCCACCGTGGGCGTACAACAGCAAATGCTGATAACGGTCTTTTTTACTTTTTGCCAGGTTTTTAGCCGTGGTGCGAATGTCCTCGGCATCACTCCAGTAGGTGCCCTGCGTGTGATAGCGACCGTCGTCGACGTGAACAAAATGACCGGCAATTTCGCTGCGCGGTGGACTTGGTTTTTTTGCCAGCCCACTGCGGTTCCTTTCCCGGTTATCGGGCAGGTGCCAGATCTGAGGCGTTGACAGCGCCAGGCTGAATACCCAGGCGTCCATCAGATTTTCGTGCCAATCCTCGTAGGACCAGCGCGCCAGGCCCTCCCTGCCCGGTCGGTTTTGTATGCCCCAGCCCCTACCCCACGAATTCTGTACCCAGAAAGCCTTATCGTCGTAACCCACTATGGCAAAGGCATGCCCTCCGAGCGGGGTCTTGTCGAAAGGGATCATGCCGGTCGACCGGTGGGGCCGTTGCCAGCCAGCGTGGGTTTTCGCCGAACAAAAGAGTGCCCCGGCTTCGTTGATGGCGGCATGAAAATCCGCAATCCGAGCTTGCACCCGATAGTAGGCGCCAACCGTATTTTGCCGCGCTGCCTTGGCGCGCTCAGCTGTTAGAAAGCCGGGCCGCTTAGGTAAATACTTCCAGTCATCGTCACTGCACACGCCCATGTTATACCAGCCTCGGATTGCGCCCCGGCAACTGGAACCCGCGTAGTTTTCTCCCGGCCATTTATCATGGCGCTTGGCCATTTCGTACAACATGCGCGGACTGACACGCGTATTGTTATTTCGCTGTTGATTCAGCAAATTTATCACTGCGGCAAGACCAAAGCCGGTACAGGCCCCCTCTTGCTTCTGATCGAGTATATCCAGCTTGTCTGGCGGGTCGATTTTGAGATGTAGTTTTCGCAAGGATGGTTCGAAGCACCAGTCCCGCAGATCCGGCACATCCTGTACCGCGTTCACCACATAGCCGCTGTCGAGCTTATTGTTATTGCGACTCTCCATTGTCATCCTCCGTTTCCGTGGCCCTGCTTAGGTCATCCGAGCCACTTGGAGTATAGGCTATTAATCGAAAAAAGCGCGACCTGTGGGTGGGCAGCTAGTCATCGGATTTGGGCGAGATACGCAGGTGCTGGACCTTGACGCCATTTTTTAGGTGACTGTCGAAGATCTCATCAAGATCCTCCCTTGAACGATAGCGATACCAGGTCTCGTTGGGATACACCACCATTACCGGCCCGAGGGCACAGCGGTCGAGGCAACCAGCGTTATTAATCCGCACACCCTTGGGTCCCGCCATACCGGCTTCCTTGACCTTCTTTTTCAGATAGCCCCGCAGTTCCGTGGCGTCGTGATCCTGACAACAGGCGCGGCCATCTTCCCTCAGGTTGGTGCACATAAAAACGTGGTGTTTGTAGTAAGGCATAGTGGTTCGTCGCTGTTAAATAAAAAGCACCATTGTATAACCGGAGAATCCAGGAACGCAGGGTAGGATAAATTCTCGGTGGTTATTTAAGACGATGCACCCTATCACTACCTCACAATAATTAGCGGAATCGTGCTGGCGCTGATCATTTCAATGGTATTACTGCCCAGAAACAGGCGCCGAATGCGGGAATGGCCATAGGCGCCCATAACCATCAGCTCAATATTATGCGCCTGTTGGTAGCGCAGAATTTCTGCCCGCATCTCACCCTGGAGGACGGTGGCGTTGACCGTGAAGCCGGCGTGAATGAGTTTGTCGGCGGCGGCCTGAAGTTCCGGCCCACGATCCAGACTGGTGTTATTGACCGCCACCAAATGGCAGGGCAGATCCTGCAGTAAAGGGCTGGCGATAAGCGTATCCAGCGCATTTTGAGTAACACTGCGGCCATCAAAGGCGATCATAAAGTTGTCTGGTGCGGCAAATTGATCGAGGGTAATCAAAATAGGTTTGTGGCAGGCGCGAATCACGCTCTCAAGCTGGCTACCCACGGCCATCGCCTGTCCCGCGTGTCCTTCGCCCAAACGACCCATAATCAGCAGGCGGGTGTCGTCCTGTAATGCGAGCAGGTTTTCCAGCAGAGAGCCGTGACGCTGAAAAGCGGAAACATCGTGGGAACCCTGCTCCCGCACGCGGGTTACAGCGGCTTCGAGCATCAGCTTGCCATGTTCCTGCGCCAGCTTGTTACGCCGGGCGTCGAGTTCCACCAGTTCATCGAGTAATTGCTCACGACTGTCAACACCGAGCCTACCGGAAAGATCACTCCGGGCAGGTGGTTCGGGTTTATCCAGCACATGGAGTAATTGAAGTGGCGCGCTCATTCTCTGGCTGGCCCAGGCACCAGCATCACACACGGCAGTCGCCCCTGGGGAACCGTCTATACAGCTAACGACGTTCATCATTTTTATTGCCTCTGTGGCAGCTGACTCTCTCGAGAGCTCCCGCTAATATGTACCAGGGACGTCAGTGCGCATTAAGCATTTGCTCAACTTTTTCCGGCTTATCATGGACACCAAAGGTATCAACGATAGTCGCACTGGCTTCGTTCATGCCAACCAGATTGACCTCGGCTCCTTCCCGGCGAAACTTAAGCACCACTTTATCGAGCGCCGCCACGGCTGTGATGTCCCAGAAATGCGCATCGCTGACATCTATGGTGACGCGCTCCAGCACTTCCTTAAAATCGAAGGATTGCACGAACTGTTCGGAGGAAGCGAAGAAAACCTGACCCACCACTTTGTATTCCCGCTCTCCCTCGCGTATTCCTTCCACGGGGACCACGTGGCTTTTAACCGCCATATAGCGGCCAATTTTGTTGGCAAAAAACATGGCCGCCAGCAACACCCCAACGAAGACGCCCAGGGCCAGGTTATGAGTGAGCACGACGACCACGACGGTGGAGATCATAACCACATTGCTCGACAGCGGGCTCTTTTTCAGATTGCGCAGGGATTCCCAGGAGAAAGTGCCAATGGAAACCATAATCATTACCGCAACCAGAGCCGCCATGGGAATCCGTCCGATCCACTCGTCCAGAAACACCACCATAATGATCAGTAACAAACCCGCTACAAAAGCCGACAAACGACCACGGCCACCGGATTTTACGTTAATCACCGATTGACCAATCATGGCGCAACCGGCCATCCCACCCATCAGGCCCGCGCCGATATTGGCGATGCCCTGGCCTTTGCACTCGCGGTTTTTATCACTGCTGGTGTCGGTGAGATCATCCACGATCGCAGCGGTCATCATGGATTCCAGCAGACCAACTACCGCCAAAGCGATGGCGTAAGGAAAAATAATAACGAGGGTGTCGAGATTAACCGGCACATCGGGCCACAGGAAAACCGGCAAGGTATCCGGCAGCTCCCCCATATCGCCGACCGTGCGGACATCCAGACCAATGACGATGGAGAGCGCCGTCAGAGCCAGGATGCATACCAGGGGCGATGGCAGCAATTTACCCACTCCCGGCACCAGGGGCAGCAGATAGATAATGCCCAGTCCTGCGGCGGTCATGGCATAAACATGCCAGGTGACGTTTTGCAGTTCAGGCAACTGAGCCAGAAAAATCAGAATCGCCAGGGCGTTTACAAACCCGGTCACCACCGAGCGGGAGACAAAGCGCATCAGCCCGCCGAGCTTTAAAAACCCGGCAATAATCTGTAATACGCCGGTGAGCAAAGTGGTGGCCAATAAATATTCGAGGCCATGTTCCTTCACCAGCGTCACCATTAACAGGGCCATGGCGCCGGTGGCGGCGGAAATCATACCCGGCCGCCCGCCGGTAAAGGCAATGACTACAGCGATACAGAACGAAGCGTAGAGGCCTACTTTAGGGTCAACGCCAGCGATAATGGAAAAAGCAATCGCTTCCGGAATCAGGGCCAGGGCGACCACCAGACCGGCAAGCACGTCGCCACGAATATTGCCGAACCATTCTTTTTTCAGGGTTTCAATCATCAGGAAATCAGGATTTTATTCGCTGTACCGGCAGACACGTGGATAAGCCTGTAATCATCCGGCAGACATTTATGGTGCTTCGCACCCTTCCACATGCAAGATGGGTGGAAAAAGCGGCGCAGTCTAGCGAATTAAGCGACCGATAACTTGGTATATTCATGGTACTCAACCATGCCAGAAATAACTGCTTGTTATCACGCATACGGGAACGATCACGAATAATCCATCCGATAACACAGGGACGGGCAACACCGCTGTACTGGATACACCATTACGTGGGGCGTACCATGGACCGTTACCCCGCTAACATACAGGCAAACGTCTATGAGCTATAAAACCATAAAATTCAGTCGTCAGAACAACATCGCCCGCATCACTCTGGCCCGACCCGAGGCAGCCAATGCCCTGAATTTTGATATGGGCGAAGAACTGTACGACGTAGCCAAAGTATGCCGGGACGATGCCGAGGTCAGGGCCGTTATCCTGGATGCCGAAGGTAAGATATTCTGCGCCGGTGGCGATGTGATGACATTTGCCGAAGCAGGCGAGGAGCTTCCCGCGACCTTGCGCAAATTACTGGATACCTTTCACCCCGCCGTGGCGACACTCTCGACGATGAATGCACCGGTGATTGCGGGAGTTCAGGGCATTGCCGCCGGCGCCGGTCTGTCCCTGCTGTCCTCATGCAGTTTTGTGATCGCCAGTGACAAGGCCAGCTTTATGATGGCCTATACCGGCATCGGCATGAGCCCTGATGGCAGCGCCACTTATTTTCTGCCCCGCCAGATCGGCCTGCGCCGGGCAGAGGAGATGATGGTAACCAACCGCCGTCTCAACGCGTCCGAAGCCGAGCAGTGGGGGCTGGTCAATCAGGTGACTGCGGCAGATAAACTGACACCAACCGTTGAGGAGCTGGCGGCGCGGATTGCCAAAGGCCCTACCCTGGCCTATGGCGCGACACGGCGCTTGTTGCTGGAGAGCTTCGACAACAGTTTCGCCCAGCAACTGAAAGCCGAGGAAAAAGGCATTATCGATATGGCCAGAACCGAAGACGGCCTGGGAGGCGTCGCCGCCTTCAGGGCGAAACAGGAAATGGAATTTAAGGGGCGTTGATTCCCATTTTCACGATTGCGTTACCAAAGCCGGCGGCAATAGTGAATCCGAGGCGGTGTAGGCTTTTTGCTCACCGGTCTCCGGCTCGTTAAAAGCCAGTTGCCAGGCACAGAGTTGAAGATCAAGTGTAGGTTCGAGATTTAATTCATCACCCAAGGGCGCATCCAGAGGGCCGCCAAACAAACGGTCACCGATTATCGGAAACCCACATTCCGCGAGATGACGACGTATCTGGTGTTTGCGTCCGGTTTCGATCTCAACCTTCAGAATAGATGTATCCGTGCTTGCGTCGTAGCAACGCAAACTCACAAAGGTGCGAGCTGATTTGCCATCGATATCCGAGCTGAGTAGTGACCCGACGGGCAGTGAAAAGGCACCAGCCACCAAAGCCAGATAGGTTTTCTTGACCTGGCGCTGCTCAAACAATTTGCTCAACTCGCGGGCCATTTGCCGACTATGGGCAATCAGTATTAAACCCGAGGCGGCGCGATCAAGCCGATGGACGGGAAAAGACGTACGTTGAAGTTGACGCTCCGACCAGCGACACACGGTGCAATGATCTCCCCACCTGGACCCCTGACTATACATGCCCGAGGGCTTAAACCAGACGCTGTAGGCGCCTTCATCGGCAATCAACCGTGCAGGCCTGGGGCGAGTAGCCTGAATGCCGCGATCATAATAAAGGTGCAACTCATCGCCGATAACCAATGGCCGCTTGGCCCGCCGTAGACGGCGAGTGTCGCTCCCCCGAGACAGCCAGACAGCACCGTTAACCATGGCCTGCTTAATCGCTTGATGGGACAGGCCACTGGCGCCCGCTAAAAGACTCACGGCAGTATTGCCCTGCGCTTGTACCGGGATATGCAGTTCCAGCCGCTCCTGATTGTCAATCAAACCGGAAACCGAATCGAGCTAACCAGCATAGCGCGGCATGGTGAGATTGGATTGTGAAGCTCGACCGATCATACCTTTTTCATCGTAAAGCTCGGTTTCTACCATGGAGATACCGCTTTCCTGAGGAAAGGCGCGGGCATCAATACATATCCACTCACTTTCGGGCATGCGAAACAGGTTCACCACCAGATCGGCATTGATAAATCCCAGCTCCTCGCTGAGATGCACCTGGGCAAAGCCATTAGCAAAATCCGCCAGTACGGCTACGGTATCCAGGGGCGTATTCTCCCGACCTTCGATCACAAGTGCGGGCAACTTAGCCCAGCTACAACCGTGACCAATACCAATTTTCAGGAATATCGGCTTGATGGGCACTTCGCGGTGCAGACCCGGCGTCGATGCCCCTTGATACATGCGATGTTCGGGGCCGATACCATCATGGACCGCGTGACCCATGGCTGCGGCAATGCTTTCAGGTAGTGGTCGCTCGCGGCGGACGGTTTCAGGAATCGCCACATCGGTCTTCTTCAGTACCAGACCACTGGCCCGACTCACTTCGACATCCTCGTGGAACAAGGACACGTCGAACACTTTTACCCGTTTGCCATCGCGTACTGTATTGCAACGCATGGTTAAGGGAGCCATAGGCACGGCACGAAACAAATCCACGGTAAAGCGTACCAATTGCATGTCGTCAGCGGAGAAGCGATCCTGCATAGCGCTCACCATCAAAGCAGTGGGCGCGCCACCATGGAGGCTGACCAGGCCCCAGGGGCTACCGGCGGATTCACTGGGAATGTATTCATCGCCCTGCTTGGTAAATAGCGCTTGCATGGGAGTTTTCCAAAATTAATTTTTCAAGAAAATTAGACAAATAATGTTAGCCGTTATCAAATAGATCAGTCGATATTGACTTTGCCCCGAAGGGATTTGGTGCGGCCCCGCCGGGTTTTGCTGTCTACTCTTTTCGCCTTCGCGCTATTACTGGGTTTCGTGGCGATGCGGGTCTTGCGCCGCACCGTGGCCCTGCTGATCAACTCGCGCAGGCGCTCCAGTGCGTCTTCTGTATTCTTTTCCCGGGTACGAAAGCGCTGGGCCTTGATCACCACCACACCCTCGGAACTTATCCGCTGATCGGAATAGGCCAGGATTTTTTCCTTCGCCTCGTCCGGCAAGGAAGAGGCGCGAATATCAAAACGCAGGTGCACCGCGCTGGCCACCTTATTGACGTTTTGCCCGCCCGCCCCCTGGGCGCGAATGCCATGGAGTTCCACCTCGTGCTCGGGGACAAATAGCTGGTTGCCAAGTTGCAGCACTGGAAATTCCTTTATTACCGTAATATCACGAAGCGGAGGCACCCGCACTGCCGAATATTTTCTCGATATGCTCCCGAGGTAGCGACCGAGTAGCGAGCGAAACCACCACTGTCACGGCCACGGAAACGCCCTCACCGATAGCGGTACAAGTGAAGGGGTTACCCGCCTGAGTGCCCAGCTGGAACAGGGCCTGATCAATCAAGTTTCCTTCGGCAGCACCAGCAGGCAACAGACCATTTCGCAACACGATAAAACTGACCGCACCGCTGATAAAGCCCCAGATTGCACCCTGTGCGGTGACCCCGCGCCAGAACACGCCGAGAATCAGAGGCCCGGCAAGCGCTGCCATCATGCCACCGAGGCCAACCCAGACCATCAACGCTATGTTTTGGCCGATGGAATGCCAGGCCAGTACCGCCGCACCGAGCAGGACAAAAATAATGGAAAAGCGACTGATGCGCAGGACGTTATGATCGACCTCTTCATCACTGGCTTCCGGGTGCAGCATCTTTGACAGTGTCCGGCGATAAATATCGTTGGCGAATACCTGGGATGTTGAAATCACCAGACCGTCCGCCGTGGACATAATGGCAGACAAAATGGCGACGCCCAGAAAAGCCGCCAGCCACACTGGAAACAATTCAATAAACAGGGCCGGAATGGCCTGATTGGGGCCACCGGGCTGACTAAGCAATTCATCACCCAGCACCGCGCGGGCCAGAATGCCGCCAAAAATCATCGAGGCCAAGACCACGCCCATTAACAGGCACAACAATAAAAACCGGGTGCGGCCAACACCTTCCTTCAGCGCCCAGACTTTGTTGCCAATGTGGGGCAGCATGCCGAGTGTCAGATGAGCGACAAAGACCGCAACAAAATCCCAGTAGGAATCCAGAATGCCGGAGCCTTCATAGGTAGGCATGACTGTTTTAGGGTCCAGCTCGGTCAAACGATCCATGACGCCCGACAGCCCGCCCTCCACACCAAAGCCAATGCTGAACAGCACGACAATCATCAGAGCCAAACCCAGCATCATCGCACCCTGCACACCATCGGTAATAATGTCGGCATGAGCGCCGCCCAGAACGACATACACCAGCAGCACGCCGGTGGTAACCGTCAGCGCCCAGAATGGATTCAATCCCAGCATCTGCTCAAACATCACCAGGCCGGCGAGCATCTGGGCCGCCAGATAAAATAACAGCACCAGAGAAAACACTGCCACGATCACACGCATGGCTTCGGACTGATAGCGGTCCCCCATAAACTCGGGAATGGATCGATTACTGAAATTGTTACCGGCTTTTTGCACCTGCTTGAAACACAGCCAGATGCCCAGGTACACCGCAAAAGGATAGACCAGGGCATAGCCCAGAGCCGGAAAGCCAAAACGATAACCAAGGCCGGGGATCCCCAGGAAGGTAGCACCGGAAGCCGTGGTGGCGGTCATGGCAAAAGCCAGAAACCACATGCCGTATTCGCCCCTGGCGGTGGAAAAGTCATCACTGGTTTTAACGTGGCGCATGCCCAGATAACCAAAGCCAATCATGGCGCCCACATACAAGAATAAAAAAGACCAGGACCAGATCCGTAACTCGTCCATCAACAACCTCTCAAAAACATTTAGTTACTAAATAGTGGATTTAATTTTTTTAACCGGATGTGGGGGCAGTCTACCGTGACACGCAAGACCACCCCGCCCACCAGGTGGACGGGTGAAATTCAGCGACTAGTAAATTGCGATAGGATCGATGATCGCCTGCACGGTACCCCGAATTCGGGTCGGGCCAAGTACAAAGAAAAACTCAAAGGCCTTATCACGCACCAGGGGGCCGGTCTGCATGGTTTCAAGCATGTAAATGCCGTTTTCAACCATCAGAATAATGTGGCCACCAAAAATATTGCCCTTGTTCTGTGGCGGTACCACATCCACTCCCCAGGTATCAGCGCCGACAGCCAGAACGTTTTTATCCGCCAGATACTGTGCCACTTCTTCCGAAATACCCGGTTCGGTGCTGCCCCATTTTTCTGGGTCTTTTTCCAGCATCGCTTCCGTCCAGCCCGTATGGAAAAGCACCACATCACCTTCCCGGATATCCGTACCCTGCGCCTTTTCCACCGCCTTGACATCGGCGACGCTGAAATACTCTCCCCCTTTCAGGTAGGCCACACCGGCGTGGCCGGCCATATCCAGCACCACGCCCCTGGCGGCCATGGGCGGTACTTTTTCGATGCCCATTTTGCTCACGCCTTCGGTGTGGACGAAATCAATGCCCTTATTGCAGTTATAAAACATACCGTGGACACCGGGATGACCGAGGCCATCCAGTTGCGAGCCGATGCCAAACCAGGTCTGAACCACTTCATCGTTGTAGATAAAGCCGTTAGGAAACGGCGTGCGGCCATACTCCTGACCAGGCTGGACGATCTGCACCCGCAAACTTCGTGGCCCAAAGGCGGGGGTGGTTTTATCGATAACAATACCCAGATGCTGGGTCTTGCCCCGTTTAACCAGTTGCGAGGCTTTGAGCACGCTTTCCGGGGTTATCAGATTGGCAGAGCCGATTTCATCATCGGCGCCCCACTTGCTGGGCTTACATTCCTTGGCCTGGGCCGGCAACGCCAGCGCAGTGGCCGCCATGCCGGCCAACAAGAGACCCGTTTTGATGGTTTTTTTCATTGTTCCCCTGCCCTTAAATGTATTGGGTCGCATTGTAACTCGGCCCCCAATGAAGACAACTCAGTGGCCCGCATCACGGGAACCGCTGACCCGTGTTCACCTCCGATTCCTTTTAAAACGGCCTGTCCATAAAAAAGGCCCCATCAAGGGCCTTCTTCACGGACGGCAAGTCATACTAAGCGACGGCTTTCGACACTTCCGGCTCAGGAATGTCTTTCAGACGAGGCAGTACTTCCTTACTGAACAGGTGATAGCTTTTCTCGGCCACATCGAACGGCATATCGGCGTAGGTGAATACCCCGTTAAAACCGCCCATGCCCACTTTCTCGCGAATCATCAGGATTTTTTCGTAGCATTGCTCCGGCGTACCCCAGACCTGCAGGTCCATAAACATATCGGCGATGGCATCACGGCCAACATCGTTGATCACGTCGGACATATTGCCGTAGTACTCATAGCCCTTCTTCTGTTTGAAGTAATCCTTGTTCATTTCATAGTGGTCGATCACGCTCTGCCAATAGCCAGTGATGTATTTCTCCGCCGCGGCTTTGGCGACTCCTTCGTCTTCGTGGCAGTAGGTCCAGCAGGCGGCGATGGGCGCCGGCGGGTTGGCGCCGTGAACCTTGTTAAACAACTGGCGGTAGTTTTCGATATCCACCGCTACTTCATCCCATGGTTTATGGGGCACCAGCAGGAGGCCGAGGCCGAGTTCGGCCATCATCAGGATCGAATCAGGAGACATCGAGGCCGCATAGCCCCGTCCTTTAAAGCTTTTAAAAGGCGCCGGGCGCAGGGGCGCTTTGGGCTGCTTGATAAATTCTCCGTCCATTTCGCAGTAGCCCTGCTCCAGCCCCTCGAAAATCATTTTCGCGGACTCGGCAAACGTTTCCTTGGCTTCGCTCTGGTTCAGACGAAAGGTATCGAATTCAACCCGCGCCAGACCGCGACCGAAACCGGCTATCGCCCTGCCTCCGGACAAGTTATCGAGCATGGACAGCTCCTCGGCAACGCGCACCGGGTCATGCCAGGGCAGGATTACCGCCATGGTGCCCAGTTGCACCTTTTCGGTTTTGCCCGCTATATAAGTCAGCCACTGGGTGACATCGGGACACATGGTGTAGCCGGTGAAATGGTGCTCAACCCCCCAAATGGAATCGTAGCCAAGGCCTTCGGCCTGCTCGGCCATTTTAATTTCGTGCTGGTAGACGTCAAAATCATTGAGGTTATCCCAGGGATTCTGGAAGATGCAGGACAGTCCAACTTTCATAGTGATTCTCCGATTAGCCCGGCGTACCGACGGCATAGCGTATTAAGGGTAAAAAAACCGCCAGGAACACTACCCATAAAGCCGCGCTATGTAAAGTGCTTGCTCTATACCCCCGGCAAACACCACGGCGATAGACGAAAAATAAAAAAGGCGTTGCTCTACAGCAACGCCTTCCGCGGACCTGGGCAGTCGCCCCCGTCAGGCTGCCTTATAGCCTGGCGCCTCCCATTGCTGTACCACAGGCACCACTTTCTCGGAGAACAGAGTCAGGCTCTGCTTGGCATAGTCATAGGGCATGCCGGCAAAACTGAAGGAACAGTTAATATCCATGGCGCCGATAATATCCTGAATGCCTTCGATTTTCTCCAGACATTGCTCGGGAGTACCCCAGATCTGCAGGTCGGTAAATGCCTCACCCATCTTGTCATCGCCCGCCTCTCGGGCGTATTTGGCTGATTCATGATAGAAATCGTAGGCGCCGCCACCCTTCTTGGCGAAATGATCACCGGTCATTTCATAGTGCGCCATAGCTGATTTCCAGTAATCGGACATGTATTTGTAGGACATATCCCGAGCCTTACCGGCATCCTTATCACAGATCACAAACAGGTTGGCGCTGGTGGGCGGCGCCTGCTTGCCCTGCTCACGCTCGTAGTGACCGCGCCAGATATCGATTTCCTTGGCGCGGGTTTCCCATGGGCCAATGGCAAAAGTCATAATGCTGCCGCCGAGTTTAGCGGCATGGGGCGCAGTATCCGGCGACATGGATACAATCAGGGTGCGATCCTTGAAAGACTTGAACGGCCGCGGGCGGATCTCGCGACGCTCCTGTTTGAAATGGGGTCCGTTACCTTCCATAAACCCGGTTTCCAGGGCCTCGATAATCATCGCCGCGGATTCATTCATGCGGTCACGGGATTCGGCCATATCAATGCCAAAGCCGTCGTATTCGATCTGCGCCAGACCACGGCCCAGCCCCATCAACACGCGACCCTTGGACAGGTTATCGAGCATGGCGATGCTGGTGGCCACGCGAATGGGATCTTTGTGCCAGGGTAGGATGATAGCCGCCGTACCCACATTAATACGTTTGGTCTGGCCGGCAATAAAGGCCAGGAACTGGGGAATATCGGGGCTCAGGGTGTAATCGGTAAAGTGATGCTCCACCGCCCAAATGGAGTCCAGCCCAGCAGGTTCGCTCATCAGGGCTATTTCGACCTCATTCTGATACATATCGTAATCAGATTGGGGCAGGTTCGGGTGATTTTGAAACAACATTAACTGTCCGACTTTCATAGACAAACTCCTAAACTGGGAAGTGGGTTAGTATTTTGTAAACGTCACCCCATGTGGGGCCTTAAAAAATCAACGACGCCAATCTAAACATCGCTGCACCCAAGCCCGCCTTGACCTGAAACAACTAAAACCCAGCCCCCGGTGAAATCACGACACACCGACAGGTGCTATCAAGTCGGCCTCAATAATTAGCCAGCATCACCTGCCATTCCTCGGTCAGGGATTTGCGAAAGTCTGGATGGGCGATTTCGATCAACGCTTCGGCGCGCTTTTCCACGCTCAGGTTGGACAGCCGGGCAACACCAAACTCGGTGACCACGTAGTCCGTATCATCCCGCATTACGGTAATCGGCCCCTTATTAATCAAGGGCACAATCTTCGAGATACTGCCCTTGCGGGCGGTGGAATGCAGGGCAATGATGCTGCGCCCGCCTTTTGAGGTGCGCGCACCACGCAAAAAATCCACTAGCCCACCAACGCCACCAATCTGCTTGCCATTGATGGTTTCGCTATTGATCTGACCAAACAGATCGATCTCCAGGGTGGTGTTAATACCCACAAGACGATCAATGCTGGCCAACACAGCACCATTGTGGGTGTAGTTAACCGGCTTCATCCGCAAATCCGGGCACTTGCCACACCAGTCGTAAAACGCGCGGCTACCCGCGGCGATACCGGTGACAATCTTGCCCGTATCAATGTTTTTCCTGCTGCCATTGACCACACCTGATTCCACCAGCGGTATCACCGCCTCAGTGAGCAGGCCGGTGTGAATCCCCAGGTCGCGCTTGTCGGTCAGGTTTTCCAGAATCGACACGGGTAGCGAACCGATGCCCAGTTGGATGCAATCGCCATCTTCCACCAGATCGGAAATCAGTGAAGCAATCTTGAGATCGGTTTCGCCGCTGGGCGCCGTGCTGTATTCAATCAGCGGCTCGTCGGATCTCACGCAGTAGTTGATACTCGACAAGGGCACCTTCATACCATCCTCTATATAGGGCACCGCCGAATTAATTTCGGCTATTACCAGATCGGCCTGGTCGAGCATGGCCTGGGAAAAATCAGACTGGACGCCGGGGCTACACAAGCCGCTACCGTCAGGTTCGGACACTTTGATCAGAGCGATATTGATAGCGTATTGCTCATCAATGGCGCGGAAGCGGGCCGAATGAAACGCCGGCACGAAATCCACCCGACCCTGGGCATGGTGATCCCGGTAAGCACCGAGGAAAAACCCGGTATTGAGCCGCGCCTTGCTGGAAAACCGGTCGATATCAAGACTGGTCATTCCCGGTAAGGAGTTATCAATCAGGCGTAGCTGGCTGCTTAAACCGGCGGATGCGATTACCTCGATCACCGCATCCGGCTGTCCCGCACCACCAGAGACAAAAATATTACGGCCGTCGATAAAATGTTCCTGAACCTGGGTGGCGCCTAACAGGGGGGGATAAACAGCATTAACCATGGGAATATTCCTTATAACGTGCGGGTAATCGTTGAATCTGAAGGATGAGTGTAAATATCAAAGCTAAAAAGCGGGTGTCGGACAAACAACCGTCGCTGTGGCGACATACACCAAGGCTTTAAAAGGCGCTGAACTCTAGCATAGCCCCGAGCAAGCCGACCAGTATGGACGTTAGCGCCAGGAACGTCCGAATTTCCATCAAAGTTGAAACTCAATAGCCCCAAAATGCATCACCGCTGCACTGTTTTTGCAAATCTCGCGTCCATCATCTGGGCAAAATAAGCTGCTCACCCCGTGATATAGCGCTTAAATAAAGAAAATAAGCGCTGTTTTAGATTGTTGGCACAGTCCTTGTATATATGTACTCGGGTGGTTTGAGTAGGGACCGCCTGACATCCCTGGCAACAGGGGCCCATAACTTTCCTCTCTAAGTGGGCAATGGAGCCCATAGGTCGCCTCCCCCTCGGCCTATGGGCTTTTTTAATGGTTCGAGAGGCAGGTAATTACGCCGACGTGGTCTTTACAGAAGTTGGCGATTTCAGGAGTTTTTATGTATCAACAACCGAGCAAAGCAATGTGGTCACTGCCAGGTCTGACAGCACTTGCAGTTTTATCACCTCTGGTCGCTAGCAACGCCCTTGCGGGCCAGGCTATTACCGATGGCCTGAAAAGCGCCATGGACGGGGCCACCGCCAACTTGAACTTGCGCTACCGCTACGAATATGTGGATCAGGATGGCATTGACGACGAGGCCGGCGCTTCTACCCTACGCTCTCGCCTGAATGTCAAAACCGGCAAGGTGGGCGGTTTCCACGGTTTTGTCGAAGTGGATAACGTCTCCTACCTTGGCGGCGACACCTTCAACAACACCGAAAACGGTGTCACCACGCGCCCGGTTGTCGCCGATCCCGACTATACCGAAGTCAACCAGGCCTACATCGGCTATGCCTTTAATGAGAAAAATAGCGCCACGGTTGGGCGCCAGCGTATCAACCACGCAGGCCAGCGTTTTCTCGGTGGTGTCGGCTGGCGCCAAAATGAACAGACCTTTGATGCCGCCCGTCTGCAACTGCAACCCATTGAAGGACTGAACCTGGATTACAGCTATATTTGGGAGGTTAACCGCATCTTCGGCCCCGAGGGCGCCGATGCTGAGTTTGAAGGGGATACCCATGCCTTTTTGGCCAGCTACAAACTCGCCGAAGGTCATACCCTCTCTGCTTATGCCTATTTACTGGACTTTAACGAGGCCGCGGCGCTATCCAGCGAAACCTATGGTATCGACTACAAGGGCAGCTTCGCGCTCACCGAAGGCATCAAACTCGGTGTTAATCTGGCCGTAGCCGAACAAAGCGATTATCAGGACAACCCCGCTGATTTCGAGGCCGGCTACTACTTTGGCGAATTCTCGGCGGCATTCAAGCCAGTAACCATCGCCATCGGCCACGAAGTACTGGAAAGCGACAACGGCGTGTCTTTTAAAACCCCGCTGGCAACCCTGCACAAATTCCAGGGTTTTGCCGACAAATTCCTGGTAACACCCGCCGGCGGCATTGAAGATACCTACCTGAAAGTTGCCACAAAAATCGGCCCGGTCAAGCTGATCGCTTTCTACCATGATTTCGAAGCGGAAACCGGCGGCATGGATTATGGTGATGAGATCGATTTTATTGCCGCCTATAAAATCAACGCCAACTACAGCGTTCTGTTCAAATATGCCGCCTACGATGCCGATGACTTTGCCACCGATACGGACAAAGCCTGGCTTATGGTCTCGGCTTCTTTTTGATGGAAGAGCGAGATAACGGACAGGATACTCAGTTGCCGGGCATTGTGCCCGGCAACTAGTGTTCTGACTGACGCGATAAACATGGCTATCGAAAACGCGGCTGGGCCCTGTGTTGAAGAGACCCGCATTATGCTGGTTGACGATCAACCGGACCGCGCCGCCATGCTGGAAAGCACCCTCAGGGCCCTGGGCTTTGAGGTTGTTTCCGTTCTTGCCAGCGCCTCCGGCTTGCTTTACCAGATGCAACAGCTTGAGCCCCACGTCATCATGATCGACATCGACTCACCGGACCGGGACATTCTGGAAAGCCTGGCGCTTATTAATGAACATCACCCACTGCCGGTGGTCATGTTCTCTCCCCATGAAGATCCCGATTTTATTCAACAGGCCGTGAGCTCGGGGGTATCCGCCTACATGATGGACAGTCTGAATCCGGCGAAAGTCCGACCAATATTAGAGGTGGCGATCGCCCAGTTTGAACGCTTCCAGGCCCTTAAGCGTGAACTTAACTCGACTCAGCAAAAACTGGACGACCGCGACACCATAGAAAAAGCCAAACGCCTGCTTATGAAGCAACAACGCTTATCTGAAAATGAGGCCTACAAAAACATGCGCTCGCTGGCCATGAATAACAGCCAGCCCCTGGTGCGTGTCGCCGAAAACATCATTGCCATTTTGGATAACCCTCAACGGGATGCCAGCTGATATGCCCCCAGTGAATAAACTTGAGCCTGAATTAAGGCACCTCAATATCGGCTACGTCCGACTGACCGACAGCGCACCGCTCATTGTTGCCAGGGAAAAGAAATTTTTTCAAAAACGTGGCCTGGATGTGACATTAAAACGCGAAAGCTCCTGGGCCACTATTCGCGACAAGCTGGCTACCGGCCTGCTTGATGCCGCACAGATGCTAGCCCCCATGCCACTGGCCGCCCAGCTTGGTCTGGAGAATTTAAACAGTCCTTTTATTACCGGCTTGATGCTCAGCCTAAACGGCAATGGCATTACCCTGGCCAGCGTATGCATGGAAAAGGGAT
>OBIY01000363.1_pt1 | contig 18591 bp, 13 predicted proteins | sample 1519841 | NCBI WGS metagenome assembly OBIY01 (sample SAMN03019774, study PRJEB22545) | beach sand metagenome | biome: beach; feature: sea beach; material: beach sand | place: USA: Municipal Pensacola Beach, FL | collected 2010-07-30 | depth 30-40 cm m
CCAGGTCGGTGGCGCTGGTCGGACAACGGCGGAGGAGCCGCAGACAGAACCCCTGACCCTGAGTGCGCCCCAACCGATGGAGGAAACTCTCGCCGATTACCGCAGCCTTGGCCTGACTCTGGGTCACCACCCGATGCTGCTGATCCGTAACCACCCGGAACTGCGAGGCTGCAAACGCCAGATCGACCTGGAGCGGACCGATAACAACCGCTTTGTACGGGTGGCCGGACTGGTAACCGGCCGCCAGCGCCCCGGCAGCGCCAGCGGGGTGATTTTTGTCACCCTCGAAGATGAGACCGGCAACATCAATGTGGTGGTCTGGAAAAACCTGCAGGAACGCTGCCGCCAGCCGCTGCTAACCGGCAAATTGCTGCTGATCAAGGGGGTCATGGAACGCAAAAACGAGGTCATTCACGTCATCGCTGGCGACATTCTCGACCGCAGCTGGCTACTGGATGAACTGGCACTCAAATCACGGGATTTTCATTAACGACGACTCGGCCCCCATCAAATGAAACCCATTAGTCAGCAACACTAATCCACCATTTCCTGATGGATCAATACCTTTTCAACAATGGAATAAGAAAAAAGCCCCGCCAAAGCGGGGCTTTAATGGATTCACCGGAACAATAACTATCGTTCCAGTTGTCAGCACACTTTAAGGATTGGGGAAATCACGATCACTTTTGTCACTTTTCTTGATCTGACGAATCGCGTTGTAATCACGGGCATTTGAACAGGCACGGACCCAACGACGGGTAGCGTGGTTGTAGGTTGTCCACTGATGACGAGGCTTGCTGCATACCGGAGGCACGGTATCGGCCAGGTCAAACTCCCAAACCGCATCACCAAACCCGTCAGCGTCTCTGATTCCGTCGTTATCAGCATCAGAAAGATCAGTCGTGGTGGGATGCTGAACAGCAACCACAAACTTGGTTGGGTCGGCAGGGTTAAAAATCATGCCCGTGGCTTCGGAGCCAGCTACCTGCAAACTCAAAAAGTGATCGAGGGACTCGGCGACGCCATCGTTATCCATATCACGCGCGAACCACACATCACCACCCACGGTGTTGCTGTTGGGCGCATCTTCAATAATGTAGATATTGCCAAGAGAATCGATAGCAAGGTTGTCAGGCGAGTTCAACGTACCGGTGGTAGGCGCCAGATCGGCGTTCTTCGCGGTACCGCTCTGAGCACCTGTGGGCGCCCCATCTTCGCTTGCGAAAGAGCGAATATAAGGACCATGGCGAGTTTCCTCGATGGAAATCACGCCGTTTTCAGACGTTGTTGTAACGTAAAGGATCTCATTGCCATTTGGCATCATACCGATAGCCATGTCTTCAGGACGACCAAAAGGCGTACCACCCACATCATCAGCCGCGACTCGTCCGGGGCGAATATCTTCATCACGACATTCGTCACCGGCGTCTCCAGCAGCGCAGTTAAGAACGCTGGCCCCTATCGGATAGGTAACGCCCGGCAGCGGATTACCGTTAGCATCAGTAATCGGCACCCAGGACGCTGGGCCGAAGCGCGAAGCCAGTACCGCAGGTGCGTTATTACCGCTGGCGCTATCGTTCCAATTTGGCTCAGGATCACCCAGATAGTTATCTGCTTTCAACACGAAGGTCTGACCGCCGCCAGCGTAATCTCCAGCAGTCGTCAGTACCATTTTATATATGGAACCGGAACGGTCCTCGTCAATAAAATAGATGACTTCATTCTCATGCTTGAGGCTGAAGTTGATCCCTTCGTGGGAAACATTGGCAATCGGCAGTACCCGCCAGTCAGCACCGGCAGCGCAGTCACCCTGGGTTAATGAACTGGCAACAGGATCAGCGGGGGCGGCACCGAAAGGGTTACAGATTTCAACGACGCGACCCAGTCCAGACCACTCTTCGGCCAGGATGACGGTGCCATTGGGGGTATAACGGGATGGATCAAACGCTCCAAAATCGGCAGACCAGTCGTCATCAGCAGTCGCTCTCTCACCGTCCGGTCCAGCTCCATTCTGGTCGCCGGCGAAAAGAAGCGCAGCGGTGTCATTGTCCATATCGTAACGCGTCAAGCCAGCGCCTAACGGCGTTTCATGAGGAATGAACAGGTATTTACCGGTTGGGTCGAAGGCCAGCATATCGAACATTGACGAAACGGTACCGGCACCGATGCGCTGGACCGATTGATTAACATCGTTTTCGATTTCTTCCATGCTGGTAAGGTTAGTTTGTGCCACACCAGCTGGGGCCTGCCACGGCGCATTTATTTCATCAATGCTATCGGGCGCGGTCACACCTTCAGAGTGTGTCAGCGGAACGAAAAAAGGAGCACTGCCAGCAAATGCAGTTTGCGATAGTGCCAAGGCCAGCACACTAGTGACCGAACACCTGGTGAACCTTTCCATGAAAACTCTCCGTAGATTATCTGTTTAAATAACGGTGCCGCCGAACTTAGATACAGACGGCGCAAGCTCGACAGTTGCCGAACCAGCACCATGTTCGCCGCATCACGTTGCAGACAATTGACGGAAAAATGACCTTTTCGTGAACGTTTCGTGACAACCGAAGCGCGGAGCAACTAGCCAGGGAAAATACCCCTGAATACTGGACTTTGGAGCGGGCAAATGAAGTCCCGACAGTTCACTTTCAAAGGGAGGTGAAGGCCAGAAACCCGATGCTGGGTTTGTTGGCCTAAATTAGACAGGGGGAAAGGTGAGTATCGGCGGTCGGACATCCTCCACCGCGCTTACAACAACTAAAAAGCAGCGCTGGCTAACGGGCTTATCTGCCCCAGTCGAGACGAATATCCCAGCCGTAATAGTATTTACCGGGTAGTGTGGGAGCTGTGGCGTTATCGATTTCCTGGTAGACATTTTTCGGTGGCAGCACAGTAGCATCCCGACCGAAAACGAAATCCTGCTCCTCGACGATCGCCTTATAAGCTTTGTTCAGTTCAGTCGCTCTCGCCGGCGACGGAGTAATCAGCTCATAAACATCCTTTGCCCTGGCGATAGCCTGGGTATTGGCACTACCATCAGCGTTGAACCACCGCTCAAACATCTCGGGATTACTGCGAAACTCACCGCCACCGCCAACCCGTGTCAGATAGGTCGCAATCTCTCCCGCGTGTTCGCCCAGCGTAGGAGCATCCGGCATACCTCTCAGGTTGATGTAGCCCCAGCCCTGCGCACCGTCTACCTTGCGAGGGAAACTGAAAGTTTTATCAATCGTGGAACCAATCGAGGTGTGGCAACCCATGCAAAACAGGTTCTCTTCATAGGTCAGGGTGCGCAGCTCGCCGTTTTTAGCCTCGATAAAACCCTGTATCGACCAGCCGAATCCGTTGTCGAGACCACGGTCTCCAATAAGTTGATAGGAAGGTAATCGCCCCGCTTCCTTGGCAAAATCTTCGAGCTGATAGCCGCGCTCATAGGAGACTTTGTTGAAGTCTTTCCATTTACGCATGTAACGAACTTCCTTCATTCGCGTCGATGGTCTGATCTCACCGTGATCGGATACCTCGATATAACGTACGGTGTGCAAAAACTCAGTGCCTTTGGGGTAAAGGTGGGTATTGATATATCGCCCCCGAGCCGCCCCCACGTAGGAGTCCAGCCGGGTGATTTCCTGGATCGTGCTCAAGTTGCCATCACCGTTAAGATCTTCTGCAATCACCTTCTCATCAATGGGTACGGTGGTGATGGCATTCATACCCTTTATCTTCGCTTCCAGGATTGCCAGGTTAGCCTGGTAGATGACGCGTGAGTATTGGCCCTCCGAATCTGTCCTGAAGGGCTCTGGCAAGCGAATCATCACATCATCGGTAGACCCGTTAGTGGGCCAGAACGTGCTTGGAAAGGGTTTGTAACTAAATGCCACCCAGTGACTACCGTCTTTGGCAAAACCTTCCTGATCAAAAGCGCCCGCGCCAAGCTGCAGGTTTTTCAGATCGGGGATCCAGCCCTTAAAGTTGGCCCGCTGCAGTTGCGATGCCAAAGCGCTGTAATTGTCCTGATCCACCCACTGGGCTATCTCTTCATCGCTGATCGCTGCAACACTTGCGCTACGATCCTCGAACAGATTCTGCCAATGATTACGCATACCCACATCGCTGAAACTGTATTCCAGCTGTAGGGCGCCATCATCCATCTTGTTTTCCCGTTTAGGTATTCGGTTTTGGTGACAGACATAGCATGGGTTGAACTCCCCCTCTGTCCTGGTGTAGCACTGGGGGGGAATAATCGCCTCTGCGTTGTAAACAGCATGCAGCGGATGAACACCCAAAAGCGGGTCGGTTATCGGGTACTCCTGCTGCCTGAGCGTATGCAGAACCTGCATATATAAAGGCTCACTCTCAACCTTCAGTTGTTTGAGCATAGACGCCTGATCAGGTGTCTGTTTGATCGGAAAATCCTCGTTGGCCTGGACGGGGGTGAAAAGCTGGGCAAACAGAGCAACAGTTAGCAGATAAACAACCGATTTCAGGATGTTAGCAGCGATGATTGACGATAGTATTCGATTGATTGAAGCGGCCATAAACATCTCTATGAATGGCTAGATTTACTGCATCAGAGCAGGTGGTCAGATCATTTTGGTTCGCGCAGGCGTTTTCCAGTTTAGAAATAAAGTGTTACCAATCGGTTAAACGCCGCTTGAATGGTGCTCCACGCCGTCGCCAGTGACAGCTAGAATGAACCAATCATGCAGCTGTCGGAAAACAGACCAAAAATGGGTGAGAAGCCCGGTCAATGGCAACCCTATGAATCCAAAGAACACCCGCCATCACAGATCAGAAAATGGCGACACCATCATCGCCACTGCCCGACGCGAGGGTGATGCCCGCAACCAGGGTTACCGGGAACGGGCACTGAAGCTCTATCCGTGGATTTGCGGCCGCTGCAGTCGCGAATTTACCCGCGTCAACCTGCATGAGCTGACGGTTCATCACCGTGACCATGACCACGACAACAACCCGGCCGACGGCAGCAACTGGGAGCTACTCTGCCTCTACTGTCACGACAACGAGCACCAGCGGCAGCTGGAAAACGACCGCAATCCTGCTACCGACATCACCACGGCAACAGTGCCCCGCGGGCATAAACCTTTTGCTGAGCTCAAAGCGCAATTACAGGACGATAAACAGGATGATGGATAAACTCGAAGCCAGAATACCGCCACCGCTACTTATGCTGCTGTTCGGAGTGGCGATTTGGACTATAGACCGAAGCCTGCCCCTAACCCGCTTCGGTTCGGAATGGGTTGCAACAGAGATTCGGCTGGGAGTGGCAATCGTAGGCGGACTGGTTGCGGCTTACCTGTTTGCCGACGCGGTGATCAGCTTTCGCCGCGCACAGACCACCATCAACCCGCACCGCCCCGGCACCACCTCGGTACTGGTGACCGGCGGAGTGTTCAATATCAGCCGCAACCCGATCTATCTGGCCATGTTGCTGCTGCTTGTCAGTTGGGGAATCTGGCTTGGCAACAGCGGCGCACTGGTTCTCTGCGTGTTGTTTGTGCTGATGATGAACCGCCTGCAAATCATCCCCGAAGAGCGGGCATTGGCAGAGCTTTTTGGCGACCAGTTCAACGACTATCAACAACGGGTGAGGCGCTGGATCTGATCCTGACGCTGACCTCCAAAGGCGCTTCAACGAGTGCCAGCAGCCGCTATCGCAACCGAAGCTTTCGGTCGGTGAAAACATTCCATGGACACTGATGCTCAACTTCGACTTTGAGGGACTTAACATCGCCTACCGCGACCACGGCAGCGGCCAGCCGGTGTTGCTGGTTCACTGCTCCGGCGACAGCCATCGCCAATGGCGGTTTGTCGATCAACTGTTCCCCGACTGCCGACTGATCGCACCGGATCTAATCGGCTACGGCAGCTCCGATCCCTGGCCAGAGCAACAAGCCTTGCCAGCAGATGCTGATGCACGAATGCTCGACCAGCTGATGCAGCAGATCGACGCGCCGATTCAGGTCATTGCGCACTCCTATGGTGCCGCCTCTCTGTTGAATGCGGTGGCCAGGCAGGTCCGCGAAAACCGACTGCAGGCTACCAGCCTCTATTTGATTGAACCGGTCTGCTTTAACCTGCTGGCGCAACCGCCCCACCAACAGCAGTGGCAGCAGATACTGGAAATGCAACAGCGCAGCCGCCAACTGGCGCAAGCGGGAGAACTGGACCGGGTCGCCGACCTGTTTATGAGCTTCTGGCTTGGTGAACAGGTCTGGCAGCAGATGCCGCAGGGCTACCGTCAGGCGGTAATTGGCACCATGCCAAAAGTGGCACAGGAGTTTAATGCCCTTGATCAGGCGGAGGAGATAACCGCGGAGCTTGGCCAGCTCAGCTGCCCGGTCACCGTGCTGCGGGGTGAGCAGTCACCAGAACCGGCCAGAATCGTCGCCCGACTGATCGCTGAGCGAATCCCCGGTGCAAAGCTGACGGAAATGGCCGACGCCGGCCATATGATTCCGCAGAGCCGACCCGAGGCTCTGTCACAGCTGCTGTTAAAGTTTCGCAACGCTTACTGGTAAGCCCGTGGCGATGAGTAAGTGGCAGTAAAAAGACACCTCGCCTAACTGAATCGGCCCCGCGTACGGTTGGCAATGGCCACCAGCGACAACATCACCGGCACTTCAACCAGCACCCCCACCACGGTGGCCAGCGCCGCTCCTGAGTTGAGGCCAAACAGGCTGATGGCAACCGCGACTGCCAGCTCGAAAAAGTTGGAGGTACCAATCAGCGCAGCCGGCGCTGCGGTGGCAAACGGCACCCGCCAGAGCCAGGCCCAGCCGTAGGCAACCAGAAAGATGCTGTAACTCTGAATCAGCAGCGGCAGCGCAATCAGGCCGATTACCAGCGGTTTGTCGACAATGGTCTGCGCCTGAAACCCAAACAGCAGCACGACAGTTGCGAGCAGCCCCATGATCGAGAACGGCTTGATTTTGCCGGTAAAAGACTCGATGCGGTGGGCATCGCTGTTGCCTTCCAGCAGTCGCCGGGTGAAATAACCGGCCACTAGCGGTATCACCACATAGAGGATCACCGACAGCACCAGCGTCGTCCAGGGCACGACAATATTAGTGACTCCGAGCAGCAACGCTGCAATCGGAGCAAAGGCAAACACCATGATCAGGTCGTTAATCGACACCTGCACCAGGGTGTAGTTGGGGTCACCCTTGACCAGCTGGCTCCAGACAAACACCATCGCGGTACAGGGTGCAACGCCGAGCAGAATCATACCGGCGATGTACTCCCGCGCGGTTTCCGGATCCACCATTCCGGCAAACAGATGCTCAAAAAACAGTACCCCCAACGCCGCCATGGTGAAGGGCTTAACCAACCAATTGACCACCAAAGTGATGCAGAGGCCTTTAGGTTTTTTGCCGACATCACGGATCGAGGCAAAATCAACGTTGACCATCATTGGGTAGATCATCACCCAGATGAACAGCGCCACCACCAGATTGACGCTGGCATATTCGATCGCCGCAATTCCTGCGAATAGCCCCGGCAACAGCAGCCCCAGCACAACACCCGCGCCGATGCACAGTGCCACCCAGACAGAGAGGTAACGTTCAAACAGTCCCATTATTTTCACTTCCAGTTAATACCAGCAATCCGGGCCGTAGAATCTGCGCTGCGCCCTGCTGCCAGTCATCCGGACTGATGAGTCCAGAACAGATCGCCCCGGCGATGGTTCAAGTGGTAGTCAGCGGGCATTATCGCGGGAAATCACCGCTCCCCGATAACGAGGTGCGGTATCGCGCTGCTTAACTTCCGGAATATAGGCCGCCAGACGGGTAACACTCTGCAAATAGAGACATACCTCTGTGAGTTGCCGCTGCTCTGCCTCTTCGATAAGGGCAGCGCGCAGGGCCTCAACCTGCTCACGACGGGCAATGGTGCGTAGGACACCCCGTTCGCGGGTTAAACCAACGCGGGCGGTGGCGGTCTGTTCAGTCTCACTGAACTTGCCGTAAACCACATTAATACCCGGCGCCTGCGCTCGCATTGCAGCCTCCATCAATGGCTCCATCTGTTCCCGTGGCACAACACAGATCAAACTCACAAAATCACGATGATCCGCCTGCTGGCTTTGCGCCAGCCCCAGCCCCGCTACCCGCCCGGAAATGCCCAGCTCCATCACGCTCTGGTCCCGCCAGTGGGTATCACCCTTCAGTTCATCAATGGCGGTGATAATCTGCTCCAGAGTGGCCGCCTGATGGGCATGGCCATAGACACTGGTGAGGTTGACGATCCCTTTCTGTACCGGCAGACGATAAGCAATTCCACGCCCCGGCAGCCCAATTCGCCCAGCCCGTACCACCGCCTCGAACACATCATCGGCATCGGTGTTATCGACAACCACCGCGAATAGCTCTTTATCTGGCTTGCTGGTAATGCGCAGCCACCCCAGGCCAGCGCGTAGACCGCGTCCTTCACAGAGCTGCATCACCGGACCATGGGCACCGGCACGCATCGCCGCGCGGGAGATGGTCTCGATCTGGCCGCGACGGGTAATGCAGTAAATAGCGGTGAGATTCTCACGAATATTCAGCGACGCATTGGTGGCGGAATCATCACGGGGACTCCAGACCGGATAATCGGTTGAGTAAAGCACTTCTTCACAAGGGATGGAGAACACCGCGCCGGCGCCGGGCCGATGCAGACCGGCGACCTCGTATATCTCCTCAATCAGCCCGTCGACTTCATCATCCGGCACCAGCACCTGCACATAACGCATCGATGGGCTCATTAGCGGAATTAAGGACTGGGTCCAGTGGTCGCGAATCAGGGTGCCACGAGAGTTAAACACCGTGGCACCGTGGCCACCTTTGGCAAATACCTCCTCCAGCACCCGCGCGGTGCTGCTGACCGGCAGCATCACCGTCACCGATGAGAGGTTATCAACCGCACGAAACCGGGTCATCTGGACAATCCCTCAGCGCATAGAAAGAGCGGATAAGCTAACAGCTTGCGGAGTGAGACGATATTCGCCATGTCTAGTCCAGTAACGCCTGGCGACGCTCCACCCGTGCTACCAACAGCCCCACCGTTAACACACTGATGATCGGCCCCACTGATGCCAGGGCCAGAATTCCGAAACCATCGGTCACCCCCGGCACATTGCTGCCGATACCAAGTCCCATCGCCAGTACCAGCGGTACCGTAATCGGACCAGTTGTGACTCCGGCGCTGTCCCAACTGAAGTTGACGAACTCTTCAGATGAGACCCAGGTCAGCAGCAGCAGCAACAAATAGGGCGGCACCAGCAGCCAGGCCAGGGGCAGGTTAAAAGCGATTTTACAAACGCCGGCCGCTATTCCGGCACCAACTCCAAGCGCAACACTGTGCATCAGCACCTTTTTACGAAACGCGCCAACGGTAATCGACTCCACCGTATTACCCAAAGCATTCAGCGCCGGCTCTGCCAAAGTCGCACCATAACCGAGGAAAAAACCGAAAACAGCTGCCAGCAACTTGCCATAAAACGCGTACTCGAACATCGGCCCCTCAGTACCCGGAACGCCCCAGGGGGCGATAGTGGTGAAGGTCGCCGGCACGTTGCTACCGAGCTGGGTGCCCAGAGGCGTGAGGCCAAGTTGAATACCGAGACCGAACAGCATCATTCCTGCCAGGGTGAAGCCCAGGCCGATGGTCACCGTATCTGACTGCGCCACCGACTCGCGCAGAATGACCCTGAGCGTCAACACCATAAACAGCGCCAGCGGCACAATGGCCCGTAGCGCATTCCAGACTGACTTTGAAACCCGCTCTCTGAGATCACTTTGCGGGTCCCACCAGGCACCGGCAAATAATGTGCGATCATCCGGCGCCGTCTTCTCAAGCACAATCACCGGGCTGGCATGAACGATACGCCCATCAACCAGCTGTGGCTCCCCGTCACGCAGCACAATGCGCGAATGCGGCGGTAATTCGCCGGATTGCAGATAGCGCTGAAAATCCGCGCTGTTGAACCCCAACACCTCACGACTAACCACCGTACGCGAGCTGGCCGCCCCGTCTGCCTGCGCAGCAGCAGCCAATTGCACATAGTCGCCCCGCTGCAGGTGGTAGGCACCAAGTAACAGCACGGCAAGAATTGGAAACAGTGATGCCAGGGTCACAATACCGAAACCGGCATTGCGGTTATCGCTACCCCCCACCATGCGACAGACGCCAATGCCCAGCGCCAACACCAGCGGTACCGTCACCGGCCCGGTAGTGACTGCGCCACAATCCCAGGCCAGACCCAGTAGATGCTTCATTTGTGGGTGCTGGGCGGCCCAGAAGGTCATTGCCAGCAAGGTTCCAACCAGCGGCAGAATCAAGACCTTCAGCGACCAGCCACGCAGAAACCGCAGCACGCCGAGGGTGACTGCCACGCCCACGCCAAGGCCAACCGCCATCACCAGCTGATCGGCATGGTCATTCAGCAGTAGATACAACAGCGGTGCCTGCTGCGGCTTTACCCCGGCCCCTGCAGCTTTTAATACCGCAATGGCCGGTTCCGCCAGAGTTGCGCCAATGCCGAGCAGAAAGGCGAACAGCAGAATCACCCCAACATGCGCCTTGCGCGGCAACAGCGCACCAATACGCTCCCCAAGCGGCATCAGCCCAAGCCGCAATCCCTCCATAAAAAACATCAGACCGATGATCACCACCAGGGTACCGGCAGCAATCATCCCCGCAAACGCGATTGGCAAACCCAGAACCAGCAGCTGAAAGAGAAACAGGTAGGCCACAATGAACCAGACGCCGCGCAACTGCTCGACAAACTGGTCGCGCACATAGGACCAGAGAATCTGTAGAGTGCCCTTAAGCCCAAGTTCAAACTGAGCCTGGCCGATATTGCTACTATTCAAGTAGTGCTCCAGAAATCCCTTTCAGCGTCGGAGAAAAATAATTCTAGTCGTTTATTGGAAGTAGTTCAGACCTGATCTGACCTCGAAACTGAAAAAGATGAGGCTCACCAGGTTTTAGGCCGGGACAGAACCAGCCATCGAAACCGACGAATCAGCCTCATGCTTTACAATAACGAGCGGATCTTCCAAACAGAAAGCTCAGAAAGCCACCCTGCTGAGTCTGGCACAAAAACTGACCAACGCATTGATAGCCTGTCCGGTCATGAGCCTGTCACCGCACACACTTTAGCGTTTCAGGATCGGCTGGTATTGGGCCAGTAATTTATCACTGGCCACCCCGGTAACCTACCAATGCTGATGCTCTGTTAGGCCAACCTGTACCGGCCACGCTAAAATGGATAGGTGTCACCACCTCGAACACACTGCGAAACAATTGAGTGATTATGAATAGTCCCCTTGCCTCTTCCCTGCCCCGTTCCAACCGCTTTGACCTGCTTGAGCAGCAACTCAACAAGCAGATTTTGCTGCTTGATGGTGCTATGGGCACCATGATTCAGAGCTACGAACTGGAAGAGAGCGACTATCGCGGCGAGGAGTTTGCAAGCTGGCCGAGTGACCTCAAAGGGAACAATGACCTGCTGAGTCTGACCCAGCCGCAAATCATCAAGGCAATCCATACGGCCTACCTTGAAGCGGGCGCTGACATTCTCGAAACCAACACCTTCAATGCGACCTCCATCGCGATGGCCGATTACGCAATGGAAGCCGAGGTGCGCAGAATCAACCGCGAATCCGCCCGGCTGGCCCGTGAAGCAGCCGACGAAATTGAAGCCAGAACGCCCGAACGACCACGCTTTGTGGCCGGCGTACTGGGGCCAACCAACCGCACTGCATCGATATCGCCGGATGTTAACGACCCTGGCTTCAGGAATGTCAGTTTTGACCAGCTGGTGGAAGCCTACCTTGAAGCCATCGAAGGACTGATTGAAGGTGGTGCCGATATTCTGCTGGTCGAGACGGTGTTCGATACCCTCAACGCCAAAGCTGCGCTGTTCGCTATCTCGCGATTTTTCGAGACACAGAACCGGCAATGGCCGGTGATGATCTCGGGCACCATTACTGATGCCAGCGGACGCACCCTTTCCGGCCAGACCGATGAAGCTTTCTGGTACTCGCTACGCCACATCAAGCCGCTCAGCATCGGTTTTAACTGTGCGCTGGGAGCACCCGAACTGCGCCAGTACGTCGCCAACCTGTCAGGCAAGGCAAATGTGCGAGTCAGCGCTCACCCCAACGCCGGGCTTCCCAACGAGTTTGGCGGTTACGACGAAACCCCGGAGCAGATGGCTGCGGAAATCGGTGAGTGGGCCGACTCTGGCTACCTGAATATTGTCGGTGGTTGCTGCGGCACCTCTCCCGCACACATACAGGCGATTGCCGAGGCAGTAAAAGATTCTGCCCCCAGAGCGCTGCCTGACCTGCCGGTCGTCACCCATCTTAGCGGCCTGGAACCGACCAACATTGATGAGCAGAGCCTGTTCATCAATGTTGGCGAGCGCACCAATGTCACCGGCTCGGCAAAATTCAAACGACTGATTCTGGAAGGTGATTACGACACCGCGCTGGAGGTTGCCCGTCAGCAGGTGGAAAACGGTGCCCAGATCATCGACATCAACATGGATGAGGCGATGCTCGATGGTGTGGAGGCGATGACCACCTTCCTCAAGCTGGTCGCCGCGGAACCGGAAATCGCCAAAGTACCGGTAATGATTGATTCCTCGCGCTGGGAGATCATTGAAGCGGGACTCAAATGCCTGCAGGGCAAAGGGGTGGTCAATTCCATCAGCCTGAAAGAGGGTGAAGAGAGCTTTCTGCGCCAGGCCCGGCTGGTGCGCGACTATGGCGCGGCGGTGATCGTTATGGCGTTCGATGAGACTGGTCAGGCTGACAGTTTCGAGCGCAAGGTAGAAATTTGCACCCGCTCTTACCGTCTGCTGGTCGACGAAGTGGGCTTCCCGCCTGAGGATATTATTTTCGATCCCAATATTTTTGCGATCGCCACGGGCATTGAGGAACACAACAACTACGCGGTCGATTTTATCGAGGCAACCCGCACTATCAAACAGACCCTGCCACACGCCATGATCTCCGGCGGGGTTAGCAATGTCAGCTTTTCGTTCCGCGGTAATAACCCGGTGCGCGAAGCAATCCACGCGGTATTTCTCTACCATGCGGTCAAAGCCGGAATGGACATGGGAATTGTCAATGCCGGACAGCTCGCGGTCTACGACCAGTTGCCAGATGAGCTGCGCGAGCGGGTGGAAGATGTGGTACTCAACCGACGCGATGACGCCACTGATCGACTACTGGAAATTGCCGACCGCTACCGTGGCGATGGCACCAGCACGGCACAGAGTGAAGACCTGAGCTGGCGCGAACTACCCGTAACCGAACGCCTCTCCTATGCACTGGTGAAGGGAATCGACAAGTTTGTGGTGGAAGATACCGAGGCGGCTCGTCAACAGGTTGATCGGCCTATCGAGGTGATCGAAGGCCCACTGATGGATGGCATGAACGAGGTTGGCGACCTGTTTGGTGACGGCAAAATGTTCCTGCCGCAGGTAGTGAAAAGCGCGCGGGTAATGAAAAAGGCAGTGGCACACCTGGTGCCGTTTATCGAGGCGGAGAAGAGCGATGATAGCCGCTCGGCCGGAAAAATTCTGATGGCCACGGTAAAAGGCGATGTTCACGACATCGGCAAAAATATTGTCGGCGTGGTCCTGCAGTGCAACAACTTCGAGGTGATCGACCTTGGCGTAATGGTGCCGGCAAGCACAATCCTGGAAACCGCCCGTCAGGAGCAGGTCGACATTATTGGGCTTTCCGGGCTGATCACCCCTTCGCTGGAAGAGATGTCATTCATTGCCAAAGAGATGCAGCGTCTCGATTTTGATATTCCACTGCTGATTGGCGGCGCTACCACCTCGCGGGTACACACGGCGGTAAAAATCGCCCCCGGGTATGACGGAGCGGCCATCTACGTTAAGGATGCCTCGCGCGCAGTCGGTGTGGCGCAGAACCTGATCGGCGACCAGACCCGCGACAGCTACGTCACCGACGTGCAGCAGGAATACCAGGCACTCCGGGAACGTCACGCCGGCAAGAACCAGAAAAAACAGTGGCTCAGCTTTGCTGCTGCGCAGCAGAACCGCCAGCCGATTGACTGGCAAAGTTACCAACCGCCGGTGCCAGCACAGCCTGGCGTGCAGGTGTTTGATGAGTATCCACTGGAGCAACTCGCCGCCTGTATCGACTGGACACCCTTTTTCATGACCTGGGAGCTGGCGGGCCGTTTTCCACGCATTCTTGACGACGAGGTAGTCGGCGAACATGCGCGCCAGCTCTACGCTGATGCGCAGCATATGCTCAAGCAGATTATTGACGAGAAGTGGCTCACTGCCAGGGCGGTAATCGGTCTGTTTCCTGCCAACAGCGATGCCGAGGAGATCATCGTCTACGCAGATTCAAACCGGGAATCTGAATTGGCGCGGCTGCACCACCTGCGCCAGCAGACCCAGCGGCCTCCTGGAAAACCCAATCACTGCCTGTCTGACTATATCGCACCGCTGGAAAGCGGTATCGCCGATCACATCGGCGCTTTTGCGGTGACCGCCGGGATCGGTATCGAACCGCATCTGCAGCGCTTCGCAGAGAGCCATGACGATTACAGTTCGATTCTGTTGAAAGCCCTTGCTGATCGACTCGCCGAGGCTTTTGCGGAGTTGATGCACCAGCGGGTGCGGCAAGAATTCTGGGGCTACGCTGCCGGAGAACAGCTCGATAATGAAGCACTAATAAAGGAGCAGTACCAGGGCATAAGGCCAGCGCCTGGCTACCCCGCGTGTCCCGATCACACCGAGAAACAGCAACTCTGGGAACTGCTTGATGTGACCAACAACAGTGGTATTGAACTGACGGAAGGACTGGCCATGTATCCGGCAGCCAGTGTCAGCGGCTGGTACTTCAGCCACCCCGATTCTCGTTACTTTATTGTCGGCGATGTTAATCGCGATCAGGTTGAAGAGTACGCTAAACGGAAGGGCTGGAGCATCGAAGAGGCTGAGCGCTGGCTCGCGCCCAACCTCGGGTACGACCCGCAAATGAAGCAGAGTGCCTGATCACCAGAATTGACCGATAGCACTACAACTGTTTCAACATCCAGACATCGCAACCACCGTGCGGCGTTCCCGGTAGCGGAGCATCAAGTTCGATAAAGCCGAGGCTGCGGTAAAGCTGACGGGCAGCCTGCATGCTGGAAAGGGTGTCCAGATAACAGTGACGGTAGCCGAAATCGGTGGCGAATTGCAGACCGGTAACGGTGAGCGCTCTGCCGATACCCTGACCTCGGTATTGAGGTAGCAGAAACAGTTTACGCAATTCACAGATGGGGCCGGTAAGACCGCTGCCAACCGTTGGCGTATCAAAGGGGGCTACGCCGCCACAGCCGACGACTTCCCCGTCCACCAATGCCACCCAATAGCCGCGGTCCACGCCCCGGTAGTAGCGACTCATCGCGGTGACTTCCGCATCTCCAGGACCAAAACCTTCACCGACAGCGCCAAACTCAGCACCTACCTGCTGAATGATGGCACGAACCTGGTCGTCCTGCTGTTCAGCTATCGGCTCAATTCGATACACGGGAAAGGCCCTGTCCACATGCGGCTACTGCAGGCGGACTCTATCAATCGGGAAACAGGCTGTACCACTTAGTTGTAGCGAGCGCTGATTATTCGCTCTCCAGCAGCGCACTGTTGGCCGGCAGACCCATGGCGATACGACCATACATCTCCGCAGTGGTATCAAAATTAAGGCCACCGTGACTGTTGATGGCGTGAACATCACGCCAGGCCCGCTGGATCATGTTACTGCTCTGCAGTGCTCCACCACCTGCGGCGACAAATATCCGCTCTATAGCACGGGTAAACAGGGTCACACCGTAAGCGTTGTTGAACATCGCACGGGCCTGCAACTGCTGGCCTTCCTTCTCGCCAGCTTTGGCTCTGCGCATCAGTTCCCGACTGTCTCCCTTGATCAGTCGTTCGCCCATCTCAATCTCGGCTTCCGCTTCGACGATGCGGATCAGTGTCGGCACCTTCTCGATCTGCTGACCCGCGCCGAACACCAGCGTGCGGGTTCTGGTTTTTTCTTTAAAGGCTTCCAGCGCCCCCAACGCCGCACCACAGGCCGGAGCAACCAGCGTACAAAGAGATGGCGGGAAAAAAGACTGTTTGTAAAGAGGGCCGGTATTGAGCTCGCGGCCCGGCGCGTAACCCTGGGTCACTTTGGTCAGGGAGAAAATCAGCTCATCAGGAACAAAAACTTCATCAAGCGTAATGTCTTTGCTGCCGCTGCCCTTAAGTCCCGCCACGTCCCAGCTGTCGTGGTCGATATTGAAATCAGCAGCCGGAATCACACATTGGCAAAATTCCGGTGGGTTGCCATCTTCCTGGTCGATTAATACGCCAAGCAGCGCAAATCGGGAGTGATCCACCCCGCTGGCGAAGGTCCAGCGGCCACCACGAATCTCGATACCACCGGCAACCTTGGTCACCTCACCAGAGGGATTAAACGGGGTACAGGTCTGGTTATTGTCATCTTCTCCCCAGATAAATTCCTGTGCCTTCGGGTGAAAATATCCAAGGTAGTAATTGTGAATGGCAAGAATACTGACCACCCAGGCACTCGAAGCACACCCGGCCCTGGCAATCTCCTTGGAGACATCGAACAGCGTCATCAGGTCCAGTTCATAACCACCGAAAGCCTTCGGCTGGACAATGCGATAAAACCCGGCTTCGCGAAAGTCCTCATAACTTTGATCAGGCATACGGCCCATCTGCTCACATTCCTGGGCTCGTGCTGCAATAGTCGGCGCCATGTCCCGCGCCCGCTGAATCAGCTCTTCTGATGTTGGTACTGCCATCTTGTCTTTCCCTCTGGTTATGGTCACGGGGATTAAAACCTCCACCTTACAGACGCTGCCCCCGGTTCGTAGCACCCAGCATATAACCGATGCGACTGGCAGTACCAATTAAAGGTACCAATAACATTATTGTTTTTACTTATACTGCACGCTTTACTATCATCAATATGCTCTAAATGAACCTGCGCAAACTCAACCTCAACCTGCTCCTGGTGTTCGACCACATCTGGAGCACTCGTAACCTGACACAGGTGGCCTCGCAACTGAACATGACGCAACCCGGGGTGAGCACCTCGTTAAACCGGCTACGCGAACTGTTCAACGACCCGCTGTTCAAGTGGAACGGCAACACCATGACACCGACGCCGCGCGCACGCCAGCTTGCGCCGCGCATCCATGCACTTCTGGTGGAGATGGATCAGCTGATCGGTGGCAGCAGCAATGATATCGCCGAGACCAAACGTGAGTTCGTACTCGCCAGCGTTGACTGGGTCTTTGCAGACTCGGGCAACGGTCTGCTGCTAAGGGTACGTAATCAGGCTCCCGGCATAAAACTGCGCTTTGAGCATCTCTCCCTGGCAATGTTTGAACAGCAGGAACGCTACGGTATTGATCTGATCATTGCCCCCGATGTCGGACTGCTCAACACCACGCTGGAAAAACGGCAGATCTACGAGGACTCTTTCATCGGAGTGGCCGCCAAAGATAACCTTTCCGTTGGCAAGCGTCCCAGCATCAACAAATTCGCCACGCTGCCGAAAATCCAGCTCAATACGGCGGGGTTGGCAGTTTCCCATCATCACTCGGTGAACACGGAAAAGGCAGCAAACGGCAGCAGCGCTGGTGGCGACTGGTCAGTGCAAACCTACAGCTACCTGACCATTCCTTTTTTGCTGCAGCAGAGCGATTGTGTCGCTGTGGTGCCGAAACGACTCGCCCAACACCTTGAGGGGGTCACCGACATTCGCACCTTTACCCTGCCCAGGTCATTTGGTCCGCTGCCGATTTTTCTCTACTGGCCGAAACAGTTCAACGATGATCTACAACACACCTGGCTACGTCAGCAGATCGTTGAAACCGCCCACCCTGAATGACACCCGTCGATAGCGTTATGCTTAACCTTTAGCCTTAGCTGCCCGGAATCAAGTTGCGGGCCGATTGCAACTGCTATTTTCTAACCTTCCCAGGAAGACCACTGCGTGGAGTTTGATAATGGCTATAAATATCCGCGAGGGGTACGAGTTCATTGTCGATTACTACCAGCCCGGTGACCGCATTTTTCTATTTGGATTCAGCTGCGGTGCCTACTCCGCCCGCAGTCTGGCCGGAATGATCTATAAATGCGGCATTCTGCGCCGCGGACATCGTCACCTCATCCCGCAGGCGTTTGACCTATACAAGAACCGTAACAACCAGGACCAAGCAGACCCGTTCAAACAAAGTTGCTGCTGATTGCCAAGCGACAACGACGGAATCCAACCTGCGGTCCACCTGGTCGGCGTATGGGATACGGTATCAACACTCGGGTTTCCGTTAGCGCCGGTGAGATCGCTAAACCCGTTTTCCAAACGCTGGTATGGCTTTCACGATGCCTATCTGCATCACAATGTTGCCCACGGCTATCAGGCGCTGAGCATCGATGATCAAAGAAAGATTTCCCATCCCCACCTGTGGAAGGAAAGAGCCGTCGAGGGCCAGGTCATGGAGCAGGTCTGGTTCAGATAGTACGAAGTTGGGGTA
>OBIY01000364.1_pt1 | contig 18589 bp, 15 predicted proteins | sample 1519841 | NCBI WGS metagenome assembly OBIY01 (sample SAMN03019774, study PRJEB22545) | beach sand metagenome | biome: beach; feature: sea beach; material: beach sand | place: USA: Municipal Pensacola Beach, FL | collected 2010-07-30 | depth 30-40 cm m
CGTGAACATCGCCTCCACCCTCCGCGACGTTCTTCATCATGTTGTTGCCGGCGACGTTGAACAGCACGTCGAGCCCGCCGAAGCGTTCGACCGTGGCCGGCACCATGCCGCCGATGGCGTCCAGGTCGGTCACGTCCAGCTGCAGGGGCAGCGCCTGGCCGCCGGCCGCGGCGACCTCGGCGGCGGCCTTCTCGGCGGCGTGCAGGTCCATGTCGCAGATGACGGCGTGTCCGCCGTCGCGGGTCCACTCGTCGACGATGGCCCGGCCGATGCCGGCACCGCCGCCGGTGATGATGGCAACCTTGCCGGCAAAGCGCTGCGTCATGACCTGTTCTCCTCTTCGCTGCTTGTTATGTGTTGGCGGCGCGCTGTTCGAGTACCGCCACCGCCGGCAGGGTCTTGCCTTCCAGCACTTCCAGGAAGGCGCCGCCGCCGGTGGAAATGTACGACACGCGGTCGGCAATGCCGAACTTGGCGATGGCGGCCAGTGTCTCGCCGCCGCCACAGATGGAGTACGCCGGCGAGTCCGCCACGGCCTGCGCCAGCAGCCGGGTGCCCTCGGCAAAGGCCGGGTACTCGAACACACCCAGCGGGCCGTTCCACACCACGGTGCCGGCGCCCTTGATGATGTCGCCGAGTTCCCGGGCAAAGCCGGCATCGACATCCAGGATCATTTCGTCCGCGTCCACCGCGTCCACGTCCTTGACTGCCGCCGGCACGGTGTCACCGATTTCCGGCGCCACCACCACCCGCTTGGGCAGCGGAATGGGTCGGCCAAGCTGCTGCGCCTGCGCCAGCAGGTCGCGTGCGGTATCCACCAGGTCCGGCTCGAACAGTGAGCGGCCAACGTCGTGCCCGGCCGCCACCAGGAAGGTGTTGGCAATACCGCCACCGACGATCAGCCGGTCCACCTGCGGCAACAGATGGGTCAGCACCGCCAGCTTGCTCGACACCTTGGCCCCGCCGACGATGGCCACCAGCGGGCGCTTGGGCGCCGCCAGCGCGGTGTTCAGGGCATCCAGCTCGGCCACCAGAAGCGGCCCCGCACAGGCCGCCGGCGCAAACTTCGCCACGCCGTGCGTGGAGGCCTCGGCGCGGTGCGCGGTGCCGAACGCGTCCATCACGAACACGTCGCACAGGCCGGCCATGCGCCGGGCCAGCGCGTCGTCGTTCTTTTTCTCGCCCACGTTGAAACGCACGTTCTCGCCCAGCGCGATGGTGCCCGGGGCCACGTTGGCGCCATCCAGCCAGTCGGCCAGGCACGGCACCGGGCAACCGAGCAGGTCACCCAGGCGCGCGGCCACCGGAGCCAGGCTGGCGTCGGCATCGAAGGCGCCTTCCTTCGGGCGCCCCAGATGCGAGAGCACCAGCACGGCAGCGCCGGCATCGAGCGCCTGTCGCGCCGTCGGCAGGAAGGCGCGGATGCGCGTGTCGTCCAGGATCACGCCGTCGCGGATCGGCACGTTCAGATCCGCCCGGATCATGACCCGCTTGCCGGCCAGCGGCAGGTCGCTCATGCGCAGCACATTCGCCATGACGTGCCCTCAGCCGACCTTGGCCAGCGCCAGGGCGGTGTCCAGCATGCGGTTGGAGAAGCCCCACTCGTTGTCGTACCAGGAGCAGACCTTCACCAGCGTGCCGTCGATGACCTTGGTCAGCGTGCCGTCGAAGGTGGACGAAGCCGGATTGTGGTTGAAGTCCACCGACACCAGCGGCTCCTCGGTGTAGGCCAGGATGCCCTTGAGCGCGCCGTTGGCGGCCTCGCGCACGGCGGCGTTCACTTCCTCCGCGGTCACCGCGCGACCGGCGGTGAAGGTCAGGTCCACAACCGACACGTTGATGGTCGGCACGCGGATGGCAAAGCCGTCCAGCTTGCCCTTGAGCTCCGGCAGCACCAGGCCCACCGCGGCGGCGGCGCCGGTCTTGGTCGGGATCATGGACTGCGTGGCCGAGCGGGCACGGCGCACGTCCTCGTGGTAGACGTCGGTCAGCACCTGGTCGTTGGTGTAGGCATGCACGGTGGTCATCAGACCCTGCTTGATGCCGAACTTCTGGTGCAGTACCTGCGCCATCGGCGCCAGGCAGTTGGTGGTGCACGACGCGTTCGACACCACCGTGTCGCCGGCCTTGAGCACGTTGTGGTTCACGCCGTACACGACGGTGGCGTCCACTTCCTTGCCCGGCGCGGAGATCAGCACCTTGCGGGCGCCGGCCTTCAGGTGCGCCGAGGCCTTTTCCTTGCTGGTGAAGATGCCCGTGCACTCGAGCACCACGTCCACGCCCAGCTCGCCCCAGGGCAGCTTGGCCGGATCGCGCTCGCTGGTGACGCGGATGCGGTCGCCGTTGACCACGATGGCGCCCTCGGTCACCTCGACCGTGCCGGGGAACTTGCCATGCGCCGTGTCGTAACGGGTCAGGTGGCCGAGGATGTTGGCATCGCCGAGGTCGTTGATCGCCACAATCTGCACTTCGCCGGTGCGACCGCTCTCGTACAGGGCGCGCAGCACGTTGCGCCCGATGCGGCCATAGCCATTGATTGCTACTTTGATCGCCATCTCTATCTCTCCTTAAGACCCGGCTTCAACTATTTGATAAAAAATCAATCTTATTCAGAATGCGCGTGGTGGCGAAGCACCCGACGCGCCGTGTCCGCCACTGCCTGGGCAGTGAATCCGAAATACTCGAACAGCGCCCCGGCCGGCGCCGATTCGCCAAAGCGCTGGAGGCCGAGCACCTCGCCGCGACTGCCGACATAACGCCACCACAGATCCGGCACCCCGGCCTCCACCGCCACCCGGGCGGTCACTGCCGGCGGCAGCACGCCGTCGCGGTAGGCCTGGTCCTGTTCGGCAAAGCGCTCCACGCAGGGCATGGACACCACGCGCGCGGCGACACCCTCGCCGGCCAGTTGCTCGCGCGCCGCCATCGCCAGCGCCACTTCCGACCCGCTGGCAATCAGGATCACGTCCGGCTCACCGGCGGCGTCCGCCAGTACGTAACCGCCCCGCTCCACCGCCGTCAGCTGCGCGGCATCACGCGCCTGATGCGGCAGCTTCTGCCGCGACAGCGCCAGCGCGGTGGGAGCCGCAGCCTGCAGGGCCTGCGACCAGGCAACGGCTGTCTCGGCGGCATCACACGGCCGCCACACGCTCAGCCCCGGGATCAGTCGCAGGCTCGCCACGTGCTCCACCGGCTGGTGGGTAGGCCCGTCCTCGCCGAGACCGATCGAGTCGTGCGTCAGCACGTGCACCACCCGCAGCCCCATCAGTGCCCCCATGCGCAGCGCATTGCGCGCGTAGTCGGAGAACACCAGAAAGGTACCGCCGTACGGCAGCAGGCCGCCATGCAGCGCCACGCCGTTCATGATCGCGGTCATGCCAAACTCGCGCACCCCATAGTGCAGGTGCTGGCCTGCCGGCTGGGCGCTGTCCAGCGCCTGCGCGCCCGTCCAGTGCGTGAGGTTCGACTCGGTCAGGTCGGCCGAACCGCCCAGCAACTCCGGCAGCAGCGGACCGAAGGCGCCCAGCGCCAGCTGGGACGCCTGACGACTGGCCACGTCCTTGGCGTCCTGCTGGAAGCGCGTGACGATGGCCTTCGCCTGCGCCGCAAAGTCCGCCGGCAGTTCACCGGCCATGCGACGCTGGAATTCGGCGGCCAGTTGCGGATGCGCGGCGGCATAGCGCTCGAACCGTGCCTGCCAGTCGGCCTGCTGTGCAGCGCCACGCTCGCGCGCATCCCAGGCCCGGTAGATCTCGGCTGGAATCTCGAACGCGCCGCAGGGCCACCCCAGCGCCGCGCGCGCACCGGCGATTTCCTCCGCCCCCAGCGGCGCGCCGTGGCTGGACGCCTTGCCGGCCTTGCTCGGAGCGCCGAAGCCGATCACCGTGCGGCAGCAGATCAGGGTCGGCCGCGCGGTGTCGGCGCGTGCCTCGGCGATGGCGGCGCGCACGGCATCGGCGTCGTGCCCGTCGACGTCACGGATCACCTGCCAGCCGTAGGCCGCGAAGCGCGCCGGCGTGTCGTCGGCGAACCAGCCGCGGACCTGGCCGTCGATGGAAATGCCGTTGTCGTCGTACAGCACCACCAGCTTGCCCAGGCCCAGCGTGCCGGCCAGCGAGCAGGCCTCATGCGAGACACCTTCCATCAGACAGCCGTCGCCGACGAAGACGTAGGTGTGATGATCGACGATGCAATGACCCGGGCGGTTGAATTCCGCCGCCAGCCGGCGCTCGGCCAGCGCCATGCCAACCGCATTGGCCAGACCCTGCCCCAGCGGACCGGTCGTGGTCTCGACGCCCGGCGTCAGGCCGTGCTCGGGATGCCCCGGGGTCTTGGAGTGCAGCTGGCGGAAGCGCTTGAGTTCATCCAGCGGCAGGTCGTACCCGGACAGATGCAGCAACGCATACAGCAGCATCGAGCCGTGACCGTTCGACACCACGAAGCGGTCGCGATCCGGCCACGCCGGGTCGGCCGGATTGTGGCGCAGGGTGTCGTTCCACAAGGCCTCGGCGATGTCGGCCATGCCCATCGGCATGCCCGGATGACCGGATTTGGCGGCCTCCACCGCGTCCATGGCCAGCGCCCGGATGGCGTTGGCGAGTTGCCGGCGCGGCAAAGACATGCGCATCTCCATTGAGTTCTGAAAAAACCTGTACGTGCCTTTAGGCCCGGCGCTGGGTTTCGCCGGCGTATCTGGGTCGCGGCAAACCGCGTGGCTGCGGCGTTCTGCGCGCCCCCCGTGGAGTGCGTCCACCGTTATGCCCACCGCACCCAGGCATTGGATACCGGTCGCGGGGGGCGGCAAGGATAGCATGCGCCCTGCACGCCCCCGACCGGGCAGGCCCGCGCAGGCCGCGGCATCTGGCACCCGTGGCGACGCGCGCCACGGGCGTCCATCTCTACGGCAGCGCCTTGACCAGCGCCGGCACCGCCTCGAACAGGTCGGCCACCAGGCCGATGTCCGCGACCTCGAAGATCGGCGCGTCGGGATCCTTGTTGACCGCAACGATGGTGCCGGCGTCCTTGATGCCCGCCAGGTGCTGGATGGCACCCGAGATCCCCACCGCGATGTACAACTCCGGCGCCACCACCTTGCCGGTCTGTCCGACCTGCATGTCGTTGGGCACGAAGCCGGCATCGACCGCCGCCCGCGAGGCACCGGCGGCAGCACCAAGCTTGTCCGCAAGCTCGAAGATCAGACGGAAGTTCTCACCGCTGCCAACACCGCGCCCACCGGACACGACCTTGGTCGCGGACTGCAGGTCCGGCCGGTCCTTGGCACCGGAACGCAACTCCACGAAGCGCGTGTGGGCCGGCAGCTCGGCGCCGCTGGCGACGGCCTCCACCGGTGCCGGCGACTGCTCGCCAACCGCCTTGTAGGACGCCACGCGCACCGTACCGACCACCTTCACGCCGTCCGGCACGTTCACCGTGAGGATGGCGTTGCCGGCATAGATCGGCCGCTCGAACTGGCGCGGGCCGAGCACGCTCATGATGTCGCTCACCGCCGGCAGGCCCAGCAGGGCCGCCACGCGGGGCATCAGATCCTTGCCGAACGTGGTGGACGGCCCCAGCACGTAGTCGTAGTCGCCCGCCAGATCGACCACCTGTGGCGCCAGCATGGCGGCCAGCGGCGCCGCGTTCTCGGCACGCGCGTTCTTCAGCACGCGGCTGACGCCCGACAGCGCCGCCGCCTGCGCACACACCGCGTCGAGCCCGTCACCGTTGCCGGCCACCAGCACGTCGATGGCGTCGGCCGACAGCTCGCCGCAGCAGGCCAGCACCTTGGCGGTGCCGGAGTTCAGTTTGGCGCCGTCGTGTTCGGCGATTACCAGTACCTTGGCCATCAGATCAGCCCCCGCCCCTGCAGCTCCGTCACCAGTTCTTCCACGCTGTTGACCTTGATCCCGGCGCCACGCGCCGCCGGCGGGCGCACCGCCCCCAGCTCCAGACGCGGCGTGCCGCCCTCGATCAGCTCCGCCAGCGGCTTGCTGTCCAGCGGCTTTTTCTTGGCTTTCATCATTTCCGGCAACTTGACGTAGCGCGGCTCGTTCAGGCGCAGGTCGGTGGTCAGCACCGCCGGCAGGTCGACGTCGATCACCTCAAGACCGGCGTCCACCTCGCGCGTGACACGGGCGGTGCCGCCGTTGACCTCGATGGCGGAGGCGAAGGTCGCCTGCGGGCGACCCCACAGCGCCGCCAGCATCTGGCCGGTCTGGTTGGCGTCGTCATCGATGGCCTGCTTGCCCAGCAGCACAATGTCGGCCTGCTCCTGCTCGGCCAGCGCCTTGAACACCTGTGCCGCCTCCAGTGGCTGCAACGCGTCGGCGGTGTCCACGTGGATGGCCCGGTCCATGCCCATGGCCAGCGCCGTGCGCAGCTGTTCCTGCACCGCCTGCGGACCGATGCTGACGGCCACCAGTTCGGTGGCGACGCCGCGCTCGCGCAGGCGAATGGCCTCCTCGACCGCGATCTCGTCGAACGGGTTCATGCTCATCTTGACGCCGTCGGTGAGCACACCGCTGCCGTCGGGTTTGACGCGGATGCGGACGTTGTAGTCCACCACGCGTTTCACGCCCACCAGGACTTTCATGCCTTCTCCTCGAAAAACGGCCGCCACGCGGCCAAGTCTGAGAAAACCTTGAAAAACGCCACCCACGGCGCTTTTCGGATCGACGCGGCACGGTACATGCCTGCGCCGCGCTCCATGAGCCGAGGGCTCACGCTCCCCGTCTCACGCCGGGGCGTCCTGCCCCGGACCAGCCGCCCCGAGCGGATCGGAACGGCCCTAGAGATTGACGTAGTTGGGGCCGGCACCGCCTTCCGGCGGCACCCAGTCGATGATCTGGTACGGATCCTTGATGTCGCAGGTCTTGCAATGCACGCAGTTGGCGGCGTTGATCTGCAGACGCCGCTGACCGTCCTCCTCGACCATCTCGTAGACGTTGGCCGGGCAAAAGCGCGTGCACGGGTTGCCGTACTCCTCGGTACAGCGCCCGGCGCAGATGTCGGTGTCGGCCACCTTGAGGTGCACCGGCTGGTCCTCGTCGTGCTCGGTGGCGGCGAAGTACACGGACGCCAGCCGGTCGCGCGGCTCGAGTGTGCGCTCGACGTAATCGACCGGCGGCTCGCCGGCCGACAGCCGGTGCAGGGCGCTGTGATCGGCGTGGTTGCGCAGCGTCCACGGCGTGCGTCCGCCAACCGCCGTCTCCAGCGCCGCATTGGCCAGGCCCAGCCACAGGCCGCGGTGGAAACCCGGGCGAATGTTGCGCACGCGCCGCAGCTCCGCCGCCGACGGTGAGGCCCGCCAATGGGCGTCGAAATCGCCGCCCTCGGCCACCAGGTGCTCGGCCGCCAGCATGCCGCTGCGCAGCGCCATGTGCGTGCCCTTGATCTTGGGCACGTTGATCATGCCGGCGGCGTCGCCCACCAGCAGGGCACCCGGCATCTGCAGACGCGGCAGCGACTGCAGGCCGCCTTCCACCAGCGCCCGCGCGCCACTGGAAATGATGCTGCCGCCTTCCAGCAGCGGCTTGACCGTCGGGTGGTGCTTGAACTGCTGGAAGGCCTCGAACGGCGAGAAGTTGGGGTCACGGTAGTCGAGCCCGACGACGAACCCAACAGCGACCCGGTCCTCGGTCAGGTGATAGATGAAGCTTCCGCCATAAGTATCTGATGTGAGGGGCCATCCAATCGTGTGCTGCACCAATCCCGGATCGCTGCGACCGGCCGGCAGCTGCCACAGCTCCTTCAGGCCGATGCCGTAGGTCTGCGGGTCCACGCCGGCGTCCAGGCCGAAGTGCCGGATCAGCTGCTTGGCGAGACTGCCGCGACAGCCCTCGGCCAGCACGGTGGTCCGGGCATGGATGTCGATGCCCTGGGTGTAGCCGTCCTTGGGCTGACCCGCCTTGTCGATGCCCATGTCGCCGATGCGCACGCCGATCACCCGCTGGCCGCCCGCGTCGAACAGCGGCTCGCTGGCGGCGAAGCCGGGAAACACCTCCACGCCCAGCGCCTCGGCCTGCGGCGCCAGCCAGGCGCACAGCGCACCCAGCGAGACGATGAAATTGCCGTGGTTGTTCATTTGCGGCGGCAGCACCGGCGCCTTGATGCGGCGGGTCTTGCTCAGGTAGGCAAACTCGTCGTGCCGCACCGGCACGCACAGCGGCGGCGGATTGTCGCGCCAGCCGGGCAACAGCTCATCCAGCGGCTGCGGCTCGATGACCGCGCCGGACAGGATCTGCGCACCGATCTGCGAGGCCTTGTCGATCAGGCACACGCTCAGCTCGGCATTCAGCTGCTTCAGACGGATGGCAGTGGCCAGGCCGGACGGCCCGCCACCGACGATCAGCACGTCGAATTCGATTACGTCCCGCTCGCTCATGACCCCTTGGTTCTCCGTCGTTATTCGTGTGTCGTCAGTTGCGCAGCGGCTTGCCGGTGTTCAGCATGTGCTCCATGCGCGCCTGGGACAGGGGCAGTCGCAGCAACTCCAGGAAATGCTCGCGCTCGAGCTTGAGCAGATCGTGCTCGGTCACCTCCCCTCCGGCGCCACCGCTCATCACGGCGGCGATGTGGCTGGCCACCACGGCGTCATGGGCCGTCATTTTACCGGCCTCGACCTGCGCTGCCACGCGCGCCTCCAGCGCCGCCCGCCCGGACGGCCCCGGCAGACTCACCACCGCCGGCTTGTCCGGCGCGTACGCGCCCACCATGCGCCGGGCCAGCGCCTTGGCGTCGGACAGCACGCGCCGGCGGTGCATGGTGACCGCACAGTAATCGGTCAGCACACGCATGGCGCGGGCGTCGGCGGCCGAAGCCGACACCACCGAGCCGGCGATCAGGTCGAAGCCCTGCTCGACGCCATCGTGCAGGTAGCGCAGGGTCATTTCCTTGGTACCGCCACCGGCCGGCAGCAGCCCCACACGCAGCTCCACCAGGCCCGCGTTCAGTTCCGCGTGCGCCTGCAGCACATTGCTGTGCAACAGCACCTCGCACCCACCGCCCAGCGCCAGCCCGCGCGGCGCGGCCACCACCGGGAACGGCGCGTACTTGAAGCCCATCAGCACGTGCTGAAGGCCTTCGATGAAACCGTCCAAAAACGCAAAGTCGCCGCCGCGGGCGGCGTCCAGCATGCGCTTGAGGTTGGCACCGGCGCAGAAGTGCGGTGCGTCGGAACCGATCACCAGCGCCTGGAAGTTCCTTCCGACGCGGTCCAGCGTCAGCTCCATGGCCTCGACCGTGTACTCGTCGAGGGCGTTCATCTTGGTGTGGAATTCAAGCAATGCCACACCGTCGCCCATGTCCCACAGACTGGCCGAGGCATTGCCGAGCACCGGCTTGCCGGCGCGGCGCAGGTCCGCCACCGCCAACATGCCGGCCGGCCGCGGCACGTCGTGGTAGGCGCCGTCGTAACCGAGATACTGCGGGCCGTCCGCTTCCTCGCGATGAAAGCGCCCATCGCCGCTGTCGAGCGCCACCCGCAGCAGGCCCGGCACCGGCTCGCCGGCCGCCTGCAGGCGCTCCACGAACGGCTCCAGGCCAATCTGGTCCAGCAGCTCGAACGGCCCCCAGCGCCAGGCGTAGCCCTCGCGCATGGCGGTGTCGATGGCGACCACGTCACCGGCGATCTCCGGCGCCACGGTGGCGGTATACGACAGCGTGGCACCGAGCAGATCGGCCGCGAAGCGGGCACCGGCATCGTCACCGGCCAGCAGTTCGGCCGGGCCGCGCACCCGGGCGCTGGCCAGCTCCACCTTCTGCTGGGGACGGTACTCGAGCGTCGCCAGGTCCAGCGCCAGGCGCTGTTTGTCCGGGCCCATGCGGTAGAACCCGCCGCCGGCCTTCCGGCCGACCGCCCCGCGCTCGAGCAGCGTCGTCATGACCGCGGGCAACTGCAGCAGCGGCTGCATGGGGTCGTCGGCCGCCAGCTGGCTTTGCATGTTGCGGGCGATGTCCGCCACCACGTCCAGGCCCACCAGGTCCAGCAGACCGAACACGCCGGTGCCCGGCCAGCCAATCGGCTTGCCGGCCACCGCATCGGCCTGCTCCACGGTCAGCCCGTGCGCCAGCGCGGCGCGCATGCCGGCCAGCATGGCCAGCACGCCGATGCGGTTGCCGATGAACGACGGCGTATCGCGCGCATCCACCACTTCCTTGCCGAGCCGCACCGTGCAGAACGAACGCAGTGCGTCCACCGCCTCCGGGCGCGTCGCCGCACCGGCGATCAGTTCCAGCAGCCCCATGTAGCGCGGCGGATTGAAAAAATGCGTGATCAGGAAATCAGCGGCAAAACGCGGCGGCAATCCCGCCGTGATCTCCGACAGACGGATGCCCGAGGTGTTGGAACTGACGATCGACCCCGGCCGGCGCACCTGCTCTACCCGCTCGAACAGCGCCTGCTTGACGTCCAGCCGCTCGACCACCACCTCGACGATCCAGTCGGCGGTGGCCAGCCGCTCCAGGTCCTGATCGAAGCCGCCGGTCTCGATCAGGTCAGCCGCCGCCGGGCTCATCAGCGGGGCCGGGCGACGCTTGAACAGGTCCTGCTTGCCACGCTCGGCCGCCTCGCGCGTCAGGTCCAGCAACAGCACCGGCACACCGGCATTGGCCACCTGCGCGGCAATGCCGGCGCCCATGTTTCCGGCGCCGAGCACCGCCACCTGCTTGATCGTCGTGTAGTCCGTCACGTGTCCGTCCCGCCGTGCATCGTGTAAGGGCCATGCAGCGCGGTTTTCCGCACTGCAACGAAACGGCAAACCTTAATGAATGTTAGCGCCCGCTGGCAAGCCGGCCGCCTACAGTAGCAGCGCCATCCCCAACGGCAACGTAACGAAGTAAAGCAGGGTCGAACCGACCATCACGGCCGCCAGCAGCTCCGTATCGAGACCAAAGCGCTCGCTCAGAATCATGCTGGCCATCATGGTCGGCATGCCCATGAGCAGCGTCGTGGCCACCGTCAGTTCGCCGCTACCGGCCAGCGGATGCGCCAGCGCATAGACCGCCGCCGGCACCAGCACCAGCTTGATCAGGGACACCCCGATGACGTGCCGGCGAAAGCGCAGGAAATGGCCGAAGGACAGCGACATGCCGACCGTCAGCAGCATCGCCGGCATGGTGGCGTAGCCGAGCATGCCGGCCGCCTTGTCGATGCCTGCCGGGACCGCGACACCCGTCACGTTCAGCACGAAACCGATCAAGAACGCCCAGATCGGCGGCAGCTTGGTCAGCACGCGCAAGAACTGCCAGGGGGTGTCCAGCTGCTCGCCGTGCGACCCGCAGCGCACCGACACCCACAGCGCCAGTGACCAGAACAGCGGGTTGATACCCAGGATATCCGCGTAGACGGCGTAGCGCGCGCCGTCCGGACCGAACAGCGCCTGCAGCACCGGAATGCCCAGCGAGATGATGTTGGGCAGGCCGCAGGCGATCACCAGCGCGCCCAGCTGCGCCGGGCCGGTGAGGCGAAACAGCGGCAACCGAAACAGCCCGAACGCCAGTCCCATGCCGAGCACGATGGCGAACATGGTCAGTGCCGGCGCCAGGATCAGCTCGGCGTTCACCTGGGCGCGCGTCACCGTGTGAAACGCCAGCGCCGGATAGAAGACGTACATCACCAGCGCGCCGATCACGCGCCGCGCCGTCGCGGCATCCACCCCGCCCGGGCGCACGCGCCGCCACACCAGACCCACACCCATGATGCTGCCCACCGGCAGCAGGGCCTGTTGTAAAACCGGGGCAAGACTGGTCACGGGAACTCCTTGGGAAGGAAACACCGAAAAGCTCCTTCCCTCGAACTTTTCAGCTGACTGAAGCGCGGTACACACCCTCGCTTCGCGGCACGAAGCGGGCACCTCGACTCCCACCGGGTTTCACGCACGGTCGACAACCCGGCGCGTCTCGGACGGCATGGCGCGAAGGCCAGTGCGCCACCCGACCCACCCGGGCCGCCACGCACTGGCAGGTGCGGTATGGTAAACGCCCTGTCCTGCTGTACCGGAATGCCATGCACGCCACACTCGCCGAACCGCGCGGCTTTTGCGCCGGCGTCGTACGCGCCATCGACATCGTCGAGCGCGCACTGGAGCTGTACGGTCCGCCCATCTACGTGGTGCACGAGATCGTCCACAACCCCAACGTGGTCAACGACCTGCGTGCCCGCGGCGCGGTATTCGTGGAAACCATCGACGAGATCCCGCCCGGCGCGCGGGCCATCTTCAGCGCCCACGGCGTGGCCGACAGCGTGGTGGCCGCGGCGGCGGCACGCGGCCTGAAGAGCATCGACGCCACCTGCCCCCTGGTCAGCAAGGTGCACGGCCGCGCCCAGCGCTACGCGGCGCAGGACTATGACGTGGTCATCGTCGGCCATGCCGGCCACCCGGAAGTGGAAGGCACCCGCGGCCGCGTGCGCGGGCGCGTGCACGTGGTGGGCGAACCGCACGAGGTGGCGGCACTGCAGGTAAAAGATCCGGCCCGCGTCGCCTACGTGACGCAGACCACCCTGTCACTGGACGACACACGCGACGTGATCGAGGCGCTCAGGGCGCGGTTCCCCGAAGTCCGTGGCCCCGACACGGACGACATCTGCTACGCCACGCAGAACCGCCAGAACGCGGTCAAGGCCCTGCTGAGCGAGATCGACGTACTGCTGGTGGTCGGCGCGCGCAACAGCTCCAACTCCAATCGCCTGCGCGACGTCGGCGAGCGGGCCGGCAAGCCGGCCTACCTGATCAACGACGCCGCCGACCTGGACCCGGCCTGGTTCACCGCGGACTGCCGCATCGGTATCACCGCCGGCGCGTCCACGCCACAGCGCCTGGTGGACGCCGTGCTGGCCCGCCTGCGCGAACTGGGGCTCGAGTCGGTCAGCACGCAGGTGGGCATCGCCGAGGACGCCATTTTCCGCCTGCCGCCGGAGCTGGCACGCCCGGACCGCGGACGCCTGCCGGCCGATCTGCGCTGAGCCCACAAAAAAGCCCGGCCGCGGCGTGACGCCGCGACCGGGCTCGTCAGACGCCTCGCCGGCTCAGGGTTTGTGAAGAAATGCGCGTCCTGCGCATTTCTTGCGCCGCACGTCCGGTACACGCCCGGACGTGCTCACGCGAATCGAGCCCTTACGTGCTGGATTCGCCCCCGGCCATCCTTGGCCGCCCTGAGAGCATGACAAATTCACAAGCTCTCAGGCCACCATCACGAAAATCGCGATGATGCAGGCCAGGCCGCCGATGTAGGCCAGCGAGCGCAGCGCCGCCAGGTTGGTGATGTAGAACACCGCGTGCAGCACACGCAGCGCCACGTAGGCCAACGCCAGCATGTTCAGCGTGCCCTGCGCCAGGCCGAGCTGGTGGCCGATGATCACCGCCGCCGCGAACGGGGCGAAGTTCTCCAGCGCGTTCTGCTGCGCCCAGTCGGCCCGCTTGCGCCAGCCGGTGGTCGCCGCCAGGCATTCGCGCGGTCGGCTGTTGTCGAACCCGCCACCGCTCTTGGCCAGCGCACCGAGCACCGGTGGGAAGAACAGCAGCACCAGCACACACCAATAGGCAATCGTCATCGTCCCCTCCTAATCGGTTTTTCTTACAGGGCTGAAGTGTGGTGTTTTCAGGCCACCGCCGGCAGCCCTTCCCGCCGGTACGCCTGCTCCAGAAACTGCGGTTGAATCCATGGCTCGAGGTCGACCTGGCCGAGATAGCCGTGACTTTGCATGAAGTCGATCTGCACCTGCAGCAGGCGCCGCACCTCCGGCCCGAACGACGGCCACAGCTTCTTGTGGAAGTCGGGCTCGTAGGTGTTGCGGATGTCGTCCTCGGACACGCCAAGCTCCTTCGCCAGTGTGACGGTGGCCTCGGCCGGGTGGGTGGAGGCCCAGTTGGCCGTGCGCACCAGCACCTGCAGGTAGCGTTCGACCGCCTCCGGCGCTTCCTTGGCGAGACCGGCGCTGACCGTGATGATGCGCGGATTGGCATTCACCATGTGCGCACGGTCGGTCTGGTCGGTCATCAGGTCGTAGACCTTGCGGATGCGGCCCTGGTAGCGGCGCTCGATCAGGCCCACTTCGGCGTTCTTGCAGAAGATGGCGTCGACTTCGCCGCGCAGCAGGTGGTCGACGTCGGCGTCGTACAGGCTCGGCCGGTCGCCCTGCTTGAGGTCGGCGTTGATGGTGCTGTGCATGTCGTCGGTAATGGTCATCTCGACGAACTGCACATCCGACTCCTGCATGCCGTTGGCCAGCAGGGTCGAGTAGAAGCCCTTGTGGGCGTTGACCTTCATGAAGTCGATCAGGATGTACGGGCGCACCGGCAGTCCCAGGCGGCGGCCGGCCAGGTCCTGCACGCAGGTGGCCGGATCGTCGGCGCGCACGAAAGTGGCCAGCGAATCGGCGACGAAGGTCAGGCCGATGGCGACCGTGTCGGCACCGCGGGTGCGTGCCCACAGCGGCGGAATGGCGCCGCCTTCGCGGAACGAGTCGGCCAGGCGGTGATCGAAGTGGGTGTCGGCCTGTGCCGCGCCCAGCTCCTTGATGTTGCGGACATCGAAATCCGAACCGGCGAACTCGGCGTCGAACGACTTGCGCTGAAAGGCAATGCCCGAGGCCGTGGCCACTGGACAGCGCGTATACCATAGGGTGCGGGGCATGTTGGGTTCCTCCTCACTGGCCCGAAGGAAGACCCCTTCGGTGACTTGAAAACGCGCACTTTAGCGCCCAGTTGACGCCTCCACAACTTTACCAACAGGCATGCCGGACCCGATGAGCAGCACCCATTTCGATTCCCCGGACGCCGCCGAGGCGGCGTTCTACCAGGCGCTGGAAACCGCCGACACCGCACTCATGCAGGCGGTGTGGGACGATGGCCCGGACCTGGTGTGCGTGCATCCCATGTGGCCGGAACTGCACGGCCACCGCGCGATTTTCGCCGCCTGGGAGCGCATGTTTGCCGCCGGCCCGCACCTGACCGTGCATACCGTGCCCGTGCTGCAGCGCCGCGACGGGGAGCTGGCCACGCACGTGGTGCACGAGCAGCTCACGCTGCGTGACGAGGACCACGGCCCGCAACCGCCGGTGGTGGCGACCAACGTCTACCGGCAGACCGCCGACGGCTGGCGCATGATCCTGCACCACGCCTCGCCGACACCGGCGGTGGCGATCGACCAGGACACCGTGCTGCACTGACCCGCGCCGCAGCCCGCCGGCACAGCGCCGGACCCGTCACGCCCTAGACGTCGACTGCCTGCTCGGCGAACTGCGAACCGTGCAGGCGCGCGTAGGCGCCGCCGCGGTGCAGCAGATCGTCGTGCCGGCCGTGCTCGACGATGTGGCCATCCTGCATCACCAGAATCAGGTCGGCGTTCTCGATGGTCGACAGGCGATGGGCGATCACCAGCGTGGTCCGGTGGCGCATCAAGGCGTCCAGAGCCACCTGAATGTGGCGCTCGGACTCGTTGTCGAGCGCCGAGGTCGCCTCGTCCAGGATCAGGATCGGCGCGTCCTTGAGCAGCGCGCGGGCGATGGCCAGGCGCTGCCGCTGACCGCCGGACAGCAGCACACCGTTGTCACCGACCAGCGAGTCCAGGCCCTGCGGCAGGTTGCGGATGAACTCCATCGCATGGGCCTGCTCGGCGGCACGGACGATGTCCGCCTCGCTCACCTCTCCGCGGCGGCCATAGGCGATGTTGTTGGCCACCGTGTCGTTGAACAGCACCACCTGCTGGCTGACCAGGGCAATCTGCGCCCGCAGCGAGGCCAGCGTCAGCTCGCGGATGTCGATGCCGTCGACCAGGATGCGTCCGGCCTGTGGCTCGTAGAACCGCGGCAGCAGGCCGACCAGACTGGTCTTGCCCGAGCCCGAGCGACCCACCAGCGCCACCCGCTGGCCCGGCTCGACATGCAGCGACACCCCGCGAAGCACCGGGCTCTTGCTGGACGCGTAGCGAAACTCGACGCCCTCGAAGGCGATCTCGCCACGGCCGCGTTCGATCACCCGCGTGCCGGTGTCGGCCTCGGTCTGCTCATCGATCAGATCGAACACGCTGCGCGCCGCCGCGATGCCCTTCTGCAGCACGCCATTGACCTTGGTCAGCCGCTTGACCGGCGCCTGCAACATGGTCACCGCGACGATGAACGAGGTGAAGCCGCCGACCGTCGTGCGCTCGGTGTTGGCAAAGGTCGTGGCCGCGTACAGGATGCCGGCCATGGTCAGCGCGATCAGCAGCTGCACCACACCGTTGCCCAACGCGTCCACCGACACCCATTTCATGTGCAGGTGGCGGTTGCGCTCGGACAGGCGGTCGAAGCTGTTCGACTCGCGATCCTGGCCGTTGAACAGCTTGGTCACCAGGTGCCCTTCAACCACCTCGCCGGCGGCCGTGGTGATGCTGCCCATGGAGGACTGAATGTGCCGGCTCAGGCGCCGGAAACGGCGCGATACCGCCTGAATGCTCATGGCCATGGCCGGGCCGACGACGATGAAGATCAGCGCCAGCTTCCAGTTCAGATAAAACATCCAGCCCAGCAGCCCGAGCACGGCGACCGAGTCCTTCAGCAGCGTGGTGAGCGCGCTGCTGGTTGCCCCGGCCACCATCTCCACGTCATACGTGATCTTCGAGATCAGCGTGCCGGCCGCCTCGCGGTCGTAGAAGCTCGCCGGCAGCCGCAGCAGCTGGTCGAACATGGTCGTGCGCAGGTCCTTGATGACCCGCCGCGCCACCCAGTTCATGCCGAAGTCGGACACGAAGGTGCACACCAGACGCACCACGAACAGGCCCACCATCACCACCGGCAGCCAGCGGATGACCTGTGGGTCGCGCTCGACGAAGCTGCCGTCGAGCATCGGCTTCATCAGCGCCGCGAAAGCCGGGTCGGTGGCGGCGCCGGCAATCATGCCCAGCAGCGCCACACCGAACACCCGCCAGTGTGGGCGTGCGTAGCCGAGCAGGCGCAGATACACCTGCCGGCGCGTGCCGGGACCGGACGCGGCGGTCATGGCTGCGTGCCTGCCGTCTCCACCGCGAAGGTGAGATTCTCGAGGCCCGCCTCCCGGGCCGAGACCATGGCCGCCACCACCCGCTCGTGCGGGGTCAGCCGGTCCACCGACAGCACGAGCACCGGAGCCTCCTGGCCATCCGCGACCCGGCGCAAGGCGGCCGTCAGCGCCGCCGGCGTATCGGCCGCCAGCGTCACACCATCGACCGCGTACTTGCCCTCGGCGCTGATCGCCAGTTCGATCTGGCGGCTCTTCGCCGGCGCACCCTCGGCCGCCGCCTGCGGCAGGTCCACCTTGAGTTGTCCCAGGCGATTGAAGCTGGTGGTCACCATCAGAAAGATCAGCAGCACCACCAACACGTCGATCAGCGGCACGAAGTTCAGTTCCACGTCATCCGGCCGGCGCCGGGTGCGGAAATTCATGCCCGACGCACCTGCCGCTCTCGGTTCAGGCGGGCGGTCTGATGACTCAGGAACTCCACCAGTTCGGAGGCCTGGCGCTCGAGGTCGGCCACCAGTTCCTCCACCAGGCCACGGTAGTAGCGGTGGAAGATGTAGGCCGGAATGGCCACGAACAAGCCAAATGCCGTGTTGACCAGCGCAATGGCGATGCCACCGGCGAGCTTTTCCGGCGCACCCAGCCCCGTCAGGCTGATGGCGCTGAACGTCTCGATCATGCCGATCACGGTACCGAACAGGCCGATCAGCGGTGACACCGTGGCCAGTGTGCCGAGCATGTTGAGGTAACGCTCGAGCTCCAGCATCACATGGCGCCCGGTATCTTCCACGTTCTCGCGCTGGCGTCGGCGATCCTCGCCGCCGTGCATCAGCACAGCCGCCAGCACGCGGCCCAGGGCGGAGTGCCGGCGCAGTGCCCCGATGCGCGCCGCGTCCACCTCACCGGCGGCGCACCAGCGCTGCACCTGCTCGAGCAGACCGGCCGGCAAAACGCGTCGACGCTGCAGCGACCAGGCCCGCTCCAGCACGATGCCGAGCACCAGAATCGAGCACAAAACCAACGGAATGACCGGCCAGTCACCGGCCTTGATCAGTTCCCACAAGGTGCGCGTTACCCGAGGTGATATGAAGACGGAAAGCGATACGGCGGCCAACCCGGCACCGTTTGTCGCGGCAGTTTAGCAGCCACCTTGCAGCATCGGCATGACCGGCCAGGAACCGAGAGCACGGTCACGGCGCCTGGCTTCCGGGCCACCGTCAGGACCGCCCGCCGTGCCACCACCGATGTCGCCAGTGGCGCTGCGCCAGGACCCGCAGGCCGTGGCGGTGTGTGTACAGTCGCACCGCCCCGTCTCGCGCCGTGGTCCAGGTTCGTGCGCCCGCGTGTTGATAGGCGGCGGACACGGCGGGGTGCGGATGTCCAAAGCGGTTGCGATAGCCGGCGGAAAAAATCACCTCGCGCGGCGCCAGGGTGTCGACCAACGGCCTGTGCAGTGCGCTGCGGCTGCCGTGATGCGGTGCCACCACGGCTGTCAGCGGACCGGCCGGCGGCCCACCGGCCAGCAGGCGGCGCTGCGCCGCGCGCTCGATGTCTCCGGTCAGGAGCAGCCCCTGGCCGGCCGCCGAGGTGACCAGCAGCACGCAAGAGCGGTCGTT
>OBIY01000365.1_pt1 | contig 18583 bp, 15 predicted proteins | sample 1519841 | NCBI WGS metagenome assembly OBIY01 (sample SAMN03019774, study PRJEB22545) | beach sand metagenome | biome: beach; feature: sea beach; material: beach sand | place: USA: Municipal Pensacola Beach, FL | collected 2010-07-30 | depth 30-40 cm m
CACAAAAGCCGCCGGGATGCCCTGCTGGCTACTTTCGGCATCAGCCTGATTTTGCAGCAGTTGGTGCGTTCGATTTTTACACCCCTGAACCGTTCGGTGATTACGCCCGAATGGCTGAGTGGGTCCTGGCAGGTAAACGGTATGTTGTCGCTGACCTATAACCGCCTGTACATTATTATTTTCGCCCTGCTGGTGCTGTTTGCCTTGATTCAGCTGCTTAAGCGAACTTTTTTCGGCTTACAGATGCGAGCGGTGACCCAGAACCGGGCCATGGCCAGCTCCATGGGCATTCGCACCGGCTGGGTGGATGCGCTTACTTTTGGTCTGGGTTCCGGTATTGCCGGAGTCGCCGGCGTGGCCCTGAGTCAGCTCACCAATGTTGGTCCTAACCTGGGGCAGTCCTACATTATCGATTCCTTCATGGTGGTGGTGTTCGGCGGCGTCGGCAACCTGATGGGAACCTTTGTGGGCGCCATGAGCCTGGGCATCGTCAACAAATTTGCCGAACCCTTCACGGGCGCGGTGCTGGCGAAGATTCTGATTCTGGTGTTTGTGATTCTGTTTATTCAACGCAGGCCCCGAGGTCTGTTTGCCCTGAAGGGCCGCTTTGTCGAGGATTGATCAGTATGTCATTTGCATCTGAGCGAAACTATCTTCAGGACCGGGGCGGCGCCTGGCTGATTGCCCTGGTGACGCTGACCATTGTCGTGGTGCCGATTTTGAATCTCGCCGTGCCACCGGAATCGCCACTGCATATTTCCACCTATACCGTGAGCCTGCTAGGGAAATACCTGTGCTTTGCCCTGCTGGCTTTGGCGGTGGATTTGATTTGGGGTTATGCCGGCATTTTGAGCCTGGGCCACGGCGCTTTTTTTGCCCTGGGTGGTTACGCCATGGGCATGTATATGATGCGCCAGATTGGTGATCGAGGTGTCTATGGCCATCCCGAGTTGCCGGATTTCATGGTGTTTCTGAACTGGACCGAGTTGCCATGGTACTGGTACGGTTTTGACAGTTTTCCCTTCGCGCTGCTGATGGTACTGCTCGCCCCCGGTGTGTTGGCTTTTGTTTTTGGCTGGCTGGCTTTTCGGTCGCGGGTGACGGGTGTGTATTTTTCCATTATCACCCAGGCTCTGACCTACGCGATGATGCTGGCTTTCTTTCGCAATGACATGGGTTTTGGCGGCAATAACGGCCTAACGGATTTCAAGGATATTCTCGGCTTCAGCCTGCAATCGGACGGTACCAAAAACGCCCTGTTTATTGGTTCGGGTATCGCCTTGATTGCGGGCTATCTGCTTTGCCGCTACGTGGTGGATTCAAAGCTCGGCAGGGTCTTGATATCCGTCCGGGATGCCGAAAGCCGCACCCGCTTTATCGGTTACCGTGTCGAGCACTACAAGCTGTTTGTGTTCGTGCTGAGTGCAATGATGGCCGGGGTAGCTGGTGCTTTCTACGTGCCCCAGGTGGGTATTATCAATCCCGGTGAGTTCGCCCCGATTGTTTCCATCGAAATTATTATCTGGGTAGCCGTGGGTGGTCGCGGTTTTCTTTACGGTGCGGTGATAGGTGCGATTCTTGTCAATTACGGCAAGACCTTTTTTACCGGGGCGTTTCCCGAGATCTGGCTGTTCATGCTGGGTGGTCTGTTTGTGGTGTCCACCCTGTTTTTGCCGCGTGGTGTCGTGGGTTTGTTCCATTCCCTTAAAAAGAGCTTGGCCGAGGGCCGGTTAAAGCAAGAGGACGAGCAAACGCCTATGGCGGAGGAGAAGGCCTGATGGAAGGCGGCATTCATATACCGACCAATATCCTTTATATGGATGGTGTCACGGTGTCCTTCGATGGTTTTAAAGCGCTAAATGCCCTGTCGTTGGTAGTTGCGCCCGGAGAACTGCGGGCAATCATCGGACCTAATGGCGCCGGTAAAACCACCATGATGGATGTTATCACCGGCAAGCTGCGTCCCGATACCGGTGAGGTGTTTTTTCGGGACAGCATTGATTTGACTCAGTACGACGAAGCCGAGATCGCCAACCTCGGTATTGGTCGCAAGTTTCAAAAGCCGACGGTGATTGAAAGCCTGCGAGTCGAGGAGAATCTCTATCTGGCCATGGCCGGAGACAGGCGCGTGTTCAGCACCCTGTTTGCCCGACAGACGCCGCAACAAAAGCAGAGAATCACGGAAATTCTCGATCTTGTGGGCCTGGCGGAAAAGACGGTGGATCTTGCGGGTTCATTGTCGCATGGGCAAAAACAATGGCTGGAGATCGGTATGTTGATCATTCAGGAGCCCGAATTGTTGTTGGTTGATGAGCCTGCTGCCGGTATGACCGATCATGAAACCGAGCTGACGGCCCGTCTGTTGCGCGATATCAGTGGTGAACGCTCGGTGGTAGTGGTTGAGCACGATATGGAGTTTATCAAGGCATTGGATTGTCACGTGACTGTCCTGCACGAGGGTCATCAACTGGCCGAGGGCTCGCTGGCGCGGGTGCAGGAGGATGAGCGAGTCATTGAGGTATATCTGGGGCGCTGAATCATGCTGGAAGTTCGTGATATCGATGTGTTTTATGGGGCCAGTCAGGCGCTGAAAAAGGTATCCCTGAGTGCGGACAAGGGCCGAGTCACCTGTGTTATGGGACGCAATGGTGTGGGTAAAACCACGTTGATGCGGGCCGTTGCCGGTCAGCAAGCGGTTCGCGCTGGTGAGGTGGCCTGGGAGGGGAAGGATATACGCGGTCTGGCCTGTCACGAACGGGCAAAGCTCGGTATTGCCTATGTGCCCCAGGGTAGGGACGTGTTTTCCCAGCTAACCGTGCTGGAAAACCTGAAAACCGGGTTTTCGGTGTTACCGCGCAATCAGCGGACCATTCCCGAAGAGATTTTCGATTTGTTTCCCGTGCTCAAGCAGATGCTGCGTCGGCGCGGCGGTGATTTGTCAGGCGGTCAACAGCAGCAGCTGGCTATCGGTCGGGCGCTAGTGACGCGCCCGAAACTGCTGATACTGGATGAGCCTACCGAGGGTATCCAGCCATCAATCATTAAAGATATCCAGAATGTCATCAGTCTGCTCAGGGATCGGGGCGATATGGCGATTCTGCTGGTTGAACAGTATTTTGAATTTGCACGGGATCTGGCCGATAACTATGTTGTCATGGATCGCGGAGAGATAGTGCTTTCCGGCCTGGGCGCCGAGATGGAAGAGGCCGAAGTGCGTCGATATATCGCGGTTTAAAGTGGCTAAGGGATTTTCTATTTGATTCACCATTGCTCCCTTTGTCTCGAGTGTCTAGTATGCCTCCCCGTTTCTGTTACCTGACCCAGTGGCTCCACCTGTTGGCGCCCTTTCGTGGCAGTTGGCAGTCGATTGTTGAAAGCGCTGAATTGTTGGTTTACCAAGTGGAATTCTCTTATGAAATACTTGCCCAGAGTTAATCGTCCAGGTTTATTGGGACTTTTATTGTGTCTCGCCTCGGTTCCAGTTTTGTCGGCGGAGCGCTTGCATGTTAAGGCCGGCGAGTCCCGGACGCTCAGCGGAGCGCAGCGGGATTATGTATTCGATGAGTTGGTGCTCGAAAATGGGGCAACGCTGCTGCTCAGTGGTTCGGGTGCTCGCTGGCATCTCGAAGCACACCGTGCCCGCATTGGCAAAAATGTGAAAATTATTGGCCGTGGAGGTGTCGGGCAACAGGGCGCTGATGGCAAATCGGTTGCTGGTCAGGCGGCAGTATGCAAAAAAGGCCGGGGAGGTGAGCCGGCGAGCCATGGTGGCGTGGGCCAGGATGGTGCATCGCTGGTTTTAACCCTGAGTCTGGAACAGTTGGATTCTCTAACGGTTGATGTTACCGGTGGCGCCGGTGGGCCTGGTGGAAAAGGTGGGCATGGGCAAAAAGGTGGGGATGCCGATAAGTGTCCAGGGGCTTCTGGCGGCGATGGCGGTGACGGCGGTGACGGTGGCGATGGCGGCAACGGCGGAAATGTTCGCGTTTATTACACTCTGCTGCCAGAGAGTGGCCTTGGCGCCAGCGTCACCAAAAGAATCAAGGTGATCAATGGTGGTGGTCCCGGCGGTGAGTCAGGGCACGGTGGTGAGGGTGGTGAAGGCGCGGGTGGCCACTACATCCACATGAGAACATTGACCGGTAACAAAAAATGGGTGCCCGGAGGGGATGAAGGTAAGCGTGGACGGGACGGCAAAAAAGGACGAAATGGTGTCAAAGGCCAAGCTCAGATTGATCGTGACTTAAATCGACGAATTGACGAGCTAATGCAACGACAACACGTTATGCCGGCGTTAAGTAAATCCCGCACGCCGGCTGCAACGGCGGACCTGGAAACGTTGAGGCAAAATCAGATAGAGATTCTTAAACGCCTGGATGCACTGGAAAGGCACATTTCTGAGTAGGAAGTGTTTTGACTGCACCGCATTGGTGCGCGCAGGTTGGAGTTAAAGTGACTTATCAAGATTCGGCTTTATTTTTCTGTTAAACATAGTTTTTATGAATATAAATTATCGTTAGCCTCGTTCTTTTACAGCATGGCATAGGTTATGCTTGTCCTTGTTAAGGGTGCGGATTTATAACCTCCCCTTAACATTCATTTGATAAGCAGAGGGAAAAATTATGTTGTTAAAGAAATCTAGCGTAGCGCGTGCTGGTGTAGCGGCCTTGGCCATTACTGGCGCGGTAGTTTTATCTAACCCAGCGGTTGCGGAAGTTTCAGCATCGGCTGCGGTTGCCAATATGTATCTGTGGCGTGGCATTGATCTTGGAGATGGCAGTGCTGCGGTTTCCGGTGATCTCATCTATAGCGTTGGCGGCGCCTACGCGGGTATCTGGGTCAGCAGTGGTGATGATGCCCTTGGTAATGAGTACGACTATTTTGTTGGTTACGGTGGCGAAGCCGGAGATTTTTTCTACGACGTGAGCCTGTGGAACTACAACTACTCAGATGACGGTATTGCTGGAAAAGGTTTCGACATTTCCGATGACACGACTGGCGAGTTGAGTGAAGTCATCGTTACTCTGGGTTATGGCGACTTCAGCTTTTCCTATTATGACAATGTTGCCGGAGGGAGTGGCTATGAGTACTACACTCTCAGCGGTGGTGTCGGCAAATTCAGCGCGACCATCGGCTATCATGACATTGAAGCGCCAGCCGGTGCTAATGACGATATGACTCACGTGGATCTGTCATACGCTTTCAACGACAATCTGTCTTTCACGGCCAGTAAGGTCGTCGCACAGGACTGTGATAAAGACGATACGGGTTGTACTGGGGCTATTGATGAAGACGTGAAATTTGTTGTTTCCTACTCTCTGCCGATTGAAATGTAAGGGCTATTGAGTAGCACTTATAAAAACGCCGGCGTATGCCGGCGTTTTTTTTGACTATTGTGTCACCGAGTTATTAAACCGTGCCCGTGGCAGCCTTAAGCAGGTCGTCGAGCATGCGCTCGAGGTGCTCCAGGGTGTTGCAGGTGCTGGCCAGGTGGCAATAGGGGCGGTATTTGTACATCACGGAATCGCCGGTTTTCCAGAAGTTTTCCGGTTCCGGGTTCAGCCAGATGACGCGCTTGGCCCGGTTATGTAGCAGCTGCATGACTTCGCTGCGCGGGGCCAGAAAGTTATTGCGGGCATCGCCCAGAATCAGCACGGTGGTTTTATTGTCGATATCGTCCATGCACCGGTCTTCGAGATCCAGCAGAGTGGTGCCGTAGTCGGAGCCGCCCATACCGTGGCGCTCCATTATTACGTCGATGGCCTGCTCTACCGGGTAGTCCTCGAAAATATCGTTTACATCGACCAGGTTGCCGGTGAAGACATAGCTGTCGATGCGTTCCATCACGTCGTTAAGGCTGTACAAAAACAACAACAGGAAGCGAGCGTAGGCCTGAACCGAGCCGCTGACATCACACATCACCAGCAGGCGTGGCTTGTCGATCTGTTTGGTTTTCCAGAAGGTTTCAAACAGCACCCCACCGTAGGCGGCGTTGTGGCGCAGGGTTTTACGAAAATCCAGCTGGCCGCGATTTTCCCGTTTTTTCTTTTTCGAGTACTGGGTACTCAGGCGCTTGGCCATTTTCAGCACCAGGTGGTGCATGATGTGGAAGTCGCGTTGCTCGATATTGGATAGTTTGGCGCTCTGCAAGTGCTCCTCGCGCAGATTGCGGGCGGCGTTTTTACCGTACATGGACAGTTGCTGTTCGACAAAGTCCCGCACTTGCTCGGCCAGATAATCCTTGCCCTGGCGTAGGGCTTCGGCCAGGCCCTGGCCCTCCGGGCAATCACCCTTACCGGCGGCCGTGGCGATCTCATTTTGCAGATCTCGCAAGCCCATCTTCTGCATGATCTGCTGGGTGTAGAGGCTTTTCTGGGTGAAAAACCAGATGTCGGTGAGCCCCACTTCCCTGGCGGCTTTTTTCATTTCCGTGCTCAAGGCTGTGGCGTCGCGGTCGAGCAACATTTTTGCCAGGGGCTGATCGCCCTTGTACTCGTCGCCAGGGACGGGAATGGCTTCATCGGCATTGGCGCTGGGAGAATTTTTTTGCTCGTGCCCCAGTTGTTCGATGGTATCAAAAGCCTTGAAGCGGAAGAACTGATCGAAACATTCGCCGACGATGTCCTGCTCGGGCAGGGATTTGGCCAGACTGACCTGGAAAGCGCTGCGCAGGATGGAGCGGTTACGAAAGCCCACCAGGGGCACCATGCGGCTGGTCTCGATGCTGTCGGAGGGCGAGATATTCACCCCGGCGGCCCTGACTACTTTATAAAAGTCTTCCAGCGTTTGTTGCATGGCTCTGTCCTGCCCGGCTCAGACGCCGGCGCGTTTGTGGGCCTTGTTGATAAAGCTCATGGTGTGCTCGCGCATGGCTTCGATGTCTGTCTCGAATTTTAGCAGCACATTAAGGGTCTGCTTGACCATGGGGGGATCCAGTTGCTCGCTGTGCAGCAGTACCAGGGTTTTGGCCCAGTCTATGGTTTCCGAGATGGAAGGGACTTTTTTTAAATCCAGTTCCCTCACATCCTGAACAAAACTGACGATTTCCTTGCGCAGGGTCTCGGGTAGATCCGGTACGCGCGTGCTGAGGATCTGGCTTTCCAGCTTTTCATCGGGGTAGGGCACATAGAGATGCAGGCAGCGACGTTTGAGGGCGTCGCTCATTTCACGGCTGTTATTACTGGTCAGAAAGACAAGGGGTTTGACCGAGGCCTTGATGGTGCCCAGCTCCGGGATGCTGACCTGAAATTCGGATAGCACTTCGAGCAGGAAGGCCTCGAATTCATGGTCGGACTTGTCGACCTCGTCGATCAATAGTACGCAGCCCATCTCTTCGTGCAGGGCCTGGTAAAGGGGGCGCGGTTCCAGAAAGCTTTCGGAAAAGAACAGGTCGTCGTGGTTGTGGATTTTATCCATGGACTCGCGCAATCCCGTGGCGCCCTGGAGCAGGTCGCCCAGTTTGTCCTTTAACAGTTGTGTATAAAGTAATTGCTTGGCGTATTTCCACTCGTACAGTGCCTTGGATTCATCGAGACCTTCGTAGCACTGCAGGCGCACCAGCGGCACGTCGAGGATCTGGGCGGTGGTCTTGGCCAGTTCGGTTTTACCGACCCCGGCCGGGCCTTCCACCATGACGGGTTTTTGCAGGTTATGAGCGATATAAACACAGGTGGCTATCTGCTCGCTGCATATGTAATCCGCCGCTTCAAACCGGCTCCTGATTTCCTCGACCGATTTAAAGTGATCCTGATAAAGCTGTTTCATTGCGTTGTATTACCTGGCTTAAAAAAATGTGGCGGCTTACCCACCCGTCGGCGCCAGCGCCCGGGCAAGCCTGGCGGCGCGTTTGTATGTCGCTGACTGGCCGATGCTGGTCAGTAGCCTTATATCCTTGCCGAGTGTTTCGAGTTTAGGATGCAGTGACATCCAGGGCGCGATCAGACTTTGGCTTTGCTCGATCAGCGCACGTGCCCCGATGACCAGAGCGCTCAGGTCGGGCGGTATTGCATTTTGGCCCAGCCGCCGGGCGCTGAGCAAGCCCAGTTCGCTAACTGTTTCGCTTAGACAGAATGCCGGGGTGAGTTCTTCGGTGGGGATTTTTCCCTCCGGTATGCCGGCCAGTAACTCCAGTTGCAGGCGTATAGCGGCTGCGATGGGTGCCAGCATAAGCACATCTTCAAGGCTGCGCATGGGTTGAGAGATTTCCTCGAAGGCTCGGCCCGGCGTGCCGATGCGAGCTGCAGCTGGCAGCTCGCATCGCTCGAAAGTAATGCCGCAATGGCTGTGCGACGCCAGTCCCTGCCCTCGCTCGGGCGTCGCTAGCGTCAGTCCCCGTTGCGACCTCGGTACTATAAAAGCGGAGAACTGCTTTCTGTCCGCGACCTCATCACTAATGGCCAGAACAATGAACCAGTCGGCATGGGGCCCCTGACTGACATAGGCTTTTTTGCCGGTAAGGACAATACCGTCACCTGTAGACTCGGCTCTGCAAGTGAGATGTTTCGGATGGGCGCCGGCGTTGGGTTCTGAAATAGCGAGTGCGCATAAAGTTTGACCGGATTCGATTTCTTCGATGCAATTAAGGGTGTTGTTGCCGTAGCGCTTGAGAATATCCAGTTTCAGTAATTGCCCGAGCCAGCTCATGGTCAGGCCGGGACTGGCGTAAGCCCGGGTCAATGTCATAGCGGCCTGGGCGATCTGCCCGTAGTCGGGACAAAGCTGATTTGGTGTCTCGAAACCCTTTAACCAACCAAGAGCGGCCAACTCCCGCCATAGCGTTAGCGGGAAATTGCTTTCAGTGAGTTCCCGTTCAAGCGGGGGGGATAATTCAGGAAGCATTCTAGCGGTCGCTGTGCGGATTCTAGGCATGGTTTGAGAAACTATGTGAAAAAAACACATTCTAAACGCGAGAGGAGCGACAGGAAAATCATCATGTTGGTAGAATCCCTATCCTCCCAGGGAGTATAAACTCGGGATGTTCTTATGACGGAAGAAGATGACAGTGCGTTATTCCGCCAACTTGTCGGTGATGTGGAGCCCCTCAAGCAAAAGGCTGTGGTTCGGAAAAGGCAGGTAGCGGTCGATAGTCCCGCATTGGTGGAGCGCCGTCGCGTCGCCCAGGCTGGGCAGGATAAAAGCGGAAATTACCTGGCAAGGCAGGAGTTTGTCACACTGGTGAAGCCCTGGGAGTTGCTCTCTTACAAGCGCGATGGCGTCCAGCACGGCGTATTTCGCAACCTGAAGCAGGGTCGTTACAACATTGACGCGACCATCGACCTGCATCGGAGAACCGTCGAGCAGGCGCGTGAGGAGGTGTTCAACTTTCTGCATGAGTGCCTGGAAAGAGATATCCGATGCGCTATGATCACCCATGGTAAGGGGCAACACCGGGACCCGCCGGCCTTATTAAAGAGCTGTGTTAACCATTGGTTGCATCAAGTGGATGAGGTGCTGGCCTTTCATAGTGCCCAGCCCCGCCATGGTGGCTCTGGGTCAAGTTATGTGTTGTTGCGAAAAAGCCGATCCCAGGCGTTAAAAAACCGTGAAAAATTCTCTAAATTTAGAGGTAGGGATACTAGTCCTTCGAGAAATTAGCGTATGATTCTCCTGTTGCGTGTGCTCAATAGGGAATAATGCCCCTTTTGCGATAAGGATAAATATAAGCGCGTGGTGTTAAAGCAGTTTGAGTGCGGGAGCCAATCCCCGGGGATTTTAGCCTTTGAATAATAAAGAAAAAGAATTGAGAACCAGCGCGCTTGCGTTTGAATCCAATTCACCTCTGTTAATTGCTAATAGTGATCAGGTGGTAATCAGCGTTAATAAAGCGTGTGTGGCGCTGAGCGGTTTTTCTCAGGAAACCATACGCGGTATTAGCCTGCAAGCACTATATACAGAGGGTTTATACGAACTTACCCGCAGTGCCGAGCCGGCCTTCCTGGAGTTTTTGAAAAACCCCGATAATTTCCCCAGCCAGGACTGTTTTACAGGGAAGACCGTCCGACTCAGCAAGCAAGGCGAGGTCATCCATTTTATCGAGACCATTACGGTCATTAGGGATGGTGCTACCGGTCCGAAAAATTTTGTGGTTTATCTGCAGGATGTTAGCAGTCTGGTTGAAGCCGAGCGCGCATTAACTGAATCCAGGCAGGTCTACGCTAGCCTCATAGAGTCAATGCTTGATGGGGTACTCCTGCTCGACAAATCTAAGGTAATAGATTGCAATGAGCAATTTGCACGTATGCTGAATAGAGAAAAGCGCGAGGTTATTGGGCGTAGCATTGCTGAATTGTCGGTTCCGGTGCAGGCCGATGGTGCTGACTCTGGTGTGCGGGCCATTCAGGTATTTCATTCCATTATTGGTGGGCGTACTGGCGGAATTGAGTGGACTTTCATCGACGCGAACGGCACCACCATAGACGTTGAAGGTAGCTTGAGCTCGACTTCTGTTCAAGGGAAGCCCGTGCTTCTGGCGACAGTGCGTGACATTACCCAGAGAAAACAACTTGATCGCGAACGTCAGGAACTGGTCGAGATGTTGGCGGAGAAAGAAGAAATTATACGGCTGGCCAGCCAGGTTTCGGGGGTGATTTCCTGGGTGCTGGATATGCGTTCAAAAGCAATTTTCTGGTCGGATGGCGCGGAAGCTACGCTCGGATTGAAACCCGGTACGCTGGGTGATTCTCTTGATGACATCGAACACTTGATGAGCGAGCAGCAAAAGGCAGCGTTGGATGCGGTTCTGTTTGAAGCGGTAACCACCGGTAAAGCGCTGAAGTTGGAAACGGCGTTTAGATTGGGTATGGATGATCAGGAAGCGACTCGTTGGCTGAGTATCCAGGGGGGCGTTGAATTTGATAATGAGGGTGTTGCCTGCCGTGTGCGCGGTATCGTATCCGATATATCCGAAGAAAGGCGCACAAAAAAAGAAATAGAACGCTTAGCCTACTATGACCCGCTCACCGGGCTTGCAAATCGACGTTTGCTTCTTGATCGAGTGCAGCGCAGCTGTAACCAGGGGAAACGGCATGGTAACAGCGGCGCGATATTTTTCCTGGATCTGGACAGATTTAAGTTGTTGAATGATAGTCTGGGTCATGCAGTGGGTGATGAATTATTAAAAGAAGTCGCCGGACGTCTGAAAAATGCCTTGCGAGAGGAAGATACAGTAGCAAGACTGGGGGGGGATGAATTTGTGGTCTTGGCACCTTCCATTGAAGGCGATTCTGAAAGGGTTGCCAATAAAGCACGACACATCGCCGATATGATTCGCCGATGTGTTTCTGGCGAATACAAGTTTGATGACCGTTACTACTACCTTTCTTGTAGCATTGGTGTTTCTGTTTTTCCTCAGGACAGCAACAAAGCAAGCGAACTACTGCAATTTGCTGATGCGGCGATGTATTTGGCGAAAAAGAGTGGTCGTGACGCGGTGGCTTTTTATCGCACCGAACTGCAGACAGAAGCCGAACAGCGTTTGGCACTGGAGCGGGGTCTGCGCAACGCTACCGAACTTGATCAACTGGCGCTGTTTTATCAGCCAAAAGTAGACGTCCGTAGGGGAAAAGTGATAGGTGCCGAAGCGCTACTGCGTTGGCACCACCCAACGCAGGGTCTGGTGATGCCGGACCGGTTTATCCCCGTTGCCGAAGAAACCGGTCTGATTCTGAATATTGGCAAATGGGTGTTGGAAAACGCGTGCGAGCAGTGTGTTGAATGGAATCTGGATCCCGCCGTTGAAGACGAGTTCGGCATAGCGGTCAACGTAAGCCCAGTTCAATTCCGTCACGGAAGTTTCGTCAAAGACGTAATGAACATTATTGACAACTGCGGGCTTGATCCAGCACTGCTGACTCTGGAGATTACCGAAGGCATTTTGGTGGAAAATACCGATGAGGCTCAGAGGAAGTTGAATGAGCTGCGTTCAATTGGCGTCCGTTTGTCGATAGATGACTTTGGCACGGGCTATTCTTCGCTGTATTACCTGAAAAACTTGCCATTGGATGAAATAAAAATTGACAGGGTGTTTGTCAAGGATATTGTCGAAAGCAGCAGCGACGCTGGGGTGGTTGCCAGTATCATGGCAATTGCCAATAATTTTGGGTTGAGCGCTGTTGCGGAAGGTGTTGAAACGCAGTTGCATGCGGATTATTTAAAAAAGTTGGGTTGTCATCTCAATCAGGGGTATTTGTATTCAAAACCCATCCCGGCGGAAGAGTTTGCCAGCAAATTTCTTGCAGCGGGGGAGCTAAACGCGGTAGCACAATAGCATTAGTGACTGCGTGTGTGTTATGTAATCAGCGCGCATCGATAGCAGTAAAATAAAAGCCAGGGTTTTTGTACTAAACTAAAAGTTAGCGCGCCCTGACAGGTTGGATTGATCCCGGGCGATGCAACCAAATATTGTGTGTTCAGAAAACCGGAGATTATAGCTATGCCATCCCACACCTATAAGCACATTGAAATTACTGGTAGCTCTACCAAGAGTTCCGACGATGCCATTAGCTCGGCCATCGCTACGGCTGCTAAGACCCTCGACCATTTACATTGGTTCCAGGTGGTGGAAAACCGGGGTTTTATAGAAGACGACAAAGTAAAGCATTGGCAGGTAACCTTGAAAGTAGGGTTCCGACTGGATCGCTAGAATCCCCCGAAGCCAAGCGGTTTGTAAAAAGGGCAAGTTAAGCCCTTGGTCAGGTGTTGCTTCGAAAAATTCAACTGAGGTTCTCCATGAAAATCACGGTTGGATGTAGGCTAAGCAGGTTGCCGGGATCTGCGGGAATGGCGGTCTTGTGGCCGACTGGCTCGGGTTACTCTGGTGACGTTTTGTGGATCTAAACCCTCATGAAGGGTTTGTGGGGGTCTTAACAAGCAGAATTTCTAGCAGTTTGCTAATAACCTATTTTTATATATCATTGCTGCGGTTTGCTTGATTTTCAACTGCGCTGTCGGGGCGTACGAGGCAGTTGCGGGTAAACGCTGGTTACGCTGTGCGCGAAAGCCATGTTCAATCTATTAAAAGTAATTAAAAGTAATTAAAAATATAATATTGGGGGTTCCATGACCGACTACACGCTAGTTCCGCCCATCCTTGGCGGTGTAGGTTTGCTGTGCGCGTATATCATTTATCAGTTAGTAATGCGCTTCCCGGCTGGAGAAGATGCAATTAAGAAAATTGCTGATCAGATTCACCTGGGCGCTATGGTGTTTATGCGCCGTGAATACACCATGCTGGCAATATTTGCAGCACTTGTTTTGATAGCTATTTTTGTGTCCCCTTTGGGCTCGAATACAGCACTGGCATTTTTGGTTGGCGCACTGTGTTCCGCAACCGCCGGCTGGTTGGGTATGATCGCCGCGACCAGGGCTAACGTGCGCACTGCTACCGCTGCAAACACTGAAGGTGCGGCTTCGGCGCTCTCGGTGGCTTTTTACGGTGGTTCGGTAATGGGTCTTTGCGTGGCTTCCCTTGGCCTGATTGGTCTTGGCAGTCTGTATCTTTACTTCGGCGGTGACCCTCATACCGCTCACGCCATACACGGTTTTGGCATGGGAGGCTCGGTAGTAGCCCTGTTTTCCCGTGTTGGTGGCGGCATTTATACCAAGAGTGCCGATGTGGGTGCTGACCTTGTGGGCAAAGTCGAAGCGGGAATCCCCGAGGATGACCCGCGTAACCCCGGCGTGATTGCTGATAACGTTGGTGATAATGTGGGTGATGTCGCCGGCATGGGTTCGGATATTTTCGAGTCCTATTGCGGCTCTATGATTGCCTCTATTGCCATTGCCGCGACGATGAGCAGCGAAGTCCAGTCAGCAATGATGTTTTTACCCCTGGCGCTTGCTTCAATAGGGCTGCTGGCCTCCATTGTGGGTATCGTTGTGGTTCGTGCGCGTTCCAGTTCGGAGCCGGGCCAGGCCCTGCGCACCGGAACCATCGGTGCACCGCTGGTGTTCGTTATCGCGGCTTATTTTCTGGTACAAGCCATGGGCATTGAGAGCGGGGTATGGTACGCAGTGCTCAGTGGTGCCGTGGGCGGTATATTGATCGGCCTGGTTACCGAGTACTACACAGGCGGTGCGCCGGTGCGAAAAATTGCGCAGTCAGGGGAGACCGGCTCGGCAACAGTAATGATTACTGGCCTGGCGGTGGGTATGCAGTCAGTAGTGCTGCCGATTCTGTTTATTGGCGCGATTATTTTCTTCTCCACCCAGCAGGCCGGCCTCTATGGCGTTGGAATTGCCGCTGTCGGGATGCTCTCCACGGTTGGCATTACGATGGCCATTGATGCCTATGGACCGGTTGCCGATAACGCCGGCGGTATCGCCGAAATGGGGGGTATGGGTAAGGAGACTAGGGAAATAACTGATTCTCTCGATGAGTTGGGCAATACCACGGCAGCCATCGGTAAGGGTTTCGCCATTGGCGCCGCGGCCCTGGCGGCCCTGGCAATTATTGCCGCCTACGTGGAAACCATCCTGGTTAACAACCCGGATTTTACTCTTGAGCTTTCCGATCCTCAGGTTTTGGTGGGAATGTTTATCGGTGGCGCTATTCCCTTCCTGATCGCCTCTATCACTATGACGGCGGTCGGAGACGCCGCGTTCGATATGATTCGGGAGATTCGACGTCAGTTTAAGGAAATCCCCGGCCTGCTCGAAGGTAACGCCGAGCCGGATACCGCCCGCTGTGTCGATATCGCTACCACGGCGGCCCTCAAGCGTATGCTCCTGCCCGGAGCGATCGCCGTAATCGCGCCGGTGGTGGTTGGCTTTGGTCTGGGCGCCGAATCTCTCGGCGGTATGCTGGGCGGCGGCCTTTTGGGTTGCGTGTTGTTGGCCCTGATGATGGCCAATGCTGGCGGGGCCTGGGATAACGCCAAGAAGTACGTCGAAAAAGGTAACCTGGGCGGCAAGGGCTCAGATGTTCACGCTGCGGCGGTAGTGGGTGATACCGTCGGTGACCCCTTTAAGGATACTTCAGGGCCATCAATGAATATTCTTATTAATGTGATGGCCATTGTTAGCCTGGTTATCGCCCCGCTGCTATAAACAGGGCGCAACTCGGGTACACAAAGGGCGCTTAAAGGCGCCCTTTGTTATTTCAAGCCCGGGAGGTGGTGGTAAGCGAGAAGCTCTTTTGATCAGGTTCCGCAGGTAAGGGCATAGTGCCCCACACCGAAGTCTACAAGAGACGGTAGCCTAACGCCTCCGTGAGATGGCGTTCTTCCAGCGTCTTCGTTTGGTCAAGATCGGCGATGGTGCGCGCTACCTTGAGTACCCGGTGATAGGCCCTGGCGGAAAGCTCAAGACGCTCAACCGCGGTATTCATCAGCTTGATCTGATCTTCGCCTAATTTACACGCCTGTTTCACCTGAGTGGTATTCAGCCGCGCGTTGGCGCAACCTTGACGCTGGAGTTGAGTGGCTCTGGCGCTGGCAACCCGCAAAGCGACAGTGGCGCTGGATTCCGGAGCGGGGGTATTGGTTTGCTCAGCCCCGGTGAGCTGCTCGCGAGGCACCTGGGGCACGGTAACCTGCAGGTCTATGCGATCCAGTAGGGGGCCGGATATCTTGTCACGATAGCGATTGACTTTGTCAGGTGTACAGCGACAGCGTGTGCCGCCCAGGTAACCGCAGGGGCAGGGATTCATGGCCGCTACCAGCATAAAATTGGCGGGATACTCGGTGCTGGTTTGGGCGCGGGAGATCATGATTTTTCCGGATTCCAGTGGCTCTCGTAATACTTCCAGCACCTTGCGGGGAAACTCTGGCAGTTCATCCAGAAAAAGTACACCCTCGTGGGCTAAAGAGATTTCGCCGGGTTTGGGGAAGCTGCCACCACCGACCAGGGCCACGGCGGAAGCGGTGTGATGGGGGGCGCGAAAGGGCGGCTCAAAATAGTCCCCACGTACACCCTGGCCAGCCACGGAATAAATGGTTGCCACGTCCAGCGCGGTATTTTCTTCCAGGGGTGGTAATAGGCCCGGTAATCGACTGGCAAGCATGGTCTTACCCGTACCCGGGGGGCCGCTAAACAGCAGGTTATGAGCCCCGGCGGCGGCAATTTCCAGGGCACGCTTGGCCTGGTATTGGCCGATCACTTCATTAAGATCCCCGCCGACTCGACTTCTTCCGGGAAAGCTGATTGATGCCCGGTTCAGCATTGAAGCGCCCCGTAAATGGGCGCAAACCTCAAGCAGGTGTTCGGCACCATAAACTTTTGTCCGCCGGGATAGTGCGCCCTCGCTAGCGTTGGCCGCGGGCAGTATAAGTTTGCGTCCCGCTTCGCCGCAGGCCAGGGCCGTGGGTAATATGGCATCCACCGGGCGCGTACCGCCAGACAGGGCCAGCTCGCCAATAAATTCATGGTTATCGAGAGTATCTGATGGTAGCTGCCCTGAAGCCGCCAGTATGCCCAGGGCGATGGGCAGGTCGAAGCGGCCTCCCTCCTTGGGCAGGTCGGCGGGGGCCAGGTTGATAGTGATGCGCCGCGCCGGAAAATCAAAGTGAGAATTAAGCAGGGCGCTACGCACCCTGTCCCGGCTCTCTTTTACCGCGGTTTCCGGTAGACCCACCATACTGAGGCTGGGCAAGCCATTGGATATGTGGACTTCAACCGATACCGGCGGGGCGTGGATACCCGATTGAGCCCGTGAGTGAATAACGGCGAGTGTCATGCAGTTCTTCCCTGATTTGCAGTGCTCGGCACCCGCATCTTAGCCCAGGAGCCAGCGGGCTTGATAGCGGATTCAAGCAAAGGGTGAAATTTTTTGTGATTCCTGGCCAGCGGGTTTGATGCTTAAGCTGCGCCCCAAAACTGTGCGATACCCCTTTTGAAGGAATGATGCGCACCATCGTGGTGCTTGGTGCGTAAGTAAACCTGCCTGAATCGGGATGTCCAGGGCTGGCATGCATTCTGCTTAGGTACTGGAGTCAGGATCCCCAAACTGGAGAACAATATGAAAATGATTACGGCGGTGATCAAACCGTTCAAGCTGGATGATGTGCGTGAAGCGTTGGCAAATGTCGGCGTGCAGGGCCTTACAGTCACGGAAGTTAAAGGTTTTGGTCGTCAGAAGGGACACACTGAGCTTTATCGCGGCGCTGAATATGTGGTGGATTTTCTCCCCAAGGTAAAGGTTGAAGTGGGTGTCAGCGACGCCATGGCCGATAGCGCCGTGGAAGCGATCGTAAACGCGGCGCAAACCGGCAAGATCGGTGACGGCAAGATATTCATTGCGGACATTCAGGAAGTGATTCGCATCCGTACCGGTGAAACCGGCGACGACGCCATTTAGTAACGACAACAACGATAGCTGAGGATTTAACAGTGGAAAGCGATATCATTCATATTAAGTACGCACTGGATACTTTTTACTTTCTGGTGTGCGGCGCCCTGGTGATGTGGATGGCCGCCGGGTTTACCATGCTCGAAGCGGGTCTGGTGCGCGCCAAAAATACCACCGAAATACTGACCAAAAACGTGGCCCTGTATTCGGTCTCCTGTGTAATGTATCTGATCATGGGGTACACCATTATGTACGGTGGCTCCGAAGGGGGGATCTTCCCCGATTCCTGGTTCGGCAACAGTATTGCCAACGCCAGCCCGGAAGAAGTCCTGGCTGGCGCTGCCGCCGACGCCGGTGATTACACGTATTACTCTGGCGCATCTGACTTTTTCTTCCAGGTGGTATTTGTTGCGACTGCCATGTCCATCGTCTCGGGCGCCGTGGCTGAACGGATGAAGCTGTGGGCTTTCCTGGCCTTTGCGGTGGTCATGACCGGCGTGATTTATCCGGTTCAGGGCATGTGGAAATGGGGTGGCGGCTTCCTGGATGCAAAAGGCTTCCTCGACTTCGCCGGCTCCGGTGTGGTGCATATGACCGGCGCGGCTGCTGCCCTGGCTGGTGTGCTGCTGCTCGGCGCGCGGAAAGGTAAATACGGTGCTGACGGTTCGGTTAAGGCGATTCCTGGCGCCAACTTGCCGTTGGCAGCCCTGGGTATGTTTGTCCTATGGGTGGGCTGGTTTGGTTTCAATGGTGGTTCCGAACTGAAGGTGTCAGACATCGGTGAAGCCAATGCCGTGGCTGACATTTTTGTTAATACCAATGCCGCCGCCGCTGCGGGCCTGATTGCCGCTCTGGTGGTTGCGCGATTGATGTTCGGCAAGGCCGATCTGACCATGGCGATAAACGGCGCTCTGGCTGGTCTGGTTGCCATTACCGCTGAGCCCCTGACGCCAGGACCCATGCTGTCGACCCTGATCGGTGCTATCGGCGGTGCCCTGGTGGTGTTTTCAGTAGTCACGCTCGACAAGCTGCGTATTGATGACCCGGTAGGCGCGATTTCGGTGCACGGAGTTGTGGGTATTTGGGGACTGCTAGCGGTTTGTCTCAGTAATGGCGACGCCAGTTTTGGCGCTCAGATTCTGGGTATCGTGGTGATCTTTGCCTGGGTGTTCTTCACCAGCTTGATTGTCTGGTTCATCCTTAAGGCTGTTATGGGAATTCGGGTCAGCGAGGAAGATGAGTACGAAGGTGTGGATATGTCGGAATGTGGCCTGGAAGCCCTCGCCGGGGGAAAAAGAT
>OBIY01000366.1_pt1 | contig 18517 bp, 17 predicted proteins | sample 1519841 | NCBI WGS metagenome assembly OBIY01 (sample SAMN03019774, study PRJEB22545) | beach sand metagenome | biome: beach; feature: sea beach; material: beach sand | place: USA: Municipal Pensacola Beach, FL | collected 2010-07-30 | depth 30-40 cm m
CCATGACGAATCCGCAACCTGCCTGCGCATTGGTGCGCCAGAGTGGCGCCCAGGTGGTGGCGGCAGCCACCCTGATCGAACTCGGTTTTCTGGCCGGACGCCAGCGCCTCGCGGTGCCCTATATCCACGTCATTGGCTACGACTAAGGGGCCATACCGGATACCCCGCAGCGGCGACTCCGCTCAAACGCCGTAATAAGCCCGGTACCAGGCGACGAAGCGGGTGATGCCCTCGCTCACCGGCGTGGACGGCTTGTAGCCGGTATCGCGCTGTAAGGGCGTGCAGTCCGCCCAGGTGTCAGGCACGTCCCCGGGCTGCATGGGCTGCAGGTCAAGGCGCGCCGATCGCCCCAGCGCGGCTTCCAGGGTGCGGATGTAGGTGATGAGATCGACCGGCTGGCCGTTGCCGATGTTGTAGAGACGATACGGCGCGCTGCTGGCCGCAGGGTCGGGACGCGCCGGATCGAATGCGGCATCGGGCTGCGCCGGACGGTCGAGCACGCGCACGATGCCCTCGACCACATCGTCGATATAGGTGAAATCGCGCTTGTGGTGCCCGTGATTGAACACGGGAATGGCTTCACCAGCCAGAATGGCACGGGTGAAGCTGAACAGCGCCATGTCTGGCCGTCCCCAAGGCCCGTAGACGGTGAAAAATCGCAGGCCGGTGGTCGGAATACCGTACAAATGACTGTAGGCATGTGCCATGACCTCGTTGGCCTTCTTGGTCGCCCCATAGAGCGCGAGCGGGTGATCGGCCGCCGCCTCGGCTCGGAACGGCATGGCGGTGTTGCTGCCGTAGACCGAGCTGCTGGACGCATAAACCAGATGCACCACACCACGCACCCGGCAACCTTCCAGGATGTGTAGGAACCCCGTCAGATTGCTCTCCGCGTAGGCATGTGGATGGGTCAGGGAATAGCGCACGCCGGCCTGCGCCGCCAGATGCACCACCCGGTCGATCGACTCGTCTCGGAACAGCGCCTCCATCCCGGCGCGGTCGGCCAGGTCGAGCCTCTGAAACGTGAAACCTGGCCGTTCCCGGAGCTGCGCCAGGCGCGCCTCCTTGAGGCTGACCTCGTAGTAGTCGTTGACGTTGTCCAGCCCGATGACCGTCTCGCCACGCGCCAGCAGGCGCTCGGCCAGATGAAAACCGATGAAACCGGCCGCGCCGGTAACCAGAATCGCCATTTACAGATCCTTAGCTGAGTGGACGGCTGTCACAGGCCGGCGTTGTTGCGAGCAAAGACCCGCTCGGCGCGGTAGCTCGAACGCACCAACGGCCCGGCGACCACCTCGAGGAATCCCATCTCCAGACCCCAAGCCCGGTAGCGCGCGAAATCCTCGGGTGGCACATAGCGCTCGACCGGCAGGTGGTTGGCCGTGGGGCGCAGGTACTGGCCGAAGGTAACGATGTCCACATCGGCTGCCCGGGCATCGGCGAGCGTCTGCTCGATTTCGGCATCCGTTTCGCCCAGGCCCAACATCAGGCTGGTTTTGGTCAGCACCTCGGGCGCCGCGGCCTTGGCCATTTGCAAGACATCGAGCGTCTGCTCATACCCCGCCCGCGGATCGCGGACCGGATGCGTCAATCGGCGCACGGTTTCGAGGTTCTGGGCGTACACCTGAAGACCCGAAGTGGCCACTGCCGCTACGGCCGCCTGCCGTCCCCCGAAATCGGGGGTAAGCGCCTCGACGGCGGTCTCCGGACTGGCGGCGCGGATCGCGTGCACGCAGGCGGCATAGTGCGCCGCGCCCCCATCGGACAGATCGTCACGATCGACCGAGGTCAGGACGACATACTTGAGCCCCATGAGCCGGACCGCCTCGGCAGCATGGGCCGGCTCGTCCGCATCCAGGCGTCCCTGCGGATTACCCGTCGATACTGCGCAGAACCGGCAGGCACGAGTACACACGGCCCCCAGGATCATCAGCGTGGCCGTGCCGTGACTCCAGCATTCGGCGAGGTTGGGGCACAGCGATTCCTCACACACCGTCGCCAGACGGTTTTCGCGCACGATCTGCCGCACCTCGACATAGCGCCCGGCTCCGGGCACCGACACCCGCAACCACGGGGGTTTCTCCCCTCGAGCTACAGGGGTTCCGTTTCGTTGCACCTTGACGCCGTGCTTGATGGCGGTGACCCCATCCTGGGAGAACTTCTCACCGCTACGCACGGAAGCTTTGGCCGGAGGGGGGACTTCAGGCATGGAATGCTTCCTCGGAATATGCTTTGGCCGCGTCCAATGATATCAGGCCGAGGCTTGGCAAGCGGGTGACCCGCATCTCATAATGCCAAGCCTTGTCCGGTTGATAACGTCTTTATTCCAAAAATCTTATAACCTTACTTCGCGCCAAATACCCGTCGAGGAGCCTTCGGAATGGATTGGGCTGCGTGGATGACGCTTGCCATCGTTGCCGGCATGGTCGGAACGCTGATTTTTTCGCGCCTGGCTGCCGATGCGGTTTTCCTGGGCGCGGTTACCGTGCTGATGATCTCCGGCATCATTACGCCCAAGGAAGCCTTTTCCGGTTTCGGAAACGAAGGTCTGATCACCGTTGGCGTACTGTGCGTCGTGGCCGTGGCGCTCGAGGAAACCGGCGGCATCCACTGGCTGGTGCAGAACGTTCTCCGCAAACCCTTCTCGTTTCGCCATGCCCTCTGGCGCACTATGGCGCCGACTGCCGTATTCAGCGCATTTTTGAACAACACCCCCCAAGTCTCCATGATGATTCCGGCGATCAACAGCTGGGCCAAGAAGTTCAACCTGCCGGCATCCAAGCTGCTGCTTCCCATGAACTACGCCACCATCCTCGGCGGAACCTGCGCGCTGATCGGAACCAGCACGAATCTGGTGATCTCGAGCATGCTCATTGGTGAGAACATCCACCTCAGCTTGTTCAGCATCGCGCCGGTCGGCATTCCGGTCGCCATCGTTGGCATCCTTTTCCTGCTGTTCTTTACGGACCGCTTGCTGCCGGATCGACGCCCCACCATCAGCCAGCTTGCCGATCCACGCGAATACAGCGTTGAAATGCTGGTCGAAGCAGCTGGCCCGCTCGTGGGACAGACCATCGAGCAGGCGGGACTCCGTCATCTGCCCGGGCTTTATCTTGCGGAGATCGACCGCACCGGCCAGATTTTAGCGGCCGTCTCACCGCAGGAAACGCTTCAGGCCGGCGACCGGCTTCTGTTCGTCGGTATCGTCGATTCGGTGGTCGAACTTCAGAAGATCCATGGGCTGGTTCCCGCCACAGAACAGGTGTTCAAACTCGACGGCCCCCGATCGGGCCGTTGCCTGGTCGAGGCCGTTGTCTCGGGTCAGGGGCCGCTTTCCGGCAAGAGCATCCGCGATATCGGTTTTCGACGCCGCTACAATGCGGTCGTCATTGCCGTCGCGCGCAGTGGCCAGCGTCTTGATCAGAAAATCGGGGACATCGAACTCGAACGCGGTGATACCTTGCTGCTGGAGGCACGCCCCAATTTCTTCGAGGAGCATCGCAACTCGCGGCATTTTCTGCTGGTGCGGCGCATCGAGGATTCAAGCCCCCCGCGACACGACCACGCCCGCCGCGCGATCCTCATCATGCTCGGCATGGTCCTAACCGCGGCGTTCGGCATCTTCAGCATGCTGGAAGCCGCCTTGTTGGCAGCAGGCCTGATGATCGCGACCGGTTGCGTCAGCCCTGAGACCGCCCGTCGCAGCATCGATTGGCCAACCCTCATCGTGATTGGTGCCTCTTTTGGTCTGAGCGCCGCGCTGGAGAAAACCGGGGCCGCACGCGCCGTGACTGAAACATTGCTGACCTTGACCGGACCGGGGCCGATCAGCAACCTTGTGATGATTTATGTCGTGACGGCAGTGATGACCAATATCATCACCAACAATGCCGCCGCAGCGCTGATGTTCCCATTTGCCGTCAGCGTGGCGAACAACCTCGAGGTGAGTCTGCTACCTTTCGGCATCGCGATCATGATGGGCGCTTCGGCCGCATACGCCACGCCCATGGGCTACCAGACGAATTTGATGGTGATGGGCCCGGGGGGCTACCGGTTCATCGACTACTTGCGGCTGGGTCTCCCGCTGACATTCATCACGTCAATCGTTACGCTCTTGTTGATTCCCCAGATTTGGTCCTTCTGACCCAGCCATTGTAGGTTCTGCTCACTTTTCCTGTAGTCATCTGACAAGCGAGTAATCATGTCTGAACTCATCTCTCCACACGGCGGTGTTCTCAAACAACTCTATCTCGACGGTGACTCGCGCCAGAGAATGCGGGATCAGGCGCGCACCTACCCGGGCTGGCACCTGACGCCTCGTCAGCTGTGCGACCTGGAATTGCTGCTCAACGGCGGCTTCTCTCCGCTTGAAGGCTTCATGGGGCAGGCCGATTACGCGGCGGTACTCGCCGACATGCGACTTGCCGACGGAACCTTGTGGCCCATGCCGATCACTTTGGATGTCGATGCGACCTTCGCCGACAAGCTCTCGATCGGCGACTGGATCGGGCTGCACGACCCCGAGGGCGTACTGATCGCCGTGATGCGTGTCGACGAGCGCTGGCAGCCGGACTTCGGCGCCGAGGGCGAAGCCATCTTCGGGACACGCGATGAGGCCCATCCCGGTGTTGCGTATCTGCTGCACCGCAGTCATCCGGTCTATATCGGCGGTCCGGTTCATGGCCTGGATGCACCAACCCATTATGACTTCAAAAGCCGCCGCCACACCCCGGCCGAATTGCGCGCGCTGTTCGACAAGCTGGGCTGGCGCCGCATCGTGGCGTTCCAGACGCGCAATCCCATGCATCGCGCGCACCAGGAACTGACCATCCGCGCCGCACGTGAAGCCGAGGCCAATCTCCTCATCCAGCCCGTGGTCGGCATGACCAAACCAGGCGACATCGACTATTACACCCGGGTGCGCTGCTATGAGCAGTTGCTCAAACGCTACCCGGAGCAGACCACCCAGCTCAGCCTGTTGCCGCTGGCGATGCGCATGGGCGGCCCGCGCGAGGCGCTGTGGCACGCCATCATCCGCAAGAACCACGGCTGTACGCATTTCATCGTGGGCCGGGATCATGCCGGCCCCGGCAAGGACAGCCAGGGGCGCGATTTCTACGGCCCTTATGACGCCCAGGAACTCGTGGCACAACACGAAGCGGAATTGGGTATCACCATGGTTCCGTTCCAGGAAATGGTTTACGTCGAGAATCGTGCTCAGTACGCACCCGGCAACGAGGTTCAGCCCGGGGAAACGGTACTCAACATCTCCGGCACGGAATTCCGCCGCCGACTTCGCGAAGGCGCCGATATCCCCGAATGGTTCTCCTATCCGGAGGTCGTTGCCGAACTCAAACGCAGCTACCCGCCTCGCCAGCAACAAGGCTTCACCGTGTTCTTCACCGGCCTGTCGGGTTCCGGAAAATCCACCATCGCCAATGCGCTCATGGTCAAACTCATGGAAATGGGCGGCCGGCCGGTCACCCTGCTGGATGGCGACCTGGTACGCAAGCACCTGTCCAGCGAGTTGGGATTCTCCAAGGAGCATCGCAACCTCAACATCCTGCGCATCGGCTATGTCGCCGCGGAAATCACCAAGCACCGCGGCATCGCGGTATGCGCGCCCATCGCCCCCTATCGAGAAACGCGGCGTCAGGTGCGCGAGATGGTGCAGGCGGGCGGTGGCTTCATCGAAGTGCATGTCGCCACGCCCCTCGAGGTGTGTGAAGCGCGTGACCGCAAGGGACTCTATGCCAAGGCGCGTGCCGGGCTGATTCCCGAGTTCACCGGCATTTCCGATCCCTATGAAGTGCCGGAACAACCGGAGCTGGTGATCGATACCCGGGATTGCTCGGCCGATGAGGCCGCACAGCGCGTGCTGCTGAAGCTGGAGAGCCTGGGGTACATCGGCTGATCGTCTGGCGCAGATCGTGCTTCGAATAACGCGGTTGTGAAGGAGAAAACCGCATGGGTCTCGAATTTCATTGCGTGGATGCATTCACCGATACACCCTATCAAGGAGCACCGATCCTGGTCTTCCCGCAAGCCGACGGGCTGGTGGAAGCGCAAATGCGCCGCATCGCCCGCGAATTCGGCTATTCGGACACCGTCTTCCTGCAAACCGCGGACCGCGTGAACCAATGGCACATGCATCTTTTCGGTTCACGCGGAACCCCCCAGCCGTTCGCTGGCCATCCGCTGGTAGCCGCCGGAGCGACCCTGATTCATTCCGGCACGCTCCCGGCCGTTGACGGCGAAACCGCCTTCAAGTTCCGCTTGCCAATCGGCGAGGTGGATCTTCAGGTTCGCTGTGAATCCGGCAAGGTGATGCACAGCGCCTTCCGGATGGACTGCGATCTGGCGGTGGACGCTTACGTTCCCAGCACTGCGGATATCGCCGCCATCCTGAGTCTTCCTGACGGCGATTTTATCGGCATGTCGGGGCATGTTCCCCTGAACCTGATGGGACCGATGTCCTGTTTCATCGTTCCCCTGAATGACACGGCGACACTCCGACAGGCATCGTTCGATCGCGCGGCATGGGCGCGGTCAAGTGCCACCGCGACACTGCCGCCACAGCTGCTCGCCATCGCGCCTGCCGGCATGCAGGCCGATGGAACGCTGCGCCTCGAGGCCCGCCTGTTCGGGCTTGATATCAGTGCACAGGAAGATCCACCCATCGGTTCGGCAATGCCTGCCCTGGCGAGCTTCATGGCGCTCTCGGAGCCAGCCGACCCGCTGCGCTTCGTGGCAATACGCGGCTCCGGGCACGGCCGCCTCAGCACGCTCGAGGTCGAAGCCCGCCGCAGCGGGCAGACGGTCATGGAAGTCCGTGTCGGCGGCGCTGTCACCCCCATCGCGCAAGGGCAGGTGATGATCGACTGAGCGCTTCACCGATCGTGCGCGTTCAGTGCACAAGGGTTATGATACACGCGGACCGTGTGTTCCGGCTCGGAAACTTCTTGATCATCCGAAGATAACCCCATGAAAATCCCTGAGATCCTTATCATCGAATCTGCCCATAAACCTGGCAGTCTGGGAAAAATCCTCACGGTCATCGGCGAAGCCGGCATCGTGGTGGAGCATCTCAACGCCCTTCGCCGCGATCAGGACCAGACCATCTGGGAAATCACCCTGGAAATGGATCCGGAAACGGATCATGGGGTGATCGACAAGCTCAACGAGCTGCCGAATGCCAAGATCATCGGTCGATCCGACCGCATCATGGATCGCCATCGAGATGGCAAGATTCGGATGACGTCGCGCTTACCGCTTTCCTCCATCCAGCAGCTGCGCGACATCTATACCCCTGGCGTGGCACGGGTGTCGCTGGCCATCCAGAAAGACCCGACCTTGCAGTGGGAATACACGGCGCTCAGACACACGGTGGCCATCGTCACCAACGGCACGGCCGTACTCGGCTTGGGCGATGTCGGCGTTGCGGCCGCCTTGCCCGTGATGGAGGGGAAATCGGCGCTATTCGCCAAGTTGATCGGCATCAGCGGCATCCCTATCCTGATCGACGAGAAAGATCCGGATCGGCTCATCGACACCATCTGTGCCATCGCGCCCTCCTTTGGTGCGATCCAGCTCGAGGACATCGCTGCGCCATTGTGCTTCGAGGTGGAAGAAGGGCTGAAAGCCCGTCTCGATCGGCCCGTCATGCATGATGATCAACATGGAACGGCTGTGGTGACCTTGGCCGCATTGATCAACGCGGCCGCCCGCGTGGATGTCGATCTGCGCGACAGTGTCGTCGGTCAGATCGGACTCGGCGCCGCAGGGATCGGGATCGCCCGCTTGCTGCGCAGTTATGGCGTCAAACGCGTGCTGGGGACCGATCTGCGGGATTATGCGGTGGAACGTCTGGAGCGTTCCGGCGGCGAAGGACGCAGTCTCGAGGCCCTGATGGCGGAGGCCGACATCGTGGTGGCCACCACGGGCGTTCCTGGCCTCATCAAGCCCGAATTCGTGCGCCCGGGCCAGATCATCCTGGCGTTGTCCAATCCGGATCCTGAAATCTCGCCCCGCAAAGCCTTGCAGCATGGCGCAATCTTCGCGGCCGACGGTGGCAGCGTGAACAATGCACTCGGTTTTCCGGGCCTGTTCCGTGGCGCCCTCGATGCCTGCGCAACGCGTTTTACCGACGAGATGCTGTTTGCTGCAGCCCATACGCTGGCCAGCTTGGCTCCCGCCGATGCGCTGGTCCCCTATGTCCTGGATCCGGAGGTGCATGCCAAGGTTGCAGAGGCCGTCCGGGAGGCGGCGCTGGGACCAGCATCCCGGGGAACCATGCATCTCAGCATCTGATTAATCAGTTATAACCCGGTCGGCCGCACAGACAAAAGGCATAGATCCCACTCTGCGCGCGGCCGGCCTGTTGCCCCGCTGTTTTCAGCCAGCCTTGCACGATCGGTCCCAGCTCCGGCGGAAGCACAGCCACAAGCCCCCGCGTCAATACGCTGACCCCTTGCATACGGCCCAGAATGTATTCACTCAGCGTGAGATCAGGTTCCAGATAGCGAGTCTGGTATTGCCCGGCAAGATTGGCGAGTTCCGCCGCTGCCGTCACCGCCTCGTCGATTTCGCCGAACCCGTCGACCAGCTGAAGTCTGACGGCATCCGATCCGCTCCAGACGCGCCCTTCGGCCAGCGTGGCGACCGTTTCCACCGGCAAATCGCGCGCATCTGCGACCCGCAGCAGGAAATCTTGGTACGTGCGCTCGACCATGGCCTGGATCGCCTGTCCCACTGCTGGATTGAGCTTGCGATCAGCGCGCAGCGCGCCGGCTAAGGCAGTGGTTCCCACGCCATCGACATGCACACCCAGCTTGGCCAGTGTGTCTTGATAGGTCGGCAAGATGCCGAACACACCAATCGAGCCCGTTAGTGTCGCCGGCGACGCCAGTATGCGATCGGCCGCCGTCGCGATCCAGTATCCGCCTGAAGCCGCCACGCTCCCCATCGATACCACCACGGGCTTCCCGCTCTGACGGGTCAGATCCAGTTCACGGCGAATGACCTCGGAAGCAAAGGCGCTACCGCCTGGGCTATCGATGCGGACCACCACCGCTTTGACCGCATCATCCAGTCGCGCCTGACGAATCTGATCGGCAAATGCATCACCGCTCACGGTGCCCGGCGCTGCATCACCCTCGACAATGGCCCCAGACGCCACCAGTATTGCCACCGTGGGTTTTCCGCGATGGCTCGGTGGCTGCTCCCCAACGGCGAGCAGATAGGCGTTTTGATCAATGCTCTTGAACCCATCGAACTCATCGGGATCTGCAGTCCGACGCACGCGACCGATGAACTCATCGCGATGACTTAGCGCATCGACCAGCTTTTCCTGCAACGCCAACTGGGCACCGTCACCGGCGGTCTGGACCAATCGTTCGGCGAGCTGATCGGCATAGGACTGGATCGCATCGGGATTGACAGAGCGAGCGCTGGCAACGGCTTGTTTATAGACCGCCCACAGGTCTTCCAGCCAGACACGGTTGGCTTCCCGCGCGGACTCGGACATGTCGTTGCGGATGAACGGCTCGACCGCCGACTTGAATTCGCCCACCCTGAACACATTGACATCCAGGCCGATTTTATCGATCAGATCCCGGAAGTAGAACGGGTAGGTCGAAAACCCCTCGATTCCCACCTGTCCCATGGGGTGCATGTGGATCTCGCTGGCTTGGGCAGCCAGCAGGTATGCCGATTGCGTGTACTGATCGGCGTAGGCGTACACCGGCTTTCCGGAGGTCTTGAATCGCTGCAGGGCATCGGCGATCTGGACCAGCTTGGACAGCTCGCCCCCCTCGAAGTGGCTGAAATCCAGCACCACCGTTTTGATACGGAGATCATCAGCCGCCTGATTCAATGCGCGCAGCAGATCTCGCACACGGGTTTCGCGGACCGGCGCGCCGAGCGCCTCGTCGACTGCCTTCTGAAAGGGGTCCTGCTGGGACTGTTCTACCAGCACGCCTTGCAGCTTCAGAACCAATGCCGCGTTGTTCGGGACTTGAATCGCCAGATCGGTGCGGAGCAGCACGACAACGACCAGTACAAACCCCACAAACATCAGCCGCGACAACCAGCGCCGCAGACCATCGATGATCCATCCGGCACGACGGACAACACGGCGGATCAAGGAAGGGTTCTGATTCATCTAGCTACCTCGGTGGACACCTGCAAGTCGACATCATAATGCAGCATCATGCGGACTTGCATGAGTCATCCCGATCCGCATATCGACGAGCGAACCCGGGACGCAAGATTGCCTTGCCTATATGGCGAAGCACCCACTTCCCCCATGATAGGCCTGACGGTCGCGGGAACGGTCAGTGGCTCCCATACCAGGTGGTATCGGGCGCTGATGGCAACGCTGGAGCGAACACACGCCCGCAAACCGGGCACGATTCACCAGCCAACGCCCTCCCCCCTCAATCCGGGCGCCAACATCATCGCCAGCGTCCCTGGGGTCGGGAGGTCGCCGCGAGTACGGACCTTCGGTTCGACCGGCCGCGCTAGCGGCAACGACCGAAACGAAGTCGGATCAGCGGCGCCCTGCGAACGTGACCGGTGCAATGGCCCAAGCATCAATACGGCGTACCGTCCTTGTGGGCAAAGCACCATTGACCGTCCAGCCATGCGGCGACGAGATCATCGTCCGGGTAGCTGACCCGATCTCCTGGCGTGCGATCGCCCACCTCCAGATACACCACGTCGCTATCGCCGCGATTGATGAGCTGGTGAGCATCATCGCTACCGGCTGCAAAGCCCGCGCACATGCCTGGCTGCAGCAGCGTTTCTCCGGCATTGGTCATCAGGGTCGGCGTCCCTTGCAGCACATAGATGAACTCGTCCTGGACTGCGTGCGCATGCCGCAGTGCCGAGATCGCACCCGGGGCCAGCCGAGTGAGATTGATCCCAAAGCGGGAAAGGCCGAACACGTCACCGAGCGGACGCTTTTCGCGGCCGGTCAGTTGGCTTGCGTAGCGCGCAATCACGGCGGCTGGGTATACCGACGGACGCTGGCGCGGCAAACATGCGGCGGCCTCCACGGCAATGGGTGATTGATCGGGATGCATGCCTGCTCCTATATGGCGACCTACAAGACTGCGTGCATGGTTGCGCGCATGATCCGGCCTTCAGGGTCGAACTCGAGCAGTTCGACGATCGGAGCATGATCCGTTTGATTGTGCAGCAGGATGCGGCCGGCACCAAGGTAAATGCCCAGCGCATCGCCGTAGCGCTTGCCCGGGTGGTCGATCAGGCGACCAGCCCAGTACGCGCCCACCGTCGTCCGACCACGCAGCACACCGTCACGGTGACTGGGCATCGCCGTGATATCCGGCGAGGAGATCTCCACGTCCTGGGTGCATTGACCCAGGATGGCCTCCAGGTCGCGCCGATGCCACGCCGCAATCCAGTTCGCCGCGATGCGCCCGGCAAACTCGCAATCGTGATCCGCGTCACGCATCACAGGGTCCTGGGATACGGCGGGCGCGCCGAAACATCACGGCCTGCTTCACCAGACCATCCCGGTCGAAGTGGAAGGTCTGAGCGCCCCGCCGACCACGGTCTTCGTGAATCAGGGTCACGCTGTCAATACCCACCGCGATGACGATCGGTTCGATGAACAGGCTCAGGCTCACCGTGAGCGATGGCGGCGTCAAGACTCGCGCCCAGTGAGCGCCCACCCGGCGCTTGCCGCGCAATGGCGTACCGGCCGAGGCACCATGCGACACGATAAGCTCGATATCTTCCGAGCACTGCGTGAGAACGGCATCGATATCATGCTGGTTCCACGCACGCACCCACTCGCCAGTGAAACGATGGGCAAAGGCGCTTTCGATCATGATCCGGCTCCCGGGGGCACAACGGTCTCGCCGATCCGGGCCACACCCGGCATCCAGACCAGATCGATATCGCCGTAATTCATGCCCAAGCGGCTGAGCAGTGCGGTCAGCTGCCCACGATGATGGGTTTGATGGTTAAAGAGGTGCACCCAGACCGCCCAGAGCGACATGCGCATCTCCCGGCCTGTCATGACGCTGACATAGCGCACATCCCGATCCAAATCCCGCGCCGTGAGTGCACCGACCGCTGCCTGGATCGCCTCGTCAGTGCACTCCCGCTGGGTACGCAGCTGCACAAAATCAGCATACAGCTCGGCGTTGAGCGGCAGGGACACCGGCGTCTCAACGCCTATGCGGCTCAGCCACAGGCGATCGGTCAACAGCACATGGTTGAGTGTGCCATGGATGGATTTGAAAAAGGCCCCGAGGTCACGGCGATAATCTGCCTCATCGAGGTCGGCGCAGACCGCGTAGAGGCGCGCGTTCACCCACTGGTTATAGGCGGCCGACAGACGCAGCGACTGCAACAGCATTATGATGACTCCCGGGTTTCTTCATCGATGAGCGCTTGAAAGCGCGTGCTCAGCTCGGTGTAGACCGGCCCTGGACACTGCCGAAGCGGCCGGCCGTCGATTTCGGCGACCGGCACCACCTCGGCCGCGGTACCGGTGAGAAAGCATTCATCGGCGGTATAAAGATCGTAGGGCGACAGCGGGCGTTCGGCTGCCCGAATGCCTGCGGCAGCGGCCAGTTCCATCAGGATTCCACGGGTTACGCCATCGAGGGCGCCTTCGGTGACCGGCGGAGTGAACAGTTGCCGCTCGCGGACGATGAACACGTTGTCTGCCGTGCCCTCGGCGACTCGGCCGGCCGTATTGAGCATGATCGCTTCGTCGGCGCCGGCATGGTTGGCTTCCAGTCGCGCCAGAATGGGGTTGAGGTAGTTGAGGCTTTTGATCCTCGGATCAAGACCATCCGCACCGAGCCGGCGAGTGGCGGCGATGATCAGCCGCGCGCCGCGATGACTGTCCTCCGCCATCAGTTTCAAGCGGTCCGCAATGATGAACATACAAGGCTGCGAACAGCTACGCGGATCCAGCCCGAGTGCACCCACCCCGCGGGTCACCACGAGACGCAGGTAGCCCGATTCCCATGGAGTCGCGGCAATGGTCTGCGCAATGGCGGCGCCGAATCCAGCGGTATCCAACGGCAGCTCCAGTGCCAGGACGCGAGCCGAATCGGCCAAGCGCTGCAGGTGCGCCGCCAGGCGAAAGACGCGCCGGTGATAAAACCGGATGCCCTCGAACACACCGTCGCCATACAGCAGGCCATGATCGAATACAGAGACCGAAGCCTCGGCTGCGGGAATCAGGTGGCCATCCAGCCAACAAATGGCCTGATCAGACATAAAGCACCCCCGCAGAAACCGTTACGGCCCGTCCCGACAGCCTGACCCGATCCCCCATGACTTCAACGCCGACCACCCCGCCGCGACGGGAAACCTGATAGCCCATCAAACGGCTCTGGCCCAGACGTTCGGCCCAGTAAACGCCCAAGGCGCAATGGGCTGATCCGGTGACTGGATCCTCCGGAACCCCATTTCGGGGCGCAAAAAAACGGGAGACGAAATCATGATCCCCACGGTCACTCGGGGCGGTCACGATCACGCTGTCGGCATCCAGCGCTGCCAGCGCGGCAAAATTCGGCGTCAGGTCTCGCACCTGCTGAGCCTCGTCGAATACCGCCAGATAACCGGATCGCTGCCGACCGAGCCATGCCGGGGACCGGCCCAATGCTGCAGCAACATCCGGAACCGGCGACACGGCGATGGGTGAATCGGCCGGCAAGTCCAGATGGATGGCGTCTGTTCCCAGATTCGCGGTCAGCAATCCACTCGCGGTATGAAATCGGAGCGGCCGCGTCTCGTGATTCCGCTCGTGCCACAACACATGAGCACAGGCCAGAGTGGCATGCCCGCACAATGCCACCTCGACCCGCGGTGTGAACCAGCGCAGATCCCAATCCCGATCCGGTCGCAGCCACAGAAACGCCGTATCCGAAAGATTCAGTTCGGCGGCCAGCGACTGCATCCAGCCAGCAGCGCGCAGCCCATCAAGCAGGCAGACACCGGCTGGATTGCCGGCGAAGGGTTGGTCTGCGAATGCATCCACATGAAAGATCGCGATGGACATTTGAAGAGGCTCCTGGAGACGACCCCTTCACTGTACGCGCCCGATACCCGACCAATACAGCTCCACAATCGTGATATTGTTACGGTACAGTTTGACTTCACCGAATACTGTACCGGTCACCTTGCCCAGATGCTGTACTGGAGGCGGCATGGACCCATTGTATGATCGTCTCGCCCGCGAGCTGCGGGAATGTATCGTGACCGGGGTGTATGGCGCCGGCGAACGATTGCCCGGCGTGCGCACGCTGAGCCGTACACGTGGGGTCAGTGTAGCGACCGTTCTGGCCGCCTATCGCCGCTTGGAAGACGATGTGTTGATCGAGGCGCGACCGCGCTCCGGTTACTACGTCCGCAATCGCCCCACCAAAGCGATACCGGCGCCGGCGCGCTCGGCGCCGGCCGCCCAGCCGAGCCCGGTAACCGGGCAGGAACTCGTGCTGAGCCTGGTCAAGGCCAGCAACGATCCGGCGGTGGTGCAGTTCGGCGCTGCCGTACCGGACCCGAGCTTCCTGCCGGTGCGGGCGGTGGAACGGGCGCTGGCCCGCGCCGCCCGCCAGCACCGCAACCGGGCGGCGGCGTATGAGTTTCCGCCCGGGCTGCCGGAGCTGCGGCGGCAGATTGCGCGCCGCATGTCCGCCTACGGCTGCGCCACCGGCGCCGATGATGTGGTCATCACCAACGGCTGCCAGGAAGCGCTGGTGCTGGCGCTGCGCGCCGTGACGCGACCGGGGGACGTGGTGGCCATCGAGTCGCCCACGTTCTACGGCCTGCTGCAGGCGCTCGATTCCCTGCAACTGGAGGCGCTGGAGATTCCCACCGACCCGGTGGACGGCCTGTCGCTGGAGGCGCTGCAGCTGGCGCTGGAGCGCTGGCCGGTGCGCGCCTGCATCGCCACGCCGAACTTCAGCAACCCGCTCGGGTACTGCATGTCCGAGTCGCGCAAGCGGCGCCTGCTGACACTGCTCGGCGCCCGTGGCGTGCCGCTGATCGAGGACGACATCTACGGCGATCTCGGCTTCGGCCCGCGCCGGCCGCCGCCGTGTCTGGCGCTCAGCGACGGCACCGGCGCCGAGGTGCTGTACTGCGCGTCGTTCTCCAAGACCCTGTCGCCGGGGCTGCGCGTGGGCTGGCTGGTGCCGGGGCGCCACCAGGCGCGGGTGGAGTACCTCAAGTACGTGCTGAATCTGGCCAGCCCCACGGTGCCGCAGCTGGCGCTGGCGGACGTGCTGCACAGCGGCGGGTACGAGCGCCACCTGCGCACCGTCCGCAGCGACTACGCGCGTGCCGTGGGTCGGATGATCGAGGCGGTGACGCGGCATTTCCCTGCCGGCACGCGCATCACCCAGCCGGCCGGCGGTTTCGTGGTGTGGGTGGAACTGGCACCGCAGGTGGACAGCCTGCGCCTGGCGCAGCTGGCCCGCGCCGAGGGGGTGAGCATCGCACCGGGGCCGATCTTCTCGGCCACGCAGAAGTATCGGAACTTCATGCGCCTGTCGTGCGCCAGCCGCTGGGACGGCCGCGTCGAGGCGGCCCTGGCGCGACTGGCGCGCCTGCTGGATGCGGCCGGCTAGTGGTCGGCTGACGGTGGTGTCTGCAGGGCGTTGTGGACACGCAGGAACCGTTCTATCAGGCCGCGCAACTGCTGGCCGGCGCCAATGCCGTCGCCGACGGTCAGCGCCTTCAAGGCCGCCTGGTGACCGCCAATGAAATCGACAAGTTCGTGGCTCACGCGCTGGGCGGCGACGCGGGTGCGTAGTTCCCAGTGCTGAAAGTCCCAAACGCGCAAAAACTCGCGGTTGCCGGACATCATGATGATGTGCCGATGGAAACGCTGGATGGCGCGGCTGTAGGCCTGCGCGTCCTGTGCCGCGGCGGCCCGCTCGAGGTCGGCCAGTGCGTGTGACAGCGTGAGCAGGTCCTCCGCCAGGCATGGAACGGCCAGCTGTGCCGCCCGTTCTTCGAGCGTGGCGCGCAGTTCGTAGGCGTCGGTCAGGCGGGCGGGGTCCACGCCGCACCTCCAGGTGCCGAGACTTGGCTGGGAGCGCACCAGGCCGATCATCTCGAGCGTGTACAGCGCCTCGCGCACGGGCGCCCGGCCGGTGTTGAACTCGTCGGCCAGCGTCGTGTCTTTCAGCTGCGTGCCCGGCGGATAGCTGCCCTCCAGAACGCGCTCGGCGATGATTCCCCGCAGCCGGTCGCTGAGTCGAAGGGACGGTGAGGGAGTGGCGCTGGTCGTCATGTGTCGGTCATGCGGTGGTGAAGGGGCGCGGGAGGCGCGTGTGTCTGCCCGCGGAGCGCCCTGGTAAGCGACAGGGTATCGATAATGCGCCGCCGCGGGGACAGAAGGCCACGCCGGGCGTTGATCCTGTGCACGGACCGGGCGTGGCCGGCGGCCTGGGGGGCAGGGATGTGCTGGCGGCGGAGATTGTCGAGAACCTGGAGGCGGCGCTGGCGCAGTTTCGCAGCGTGACCCTGGAGCTGGTGGGGGAGGGCGACGACTGACGCGCGGTTTGGCGGGCCTCAGCCGCGCCGCAACACCTCCCGCAGCGCGTCCAGCGGGCGCGTGTTGAGCACGTCCGCCGCCTCCAGCCAGCCGCGGCGGGCCTGGCCGATGCCGTAGTCGAGGTTGTTGAAGTCGTCCACGGTGTGGGCGTCGGAGCTGATGGCGACCAGCACGCCTTCTTCCCTGGCCATGCGGGCGTGGACGTCGGTGAGGTCCAGGCGCTTGGGCTGGGCGTTGAGTTCCAGAAAGCAGCCGCGCCGGCGGGCGTGGCGGACGAGGCGCAGCCAGTCGAGTTCGATGGGCGGGCGCTTGCCGAGTTCGCGGCAGCCGGGGTGGGCCAGCACGTGCAGGTGCGGGTGATCCATGGCGCGCATGAGGCGTTTGAGCTGCCGCGCCGGTGACAGGTCGAAGTGGCTGTGCACGGCGCCGATGACGATGTCGAGCTGGCCGAGCACGTCGTCCGGCAGGTCGAGCCGGCCGTCTTCGAGGATGTCCACCTCGATGCCCTTGAGCAGCACGATGCCGTCGAGCCGCGCGTTCAGCGCGTCGATGGCCTCGCACTGCTGGAGCAGGCGCGCGGTGTCCAGGCCGTGGGCCACGGTGAGGCGCTGCGAGTGTTCGGTGATGGCCAGGTAGGTCAGCCCGGCGGCGCGGGCGGCGGCGGCCAGTTCCTCCAGCGTGGCGTTGCCGTCGCTGGCGCGGCTGTGGCAGTGCAGGTCGCCCTTGAGGTCGGCGCGCTCGATCAGGCGCGGCAGCGGCGCGCGCGCGGCCCACGCGATCTCGCCCCGGTCCTCGCGCAGCTCCGGGGCGATCCACGGCAGGTCGACGGCGGCGAACACGGATTCTTCCGTCTCCCCGGCAACGCGCGCCTTGCCGCGGAACACGCCGTATTCGTTGATCTTGAGCCCGCGCGCCTGGGCGCGCCTGCGGATGGCGATGTTGTGCGCCCTGCTGCCGGTGAAGTAGTGCAGGGCGGCGCCGAAGGCGGCCGGCTCGACCACGCGCAGGTCCACCTGCAGGCCGCTGGCGAGCAGCACCGAGGCGCGGGTGCTGCCCTGGCCGAGGATCTGGCGCACCTCGTCGTAGCCGGTGAAGCGCTGCATCACCGGCGCCGGCGCGTCACTGGCGACCAGGATGTCGATGTCGCCCACGGTTTCGCGGCGCCGGCGGTAGCTGCCGGCGATTTCCAGCCGCTGCACCTGTGGCGCGCCGCGCAGCCAGTCGGCCAGCGCCTCGGCGTACTGGGCGGCCACGGGCAGCAGCATGCGCGTTTCCGGCGCCGCGGCCTGTGCCCGCAGGTGCTGGAGGATGCGCTGTTCGGTCTTGGCGCCGAAGCCGGGCAGCTCGCGGATGCGCCCGGCCTGCGCCGCCTTGCGCAGCTGCGCCACGGTGTCCACCGCCAGCCCCTGGTGCAGCGCCCTGACGCGCTTGGGGCCGAGCCCCGGCACGCGCAGCAGTTCTGTCAGCGCGGCCGGCACCTGGTGATGCAGCCGCTCCAGCAGGGCGCAGTGGCCGGTGGTGGCGATCTCGCGGATCCTGGCCGACAGGTCCTTGCCGATGCCGGGCAGCTTGGGCAAGGGCTCGTCGCGGGCGGCCAGCGTCGCCAGGTCGCGGCCGTGGTCGCCCACGGTGCGCGCGGCGTTGCGGTAGGCACGCACCCGAAACGGGTTGGCGCCCTGCAGTTCAAGCAGCTCGGCAATCTGCTCGAAGACGGCGGCGATGTCGGCGTTGTGAACGGGCATGCCGGGGCTCCGCGCGGTGGCTTGGCTGACCCCTGTCGAGTGTAGTTGTACCGCCGCGCCTTGGCAGCGCGCCCGTGGCCGCGAGGGCCTGTGCCGGGCGATTGGCGAGAACGCTGGGGGCGAGGCATGCGGTGCCGGCCACGCGTCCTTTTCGGTGCCCGCGCGGTGACGTGGCGGTTGGGCAAATCGGGGGGCGGTGTGATGCCAGGTCCGGCCTGCGCAGCGA
>OBIY01000367.1_pt1 | contig 18510 bp, 17 predicted proteins | sample 1519841 | NCBI WGS metagenome assembly OBIY01 (sample SAMN03019774, study PRJEB22545) | beach sand metagenome | biome: beach; feature: sea beach; material: beach sand | place: USA: Municipal Pensacola Beach, FL | collected 2010-07-30 | depth 30-40 cm m
TCCGGCCGTTCGAGGGCCGCGAAATGGCCGCCTTCCCCCATATCCGTCCAGTGGGTGATATTATAGGTCTTTTCCGCCAGGCTGCGCGGCGGCCAGCCCAGAAAATCCTTGGGGAAGTTGGCAACCCCGACAGGTACCCGGACCCGTTCGCCTGGCCCGATCCCGAAATCTGCGTCATCGAACAGGCCGCGATAGAGCCAGGTCGCGGTGTTGAAGCTGCGTGTCGTGAGGTAGATCATCACATTGGTCAGCAACTGATCCTTGCTGTAGGCGGATTCGATATCGTCGCCATCGGTATCGGACCAGCCATTGAATTTTTCCACGATCCAGGCGCAAGCCCCCACGGGGGAATCCATCATGCCATAGCTGAGGGTTTGGGGTTTGGTGGCCTGTTCCCGGAAATAGCCCATTTCGCGATCCTGAACCGCGACCGATTCCTGCGCGAATTTCTTTTCCTCGGCTGTTTCGGGTACCGCATCGGCTGAACGTAGCCCATACATATTGAGGTGAATGGCTGCGCAGTTGCCCTTCGGCGCGCCGAAATCATAGCCCATCCAGCCTGAAATGATGCTGCCCCAATCGCCGCCCTGCGCCAGATAGCTGTTATAGCCCAGCACGTCGGTCATCAAGCTGTTGAAATAGCGCGCGATCCGGCGCGGCCCGATGGGCCGGACGACCCCGTCCGCGACCGGCTTGCCCGAAAAACCATAGCCGGGCAGGGAGGGAACGATCACGTCAAAACCATCCTCCGCCTTGCCGCCAAACCGTTCAGGATGCGCCAACGGCTCGATCACATGCAGAAATTCGAATACCGAACCCGGCCAGCCATGGGAAATGATCAGCGGTCTGGGTTTTTTGCCCGATCCCTTTTCATGAATGAAATGCACAAGCTGCCCGTCGATTTCGACGGTGAACTGGGGAAACCGGTTGAGGGCGCGTTCAGCCGCGCGCCAGTCATAACTGTCCAGCCAATAGGCACAGAGTTCGCGCATATAGTCGAGATTGGCACCGAATTCCCAGCCGCCATTATCGGGCATTTCATGCCATTCGAATTCCTTCACCCTGCGGTGGATCCAATCGAGCCGGGCTTGCGGAATATTGACGGTAAAAGGTTGCGGTGCCGGCATTGGGGTGCCTCCCTCGACTGTTATGGTGCGTTCTGACCGGGCGATGGCTGACCGGTGTCGTTTGCGCCATATTGCGGTGCCGGGACCGTATTTTCCAGTCTATTTGCCAAAAGCCGGTCGTGTCATTTGATCCGCCATGCTCTAAAACACTCGCATGATTGGTCGGGTTCTCATGGCGGCATTTATCATGCTCTCATCATCCGCCTGCGCGGGCAGGGTTGGCGGCATGGTCCGTTGTCAGCAGATTGAAACAGCGCATCAAACCTATCTCCTGCGGATGACCGGACTTGGTGTCGTGCTGGCGAATGACCCGGTCGACCGGTCAATGACTATTGGCTGGGCCGATCGGACATATTTGTTTGCAAAATCCGGGGACAAGCCGCGTGCAATCAACGAGGGTCCCGGCCCGGATCTGCAGAGCAGTCAATGGGGATTGTGCCGCTGGCCCGATGGCGCCAGCGCGCCGCAATTTGTCGATGGGCGTGCGGTCGGCCTGCATGTCAGTCTGGGTGCGCCGGCCACCGGCTTGACAGTCGGCGTGAACACATGGACAAATATGCGCCCGGTCGCGCGGGGACAAACGATTGTCCGGTCGCTGCGTTATAACCGTCAATTTCCCGACCGGTCGTCACTGCGTTATTGCGAGGGGGCACAATGCGGCAGCTTGCCATAGGTCTGTTGCTGGTCACGATGCTGACCGGCTGCACTGACACAATCTACTATTATCAGAAGACGACTGTGGGCCTTGATGTGTCCGCGTCCACACCGGAACAAAGCGGGCATGCCGTGCTTGGCTACAAGCGGCGTTTTGCAACGATCGTGCCTGAGGTCGAAAAAGATGGCGAGGCGGTTTCTGTCATCTCCTGCACCCGGCTTGAGAAGGAGGGGATGTTCGATCTTGCGGTCTATGAAGATCTGGCCACCGGCGATGCCGCGATCGCATTTGGCGATGCAGTTGGCCGTAGCGGGGCCGGCCAGGCCGGGAACAGTGACTTCATGAAATGTTTCCGCGAAGGGGAAGGCGGATGAGCGGGTGCAAGGCAATTATTATTCGTTCACTGAGCGTTTTGTTGTTATTTGCGCTTGCGGGGTGCGAGACCGACAATCAGATTGCTTTCTACGAACGCGCGCAAACAGCGATCGCGGTCGGCTTCAGCCCGTCGGCGACGGTGCCTGAGCCGGTGGAGTTGAGCGTTGCCTATAAGCGGGAAGTATATGCGGTTATACCGCCAGTTTACGATCAGAATGGGGTTCGCGAAGCCAAAAGCCTGATATCGAATTATGATGTCAAGGCGGGGGCATTCTGGAAAGGCGGGGAAGACGACGATCTGACGATTTCCAACGGCTTTGCAACCGGCGCGGCGGCAAAGAAAATCGCGCAATCGCCAGAGGCCACGCTGCAGCTGTTCGGGTTGGTAAAGCCGCTTGCCGCACCCTCGGAAACCGGGAAAATCTTGGTGCGCGCGATCAGCCCGTGCCTGAATGATCTGCGCAATAATATGGCAGATGCGGGTGTCGGTTCGGCTGTTGCCGCGATCATGACGCGGCTGAAAGAGGTGCCGGAATATCAGCGTTTCGCAACAATGGAAGGCGATGCCGCGGCGCAGTTCATAAGCCTTTACAATGGACTGACAAGGTTCGACGTGAAGATTGATGACCGTCTTGTCGAGATCCTGCATGAGGAAGGCGGGACGGCCGCACAATCATGCGGGCAGTTGAGCTGATCCGCAGCCACCTGAAAGCGGGGATGATGACGTGGCATATCAGTTGAATTTATTTCCCGCCAACACATCACTGGCGGATATTGCGCAATTCGCAAGCAACAAACTCGCGGTGTCGGGAAACCTGCTTTGTGCTTTCGGCATAAAGTCAGATAGCGGACAACCGGTCAACTGGATGGCGTTCGAAACAGGCGCTGCTGCGGGCAACGAAGTCCGCTTTGTTCCAACCGGTGATGCCGCGCCGGATGGTTTTACAAAAATCGGCGCAGGCGAATTTGCTATCGATGGCGCAACCGTATTTCTGACGGCCTTTTATAAATAGCAATACAGGAAGCCGGGGCAGGTTGCGTCCGCCGCAATCCGACTTAATTCAGCCGGCCGTGACATTGTTTGTATTTCTTGCCGCTGCCGCAGGGGCAAGGCGCGTTGCGCGGTACTTTGCCCCATGTGTCGGGTCGGTTGGGATCAAGTGTGGTTTCGGTCCGCGGTTGCCGTATGGCGACCGAAACATTACCGCCGACAATATTCCGATCATCGACTTCATTTTCGCCGGTCAGCGGGTCGATATGCTGCGCATGCATTTCAACCGGTTCGGGTTCGGGCGGGGGTTGCTGGCTGACCTGCACATGCGCGAGATGTGTTGTGACATCATGCCGTAATTTGTGCAGCATGGCCTCGAACAGCGTGAAGGATTCCGTCTGATATTCGCGTAGCGGGTCGCGCTGCGCATAACCGCGCAGCCCGATCGACTGGCGTAGATGTTCAAGATGCAGCAGATGTTCGCGCCAGTTCTGGTCGATAATCTGTAGCAGGATGGCTTTTTCAACCTGCCGCATCAGTTCCGGGCCGATCGCCACAGCCCGCTCGGCCATTGCCCTGTCTGAATGCTGACGAATTCTGTCGGAAAGTTCTTCATCCGCGATGCCTTCTTCCCGACCCCATTCGGCAATCGGTAATTCAAGGTTCAGCATCTTGCGGCATTGTTCGGCAAGGCCATCGAGGTCCCATTGCTCGGCATAGGATTTTTCCGGGATATGCTCGCCGATCATGTCGGAAATCGTCTGATGCCGCATCTCGGTTACATCGTCGGATACGTCCTCTGCGCGCATCAGCTCGATCCGCTGTTCGAAAATGACTTTGCGCTGATCGTTCATCACATCGTCATATTTCAGCAGGTTCTTGCGGATATCGAAATTCCGTGCCTCGACCTTTTCCTGCGCCTTCGCCACCGCCTTGTTGATCCAGGGATGGATGATGGCTTCGCCTTCCTCAAGGCCAAGCCGGCGCAGCATGCCATCCATGCGTTCCGACCCGAAGATGCGCATCAGATCATCTTCGAGGCTGAGATAGAATTTCGATAATCCCGGGTCGCCTTGCCGTCCGGACCGGCCGCGCAGCTGGTTATCGATGCGGCGGCTCTCATGCCGCTCGGTGCCGATAACACAAAGCCCGCCCGCCGCCAGAACGGTTTCCCTGTCATGGGCGATTGCCGCCTTTATCGCGGCTGCTTTTTCCGCCTTGGCCGTTTCATCGGTAATATTGGCTGTTTCATCGGCAATACGCATCTCCAGATTGCCGCCAAGTTGAATATCGGTACCCCGGCCAGCCATATTCGTGGCAAGCGTTACCGCACCCGGCATGCCTGCCTGTGCAATGATTTGGGCTTCCTGTTCGTGATAACGGGCGTTCAGCACATTATGCTTGATGTGCTTTTTCTTCAGCAGTCCGGAGAGATATTCGGATTTTTCGATGCTGGTCGTGCCGACGAGAACCGGCTGATTGCGTTTGTTGCAATCGGCAATCATCGTCAGAACCGCGTCATATTTTTCGGTTGCCGTACGATAGACCTCGTCATCTTCATCGCGCCGCTGTACCGGCACATGGGTTGGGATTTCACTGACTTCCAGCCCATAGATCTGCTGAAACTCCTCGGCTTCGGTGGACGCGGTGCCTGTCATGCCGGCAAGCTTGTCGTAAAGCCGGAAATAATTCTGGAAGGTGATCGAGGCGAGTGTCTGGTTTTCGGGATCGATATGGGCGCCTTCTTTGGCTTCCAACGCCTGATGCAGCCCGTCGGAATAGCGCCGCCCTTCCATCATCCGGCCGGTAAACTCGTCGATGATTATAACCCGCCCGTTCTTGACGATGTAGTCCTTATCGCGCTGGAACAGGATATGGGCGCGCAGGGCCTGATTGACGTGATGAACGAGCGATACATTCTCGATATCGTAAAGCGAGCCGGTTTCGGGCAGCAGACCAGCTTCTGTCAGCAGCTGCTCGACATGGTCATTGCCTTCCTCGGTCAGATTGACCGAGCGGGCCTTTTCATCAAGCTCGAAATCGGCTTCCGTCAGCTCGGGAATGAAGCGGTCAATCTCGAGGTAGAGCGATGACTGATCCTCGACCGGACCCGAGATAATCAAGGGCGTGCGCGCCTCATCGATCAGGATGCTGTCCACCTCGTCGACGATGGCGAAATGGTGTCCGCGCTGCACCATTTCCTCCAGACGATACTTCATATTGTCGCGCAGATAGTCAAAACCCATCTCGTTATTGGTGCCATAGGTGATGTCAGCGGCATAGGCCGCGCGTCGCCCGGCATCGTCAAGGCCTGGTACGACGCAACCGACTTCCATATCGAGAAACCGATAGATCTGGCCCATCCATTCCGAATCGCGCTGCGCCAGATAGTCATTGACCGTCACGACATGCACGCCCTTGCCGGACAAGGCGTTGAGATAGGCAGGCAGCGTTGCGACAAGGGTCTTGCCCTCGCCGGTCTTCATTTCTGAAATCATCCCGTGATGCTGCACAATCCCGCCGAGCAGCTGCACATCATAGGGCCGCTGCCCCAAGGTGCGCTTGGCGGCTTCGCGAACAGTGGCGAATGCTTCTTCAAGCAGGCTGTCGACTGTTGCCTCACCATTTGCGATCATCGCTTTGAAACGCGCGGTACGGGCGCGAAGCTCAGCATCAGTCAGTGATTGCAGCCCGGTTTCGAGGTCATTGATCGCTTGCACCTTTGGCGCGAATTTCTTGAGTTTGCGATCATTGGCAGAGCCAAATATGCGCCGGGCAAAGGCGCTCATGCCCATCATATGGAGAAAACTCCCGATTTGCGCGCCGTGACATCATCTTGCAAGGCGTGGCCATACAGGCTCGGTGACTGGTCAGAGACATAAGCGCCGCCGTAAGCCCTGTCAACGGCGGCGGCGCTTGGTCGGGTTTATGGTCTGTGTTAAGGTTTTCGGCGAAAAAGGGTACCGGGGGGTACCACGTAACGACAAGGGTCTGCCTTAGCCGCGTGCTGCGGAACTGTGCATGCCCTTTTATTATGGAGTCGCTTCATTGGCACCGCTTGCAGATCGTAAGCGCGCGAAGTCCGCTGCGCCCAAAAAGAAGGCCAAGACCACGCAACCCCGGAGTCGTGGTTCGGCACGCAAACCGAAAATGCCGGTTTCGCCGTTGGCTCCGAAAAACGCTCCTGAACTGCCCGCGATTGCAGGCGTGACCCTGGCCACCGCGCAAAGTGGCACCCGCTATAAGGGGCGCGACGATTTGATGCTGGCGGTGATGGAAACCGGCACGTCGGCTGCCGGTGTTTTCACAACGTCCAAGGCGCCTTCCGCTGCGGTGGAATGGTGCCAGTCGCGATTGCAGGAAGGGCGGGGCAATGCGCGGGCATTATTGGTGAATGCAGGTAACGCAAATGCCTTTACCGGCAAGGCGGGGTTCGAGGCGGCAACCGCCATTGCCTCGGCGGCTGCCTCGGCGGTGAGTTGTCGGCGCGGCGATGTGTTCATTGGTTCGACCGGCGTGATCGGTGAGCCGCTGAATGTCGACAAGATCGCGGACAAGCTTCCCGATATGGCTCAGGCGCTGGCGCCCGATTGCTGGCTGCAGGCGGCCAGGGCAATCTGCACGACCGATACATTTCCCAAGCTTGCAACAGCGACAACCGAGATTGACGGCGTTCCTGTCACAATCAACGGCATTGCCAAGGGCTCGGGCATGATCGCGCCGGATATGGCGACGATGCTCGCCTACATCTTTACCGATGCCGCCATCCCTTCCGAGGTGTTGCAGACCCTGCTGATGCTGACCGTGCATGACAGTTTCAACATGATCACTGTCGATGGCGACACCTCGACAAGCGATACGGTGATGTTATTCGCCACCGGCAAATGCGCCGCGCATCGCTCGATCAACCGTCCCGGCGATCCGCGGTTGCGCGATTTTCGTGAAAAGCTTGCCGAGGTCGCAACCGACCTGGCGCAGCAGATCGTGCGCGACGGTGAAGGGGCGACGAAATTCGTGACAATTACGGTTACAGGTGCGGCAAACGCCCGGGCAGCCCGCAAAATCGCCAACTCGATCGCCAATTCGCCGCTCGTCAAAACCGCGATTGCCGGTGAAGACCCGAATTGGGGCCGCATCATTATGGCGGTAGGCAAGGCGGGGGAAGCCGCTGACCGCGATGCCATGCGAATCGAGATCGGCGGTGTAACAGTTGCGCGCGACGGGATGGTGGATCCTGACTACAAGGAAGCGACGGTCGCCAAATATATGAAGAATCAGGAAATCGGCATCAGTGTTGATGTCGGTGTCGGGCGTGGCGAAGCAACTGTCTGGACCTGCGACCTGACCCATCGCTATATCGAAATCAATGCCGATTATCGTAGCTAGTCAGTATTTTTCGGCATTTCCGTCCGATCCCGAGGCGTTCGTCATCCGCTCGCCGCGGCTCGTGCTACGGCCATTATTGTTGCAGGATGCGCCACGAATCTGTGCCGTGGTTAATGATTGGGAGGTGATCAAACAAACGGTAAGCCAGCCCTTTCCCTTCACGTTGCGCGATGCGGAAGACATGATTCTGGATGCCTGGCAATCTGTGGATGATGATGAAGAGCTTGTACTCGGCATTCAACGGACTTCCGACACGGCCCTCATCGGTGCGATGGCCATCAACCATGATGGCATGCTTGCCGAGGTCGGCTACTGGATCGGCCGGCAATATTGGTCGCAGGGCTACGCCACCGAAGCGCTTGCCGCGCTGCTGCGTCAGATCCGGGCGCGATGGGGGATCGCCATCGTCGACGCTGTGGCATTTCGCGAGAATTATGCTTCGGCCGCAGTCTTGCGCAAATGCGGTTTCACGCATCGGGGCAGTCAGAAAAGTAATCTGCCCGACCGCGGTGGCGAACGGATGCTGAGCCATTTCCGCTGGGAGGCGGGCTGATGTCCATTCTGCTGGTTGTGGCCTGCGCACTGCTTGATGCGGACGGGCGTGTGCTGCTTGCACAACGTCCCAAGCAGAAGACGCTTGGCGGGTTGTGGGAGTTTCCGGGCGGTAAGCTGGAGGCAGATGAAACGCCCGAAGCTTGCCTGATACGTGAGTTGCGTGAAGAGCTTGGTATTGATGTCACAGCGGCCTGTCTCGCGCCGTTGAGTTTTGCTTCCCATGGCTATGCGGATTTTCACTTGCTGATGCCGCTTTACATCTGCCGCAAATGGCAGGGGATCTGTCAGCCGCTTGAGGGGCAGCAACTGAAATGGGTGCGGCCCGCACGGCTGCGCGATTATCCGATGCCGCCCGCCGATGAGCCATTGATCGCGCATTTGCAGGATTTGCTCTGAACCGCTTCGGTTAATGCCTCTACCGCTGTGCGGAAGCTGGCAGTGTGTCGCGGGCCGAGCGTTATTCGTCGGGCGGTGTATCGTCTGGCATACGGGCAGGAAGGACAGTCTCGCTTGTGCCCAGCGCATCGGCCAGCCGCATTCTGGCGGAACCGGGACGCAATGGCTTGGGCTGGTCCGGTGAGGGCGACCAGCCTGTCAGATAGATGATATCGAAACGCGCCCTGATGCGCTGGTCCGGTTCGCTGAATTGGTCGTGATAGATTTCTGCGGCGCGCAGCAGGGTTTGCCTGCGGGAAAAATGTTTGTGCCGATGGGTCAGGCTGTTGCTTTCGCCCATGTCGCGCAGTTCCTGCATCAATCTGAATAGGGATGGGTAGGTTACGGTCAGTGTTTCATAATCTGTGACCGGCATTGTGAAGCCCGCGCGCTGCAGCAGGCTGCCGGCATCGCGAATATCGGTAAAGGGGGCGACGCGCGGGCTCATCCCGCCTTCCTGTTCGATCTCCGCGCGGGCAAACGCCTGCCGCAATTCGGTCAGCGTTTCGCCGCCGAACATGGCACCGATGAACAGCCCGTCCGGTTTCAGACAGTGCCGGATTTGCAGCAAGGTACCGGGCAGATCATTGACCATATGCAGTGACAATGCGCTGACGATCAGATCAAAACTTGCCGCAGCGAAAGGCAAGGCCTCCTCGTCTGCGACAAGCCGGTAAGGGTTTGCCATTTGCGCAACCATCCGCGGCGACTGATCGCACTGGTAAAGCTGGCCGATCTTGCCCGGTATCTGTTCAACCGCCGCATCCCGGAAACCGCCAATGTGGCCACCCAGATCCAGGGCCGTGTCGAAATCGCGGTTGATTTCGCTGAGCCGTTCGGTAATCGACCGTGTGGCGGCTTTGACCAGAAAATCCTGGGCCGCGAATTTGTCTGCCGCGCGATCGCGCCGCAGACGGCGCATGCGTCGGTCGAAAGGTCCGGTAAGAATGTCGTCCATTGCGGCGGAAGGTTTAACTTTATTGATTGCGGGGCGCGTGCAAGCCGCAGCTTGTGCGGTGCGTGTCTGAGCTGCACTATAGCGTTGTTGGGGGGTAACCGGTCAATTAGCCCGGAGATGTCAGGAAAAAATGCGCATGCTTGCAGGGATGATGCGGTACGGGGCGGACAGGATGCTTGACCTGCTGCTGCCGCCGCGCTGCCTGGCGACGGGTGAAATCGTTGATCGTCAGGGGCAGCTTTCGCCGCAGGTCTGGCGCGAGCTGGATTTTATTACCGCGCCACTTTGCCATTGTTGCGGCACGCCTTTTCCCTATCGTATTGCTGCGCCCGTGGCGCAGCTTTGCCCGGCTTGTATTGCCCGTCCCCCTGGCTGGCACCGGGCGCGCGCCGTGTTCAGCTATGACGCCCACAGCCGGCAGATGATTCTCGCCTTCAAACATGGTGACCGGCTTGAGGGGGCACCCGCATTCGCCCGATGGATGGCCCGCGCCGGTGCGGGAATTCTTGAGGATGCCGATTACATCGTCGCGGTGCCGTTACATTGGCGGCGTCTTCTGGCACAGATCGGCTCATGCCCAGCGGTATTGGCAGCGCATATTGGTCGGATTGCGGGCAAGCCGGTGATTGCTGATATGCTGCGGCGGGTGCGGCCGACACCACCGCTCAAGGGCATGAGCCGGTCTGTGCGCTTCAGACAGTTGAAGGGGGCGATCGCCATTGCACCGCAATATGAAAATCTGCTTCCCGGTGCGCGTATCGTGGTTATCGACGATGTCATGACGAGCGGGGCAACGGCGGAAAGCTGTGCCCGGGCTTTGCGCGGCCATGGCGCCGCACAGGTCGATATCCTCACTTTGGCGCGGGTTGTTCGCCCCGTGGACACATTCGTGTAATTTCTGGAAACAGGCGTATAATTCAAGAAAAAATGTCCGGTTCCATATTTTGGGGGTTATGGTCCGGGCGGTGTTTGCGGCGACCGGCATTTCAGGCTTGCCGCAGCATGGCGCGGGACGCATATGAAAATTACGGGAATGGGAGAACAAGACATATTATGCCGGCAATTACGATTTATACGACGATGATCTGTCCTTATTGCCATATGGCGAAAAGCCTGCTGGACAAGAAAGGGACTGTTTATGAGGAAATCGACGTCAATTCGGTACCCGGTGCGCGCGACGAGATGACGCGCCGCGCCAATGGCGGCTATACCGTGCCGCAGATTTTCATCGGCGAGCGGCATATTGGCGGATGCGATGACCTTTATGCGCTGGATGCGGCGGGCGAGCTTGACCCCCTGCTCGCGCAATAAGCCGGAAGTGCGGGGTTTATAAGCCATGAGCGATAAATTCACGGCTGCGTGCCTGCAGCTCAATTCAACAGATGTCATTGCGGAGAATATCGCGACGGTCACGGAACTCGCACGGGCTGCGCGCGGACAGGGCGCGGATCTCATCCTGACCCCCGAAGTCACCTCGATCGTGACGAAACTGCGCCCCGATGTGATCCGCTCAACGACTTTCAGTGAGGATGAAGATCCCGCAGTGGCTGCATTTGCCGCTCTGGCTGGCGAGCTTGGTGTCTGGCTGCTGATCGGGTCGATACCCATTCGCGTGGGTGAGACACAGGTTGCCAACCGGTCCTTTCTGTTCGATCCGCGCGGCCGTATCGTCACGACCTATGATAAAATCCATATGTTTGACGTGGATCTGCCCAATGGGGAACGTTACCGCGAATCCAGGGCGTTTGCAGCCGGGTGCAGGGCTGTGCTTGCCGATCTGCCATGGGGACGGCTTGGATTGTCGGTTTGCTATGATATTCGTTTTCCGCATCTTTATCGCTCATTGGCAAAGGCCGGTGCGGATTTCCTGACGGTGCCGGCCGCCTTCACCAAAGTCACCGGGGAGGCGCACTGGCATATTCTGTTGCGCGCCCGCGCGATCGAGACCGGTTGTTTTGTCTTTGCGCCGGCGCAGACGGGAACCCATGTCGGGGACGGGCGGAAAACATACGGGCGCAGCCTGATTGTCGGGCCCTGGGGGGAAATATTGGCGGATGCGGGGACCGATGTTGGTTTTATCACCGCCGACATCGATACCGCATTGATCGCGCAGGCGCGCGGGCAGGTGCCGGCATTGACACATGATGTGGATTATGCGGTTCCCATGGCCGCTCAGGAATAATTCTGTGCAGATGCGGTTGCGGCGCGTGCGGCGACCTGCCGTCGGTTTCGCAATATCGCGCGCTCACCGCGCCTGCGGGCGGCGGGCGCAAATTCGCTGCCGCATGGCCGGTTCCGGGTCCTGACCCTGCCAAAAATCAAGGATGTCGAGCGCATCGCCAAAAGCCCTTTGCAGCTCGCCCGGTGCGAGAAGAAAGTCGGGGTTTTTCGGTCGACCGAAACGTTCATGACCCTGCATGAATGTTTCGTAAATCAGAATGCCGCCCGGCGCGAGAGCCGCGATCAGATGCGGCCATAAGGGACGCCACAGATAATTGGTAACGACGACCCCCAGAAACCGGCCCGCGGCAACTGGCCAGACCGTATCTTCGGTTTCCAGATCGCATTCGATAGCGGTGAAGCGCGGATTATGGCGCAGATCGCCAAGCCCGCTGAGATCGCGGTCAATCCCCGTGACCGAACAGCCCCTTTCGATGAAGAACCGGCTGTGCCGTCCGCTGCCGCAGGCGACATCAAGCACTTCTGCGCCCGTGGGAATACGCTCGGCATGGCCGGCTACCCAGGGTGAAATATTGTTGCTTTTGCCGACAATGCCCATTTAAGTAGCCAATTCACATAGTGGCGAAGCCTTAATTGTCACAAACTAATGGTAATCTGAATGATCCGCTATGATTTGATTTGCGACAAGGAACATCCCTTCGAGGGGTGGTTTTCGGACAGCGGCGCTTACGATGCGCAGCTTGCGGCGGGCGAGTTGGCTTGTCCCGTCTGCGAATCAAAAAAAATCTCAAAAGCGTTGATGGCCCCCCAGATCGGTCGCAAGAATAACAGCAAACCGGCGCAGCGCGCGGCGATGGCGGCGGAAAAACAGGTCAAGATGCGTGCGGTCATGCAGGCTGTCCGGGAATATGTCGAAAGCAATTCCGAGCATGTCGGGGAACGCTTCCCCGAAGAAGCGCGCAAGATCCATTATGGCGAGACAGAGCAGCGGAATATTTACGGCGATGCCAGTCTTGAGGAAGTCAAGGATCTGCATGATGAAGGGATCGCGGTTGCGCCAATTCCCTGGCCCGATCGCGAAAACTGATCCGTCATCAGCCTTGTTCCTGGTGCCCGCGCCGCTACTTATTTCGGCTTGATGGCGGTCAGCATGTAATTCACGTCAAGATCGCGTGACAGTCGCCACCGGTCGAGCAACGGATTATAACTGACCCCTGTTTGACCGCCGCGCGCCAATCCGGCTTTTTCCAGCATGGCGGTGAGTTCCTGCGGCGACAGAAATTTGTTCCAGTCATGGGTGCCTCTGGGCAGCCAGCGCAAAATATATTCCGCCCCGAAAACAGCCAGCGCATAGGCTTTCGCCGTCCGGTTCAGCGTGGCAAGGATCATCAACCCGCCCGGCGCGAGAAGCGTTGCGCATTGCGCGATAAACGCGTCCGGGTTTGCAACATGTTCGATGACCTCCATATTCAGGATCACATCGAACCGCGCTGGCTCGGTTATCAGGGTTTCCGTGGTGACATTACGGTAATTGATATCCAGATCTTGCCGCGCGGCATGTGTCGTCGCGCAGCCGATATTTTCCGCCGACGCATCGGCCCCGGTGACCTGCGCGCCCAGCCGGCAGGCCGGCTCGCTCAATAATCCGCCGCCGCATCCGATATCGAGCAAAGCTAACCCGTCAAATGGCTGGGCTGCGTTGGTGTCGCGGTCGAAATGCGCGCAAATTTCATCCCGGATGAAGCGCAGCCTTACGGGATTGAACTTATGCAATGGGCGAAACGGTCCGTTCTGATCCCACCACCTGTCCGCCATGGCTGAAAACTGGGCGACTTCGTCCTGATCGACGGTATTTTCCGCAGATGTTGTCGTATCGCTGCTCATCGTTCGGTTCCGTTGGCGGTGACGGCGTCTGCCCGATGGCATTCACGCAGCGCAGCTTGCGCGCGCCGTCTCAATTCAGTATGGATACGCTTCGCCTCACCGCATGGCAAGCTGCGCGGTACATGTGACATCGCATGAACCGCACCGCCGCGCATGCAGCGGCAGTGAATGCGGCGACATTCGGCGTATCCAAGGAAACAACAAACAGGTTTGCGAGAGAATGGCCCGTTTGGTCATGAAATTCGGCGGCACGTCCGTTGCAGATATTGAGCGTATCAGGCATGTCGCCAACCGCGTCAAGCGGGAGGTGGATGACGGCCATCAGGTGGCGGTCGTTGTCTCGGCGATGGCAGGCACAACCGATAACCTTGTCAATCTGGCACGCCAGGCATCAGCCATGCATGATGCGCGCGAATATGATGTGGTGGTGTCCGCCGGCGAGCAGATTTCCGCCGGCCTGTTGGCCCTTGCGCTGCAAAATCTTGATGTGCCGGCACGGTCCTGGCTTGGCTGGCAGATACCTGTCTCTACAAGTGCGGTACATGGTTCGGCCCGTATCCTTGATATTGATGGCAGTCTGCTCGAAGAACGGCTGGGCGAGGGGCAGGTTGCCGTTATCGCGGGATTTCAGGGGTTGGCGCCTGATAACCGGATTGCGACATTAGGACGCGGTGGCTCCGATACCAGCGCTGTGGCGCTTGCGGCGGCGATTGGCGCGGACAGATGCGACATCTTCACCGACGTGGAGGGGGTTTTCACCACCGATCCGCGGATCGTTGCGCAGGCGCGCAAGCTTGATAAAATCACTTACGAAGAAATGCTCGAAATGGCGTCGCAGGGGGCAAAAGTCCTGCAGACCCGTTCAGTAGAGCTGGCGATGGTGCACAATGTCCGCGTCCAAGTTTTGTCAAGTTTTGAAGATAAGCCGGGGACGCTTGTTTGTGATGAAGGAGAGATTGTGGAACAGGAAGTCGTCAGCGGGATCGCTTATTCCAAGGATGAGGCAAAGATCACCTTGACGCGCGTCGCCGACCGTCCGGGGGTGGCTGCGAGTATCTTTGGTTCTTTGGCCGATGCCAATGTGAATGTCGATATGATCGTCCAGAATATCTCCGAAGACGGGGCGGCAACCGATATTACATTCACGGTCGGACGCGGGGATCTTGAGCGAACCGCGAAAATATTGACTGATGTGCGTGATGGCATTGCCTATGCGCAGCTTGTGACCGATTCCAACGTTGCGAAGGTCTCGGTGATCGGTGTCGGGATGCGCAGCCATGCAGGCGTTGCGCAGCGGATGTTTTCCGCATTGGCGGAGAAGGGTATTAATATTCAGGTGATCTCGACCTCCGAGATCAAAGTCAGCGTGCTCATCGCTGCGGAATATACAGAACTTGCAGTACGGGCGCTGCATACAGCCTACGGGCTGGATGCAGCGTGAGGCCGATCGACACGGGCCCAAAGTTACAGGTAGCGAAATGTTTGCACGCGCTATGACAGCGACAGCATCAAGGGATACAGGATAGTGCCGCAGGGCTCCCCACTCGGTCCGCGCGTCCTGCTCCGGCGGCTTCGCGAGATCATGGCGGAGCCGCAGGACACGCAAACGCGCCTGAATCTGGTCGTCAGCGCGATCGCCGCCAATCTGGTGGCGGAAGTCTGTTCGCTATATCTGTTGCGCGGCGATAACAGGCTTGAGCTGTATGCGACCGAGGGGCTCAATTCCGATGCGGTACATCAGACATTTCTGCAGATCGGCGAGGGGCTGATCGGCACTGTCGCGCAGACGGCCAAGCATATCAATTTGTCCGATGCGCAGGCGCATCCGAAATTCGCCTATCGGCCTGAAACCGGCGAAGAAATCTACAAATCCATGATGGGCGTCCCGATCATGCGCGGCGGGCGGGTGATCGGCGTGTTGGCGGTGCAAAACCGCACCATGCGTAACTATGTTGATGAGGAGCTTGAGACCCTAGAAACGGTGGCGATGGTGCTGGCGGAAGTCGCGGCATCGGGTACGCTTGTCGATGTCGAGACCGGCGGCGCAGGTCAGATCGATCCGCTGCATTCCCACCGGCTGCATGGCACGGGCCTGGCGGAGGGCATTGTCATGGGGCAGGTGGTGCTGCACGAGCCGCGCGTCGATATCACACAGATCATCGCTGTCAACCCGGCAGCCGAACGGCAGAAGCTTGACGAAGCGCTGCAATCTTTAAGGCAGTCGGTCGACAGGATGTTGCGCACATCCGAGCTTGACCGCGCCGGCGAGCATCGCGAGGTGCTGCAGGCCTATCAAATGTTCGCTCAGGACAAGGGGTGGACGGCGCGGCTTCACGAGGCGGTTGATTCCGGTTTGACCGCCGCGGCCGCTGCCGAGCGTGTGCAGATGGAAAATCGCGCGCGGATGCAAAAGGTCACCCAGCCTTATCTGCGGGAGCGATTGCAGGATCTCGATGATCTGGCCAACCGGTTGCTGCGGCATTTGACCGGCAAAACAAAAGTTCCGTCAGCGGAAGATTTGCCGGATGATGCCATCGTCGTCGCGCACACGATGGGGCCAGCCGAACTGCTTGACTATGACCGTTCCAAACTTGCAGGCATCGTGCTGGAGGAGGGCAGCCGAACCTCGCATGTGGCAATTGTGGCGCGGGCGCTGGAAATTCCCATGGTCGGGGGGGTGAGCGACATACTCGACTGGGTTCAGGGTGGTGACGCCATCATTGTGGATGGCGAATTGGGCGCGGTCTATCTGCGCCCTGCGGAAGATGTGCGCGCCGCATATGCCGAGCGTATGGACGTGCAGGCCAAGCGGCAGGCGCAATATGAAGCATTGCGTCTTCAACCGTCTGTCAGCAGGGACGGGGTTGCAATCAACCTGGAAATCAATGCCGGCTTGATTGTCGATCTGCCGCATCTTGACGATACCGGTGCAAACGGAATCGGTTTATTCCGCACTGAATTGCAGTTTCTTATTTCCGCGGTATTTCCACGGTTTGAAGAGCAGCGGCGGCTTTATGCAACAGTTCTGGACACTGCGGGGGAGCGGCGGGTTTTATTCCGTACACTGGATATCGGTGCGGACAAGGCGCTGCCTTACCTTGAGCATGGGCGGGAGGAAAACCCGGCGATGGGATGGCGCGCCACCCGTCTGGCGATGGAGCGGCCAGGATTGCTGCGCTACCAATTGCGTGCATTATTGGCTGCGGGCTCTGGCCGGCAACTCAACATCATGTTCCCGATGATTTGCGATATCGCGGAATTCGTGCAGGCGCGTGAGATGGTCGAGCAGGAGCTTGCGCGCCTGGACCGGCGCGGGATAGAGCGGCCTGCCACTTTGCGTATCGGCACCATGCTCGAAGTGCCGGCACTTGTTTGGCAGCTTGATCGACTTTTGCCGCTTGTCGATTTTGTTTCGGTGGGATCGAATGACCTGCTGCAGTTTTTCTTTGCCTATGACCGTGGCAATCCGAAACTTGCGGGACGTTACGATTCACTCAGCGCCGGCGGGTTACGGCTTCTCAGCCATATTGCGCATGAATGCGATGCGCATCAGGTGCCACTCAGCCTGTGTGGTGAACTGGCGGGCCGGCCGCTTGAGGCAATGGCGCTGATCGGGCTTGGCTTTCGGAGTTTGTCGATGTCACCGATTTCCATCGGTCCGGTCAAGCTGATGCTCGTCAATCTTGACGTGGCGGCGGTGGGTGAGTTCATGGGCGAACTAATCCGTACCAACAGGGAAGATATCAGGGCGCAGCTGATATCGTTTGCAACAAGTCAGCAAGTGCCGGTTTGACGCAGCGGCCGGCTTGCACTGTGCCATTTCTTTTGTTCAGATGGGGTTGCCTGTGACGAAAGGATACGATGCCGCAGATATGTAACGTCCGCCCGAAGGGTAAGTGATGGAAGCTACCGATAGCGAAATTATGAATTCCGGCGATCGCGAAGAGGGCCCTTATCGGGGGGTCGGCTATGATCTGCGTCGTGCGCGGCTTGCAGCCAACTGCTCGGTTGCGGACATTTGCGGGGCAATTCGCATCAGTGAGCGTCATTTGCAGGCCATCGAGGCCGGGCAGTTCGCTGAATTGCCCGGCTCAACATATGTCAGCGGCTTTGTGCGGACCTATGCCGGATATGTCGGTCTTGACCCGGATGAAATTATCTTGCGGCTGAAGACCGAGACCAATGTCCCAAAATTGAAACCGGAGGATCTTCATTTTCCGGAACCCGAGCGCGAGTCCCGCGCGCCAAGCCTTGTGGTTGTAATTGCCGCGCTGCTATGTGCGGGACTCCTGTATGGCGCCTGGTATTATTTCCGGCAGGCAGACTGGGAAATAACGGGTGATCGGGATCTTGTCGCTGATGTCCCCGCACGCCTGCAGCAGCAATTCCAAACAGCGCCTGACGCGGATGCGGTTTTGCCCGGACGTGGCGGGGATGACGGGCTGGCGGCCGGCGACAAGCTGTTGCCGGAGCGACCGACCAGAGCGGAGTTTTACAACTCGACATTGCCGTCTGGCGAAGAGGCTGCGCTTGCGGTGGATTCGGGTGCCGCTGACATGCGGGCCGATTTGTCGGACGCGGAAAAACCTTTGGCGGATACGGCACGCGATGAAGCCGGCTCTTTGCAATCTATGTCAGATGATCTGGAAATCAGCAGGCAGCCATCCGAGCCGGATGCCGTGCCAGAAATGGCGGCTCAAGGCGCGGAAGCCGTCGCCATGCGCCAGCCGCTTCCGAAACCGCTGACTGCCGCGGACGCGCGTGCGGATGAAAGTATCGCAGCGTCGGCCGCCCCTGTGCCGGATCGGCAGCGCCAAATGGCTCGCGGCGGCAATATGCAATTGCGTGCGCTGGACAGTGTGTGGATACAGTTTTCCAATGCTTCGGGTGAAGTGTTGCTTGCCCGTGTGCTGGCGGTGGATGAGGTTGTGCCGGTACCTGAGGGAACCGATATACGTTTGAC
>OBIY01000368.1_pt1 | contig 18401 bp, 16 predicted proteins | sample 1519841 | NCBI WGS metagenome assembly OBIY01 (sample SAMN03019774, study PRJEB22545) | beach sand metagenome | biome: beach; feature: sea beach; material: beach sand | place: USA: Municipal Pensacola Beach, FL | collected 2010-07-30 | depth 30-40 cm m
CTGGACCTACAGTGACTACGGTCCAGCGAATATTCTGGTGATTCCCCACCAGAATATTCGCTGGACCTACAGTGACTACCGGGCTGAGGTGGATCGGCTGGCCACGGGCTTGCTGGCCCTGGGTATTGAGCCCGGTGATCGGGTCGGTATCTGGGCGCCCAATTGCTATGAGTGGTGCGTGACCCAGTTTGCCACCGCCAAGATCGGCGCGATCCTGGTTTGTATTAACCCGGCCTATCGGCTGTACGAGCTGGAGTATGCCCTTAATAAAGTGCAATGCCGGGCGATTATCACTGCTGAGGTGTTCAAGACCAGCCGCTATTTGGAGATGCTCAAGACCCTGGCGCCGGAACTTGACCAATGCGAGCCGGGTAAGCTCAAGTCAGAAAAACTGCCCCATCTGGAATTGGTGGTGCGCCTGGGTGAGGAAAAAACACCGGGGATGTTCAATTATTCGCAGGTATGTGCCATGGGCGGCGACGGGGAAGCGGCGCGTCTGGAAGAACTGGCCGAGCTGCTGTCTCCTGATGATCCCATCAATATCCAGTTCACCAGCGGTACCACGGGCAACCCAAAAGGCGCGACCCTGAGTCATTGCAATGTGCTGAATAATGGTCAGGTTAATGGGGATGTCATGGCTTTGACCGAAAAGGATCGAGTATGTATCCCCGTGCCTTTGTACCATTGTTTCGGCATGGTGATCGGCAACCTCGGTTGTCTCACCCATGGCTCCACGGCGGTGTTTCCCGGCGAAGCCTTTGAGCCGTTGACGACATTACAAGTGGTGACCCAGGAGCGCTGCACGGCCCTGCACGGCGTGCCGACCATGTTCATTGCCCAGCTGGATCACCCGGAGTTCGCCAGCTTCCAATTCGAACATCTGCGCACCGGCATTATGGCCGGCGCGCCCTGTCCGGTAGAGGTAATGAAACAGGTGATTAACCGAATGGGCATGGAGCAGATTCTGATCGCCTATGGGCAGACGGAGCTGAGCCCGGTGAGTCATATTACCGAACCCCACGATCCACTCGACAAGCGTGTCAGCACCGTAGGCAAACCCTGCCCTCATCTGGAAACCAAGATTGTTGACGAGCACAATCGCGTGGTACCCATTGGCGAGAAAGGCGAAATTTGCACCCGTGGCTATGCGGTCATGAGCGGCTACTGGGATGATGAGGAAAAAACCGCCGAGACCATCGACCAGGGTGGTTGGCTGCATTCCGGCGACATCGGCATTATGGACGACGAGGGTTACGTACAGGTGACCGGCCGCATCAAGGACATGATTATTCGCGGTGGTGAAAATGTTTATCCCCGAGAGGTGGAGGAGTTTTTATACACCCACCCCGGCATTCAGGAAGTGCAGGTAGTCGGCGTGCCCGACGAGCGATTTGGCGAGCAGGTCTGTGCCTGGATCAAGTGTCAGGATGGCGTCAGTCTGAGTGAGGAGGATGTGAAGGCCTATTGCAAGGATAAAATCACTCACTTTAAAGTGCCTCACTATATTCGTTTTGTTGACGACTACCCGATGACGGTCACAGGTAAAATCATGAAGTACAAAATGCGTGAGGCGATGGTCGAGGAATTGGGTTTATAGCGTCCTGGCGGCCTGGTAAAAAACAGCCGCACGGGATTAATGTAAAGCGTTCGATAATCGAGCGACAGTAAAAAGAGGAGTGAATTGTGGATTTAGCGGGCAAAGTAGCGGTAGTCACAGGTGGCGCTTCCGGTCTTGGTCGAGCCACCACCGAGGTGTTGGCCGGGCGTGGTGCCAGGATAGCGATTTTTGATCTCAACGAGGAGGCCGGTGCCGAGGTGGTCAAGGCCCTGGGTGAAGACAATGCCGCTTTCTGGTCGGTCAATGTTGCGTCCGCCGAATCGGTCGAGGGCGCCGTGGCCGAGGTTGTGGAGCGCTTTGGCCGCATCGACGTGTTGATCAACTGCGCGGGCATCGGTCCTGCCGAGAAAATCATTAATCGCGAGGGTGAGCCCATGCCGCTGGACGGCTTTGCCAACTTGGTCGCTATTAATCTGACCGGCAGTTTTAATGTCGCCCGCTGCTGTGCCGCAGCCATGGCTAAAAACGAGTTGGTCGGCGGTGAACGCGGCGTGATTATTCATACCGCTTCGGTAGCGGCTTATGAAGGTCAGGTGGGACAGTGTGCCTATTCCGCGACTAAGGGTGGTGTGGTCGGCATGACGCTGCCTATGGCCCGTGACCTGGCCAGCTATGGTATTCGTGTCAACACGATTGCGCCTGGCATTATGGGTACGCCCTTGCTGCGTGGTATGCCCCAGAAAGTACAGGATTCACTGGCGGCCACCGTGCCTAATCCTGCCCGCTTGGGAGAACCCGATGAGTATGGCCGACTGGCTGCACACATCGTGGAGAATGCTTATATCAATGGTGAGACTATCCGTATTGATGGCGCCATCAGGATGCAGCCTCGCTAGGAGGCCGTCGTTTCGGGGAGCAGCTGGCCGCGCAGAAAAGCCAGCTGCTCTTCAAGGTTTTTTTGCTGATCTTCATGTAGTGAGATGAAGAGCACCAGATTCGAACCGGCGCATTTCTCATAATGAATAGCGCAATTGGATCGGCTCTTCTCCCCCGTTTCCTCGTCTCCGTCGAAAGGTGTTTGCGTCAAGGCTTCGGCAATTAGTAATTGCCCCTTTGTCGCCGCGCTGGCCTCCTTTTCCGCTGCTGATAACGCCCTTTGATAACGTTGTTGCTGTTCAAACTGACTCAGAGAGTGGTCAGCTTTTGCAGGCTTTAACACCGCACTTAGCGAGAGACCCGCATTCGTTCCGTGCTGATTGCTGTGAATTAATTCCGTCAGCGCCGAGAAACAGCAGACTGCTCGGGTTGTGGTGTTGAAGGTATCCACGCTGCTGGGGAAAGTTAAGTGCAGACAATCCCGCGCGCCCCCGGATCGGGAAGCCTCAAACAGTCTGCTGGTGGCGTTGACCGCATCATCAAAGCCCTGTAGCAGGTTGCGGTAGCTGGTGCGGGTTAGCTGGCTTTTTAGATCCAGCAGGTTTCTGACGCATACCGTTAACACGAGGGAGTCCGCCGAATTGTTTTGCGTTTCGCCCTCGGCTGGCTTAACCAGTAGCGGCTTGAGCGTGGTTTCCAGGTGCGTAAGCTCATCTTGCACGTTAACACCTTCAGACGCGGGTATGGTCGCGCTCATTGCATTCAAGCGTCTGCCCAGATTGTCGCCAAAGCGACTCAGGCCCGCGCAGAGCAACAGGCTAAACAATATCCAGTTCAGCAGAGCCAGGGAGAATATTGGCCTGAGTTCGCTGCGAAGAACGGCAGCGTTTATGGTTATGTCGACTCCGCCCAGTGCCGTTCCCGCCATGGCAATTTCATGGGTGTAGGGTCCGAGGATATCTGCATTGTTACCATTAATCCTGAAGGCTCGCTTGCTTTCGATTTGACTCTGGTTCTGATAGTTGGACACCGTGACTCGAAAAGCTTCGGGGTTGTTTTCCAGTAGGGTGCTGATCAGCACCTGCAAGCTGACGCTGTCATTTTGCACCAGTGATTGACGCGCCTGTTCGGCTAACTGCTGGGCCAGGTTGTGTCCGAGGCGGTCGCTTTGGCGCTGCGCATTGCTTTCCAGATGAAAGGACAATGTCATGAGCGAGCAGAGTCCGAAAATAACCAAAAGGGCAATGGTAGGTAGCAGCAGTTTTTTCTGCAGGCCAAGGGCCAAAAAATAGTCTTTTGCGGTCTGCACGGGGCTCGCGGCTTAGTAATTAAGAGGTGCTCCATTATAATGCCTGGCTAGTTCAACAGCGGCGCAATTTGTGAAAGAGATTCTGCTTGTTAACGTGTCCGGAGAGGACAGGCCCGGAATTACCACGGCGGTAACGTCGGTGCTGGCGCAATACGGTGTGAATATTCTGGACATCGGCCAGTCGGTGATCCATGACCACCTGAGTCTGGGCATACTTGCTCAGATTCCCCAATCCCACGAAACCGCGCCGGTGCTCAAGGATGTGTTGTTTCGTTTGCATGAACTGGATGTGCAGGCGAAATTTGAACCGGTGTCAGAGGCGAGTTACGCCAGATGGGTAAGCCATCAGGGCAAGCCGCGGCATATCGTGACGCTGCTGGCGCGGCTGATTACCGCCGAGCATATTGCCCGAGTCACGGAAGTCACCGCCGCCGAAGGCCTCAATATCGATCAGATCTCCCGACTGTCCGGACGTGTTCCCCTGGATAGCCTTGACCGGCCGGATGCCGTGGGTAAGGCCTGTGTGGAATTCTCCATTCGCGGAGAGGGCCGGGATATAAGCGCTTACCGCAAGTCACTGCTGGAGCTATCCTCCCAGATGAACGTGGATCTGGCCTATCAGGAGGATACCGTCTATCGGCGCCATCGGCGCCTGGTTGTGTTTGATATGGACTCGACCCTGATTGAGGGGGAAGTGATCGATGAACTGGCCGCCGAAGCGGGTGTTGGCGAAGCGGTGGCGACCATTACCGCCCGGGCCATGGCTGGCGAAATCGACTTTCAGCAAAGCTTTCGGGAAAGGGTGGCCATGCTCAAGGGCCTGGATGAAAAGGTCCTGGACCGGATTGCCGCACGTCTGCGCTTGAGCGAGGGGGCGGAGCACTTGGTGCAAACGCTGAAAACCCTGGGTTACAGGACAGCGATACTCTCCGGGGGGTTCACTTTTTTTGCCGAACAAATCCGCCAGCTGCTGAATATAGATTATATGTTCGCCAACGAACTGGATGTTTCACATGGCCGAGTGAGTGGTGAAGTCAGGGGCCAGATTGTTGACGGTCAGCGCAAAGCCGAATTGTTACGAGAGCTTGCCAGCCGTGAAAACGTGAGCCTTGAGCAAGTGGTGGCGGTGGGGGATGGCGCCAATGACTTGCCAATGTTGAGTATCGCCGGCCTGGGCATCGCCTACCGGGCCAAGCCAGTGGTCCGGGCCAATGCCCAGCAGGCCATTTCCAATCTTGGGCTGGACGGGGTGTTGTATCTGATGGGGATCAGGGATCGGGATGCTTCAGGCTAGTATTTTCGGTTTCGGTCAGCTGCTTTCCACAAAGTCAAATTCCATGCTTGGCCTTGGTTCGTCCACATAGTAGCCCTGAATATAGTCGACACCATGCTCCCACAGCGTGGGCATAATTGAGGGGTTTTCGACGAAAGGGATAATGAGAGCGGGCTTCATATCCTGGGTGGCATTCAGCAGATTAACCATTCCCTTGGCATTTTCTCCCCCTTCCAGTGACGCTTTTACCAACACCCTGTCGAGTTTTACAAAATCAAATGACAGTTTGTCCAGCACCAGGATGGGGTTAATAGCCAGGCCAAAATGGGTGAGTGCGCTTCTAGCCCGCAATTGAGCCAACTGTTTGATTAATTGGTCGGACTGGTCGATATGGCGACCGACATCAATCTCCCGTAATTGAAAGATGAGATGCGCTGGGTCGACCTTGGCCGCTTGAAGTGCGATTTTCAGCCATCCAGGAAAAGTGGGATCCAAAATGGACGTGGCGCTGAGGTTGATAAATAATTTTGTGTCCGGCGACTTCTTGAGCTTTTCAGCCAGGGCCTTCACGGATTCTAGTATCACCCAGCGATCAACCTCACCGGCGACCTTGGTTTTAAAAACCCGGTCGATAAAATCCTCGGGTACTTCGTAGGGATAGTCCTCGACTTTGGGTCTCATTAATACTTCATAGAATTCGGCAGGTTCTCCCTGCAGTGCCATGATCGGCTGAAAAGCTATGCCGATCAGTCGTTTTTCGAGGAGCAGGCGGCCAAATTCGATGGTCGCTTTTTCAGATTCGAAGCGGTCGAATTCTACGTTATCAAAGCAATATATACGGGCTTCGGCGCTGGTATTGCGTAGATTACTATCATCGCCGGCGATTGCCTGCTGGCATTGCTTTAGGCACGCCACGGCGGACTGGTTTGCGTGATTGAGCGCGGAGACACAAATGGATGTGGAAAGGGCCAGGCTTTCTTCTCCCGCGGCAAAGGTTTGAGCGGCAATAGCACGGCTGAGTTCCTCGGCATATTGTCGGCCCTTGTCCAGCGAATTGATTTCGTGCAGGGCAACGATAACGTCATCGGCAAACTTCAACAGGGTTTGGGGGCGGGGAGAATGTTGATTGATGAAGTTGTACACGGCGTCCAGAAGCTTTTCTGCTCCAGCCGCATCTGAGTGCGACTTAAATTCGTGTATCTGGTCTACACGAATATATATAGCGAGTGCTTGTTCCTCGGTCCGCGCGGCTTTCAGAATGGCCTGGTCGATGGTGGCAATAACTTTTTTGGGCTGGATATCGGATAGATTTGACGTTGCCTCGCCTGCTGTCAAAGTGCCGGTGATCTCCGGGGACAGTATTCTGTGGTCAATTAAAAATTGCAGGGCTGTTTCGCTTTGGTAGAGGATCTGGGAGATGTTGATAGTAGTGTCAAAATCCTCCTCAGCAGTCGTTGTGCCGGTAACATTTAGTGAAGTCGACTCGATCTGGGCGTCGGCGGACAGGGGTTTGAGGTAGGGTTTGATTTGTCCCTGGGAAGTTTTGCCGATGGTGTCGATCACCGGCAGCATGAGCATGTCATCCGGGTCATCAAAACCAAACAGGCGGCTATAAACTGGATTTGAGTAGATGTAGGTGCCTTCCTTGACAATGGCCACGGCGTCCTTGTTGTTGTCCATCATGCCTTCGCAGCGGGATTCGGCATCCAGATACAACTGCTTCCAGGAGGCTCTTTTCCGCTGTTGCTTGACGTTTTCCAGGCTATTTGACACCGCCAGTAAGAAATACTGGTCTTCATCGGTGGGCACAACGTAATCAGCACCCATCCGCAGTCCCTCGACAACGACATTGCTCTCGGGGTCGTCGGTCGAGCTAATCATTACCACGGCGGTGTCGGGCTGGCGATTTTTTAAGGCGGTGGTAATGCCACGAACATTTGCTGACTTTAGCTCCATCTCGGTTAGCAATAAATCCCACTCTTGCTGATTAAGAAGCTCTTGGAGATCAGTGTTTTGGTCAACTAAGTTACTGTTTAAGGTATAACCGGCATCTCTCAATAAGTACATTAACTGATTGGCGCGATCGGAATCGTCCAATGCGATCAGCAGGTTCAGTGTGCGATCTGCTTGCATAAGTAGCCTATTTCCTTGGAATGAGATCCTCGAGAGAACGTGGAGCGGGTTGTTCCGGGATCACAGGGCCTGAATTATAGTAGCCTGTTGAGCCACATGGCAAAATTTGCGTCACTCAGTCAAGGAGGTTTTCCTTTAACACCAAGGCTAATTGATGATGGGTTGCACAAGCATGAAGCATTATTTTGTGTCGCCAAGGAAACTATCCAGTAAATTTTAGTCACGTTTGCCTTATAGCAATTGTTTCGAGCCAGCCCCTATTTCCTCTCGGACAAATTTTGGCACCAGATAACCTGGCAGGCGCTCTAGAAGCTCCGTTTGCAGCTGCTTGAGTCGTTTTTCACTTATTGAAAAGTGAGCAGCGCCCTGAACGGCGTCAAGCTGATGTAAATAGTAGGGCAGTACACCCGTCTGGTGCAGTTTCTCACTGAGCTCAGCGAGAGTTTCCACGCGGTCATTAACCCCTCTCAAAATAACTGACTGATTAAGTACATCGACGTTGGCGGTCCGGAGTTTGCTCACGGATCGTGCGATATCGTCGTCCAGCTCCTGGGGGTGATTGACGTGCAGCACAAAGACCACTTTCAGACGTGTTGCGCTTAGCCAGTCGATACAGGGCTGGTTTATACGTTGGGGTATAACCACGGGAAAACGGGTGTGCACCCGCAGTCGCCGAACATGGGAGATGGCGGCTATTTCCTTCACCAGCCAGCTCAGAAGCTGGTCATTCGCCGCCAGGGGATCGCCGCCGCTGAGAATCACTTCCCGGATACTGACATCCTGGGCAATATATCTCAGGGCCTGTGACCATTGTCTGCGCCCTGGTTGATTCAATTCGTAGGGAAAATGACGCCGAAAGCAGTAGCGGCAGTGGACTGCGCAAGCTGGACTGGCAATCAATAAAACCCTGCCATGGTATTTGTGAATCAAGCCGGGTGCCGGGTTGGTCTCAGATTCGCCGAGTGGATCCTGGCTGTAGCCGGGGGTCGTGACCAGCTCCGCCGCCGTGGGTAACACCTGGGCCAGCAGCGGGTCATTAATATTGCCCCTGGTCATCCTGGCCAGGTAGGGGCGTGGCACCATCAGTTTGAAATCGCCGTGGGCTTCGATGGCCTTCGACAGATATTCCGGGTTTAGTTCAAGCAGGCGAAACAACTCCCTGGGGTCGCGGATCGCGCGGGACAGTTCTTCCTGCCAGCCGAGACTTTCCAAAGGGAGTGAGGTGTGGGGTATCATGGCGACCCTTGGCGAGACCAGTTAACTTTTAATGTATAGAGGCGAGAATGGCGACGTATTCTACCAGTGAATTTCGATCCGGATTGAAGGTAATGCTCGATGGTGATCCCTGTGCGATTCTGGAAAACGAATTCGTAAAACCCGGCAAGGGCCAGGCATTTAATCGGGTGCGCCTGCGCAACCTCAAGAGCGGGCGGGTATGGGAGCGTACCTTTAAGTCGGGTGATTCCCTGGAGGGGGCGGATGTCATGGATAAGGACATGCAATACCTATACAACGACGGAGAATACTGGCACTTTATGGAGCCAGATACCTTCGAGCAGCATCAGGCCGATAAAGCCGTGGTGGGCGAAGCTGCCCAATGGCTGCGGGAGCAGGATACCTGCGTGGTCACGCTCTATAACGGTGCTCCATTGGCGGTCGTCGCCTCGAACCACGTCGAACTGGAAATTACCGAAACCGATCCCGGTTTAAAGGGTGACACAGCCCAGGGAGGGACCAAGCCCGCGACCCTGAGCACCGGCGCGGTGGTTAAAGTGCCATTGTTTCTTAACCAGGGGGATGTGGTGCGTGTTGATACCCGTACCGGTGAATACCTGGGGCGGGCGAAGGACTGACTGGATCCATAACGCGATTGCGAAAATAACAGTGTCAGAAAATCAAACCTGGCGGCCTTCCGCCAGTCATCAGGTGCTGAGCCACCGAGCCGCGTTGTTGCGACAGGTGCGGGATTTTTTTTTGCCAGGGACGTGCTTGAAGTTGATGTCCCAACCCTCGGGCGGGTTGGTGTCACCGACCCGCACATAGACTGTCCTCGCCTGGAACAGCCCGAACTGGGTTTTTTACAGAGCTCCCCCGAGTTCTATATGAAGCGGCTCTTGGCCGCCGGTTCCGGTTCCATTTTTTACCTGGGCAAGGCTTACCGGGCTGGCGAGTTCGGTCCGCGCCACTACCCGGAATTTACCTTGCTCGAATGGTACCGGATTGACTGGGATGAGCATCAGCTCATGAGTGAGCTTTCCGCTTTGCTCGCCGAGCTGGGTGTTCTGTCTGTTGATGAGAAACCCTGGAAAACCTGCTATCGCAGCGTTTTTAAGGAGGCAACGGGCATCGATCCCCTGATCGCTGAATCTGGCGAGCTACGCCGGTATGCCAGCGAGATAGCCAGCCGGGATTTTTCCCGGGAAGACCGTTCCACCTGCCTTGACCTGATATTCAGCCTGGTAGTTGAGCCGGCTCTGCCATCGGGGGTGGTTTTTGTCCACGATTATCCCCTTTGCCAGGCCGCCCTTGCTCAGACTGCAATCAATGAAAGTGGGGAGAAAATCGCCCGGCGTTTTGAAGTGTTTATCGATGGCATGGAGCTTGCCAACGGTTACTTTGAGCTGTGTGACGCCGGTGAGTTGCGGCAACGATTTATGGCTGACAACGTACAACGCAGGAGTTCAGGCCGGTTGGAGATGCCGCTTGATGAGCGGCTGCTAGGGGCCATGGTCGAGGGTTTTCCCGCATGTGCTGGCGTGGCGTTGGGGTTTGATCGTCTGCTAATGAAATTGGTGGGCGCCCGTCATATTCGGGAAGTACTCCCTTTCACCGACCTGACTTAGTCGCTGCCGCAGCCCTCCAGGCCGTGGTCCATTCTTTCCGCCGGTTCCTCGTCCTTGGTGGTGCCGATCACTTTTGCGGGTACGCCGGCAACAATGGAGTGAGGAGGGATGTCCTTGAGCACCACACTGGCGGCGGCGATTTTGGAGCCCTCGCCAACCTCTATATTACCGAGCACAGCCGCACCGGGTCCGATCAGCACGCCTTTGCGTACTTTCGGATGACGATCACCGCTTTCCTTGCCCGTACCTCCCAGAGTGACCGATTGCATGATCGAAACCCGGTCCTCGACCACGGCGGTTTCTCCAATTACCAGACCAGTGGCGTGGTCAAACATGACGCCCTTGCCAATCACCGCGGCTGGGTTGATATCCACGCCGAAAACGACTGACATGCGATTCTGGAGAACCAGAGCCAGGGATTTTCGTTCATTGTGTAAGAGCCAGTGCGCAACCCGGTGGGTGGCCAGGGCGTGAAAGCCTTTGTAATAGAGAAAGGGCGTTGAAAAATCCCGACAGGCCGAGTCCCGCTCGTAATGGGCGATGATGTCACAGCGCGCGGCGTCAATAATTGTCGGGTCATCGGTAAAAGCAGTGTCAAAAACCTCGCGCAAAAACAGCGCCGGTGTAACATCCGAATGCAGTTTGTTGGCCAGGTGAAAGCTCAGAGCCGTGGCCAGGTTGCCGTGGTTGAGAATGGTGGCGTGGAGAAAGCCCGCCAGTAGCGGTTCCTCCGTCACGGCCTGAGTAATTTCCGTGACGACCTGTTGCCAGAGTGTTTCATTGCAGGGCTGTGCGGGGGTGTCCATGAGTGAATTATGGTGCCGGCGGATTTAATTTTCCAGCCTCGTCCGCGCTACTGCCCAGATGCTGACTTCCGTGGCGCCGTATTTTTTCAAAAGGCTGGCGATGGCTTCGGCGGTGCTGCCGGTGGTAAGGATGTCGTCAACTACGGCAAAGGCGCGCCCTTCAATACTCTCGACGGCCTGTGGCGAAGCCAGGGTGAAGGCGTGCCTGAGGTTTTGCCGTCGCTCTCGTTGCTTAAGGCGAAGTTGTGGCTGGGTAGCTTTGCCGCGTTTGATGAGGCGGTGGTTGATGGGAATTTTCAGTTTTTTTGACAACAGCCCGGCCAGCTCCGATGCTTGATTAAAGCCCCGTGACAAGTTGCGCCGCCAATGTAGTGGTGTGGGAATTATCCAGTCTGGTGTGGACCCACCGGCGGAAGTGGACTGTGCGCCGTTTCCTGCCCGGATTTCGTCCATCCTCGTTTTTAGGGCATTGGCCAGCAATTCGCCCAATACCTGGCCAGCCACCAGATCGCTATTAAATTTAAAATGGGACAGCAGGTGATCAAGGGGTGGGTCATAGGCAAAAGGAGAAAATACCCAGTCGAAATGGGGCGCTTGTCTCAGGCACTGGCCACAGAACATATTGGGGGATGTGCAGTTAAACCCAGCATCGTCAGTCGGAAATGGCGCCGCGCAGATTGCGCAGTGCGGGCCGAGGCGGGGCAGCTCCGATTCGCAGGGATGGCACAGATCCAGGTTTCGTTGGGAGTCGGCCCGGCACAGCAGGCAATGACCGGGCAAAACCCCAAAGCTCACACGCCGCAGCCGACGCTTTGAATTTATGCTTCCCTGCATAAGAAAACCTGTTAACCTGATCCGTCAATTTGGGTTGACGACGCGCCGGAGCTGCATATCATAGCGGCCCGACGGCTCGACTACGATAACAGGCAGTGTCGGGCCAGGCCAGTCGCCTCTAATCAGGCGCGGATTAGCAGTAGCACGGGGAGATAAACCATGGGATCGACACTTCGACACGACTGGACAGCGAGCGAAGTTCAAGCGTTATTTGACCAGCCTTTCAACGACCTGCTGTTTCAGGCACAGAGCGTGCACCGGGAAAACTTCGATCCCAACCAGGTACAGATCAGTACGTTGTTGTCGATCAAAACCGGTGCCTGCCCCGAGGACTGCAAGTATTGCCCCCAGGCTGGCATCTATAACACCGAGCTGGAAAAAGAGAAACTGTTGGAACTCCAGCGGGTGCTGGAAGAGGCCCAGGCCGCGAAAAACGGGGGCGCCACCCGCTTTTGCATGGGTGCGGCCTGGCGCTCGCCACGGGATATGGACATGCCTCAGGTGCTCAGCATGGTGCGTGAGGTCAAGGCCCTGGGCATGGAAACCTGCATGACCCTGGGTATGCTCAGCAATGAGCAGGCCGAGGCCCTGGCGGAGGCGGGACTGGATTACTACAACCACAACCTGGATACCTCGCCCGATTATTACGGTGAAATTATTACCACCCGGACCTATCAGGATCGTCTGGATACCCTGGCCAATGTGCGCGGCGCGGGTATGAAAGTTTGTTGCGGCGGCATCGTTGGTATGGGTGAGGAACGGCAGGATCGCGTCGGTTTACTGGTGCAACTGGCCAATATGCCAGACCACCCCGAATCTGTGCCCATCAATATGCTGGTCAAGGTCGCGGGCACGCCCCTGGAGAACGAAGCCGATCTCGACCCTTTCGAATTTATTCGCACCATCGCCGTGGCGCGAATCATCATGCCGCGCTCTCATGTTCGGTTGTCGGCGGGTCGCGAAGAGATGAATGAGCAGATGCAGGCCATGGCTTTCCACGCGGGCGCCAACTCTATTTTTTATGGTGAAAAACTGCTGACCACGCCCAATCCCGCTGCCAGCAGGGATATGCAACTGTTTGCACGGCTGGGCATTGAGCCGGAGCAACGGGAAGTTCACTCAGAGCAGGCACAGCAGGCCGAAGCCCTGGTGCAAAAAGCCGCGGATGACCGCTATTTTTATGATGCCGCCGGTTAGTCAGTAACCTGATTGTACAGGACCCATGGTGTCCCCTGATTCCGAACTTAACGCGGCGCTGATACAACGGCGTGGCGATAACCTGTATCGACAGCGTAAAATCCTCCAGTCTCCGCAACGGGCGCGGGTGCTGGTGGATGGATGCGTGTGTCTGGGTTTCAGCAGCAACGACTACCTGGCCCTGGCCAACCATCCGGCGCTGGTGGAAGCCTTTAAGCAAGCCGCGGATGACTATGGTGTTGGCAGTGGGGCCTCTCATCTGGTCAGTGGCCATAACGCTGTTCACCAGGCCCTTGAGGAAGATCTTGCGGCTTTCACCGACCGGCCGCGTGCTTTGGTATTTTCCACCGGCTATATGGCAAATGTCGGCGTGATACGTGCGCTCACCGACCGTGGCGATAGTGTGGTGCAGGATCGCCTTAACCACGCTTCGCTGCTGGACGGGGGCTTTCTCAGTCGGGCGGAGTTTTTGCGTTATCCCCATGGTGATCTAAGCACTGCCGGCCAATTGCTGGGCGAAGTGCGCAGTGGCCGCAAACTGCTGGCCACTGACGGCGTTTTCAGTATGGACGGTGATTTAGCCAATCTGCCCGCCATGGCCGAATTGGCGGAAGCGCATGGCGCCTGGTTGATGGTGGATGATGCCCATGGCTTCGGTGTGCTCGGTGAGCGGGGCAGGGGCATCGCCGAGCATTACGCCATGGATCTGGATAACCTGCCGATTCTGGTCGGCACCCTGGGCAAATCCTTTGGTACGTTTGGAGCCTTCGTGGCGGGCAGCGAGGCGCTGATCGAATCGCTGATCCAGCTTGGTCGCACCTATATTTACACCACGGCCCTGCCGCCGGCGGTGGCCGCTGCCAGCCGCGAGGCGCTTAAGCTGATCGATAGCGAAAGCTGGCGTCGGGAAAAACTCCATAAGCTGATCGCCTATTTTCGCCGGGGTGCGGCTCAGCTGGACATCCCCCTGCTGGATTCCATTACACCGATCCAACCAGTGATCATCGGTGACGACAGCCGTACCGTGGCAGTCGGTGGGCATCTGTTCGAGGCTGGCTTCTGGGTGGGCGTGATCCGGCCACCGACCGTGCCCCGGGGTGGCGCTCGATTACGCGTTACCCTCAGTGCCGATCATAGTGAGCAGGATGTGGATCAGCTTCTGGAAGCCCTTGCTGCCGCCCTCAAGGCCATTCCTCTAGCGTCCGGCAGTGGTGATTAAGTATGGGCGCCGCTTATTTTGTTACCGGAACCGATACCGGCGTTGGTAAAACCACGGCGGCGGCGGCATTGCTCTGGGCTGCGCGTAACAAAGGACTGTCGACACTGGGAATAAAACCCGTTGCCTCGGGTAGCGAATGGGGACCGGACGGATTGCGCAACGAGGATGCCCTGTGCCTGCGCCAGGCCAGTTCCATTCAGGTGGGCTACGCCCAGACCAACCCGGTGGCCCTGGAACCGGCCATAGCTCCCCACTACGCGGCGCGCACGGCCGGTATCACGCTCGATATTGAAGCACTTGTTTCACATTGCCGGTCGATGTTGGTTCTGGGAGCGGATATCACGCTTATTGAAGGGGCGGGGGGCTGGCGTGTACCCCTGAATGAAAAGGAAACCTTTGCCGACCTTGCCAAGCAACTGGGCCTGCCAGTGATTCTGGTAGTTGATATTCGTTTGGGCTGCCTAAATCACGCGTTGTTAAGCGCCGAATCGATCACAAATGACGGCCTGATTCTGGCTGGCTGGATCGCCAACGCTGCCGAGGGCCGTGATAACAGCCACGAGTGGATGGTAGCGGATCTTGGCCAGCGTCTGGCTTGCCCGCTATTAGGGGATTTGCCCCATGAGCCAGTGTCCGAAGCGCCCAAAGTGCTGGCCTCTCGTTTAGTCCTTGATAAACTGTTGCCTAACTAAGAGTATGTGCTACATCAGTACCCACTGGTCGCAGCCAATGAATGTATTACGCCATCAGGTGAATTGGAGACCTGTTCAAGATGGGTAGTGGCGCATAAAATTCACCGGATCAATTTCCGACAGGTTCGTGCGGTACCTCCGCTTGAATCTGGTCTCACCACCAAGCGAGAAGAGCTAACCATGAGTGATTACAAAGCCCCGGTCCGGGATATGAAATTTGTCCGCGACGAAGTTTTCAATTATCCGGAACTCTGGCAGGAGTTACCTGGTTGTGAAGAAGCCAGCCCCGACCTGATAGACGCTATTCTCGAAGCGATTGCTACTTTCTGTGAGGAAGAGCTAGCGCCGCTGAGTCTTTCCGGTGATCAGGAAGGTTGTACCTGGAGTGAAAGCGGCGTCACCACGCCCAGCGGCTTTAAGGAGGCTTACAAAAAGTATTCCGACGCCGGCTGGCCCTCGCTCACCAGCCCCGTTGAATACGGCGGCCAGGGCCTGCCGCCTTCCATGGAAAGCATTTTGAACGAGTTTGCCGGCGGCGCCAACTGGTCCTGGAGTATGTACCCCTTTCTGGCCAAGGGCGCCAGAACCACACTCTTGGCTCATGGTGAGAAAACCATCGTCGAACAGTTCCTGCCGCGAATGATTTCCGGCGAGTGGACAGGCACCATGTGCCTGACTGAATCCCACTGTGGTTCCGACCTGGGCATGCTGCGAACCAAGGCGGAGCCCCAGGCAGACGGCAGCTACGCCATTACTGGCAGCAAGATATTTATTTCGTCGGGCGATCACGATATGGCGGAAAACATTATGCATGTGGTTATCGCCCGTCTGCCCGATGCGCCCCCTGGCACCAAGGGGATTTCCCTGTTTCTGGTGCCAAAAAAACGCCTTGATGCCGATGGCAATCTAGTGGACAACGGTGTCAGCTGCGGTTCCATCGAACATAAAATGGGTATCCACGGTAACGCCACCTGCGTCATCAATTTTGACGAAGCCACCGGTTATCTGATGGGCGAGATCAACAAGGGTCTGAACTGCATGTTCACCTTCATGAATAATGCCCGTATCGGCACCGCTATTCAGGGCATCGCCCACGGTGAACGCGCCCTCCAGGGCGCGACCCGCTACGCCCGCGAGCGTCTGCAAATGCGCGCGCCCGGTGGCCCGGTCAATCCGGAAGGGCCGGCTGATCCGATCATCGTGCACCCCGATGTGCGTCGGATGCTGCTAACCATCAAATCCCTGACCGAAGGCAGCCGACTACTGATCCATTATCTGTCGCGCTTTGTGGATGTGGAAAAACTCAGTACCGACGAAGCCGCGCGCAAAGTCGCCGATGAGCGTCTGGCTCTGCTCACGCCTATTGCCAAGGGCTTTATTACCGAGGTGGGTTATGAAAGCGCCAATCACGGTATGCAGGTCTACGGTGGCCATGGATATATCAGCGAGTGGGGCATGGAGCAAAATGTCCGCGATGCCCGCATTGCCATGATCTACGAAGGCACCAATGGCATTCAGGCCCTCGACCTGCTGGGCCGCAAGATTCTTGGCTCCCAGGGACAATTACTGGCGGGCTTTATTGGCGAGATTAAGGCCTGGTGTGAAGCGCCCAGCGACAGTCCAGTCAAGGCAAGATATCTGAGTACTCTCGCTGATGCGGTGAACCAGTGGGAAACCCTGAGTCGGGAATTGGGTGTCAAAGCCGCGAGTAATCCGGCGGAGGTGGGAGCGGCTTCCTTTGATTATCTGATGTTCGCCGGCTACGTGACCCTTGGCTACTTGTGGCTGCAAGCCGGTGAAGTGGCCGAACTGGCTCTGGAAAATGGCACCACGGAAACTGATTTCTATACCGCCAAGCTGGAAACCCTCAGGTTCTATTACGAGCGTATTTTGCCCCGCATTCACAGCCTGGCGGTCACTATCCGCGCAGGTGCCGATTCCCTGATGGAGATGGACGAAAACCGTTTCGTCATCGGTATGGAGATAGAGTGATGTCGGAAAACAAGCGCAAACTATCCGATGAGGATATGGCGCGTGTGGAAGAGTATTTATCCTCTCCCATCCATCGGGTTGAACGCAAACCCTACCGACCACTAAGACTCCTTTTCGTCCTGTGGATCGTGGTGACCATCCTCGGCGGTGCGGCGGTGGGCTTTGCCTGGTACCACGGCTTGTTATAGCGTATTGCGCTTGTATCGGTTCCCACAGTTTTAAATCCCTGGCCGCCCTCGGGCGGTGTCCACAATAGCGAGAAAAATATGAGCCTTCATTCCAACTATGCAGAAATCCGCGATGCCGTTGCCAAACTTTGTGCCGACTACCCCGGAGAATACTGGCGCACCCTGGATGATACCAACACCTACCCCACCGAATTCGTTCGCGCCCTGACCGAAGCGGGCTTCCTGTCGGTGTTGATCCCCGAGGAATACGGCGGCGCCGGTTTGCCCATTGAAGCGGGTTGCGTGATTCTCGAGGAAATCCAGCGCAGCGGCTGCAATGGCAGCGCCTGTCACGCCCAAATGTACACCATGGGCACCCTGCTTAAGCACGGTAACGAAGATCAGAAACAACGGTATCTGCCAGGTATTGCCGATGGCTCGCTACGCTTGCAGGCTTTTGGTGTCACCGAGCCCACCAGCGGCACGGACACCACCCGTATTCGTACGCGCGCCGTGCGCGATGGCGATGATTACGTGATCAATGGCCAAAAAGTGTTTATTTCCCGCACCGAGCATTCCGACCTGATGATTCTGCTGGCGCGCACCACGCCCCGGGAAGAATGCAAAAAGCCCTCCGACGGTATGTCGGTGTTTATCGTCGATATGCGCGAAGCCGTGGGTAATGGCCTGACCATTAATCCCATCAAGGCGATGATTAACCACTCCACCACTGAGTTGTTTTTCGACAACCTCAGGGTGCCGGCGGCCAATCGCATCGGTGAGGAAGGGCAGGGCTTTAAATACATTCTGTCCAGTATGAATGCAGAACGTATTCTGATTGCCTCCGAATGTATTGGCGACGCCCGTTTCTTTGTTGAGCGGGCCCGGGATTATGCCGCCGAGCGCGAAGTTTTCGGTCGGCCCATTGGTCAGAACCAGGGTGTCCAGTTTCCCATCGCCCGGGCCTACGTGGAGCTTCAGGCGGCGACACTGATGGTCTATCACGCTGCCAAAATGTTTGATGAGGGCAAGCCCTGTGGCTCGGAGGCCAATATGTGCAAGCTATTCGCTTCGGAAGCGGCCTGGCACGCGGCCGATACTTGCCTGCAGACCCACGGTGGTTTCGGTTATACCCAGGAGTACGATATCGAGCGCAAATTTCGCGAAACCCGGCTCTATCAGACTGCGCCCATTTCCACCAACCTCATCCTTTCCCATGTGGGCATCCACGAACTGGGCCTGCCCAAATCCTTTTAGTGGCTAAGTAAAAAATACAGGTTGGTAATGATGAGCACCATAGATATAGACCACTTGAAACAGTGGGAAGGTAAACAGCAAAGCCGAGAGGAGTTGATTTCCCTTACCGCTGCCCGGGGTATGGCGGCAACCCTGGACTGGGAAAAAGCGCTCAACGCCGGTGATGAGCTACCCCAGCCCTAGATCGGAAGAGCACACGTCTGAACTCCAGTCACATCACGATCTCAGGGCGGAATCGTGAACGG
>OBIY01000369.1_pt1 | contig 18374 bp, 19 predicted proteins | sample 1519841 | NCBI WGS metagenome assembly OBIY01 (sample SAMN03019774, study PRJEB22545) | beach sand metagenome | biome: beach; feature: sea beach; material: beach sand | place: USA: Municipal Pensacola Beach, FL | collected 2010-07-30 | depth 30-40 cm m
GTGGGCCGCGCCCGCCGCCGTCACGGCCGGCGGCGCGGCCTCGCGCGGGGCGATCAAGCCTTGGTATCGTCGCGCCGGGCGTGTGCCGCGGCGGCTGCGTCATCCGTGTCGGTTGAGACGCCAAGCTCCTGCAACGCAGCCATGAGCTTGGCCATGCGTTCCTCGATGGCCTCGACGTGATCGAGCACCGAGTCCAGTGAGCGCCCGACCGGGTCCGGCAGGTCGCCGCGCAGACCATAGGCAGCAAAACCGATGCGGGCGGCGGTCTCGCGCCGGCGCTCGGCATCGGCGCCGACCACCCGGCCTGGAATGCCCACCACGGTGGAACCGGCGGGCACGTCCTTGACCACCACCGAGTTGCTGCCCACGCGCGCACCCTTGCCCATGGTGATCGGGCCGAGGATCTTGGCGCCGGCGCCGACCACCACGTCGTCTTCCAGGGTTGGATGACGCTTGCCCTTCTCCCAGGTGGTGCCGCCCAGGGTCACGCCGTGGTAGAGCGTGCAGTCGTCGCCGATCTCGGCGGTTTCGCCGATCACCACACCCATGCCGTGATCGATGAAGAAGCGCCGACCGATGCGAGCGCCCGGATGAATCTCGATGCCGGTCAGAAAGCGTGACAGGTAACTGACCACCCGCGCCGGCCAGCGCAGCCGGCGAGCCCACAGCCAATGCGCCAGGCGGTGCAGCCACAGCGCATGCAGTCCGGGGTAGGTGGTGGCGACCTCGAAGCGGTTGCGCGCCGCCGGATCGCGGGCGAAAACGCAGTCGATGTCTTCGCGAAGACGGTCAAGCATCGGGATTGGCCTTGGCTTCGGCGGCGGCAAGGGCGTGCTCGGTGGCACTGAGAATGCCGCGCAGAATCTGCACTTCATTCTGGTCCGGGGCCGCCCGGTTGACAAGCGCGCGCAGGCGCCGCATGCCGCGCTCGGGGTTGCTCATGCGCAAGAAGCGCAGTTGCTCGAGCACCTGTTCCAGGTGGGTGAACAGGTGCTCCACCTGCTCGCGGGTGGCCGGTGGGCTGGCCGGCTCGGTGGCCGGGGCCGGGCGGTCGACGTGACGGTACAGCTCGTAGGCCAGCACCTGCACGGCGGCCGCCAGGTTCAGGGAGGCGAACTCCGGGTTGCTGGGGATGAATACCCGCTGCTGGCACAGGTCCAGGTCGGCGTTGCTCAGTCCCGAATGTTCCGGGCCGAACACCAGCGCGACGTCGCCGCGACCGGCATGGTCCAGCACACGCTCGGCGCAGGCGGGCGGGTCCAGCGGCGGCAGTTCGATGCTGCGGGCCCGCGCGCTGGCGCCGATGACCAGCGTGCAGTCGGCGACTGCGGCGGCCAGATCGTCGCACACCACCGCCTGCGTGAGCAGGCTGTCGGCGCCGGCGGCACGGGCGGTGGCGTCCTCGTGCGGAAAGAACTTCGGCTGCACCAGGTACAACCGCTGCAGGGTCATGTTGAGCATGGCGCGCGCAACCGCGCCGATATTGCCGGGATGGGTGGTACCCACCAGCACGATGCGTACGTGAGACAAGGCGTTCATGGCACGAATTTTAGCCCGCTCGCGGTCCGTGGCTCGGCACGGTGGCCGCGAGTTGGCCCGCCGCAGGCGTTAAAATTCCCGCCCGCCGCCGCTGCTGCGGCTGGTGGCCCCTGCCACAGCGAGTTATTTTCATGTCCCCATTGAGCACCATAGCCGTGCGCGCAGCCCGCGCCGCCGGCGATTTCCTGCTTCGCACCGGCGAACGCCTGCACGAGCTGCGCGTCGAGCGCAAGGGTCCGAACGACTTCGTGAGCGAAGCCGATCGCGAGGCCGAGCGACGCATCGTCGAGATCATCCGCCGGGCCTACCCGGATCACGCGGTTCTGGGCGAGGAGGGCGGTGCGCAGGGCGACGTCGGCAGTCATGGCGCGCGCTGGATCATCGATCCGCTCGACGGCACCACCAACTACCTTCACGGCTTGCCGTGGTACTCGGTGTCGATCGCGCTGCAGATCAAGGGGCGGCTGGAAATCGGCGTGGTCTACGACCCCAACCGCAACGAGCTGTTCGTGGCCGAGCGCGGCAAGGGCGCGCGGCTGGACGATCGGCGCCTGCGCGTGAGCCAGGCCACCAAGCTGGCCGGCACGGTGCTCGGCACCGGCTTTCCGTTCAAGTCCAACCAGCACCTGGACACCTACACCGAGACCTTCAAGGCGGTGTCGCAAACCGGGTGTGCCATTCGCCGCGCCGGTTCCGCGGCGCTCGACCTGGCCTATGTTGCCGCCGGCCGGTTCGATGGCTTCTGGGAGCTGGGCCTGCAGCCGTGGGACATCGCCGCCGGCGTGCTGCTGATTCAGGAAGCCGGCGGCGCCGTGGCCGACATCCGCGGCGGCCAGCGATACATGGAAACCGGCAACGTGGTCGGTGGCGGGCTGCGCGTGCAGCGGGCACTGCTGGACACCATCCAGCCGCACCTGACCGCCGAGCTGCCGGCCTGAGGCCGACAGCTCAGGACGTAAACGCGGGTCAGCGTGCCGCCGGGCCGAGGCTGCCCATGATGCCGCGCACGGCGGCGGGCAGATCGGCCGGCAGCACCACCAGCTTGCCGTTCTGGCTCTGGGCGATTTCGCGCATGGCCTCGATGTACTTCTCGCCGAGCAGGTAGACCACCGGCAATTCGCCCGCCTGCGTGGCCTCGGCCACCTTGCGGATGGCGGTCTGGCTGGCCTCGGCCAGCACCACATGCGCCTCGGCGTCCCGCCGCGAGGCTTCCAGCCGGCCTTCGGCCTCCAGAATGGCGGCGGCCTTCTCGCCGTCGGCGCGCGTCACGGTGGCCCGGCGCGCGCGCTCGGCGGCGGCCTGTTCTTCCATGGCGTGCTGCATGGTGGACGAAGGCTTGATGTCCTGAATCTCCACCGTCTTGAGCGTGATGCCCCAGTCGGCGATGTCGTCGGAGATGCCTGCCTTGAGCTTGGCCTTGATCTGCTCGCGCGAGGACAGCGCATCGTCCAGATCCATTTCGCCGACGATGGAACGCAGCGAGGTCTGCACCAGGTTCTGGATGGCCAGGATGTAGTTCTCGACGCCGTACACCGCCTTTTCCGGCGACACGATGTTGATGTAGGCGATGGCGTTGGCAATGATCACCGCGTTGTCGCGGGTGATGACTTCCTGTGACGGCACGTCCATCACGATGTCCTTGGTGGTCACCTTGTAGGCCACCGTGTCGACATACGGAATGATCAGGTTCAGGCCCGGATTGAGCGTGGTGTGGTACTTGCCGAGGCGCTGCACCACGTGCTTGCTGCCCTGCGGCACGATGCGCACGCCAAGGCCGATGGTGACCACCACCAGCGCCAGCAGGAACAGGGTAATGATGAGTCCGGGCATGTCGGGAGTCCTTGAAAGAGTGGGGATGAAACGATCGGCGGGCCGGCGCGTTTTCAGGCGCGCTTTTCGACGATCAGCGTGTTGCCGGAAAACTCCTTCACCGCCACCCGGTCGCCGATGGCCAGCGGGTCGTCGCAGATGAAATCCCACTCGTCGTCGCCGAGCAGGGGGGTTGTGAAGCGGACCACGCCGCGGCGTTCGCCTTCCGGGGTGCGCAGCACGCGACCGATCTCGCCGATGGCCGCCGCGCGGGCGTTGCCGGCGCGGGTGCGATCGGCCATGCGCGGGCGCAGGAAACGGAACCAAAGGCCAGTGAACAGCCCTGATGACACGGTCCAGGCCAGCAGCTGCGCCGGCAGACCGATGTCGGGCTGAAGCCAGGTCAGCAGGCCGACCAGCAGCGCGCCGAGCCCAAACCAGAACACGAAGAAGCTGGCCAGGAACATCTCGGCCATGAGCAGCGCCAGGCCGAGCGCCAGCCAGTGCCAGTAGAGCATGTGTTCTTCCTTGCGACCGTGGCGCAGCGGCGCCGGGCGGGCGACATCATACCTTGCCGGCGGCGCGCTTCCGGGCGCCGTGGCGCGCCGGTGGGGCGGCGGGGTGACGCAGGTCAGCGAAAGTAGGTCAGGTCCGGCTCGCTTTGCCAGTGCGGCGATACCGGGCCGAGCAGCGTGTCGAGTTCAGCGACCTCGTCGGTGCCCAGGCGCCACTGCCCGGCGGCGATGTTCGACTCGAGCTGGGCCGTGTTCATGGCGCCGGCGATGACGCTGCTGACCGCCGGCTGCGCCAGCAGCCAGGCGAAGGCGAGTTCCAGCAGGCCGTGGCCACGGGCGGCGGCGAAATCCGTCAGCGCGCTCAGCGTGCGCTCGGCCTGGGGTGTGCGCAGGCGGCTGACAGTGGGGCTGCCGGCGGCGCCGCGGCTGCCTGGCGGCGGTGCCGTGCCTGGCTGGTACTTGCCGGTCAGCAGTCCGGCGGCGAGCGGGAAATACGGCAGAAAGCCGATGTCGTTGGCGGTGCAGAACGGCAACAGCTCGAGCTGAGCGCCGCGCACCAGCAGGCTGCACTGATGCTGGGCGGTGGCGAACCCGGGCAGATCCAGCCGATCCGCCTCGGCGTTGGTCTGCGCGTGACGCCAGGCGGCGTAGTTGCACTGGCCGATGTGCCGCACCTTGCCCTCGCGCACCAGGGGGGCGAAGGCGTCGAGGATTTCCGCTGCCGGCACCTGCGGCGCCGCGAAATGCAGTTGCAGCAGGTCCAGGTAGTCGGTATCCAGGCGGCGCAGGCTGGTCTCGCAGTGGCTGCGGATGCGCCCGGCCACGCTCTCGCCGGCGGCCAGGTTCATCAGATGGCACTTGCTGGCCAGGATCACCTCGTGGCGGCGTCCGGCCAGTGCCTTGCCCAGATACTCCTCGCTGCGGCCTTCGTTGTAGATGTAGGCGGTGTCGATGAAGTTGACGCCCAGCGCCAGCGCCCGATGCACCGTGGCGATGCTGGAGGCAAGCGCCTGGCGTGGTGGCCCGAACACGTTGCCGCCCAGCCCCACCGCCGAGACAGTGAGACCGGTCCGGCCAAGCGGACGGTACTCCATGAGGCCGGCGTCAGCCGTCCAGATCCGCCGCCAGAGCCTGGCGCGTGGCCGGCGGCAGCGGTTCCAGGGTGACGGTCATGTTGGGGTGGTCGATGCCGGCGCCGAGTTCCGCGCCGGACTTCAGCGCCGCGATCATGTCCGGCGTGAACTCGAAGCGCAGGAAATGCACGGACGCGGTCTTGTCCTCGTCCTCGCGATCCATGTCCTCGTCGGCGATGGCGTATACGCGCTCGTGTTCGGCCACGCACAGCCAGACCCGGTCCTCGACGCCGATCAAGCCGGCCAGCGCCCGCCGGCGTTCGGCCTCGTCCTCGAACTCGATCATGAACGTTGCCTTGAGGTTGCGGCCGTCGGGAATCAGCGGATTGTAGGCGTCCAGCTCCTCCTGAATGCCGCGTGCCTCGAAGATACGCTCGATGCGCAGCATCTCCTGGATCTGGTACTGGATGGTCAGCCGGTCCTCGAAGGCCATCGTGGCGTGCGGTCCCAGCTGCACGTGGCGGTTTTTCTTGTGCTCGATGACGCGGGCACGGAACGCCGGCCGTTGCTCGGCGTACTGTTCGAGGGAATACAGGTCGTTGCGGCTCAGTTTCTGCATGGTTCAGATTCCGTAGGCAAGGCGCAGCAACTGCAGCGGGTGCTCGGAGGGCTTGCCGCTGTCGACGCCGTGCTCGATGTGCTTGCAGGCGATCGGGCAGTCGCTGGCGTAGTGGGTGGGATCGGCCTCGCGCACGCGGTTGAATACGGGTCTGCCGATCTTCATGGAAAGCTCGTGGGTCTCGCGCTTGACGCCGTAGGTGCCGTCGTGGCCGGCGCAGCGCTCGATGGCCACCACCTCGGTGTCCGGCACCAGCTGAAAGACCTCCCGTGTCTTGAGGCCGATGTTCTGCACCCGCAGGTGGCACGGCGGGTGGTAGGCAATCTTGCCCAGCGACTGCTGGAAGTCGGTCTTGAGCAGGCCGTCCTTGTGGCGGGCGATCAGGTATTCGAACGGGTCGTAGACCCGGGCGGCCACCTTCTGCACGTCGGCGTCGTCCGGGAACATCAAGCGCAGCTCCTGCTTGAACATCAGCACGCAGGAGGGCACCGGCGCCACGATGTCGTAGCCCTGGTCCACATAGGCCGCCAGCGCCGGCAGGTTGTGTTCCTTGAGCGCGTTGACCGAATCGAGGTCGCCAAGCTCCAGTTTGGGCATGCCGCAGCAGCGGCTGTCGTCGGCCAGCGTCACCGGCAGGCCGTTGTGACGGAAGATGGCCGCCAGGTCCTCGCCCAGTTCCGGCATCTGGCTGTGGCCGTAGCAGGTGCCGAACAGCAGGACCTTGCCGGTGGTGGTGGCGCCGGCGGTGGGCGTCAGGGTGGCATTGACGCTGGCCTGATCGGCGAAACGCCGCTTCAGGGGCTTGGTGGTGAACGGCGGCAGCACGGCGTCGGCGTGGATGCCCATCACCTTTTCCATGGCCTGACGGGCCGGTTTCAGGCGGTTGACGGCGTTGACCGACTCGGTGACCACGGGAATGCCGGCCAGTTTTCCGGTGAGGTCGGTGGAGGTCAGGAAGCGGTCACGGAACGACGCGCCCTTGGTTTTGAACTTGACCGCCTTGGCGCGCAGCATCAGATGCGGAAAGTCGACGTTCCACTCGTGCGGCGGCACGTAGGGACACTTGGTCATGTAGCACAGGTCGCACAGGTAGCACTGGTCGACGACCTTCCAGTAGTCATCCTTGGCGACGCCGTCCACTTCCATGGTGGACGATTCATCGACCAGGTCGAACAGGGTCGGGAAGGCGTGGCACAGGCTCACGCAGCGGCGGCAGCCGTGGCAGATGTCGTAGACCCGCTCCAGTTCCTTAAACAGGGCGTTCTCGTCGTAGTACTCGGCGGTCTGCCACTCGATGGCGTGCCGGGTCGGCGCTTCCAGGCTGCCCTCGCGGATCGGTGAACGGGATGCGGAATCGGCCATGACGGTTGCTCCTGCTGTACAGGCTGAGGCGGCGGAAGGTAGGGGGAACGCACGGTGCCCGGGTGGCATACCGCGGCCTTGCGGCAAGGCGACGCGGCGTTGCACCGCGCATCGGGTAGCGGTGGCGGGGACCGTCGCCGGTCCCCGCTGCCGCCCTGGGATCAGGCGCCCAGGGTATCCAGAGCCTTCTGGAAGCGGTTGGCGTGCGAACGCTCCGCCTTGGCCAGGGTCTCGAACCAGTCGGCGATCTCGGAGAAGCCTTCGTCGCGCGCCGTCTTGGCCATGCCCGGGTACATGTCGCTGTACTCGTGCGTCTCGCCGGCGATGGCCGCCTTCAGGTTCTCGGCGGTGCCGCCGATCGGCAGGCCGGTGGCCGGGTCGCCGACGGCTTCCAGGTACTCCAGGTGGCCGTGGGCGTGACCGGTCTCACCCTCGGCGGTGGAACGGAACACGGTGGAGACGTCGTTGTAGCCTTCCACGTCCGCCTTGTTGGCGAAGTACAGGTAACGACGGTTGGCCTGGGACTCGCCGGCAAATGCCGCCTTCAAGTTGTCCTCGGTCTTGCTGCCCTTCAACGTAGCCATGTAATGACCTCCTGCAGTTGATGATCCGCTTGGCTGCCGCCGGCAACGGCGACAGCCTCACGGCTTCGGATGGTAGCGGGGCCGGCGGGGAGGATGGAAGTTGATTTTTCCAATGCCGCTGATAGCCAATATCTATCGATGGCCGGCCCAGGACGATTCTAGCCCAAAGCCGACGAGGTACCCGAGGCCGCGGGCGCGCATTCACCGATGGCGCGTGCCAGCAGGTCCACGGCCTGTGGTCGGTAAAAGTCGCTGCGTGATGCCAGGGCCACCTGTCGATACGGCGCGCTGCCCCGAAACGGGCGCACCGCCAGCAGCGCGCGGTCGCGCGGTGACTCGCCGAGCGCTCCGACCGGCAGCACGCTGATGCCGGCGCCGCTGGCGACCATGTAGCGAATGGTTTCCAGCGATCCGCCTTCGAGCCGCTGGCCCGCCTTGTGCGAAAGCGTCGGGCACAGTGCCAGCACCTGGTCACGAAAGCAGTGTCTGGGTCCGAGCAGCAGCACGTTCTCGTCGGCCAGCTGCGCCGGACCGATGCTGGCCTGGCGCGTCCACGGGTGACCGAGCGGCAGGACGACCACGAACTCCTCGCGATAGCAAGACACCACCTCGATGTCAGGCGCCTTGTACGGCAGTGACAGCACCACCGCGTCCAGTTCGCCACGTTGCAGGCGGGCGCCGAGCTCATCCGTATAGTTCTCTTCGATGATCAGCGGCATGCGCGGCGCCAACTGTGCCAGCCGTGGGATCAGGCGCGGCAACAGGTAGGGGCCAACCGAGAAGATGACCCCCAGCCGAAAGGAGCCGGTCAGGGGATCCTTGGCGTTGGCGGCCAGCGCGCGAATGGTTTCCACGTCCGCGAGTACCCGGCGGGCCTGCTCGGCGATCTGCTCGCCGACCGGCGTCGGCTGAATGTGTCCTGGCAGGCGTTCGAACAGGCGCACGCCCAAGCTGTCCTCGAGCTTGCGGATGGCGACTGACAGCGTCGGCTGGCTCACGAAGCAGCGCTCTGCGGCGCGGCCGAAATGCCGTTCGTGAGCCACGGCAACCAGATAGCGCAGTTCGTTGAGCGTCATGCAGACAACTTCGCGGTGGCGGCGGAGGTAAACTATTGTGCCGCGCCACGCTCACGGCGCGGCATGTTGGGGAGGAGGGCTGTCATGAACGATTCAAGACCGGCTGAACCGGTATTGCTGGTCGCACATGAGGCCAATGGCGTGGTGTGTGTCACGCTGAATCGTCCAGGCCAGCGCAATGCCCTGTCCGAAGCCCTGCTGCGGACGCTGAAGTCCACCCTGGCCGATCTGGCGGCCGATCCGGCGGTGAGGGTGTTGATCGTGGCCGGCACCGGGCCGGCGTTTTGTGCCGGGCACGACCTGAGGGAGTTGCGCGCGCTGCCGGATGAGGAGGCGGCCCGCGGGTTGTTCGAGCTGTGCGGTGAGGTCATGTTGGCGTTGCGGCGTTTCCCGCACCCGGTGATCGCCCAGGTGCATGGCGTGGCGACGGCGGCCGGCTGTCAACTGGTGGCCAGTTGCGACCTGGCGATTGCGTGTGACCATGCCCGCTTTGCGACTCCGGGGGTGAACATCGGCCTGTTCTGCAGCACGCCGGCGGTCGCGCTCACCCGCAACGTGGCGTACAAGCACGCGATGCAGATGTTGCTGACCGGTGACGTGATCGATGCCGAGACCGCGCAGCGTATCGGCCTGGTCAACAGTGTGGTGCCAACGGGCGACCTTGAAACCCACACACGTGAACTGGCTTCGCAGATCGCCAGCCGGCCACCGGCTGTACTCACGCTCGGCAAGGCGGCGGTGCAGGCCCAGCTTGGCCTGGACGAAGCCGCAGCCTATGCCGACATGGGCGCCGTGATGGCGCGCAACCTGCTCATGGCCGAGGCCGCGGAGGGCATCGACGCCTTCCTGGCCAAGCGCCCACCGCACTGGTAGCCCGCCGTTCCGGGTGGGTGCCCGAGGCACCCACGCCGGACGTCATACCCAAACCGCGCCGGATGCCGGTTTTTTCTTGAACCAAGGACGCAATGACTGTGCCGTCGCCGGCGCTGGCGACGGTCTGTGACTGTGCAGGGACACGAGAATGCAACGAATAATCTTTCTGACCGTCGCGCTGCTGGTAGCCCCGGTGGCCGCGGTAGCCGCCGCCGGCGATGCGTACGTGGATGAGGTGTTGAATGCGCTTGAGCGCAAGGGGCTGCTGACAGCGCAGGATGTGCATGACATCAAGCTGAAGGCGCGCGAGGCCGAGCGTGCCCAGGCCGCCGCCGACCCACACCCGGAAACGCCAAGCCAGGCCCAGGCGCCGGCACAAAGCGTCTCGGCAGCCCTGCCGAAGCCGCCCCAGGCACTGCGGGTGTGGGGTCGCCTGCAGCCGCGTTACACCTACGTGCCGGCCGGTGACGGGCTGGACGGGACCGCATCGTTCACGTTTCGCCGCGCCCGCATCGGCTTTCGCGGGGCGCTGAACGACCGTTTCTATGCCTATCTCCAGTACGAGGCGGCCAACGAAACGCCGGCCCTGGCCAATGCCGATTCGCTGTTGGACGTGTGGATCCGCTACAACGGCTTCGCCGATTCGCTGGGGGACATCATCGTCGGCCAGCAGTTCATCCCGGGCTACGGCCGGGCGCCGCAGCTTTCCGCCAGTGTGGAGCGGAAGTTTCCGGAGTTCCTGGCGCCGGGCACCGCCGGGCGGGGGCGTGGCCTCAGCATCGAGCGCGGCAAGTTCGGTGCGCCCGAGACGCTCACCGACGGCGCCTTCGGCGACCGCCTGCAGTACGGCCTTGGTGTGTTCAACGGCCCGGACGTGGGCACCAACAACGACAACAATGACCTGCTGTATGCGGTGGTGGCGGCACTGACGCCGCTTGGCATGCCGGTGGAGGACGAATACGAGATTCGCGACCTGCCGTTCCGCTACCTGATCGGCGCCGGCTATTCCTGGTCACGCGACAGCGGCAACCTGGACGCCCGCGTGCAGAACAGCCTGCTCGGCCATTCGGTGACGCTCGACAATCAATGGTGGCAGCTGATGGGCGAATGGCATGCCCACCGCTGGTTCGGCTGGGCCAGCTGGACCCGGTTCGTGTCCGAGGGCACGGACGACCTGCTGATGGACACCGATGGCGGCCTTGACCGGCGCCTGCACTCGCGCGCGTGGGCTGCCGGCGTCACCCGCAGTTTTCCGTTGGCCGGTGGCCGGCACTGGGGGCTTGGCCTGCAATACCAGCAGGTCGACAACGAACACCCGTCGCGCACGCGCTTCATGCGCATCCTGACCGGTAACTCGGCGGATGAACTGGCCCGCGGCATGGATCGTGGGCAGGTGTTCCAGTTGATGGCGACCTATATCTTCAATCCGAACATCCGCCTGCTGAACGAATATGCCTGGTTCGACGCCGATGAAGGCGTCGACTACGGCGGGTTCATCACGCAGTTGCAGGTGGATTTCTAGCGAAGCGCCGATTGATTCGGCGCTTCCCGTTCGGGACGGGACCGGGCACACGGTGCCGGATTCACGGCGCCCGGCGCGGGCATGTACCGCGCCGCTGTGAGCTGAACACGGCCAGGGGCGGCGTTTTCAGCCTTGTCCCTGGCCTTCGCCCGGCAGGCCGCGCAGGTCCACCAGCGGGTCGACGTCGAGCGGCGCGGGGATGCTGCCGATGTCGTGCATGACCTGCGCCGCGCGGCGCAGGCCGGGCAGGTCGATGGCACCCGTGCGGTTCCATACCGGTAGCGTGCGCTCGAAGGCGCGCTCCAGCTCGGCCGCCGACAGGGTGTTGTCCGCGCGTGACAGCAGCAGGGCGCGCAGCGCGGCCGGCTCCGCCAGGCAGTGCGCCACGCCGCGCAGGTATGCGCGCAGCAGGCGAGTCAGCAGTTCGGGCTGCTGTTCCACGAACGCCGCGCGCGCCACCAGCAGGCCCCACTGGAAGTGCGGCTCGGCCTCGCTGGCCGGTCCCACCAGGCGCAGCACGCCGGCGGCCTCGCCCTGCGCCACCAGCGGCTCGACCATCAGCTGCGCCGACACGCTGCCGTCGGCCATGGCGTCCAGCGATTCGTACTCGCTCCACAGTTCCTGGTAGCGCACGTCGTGTTCCGGGTCGAGCCCGGCGCGGGCCAGCAGCATGCGCATCAGGTGACCGTCGCAACTGCCCCTGGACAGGACGCCGACGGTGTGGCCGCGCAGTTGCCGCACATCGGTGATGTCCGGTCGCACCACCAGCAGGAAATGGTCGAGATTGCCGATGACGCTGCTGGCGACGACACGCCCGTCCGGGAAGCTGCCGTTGGTCACCGCCTGCAGGAAGGGCGGCGTACCCATGCGGCCGAGGTCGATTTCGCCACGGCCCATGGCCTTGGCCAGCGCATCACCGCCCGGAATCACCCGGACGGTGAGGTCGATGCCCTCGTCGGCAAAGAAACCTTGATCGAGCGCCATCAGGAATGGCCAGTCGTGCTGGCCGCCCTGGTTGGCGTGGCCCCAGGTGAACGGTGTGAGAGCGGAATTGGGCATGACGGGCACATCCGGCTGTGAATCGGGAAGTGCCCATTATCCGATCGATGGGGGCGTCCATGCCCCCTGCGCGGTTCAGACGTCCCGTGTCAGGGTGTAGGACTGCGTGCCGGGCTTGAACTCGCGCCGCTTGAACGAGGCCAGGGCGGTGCGTACCCAGTCGTCGTTGGTCTCGCGCGACAGTTCCCACAGCTTGGCCATCTCGTAGTCGATGGCGGGCTCGAAATCCATCCAGCGCACCTTCTCGTAGACCTCCTTGGTCTTGGCCAGCACGGTGCGGCCCAGGCGGCTGAGCATCTTAACCACGCGGTCGGTCTCGGCATCGAGCTGCGCCAGCGGCAGCGCGCGCGTGGCATAGCCCATTTCCTCGGCCTGCTTGCCGGTGAAGGTCTCGCCGGTCAGCGCGTAGTACAGGGCCTTCTTGCGGGAGGGCATGTTGTTGGCATAGGCCCAGGTGGTGCCGCCGCCGGGGAAAATGCCGAAGTTGACCTCGGACAGGCCCCAGGTGGATTCCTCCGCCGCCAGCACGATGTCCAGCACGCCGGCCAGCGCCATGCCGCCGCCGAAGCACCAGCCGTTGACCTTGCCGATGGTGACCGCCGGATGGTTCTTCAGGCGCGTGAACCAGCCAAACGCGTTGGTGTTGATCTCGGCCATCAGCTCGGGCTTGTCGAACGGCTCCAGGAAGCAGCCTTCCAGGTCCATGCCCGCGCAGAACGCGTCACCGGCGCCGGTGATGACGATGACCTTGCAGCGCGCCTGGTCGATCTCGTCCAGCACCTTGCACATTTCCGCGTGCAGGGTGGGGCTCATGCAGTTGCGCTTCTCGGGCCGGTTGAAGGTGACGTAAGCGGCGCTGTCCCGGATGTCCAGCAGGACCGTTTGATAACTCGCCATGGTGTTCCTCGGATGGTGACTTGTTTGGCGTTGCGGGTGTTTACCGAACGATCGGTATGTTCAACGCGCCGCCAAATCTAGCAGGCTTTGCCTTCGCCTTGCACGCGGCCGTGTGCAGGTCTATAACCATCCGCTCGGCCCAGCGCGGGCTGGTGGCGCACCCCGTCACCGTTGTGTCCATGGACGGATGTCGATAACCAACACCTGTCCGGAGGAGAACCATGGACCAGACCACGCAACGTGTGACCCACAGCGGCCTGATGGATTTTCGGGCCTGGCTGCACGAGCTCGAACGCACCGGCCACCTGGTGCGCATCGATGACGAAATCGACCCACAGACCGAAGCCGGCGCCATCATGCGCCTGGCCAACGAGCGCCTGTCCCCGGCGCAGTGGTTCACCAACTGCAAGGGCGCCATGAAGGGCGCGACGCTGCTGGGTGGCCCCTTCGCCACCAAGGAGCGCATTGCCGTCGCATTCGGCCTGGCGCCGGACACGCCGCACTCGGTGGTGACCGATGTCTTCGCCGACGGCCTGCACGGCAAGCGCATCAAGCCGGAGATCGTGTCGTCCGGTAGCTGCCAGGAGCACGTGCTGCTGGGCGACGAGGTGAATCTGGACCTGCTGCCGATCGCCAGGCTGCACCCGCAGGACGGCGGGCCCTACGTCGGCACGCTCAACATCGGCGTGTGCAAGGACTTCGATTCCGAGTGGGTGAACTGGGGCACCTACCGCGGCATGAAGCACGACCGGCGGAGCACCGGCCTGTGGCTGGGCCCCCTTAACCAGGGCGGCCAGATCCTCAAGAAGTACCGCGCCGAGGACAAGGTCATGGAGTACGCCATGTTCTTCGGCGGTGATCCCATGCACAACATCGTGGCCTCGTCCAGCGTGCCGCCGGGGGTATCCGAGGTGGAGGTTGTCGGTGGTATCCGCGGCGAGCCGGTCAAGCTGGTCAAGTGCAAGACCGTGGACCTGTACGTGCCCGCCAATGCGGAGATCGTGCTGGAGGGCACGGTCAGCCCCGGCGACGATCGGGAGGAGGGCCCGTTCGGCGAGTACCCGGGGTACGTGGTGTCCGGCACCAATCCGCGGCCGGTGTTTCGCCTGTCGGCGCTCACCTTCCGCAGCGATCCCATCCTGCCGGCCACCTGCCTTGGCGTGCCGGTGGACGACGCCATGATGTGGGTGCTGGAGGTGGCCTCCAGCGTGAAGGAGGCCCTGCGTGCCAAGGGTGTGCCCATCGTCGACGTGGCCGTGCCGGAGTTCAGCGGCTGTCATGCGGTGGTGGTGTCCACCAAAACGCCGTACGCCGGCATTCCGCAGCTGATTTCCAGCATCAGCTGGACCGACCGCAACGCCAGTTACTTCCCGTACGTGATCGTGGTGGACGAGGACGTCGACCCCTGGAACCTGGGCGAGGTGTTCCACGCCATGTGCACCAAGTGCAACCCGGTACGCGACATCCACATCTATCCCGGCCACATCAACAGCCCGCTGACGCCCTACATTGCCGGTCATCCGCTGCGCGAGTTCGGTGCCGGCGGTGGCAACGTGCTGTTCGACTGCACCTGGCCGATCGAGTGGACGGCCGAGCAGCGCCCGCATCGCCTGGCCTTCAACAACACCTACCCGGACGCGGTGAAGGAAAAGGTGCTGGCCAACTTCGCCCGCTGGGGGCTGCAACGCTGAAAAGGCGGCGTCATTCTCCCAGGTCGGCCGGTTTCAGCGCCGGCTGGCCTGGGGGCCGCCCGAGCCCGGCATGAGTGTGCGCATCGTCCGTCTGGGCAGCCCGCGCCTGCCGGGCGAGGGACTGCGGATCGGCACCGTGCGCCGGCCGCCGCGCGGCGTGCCGAAGAACCAGCACGCCAGCGGCGACTGGTACGACGTCTGGTACCCGGAGCTGGCGCCCTCCGCGGCGTTGCTGCGCACGGCGCGGCAGGCGGCCGACGAGGCGGACTGGCAGCGGTTTCGGACCCGCTACCGTGCCGAAATGACGACGCCCGGCACGCGCCGCACACTGGCGCTGCTGGCGGCCTTATCGCACCACACGGACCTTTCGGTGGGCTGCTACTGCGCCGACGAGACGCGGTGTCACCGCGGCGTGTTGCGCGAGCTGTTGCGTGAAGCCGGGGCCGATGTGGTGGTCTGAGCGGCCGCCGCAGGGGCGGGCTACAGGCTGGGCTGCAGGAATTCCGCGCGCAGGTCGCGATCGAAGTACGACAGGGCCTTGCCGAGCTGTGATTCGGTCCAGCGTACCGGCTGAAACTGCGGGTGCACCTCGGTGATGCGGCCGCCGGAGCACAGTTCCAGGCGAATGCCGAACGGGTCGTGAAAGTGCAGCGAGAACGTCTTGCCGTAGGACTGGCGCGTCGGCCCGTAGATGTCGATGTTCACGCCCGCTTCACGCAGATACTGGCCATCGATCAGGATGTCGTTGGGGTCTTCCTTGGTGAAGGCGATGTGGTGCAAGCGTCCGGCTGGCCCGGGAAACAGCGCCAGTTCCTGCCCGCCGGCTTCCTTGGACATGCGAAACAGCAGCGCCGACAGCAGGCGCGCGCCGTCGTCGCTGTCGATGCGTTCCGACACCACGAACCCGAGGACGCCGGTCAGAAAATCCACTGCCGCCTGCGGGTCACTCACGGTGATGCCGGCATGGTTCAGGAAGAACGGTGCCGGCGTGCCGCGCAGCGCCCGCGGCGTGACCCAGTCCGGTGAATCGAAACCGGTCATGTAGCCGATCTGCGGCAGCTCGGCGAACAGGCGCAGCACGGGGCCGCCGGGAATGGCGAAGGTGATGGACTCGCCCATGCCGGTCAGCGCGCCGGCCGGCGCCCGTGTCACCGCCACGCCGGCGGCATTGACGGCCGCCTCGAGCGTCTCCAGGTCGCCCGCGTCGCGGACCTGAAAGCCGATCTCGACCAGGCGGTTCTCGGGCGCCTCGTCCAGCACCAGGCTGTAGGGGAAGGCTTCATGCCAGCAGCGCAGGTACAGCCGGTCGGGCTGACGGAAGGTCTCAACCAGGCCCAGCGAGTCGCAGTAGAAGAACTGCGCCTGGCGCAGGCGCGAGTCGTTCAGCGCCAGGCGAACGTAAGCGATACGGATGATGCCGCCGTGTTTGAGGGCCATGCCCGGTCTCCTTCCTCTTTAATATAACGTTTGTTTTTCAATAAATTGATTGAGGTATTTCAGGTAACCTCTGCGAAGAAGGTTTCTGGCACGGCGTTCTCGTAATAGAAGGCCCCGCGCGCGAAGTGCTCGGCCTGCCAGACGATGGGCGGCACCCAGCCTGGCGCCCCCGGCGCCAGATAGGCGCCGTTGTAGAACTCGTTGCGGTTTCCGGACGGGTCGTGGAAATAGATGGTCGTGACGCCCGAGATGCCGTGGCGGGTGATGCCGTATTCCAGCGCCGGCACGGCGTTTTCCTTCAGCAGGTCCACGCCGTGAATCACTTCCGTGCGGCTGTCCATCCCGAATGCCATGTGGTGGAAGTGCCCGTCCGGCCCCGGCCCGATGGCCAGGTCATGCATGGTGTGACCGCAGGTGAGGAAGGCGGCCAGTGTGTTTCCGGCCGGATCGACCACCTTCTCGGTCAGTGAGAAATCAAGAACCTGGGTCAGAAAGTTCACATCATCCTGCGGGCTCTGCGCCGCGATGAGGGTGTGATCCAGGTGGGTCACGCGGCCGCCGGGCGTGCCCTGCGGCGGCACCGGACTGGGATTTTCCATGCCGGTGACATAGCCGATCTTCTCGGCGTGGAAGTACAGCAGCATGTGCTGGCCGGACGGCAGCGGGAAACGTACGCCGTCGCCCTGGCCGCGGATACTGCCGGCCGCCACGCGCGTCACCGGCAGGCCGTAGGCCGCCACGGCGGCGGCGGCCTCGTCCAGATCGGCCGGATCATTGACCTTGAACCCGAGGTGATCGACACCGGCACTGTCGGCCGGGTTCAGGATCAGGCAGTGGTGATCCTGGTTGTCGGCGGCCTGCAGGTAAACGCGGCCGCGTTCGTCGCGGTCGATTTCGCGCAGTCCAACCACATGCACGTAGTGGCGCACCGCGGCAGCGACGTCCATGACGTTCATGCTGGCGTATGAGAAGCGGCTGATGGCCATCTCACTCTCCTCCGATGATGCAGGGTCTTTGCCCTGTTGAATCAGTCTATTGGTCCCGATTATCCACCCATTAAACGCGATAGCGGCGCCGATTCGCGTTGTCGCCAGCGGTACGCGGTCTCCAGGACGAGCGTGTCGCTGATCGGTACGGCCCGACACAGCAGGGCATAGCAGTCGCTGCCGGCGCCTTCGTCCAGCCAGCGTGCCGACGCGGGCAGGGGGTAGTGCACCTCGCCGTCGACGATACGCGCCCGGCAGGCGCCGCAGCCGCCCTGTTCGCAGGCGGCGTGCAGGATGATTCCGGCCCGGCGTGCCGCTGCCAGCACCGTGTCACCGGCGCTGCATTCGAACTGCAGCTCCGGCTGTCCGGCGTGGCGCAGGGTGACGCGCATGGGGGCGGCAGCTCAGGCCGCTGCCGACTGTGCCGCGACCAGCTGCTGTTGCAGCTGTTGCACGCAGGCCGGACCCTTGCCGGCCTCGCTGGCCAGTACCTTGAGAGCGGCATCACCGGCTTCGCTGGCGTTACCACCCGCGCCGGCCAGCTGCTCAAGCAGCGGCAAGCCTTCGTCAATAAAGCACCACAGATCATCCAGTGCCTTGTCGCGCACCCGGCCGTAACCCTTGACCACACGCCCGGCTTCGGCCGCCAGGCGCGCCAGCTCCGGGTCCTTGCCCAGCCAGTGCAGCACGGCGTCGCGCCAGCGCTGCAGCAGCGCCAGTTCCTCGTGATGGCGCAGCGAGCGACGGCGCAGGTGGCGCAGGGCGCTGACCAGGGACAGGGTGAAGTATCCCCACGGCCGATTGCTGCGCACGCGCATGGGCATGGCGATGTGGTCGAAGTCCTCACGCCAGCGCCGGCCACGTGCGCGAACCCAGCGGCCGAGTCTGACCGGCAACATGCCGTACAGCTGGGGCGGGTCCGGCGCCAGGAAGTCGTCGACCCAGAACGGGTCTTCGCCACGCACCCGGTGTTCCTGCCGCATCTTGGCGAAACGTTCCGGGCGCAGCTTCAGCTGCGCCACGCGTGGCGCGTCCTCGTAGCCCATCCAGTTGGCCAGGTGCTGGGCATAGGCGGCGGTGACGGCGCCGGTGTCCTGCCCCGACGCCTTCTCGGCGGCCTCGATTTCCTGCACCCGGGCCAGGTAATCGCGCACGTAGGCGGCGTCCTGGAAATCCAGCAGACGGTAACAGGCCTCGGCAAACACGCGCGACAGGGCCGGCATGGCCTCGCGCCCCTGGTCCAGCAGGCGCCGGTAGTCGGCCCGCTGGCGGGCCGGCAGCGCCCGCCCCCCGGCGCCGGGCCGCCTGGGGCCGCTGTCCAGCAACGCCATC
>OBIY01000371.1_pt1 | contig 18277 bp, 36 predicted proteins | sample 1519841 | NCBI WGS metagenome assembly OBIY01 (sample SAMN03019774, study PRJEB22545) | beach sand metagenome | biome: beach; feature: sea beach; material: beach sand | place: USA: Municipal Pensacola Beach, FL | collected 2010-07-30 | depth 30-40 cm m
CGGAGCCGGGGCGATGATCAACCGGCTGCGGTGGTCTGCGATGGCCCGAGACGCCCCGTCCACCAGCAGACGGTCGCCAAGGTGAAGCACGGCCCGCCCCTCGTCGTACCACGCGCCACGCCCGCGCTCGCGCTCTGGACTGTAAATGCCCCGCGCCTCGCACATGCGCATGCAGGCCGATGCCGCCGCGTGCCAGTCGCAGCCGCCCTTCTCCTTGGGATAGGCGACGTCCCACCACTCGACAGGGGCGAGGGACATCATTTCGGCAGGGGATGTGTGCGCCCCGCGCCGTATCTCTGCCACCTGCTCAGTCCCGCGAGGCAGGTAGTAGTAGCTGTTCCCGTTGTATCCGAGCGCCACGAACGGACCGGACGGTTTCTGGGCCTCCTCAGTTGGCGGCGCGGTGTTGCTCTGCATGATCTGGGTGGCTTCAGGCGTCGGCTTGGCTCGCTCTCGTGTGGTAGGCTTCATGCCCATGGCGTCGGCTGCCGCCTTCACCGCCTTGCTAACGTCACCGCCGTGGTCGTACTCGCAGAACAGGTCGAAGGCGTTTACCGGTTGGCCGTTTTCCTCGCTGCACAGCGGGTCGCTGGCATGGTGAACCCAGCAGTTTAACTCGTCAGGGAACAGTACGACGCCCGGAAGCCCGGTGGTCGTGTGCGGCGATAGGTAGCGTTTGCGGCCAATGCGCTTGTAACCGTACCGCTCCAGCTCGCTGCGCAGGTCATGGCGGCTCAAGTATTCGCCGATAACGTCCGCGCCTTGTTGCTGTTCTCGCTTGGGCTTCGGTGCTGGCGGCGGAACCGGATCGTCGACCCACGGGCATGCGCTGGCCAACTGTGGCTTGAAGTCTCCCCACGCGCCCCAGATTGCCAGTAGCCAGCCCGGCGGTTCAGGCCACGACTGTCCAGGCTTCGGCGGCTGAACGATCCATCCATACGGTTTGCCAGTGTCTGGATGGATGGAAGGTGGTAGCACGTCCTGTCTCTGCTTGCCGTCAGTCGCAGCGCGAAGCTCGAACACGGTGTAGCGTTTAGTCGGATCAGCCTCGGTAGGCCAGTTAAGTTTGGCGTATGGCAGATCAACGCCATCAGGCACGCGAAACATGACGCGACGCCCCTTGGCGCTCCCTTGGATAGTTGGGAAGTCTGCCAGCGCGTCCGGGGGGATGCCGAACTCCTCCAGCACCACGGCGAACGATTCGTCACAGTCGATATCTAAGCTGCACATGCGGGACGGGCCGAGCGCGAGACCCATGTTCCAGTCTGGGCAGTCTATGTAGAACTGGCTAGCTGCTTGTGGCTCGCCGATCGCCGTGTTGCCCCAGTCGTTAGCGGTGGGGAACTTTCGGCCCGGTTCGATAGGAACCAGAACGAAGTCGTATTTGTCCGTGTATCGGTCTGCGTACCACGATATAGGTTTGCTCATCAGAATAGCCCCCCTTGCGTGCAATCAGGGTCTATCCAGTCGAAGATGACCGCGCCTTGCGGTATCTCCTCGTGCTTGATGAACAGCTTCCCGCCGTGCCTGTCCGTTTTCACGGTGGCGAGACAGTGAGTGCACTGAACGCAGTAATGAATGGTGTTGTTGCTGAATACCCGGCGGGCATACCGAAGCGTCCCGTCGTGCTGGCAGGATGGGTCTTGCATTGTCAAACCTCGCAAGGTTAGGGGGACGCATCCCCGTTGTGTGAGCCGGTTAAGGCTGGGCTAGTAACTCTAATGCTTCTTCTGGACTTCGCGCAATACCGGCTAACCCGCCAGCGTTGCGCACGGCCTCGATGAAGGTTAGCTGCTCGGGCCGTGCGCGGCCTGTCTTGGTTTTCACCTCTACGGCGAGGAAGCGGCCACCAGGCGCGATGCCTACAATGTCGCTGGAGCCGACAGCAAGGCCGAAACGGATCATTCGGGCGTTGCCTAGCGTGACTTGGTCGCCAGCCCGGTGAAGCTGTTTGCCTACCCATGCGCCGCTTGTCTCGTTTCGCCAAACGGTGCAACCTGCTTCGGACAGGGCGAGCATTATTTTGCGCTGGATGGCGGTTTCTTGGTTCATTAGAATGCGTCCCCTTTACCCAGCGGGTCTGGTATATCGTTAAGGGCGGCATGTTGGCCGTACTTTTCATGAGCGGCTATGTTATAGGCTCTAGCAGCACTTTCAGCGCATTGAAATTTGCCAAGGTATTCACAACCTAGACGAGCATAAAATCGATTGTTTTTTTGCCTCTTGTCCTCAAAAACACCAACCATGCCCCCGGAGTCTAATATCCGCCGGGCGTACTGAAGATGGTTCCCCAATGATCTGCTTATCCAAAACACATCTCTGCACTCGGTGAGGTTGGGCCTTGATGAATGCTTTTCAAAATAAATATTATCGTAATACGTGGCCGCATCAATCTCGGTGAAAAACCTTTTCACAGGCCCAAAAGACTCCGTTCCCCCCAACCAGAACATCCCGTTTTTTGATAAGCATACGCCAACAAATTTTGATGTTGACCCTCTCCTTCCTACTTTCTTCTTGCTTGAACTTCCCTTTTCTCTTTCGCACCTTAGCTCCAGGTTTTCTATCTGGAACAAGCCATTAGAATCTTTTCTACAGACATTAAACCCTTCGGGGATTTTCCCGTTAAAATAAATCCATATTAATGACTGCAACGTGAAATATCTTTTCTTGCCATCAAGATTGATGGTCACCTTGCTATAAACACTCAGCCCATCCGTTACCACCAATGAACCCGCATTGGTTCCCGCATATCTAGTATTCCATGATTTAGAGTTCTCGCCTCGTTTTCTCCATACAAGAAACCCTTGCTTATCATAATCAAACAGCTCTCGCAGCCTTTCTTGACTTGGGTATTTATTCATCCCCTCAACTCCCTCTCAATATGTTTAGCCTGCTGAAACTCGGCAGGCGTCGGCTTGCGGCCTTCCCGGCTTGCGGTCGTGATTGCTGCCCAAGCACCAGGCTTGCGCATCTCCCGGCGGATACCAAGCGCGACCAACTCCCGCATGGTTCGCGCCGCTCCTTGTTCGCGTTTCCGCTCCTTGCGTGCACGTTCAAGGTCGATTTTCTCCAGCTCGCCTTCCACCACCTGCAATTCTCGCGACGGTTTCTGCTTAACAGGTTCGCCGCACTTCGGGCATTCAGACGGGCCTGGTCGGAACACGGCATAACAGGACTGGCATTGATGGATAGCTACGTCTGGTTCTTCGTTCGCCTTGCGCTTACCCTTCTTGCGCCCCTCAAGGCTCCATTCTCTTGGGTCATCTGGCAGGCCGTGCCGGTGCACGTTGCCGACGTGATCCAGCAGCAAGAGACGATCCTTGCCCGGTGCCGGACGCAGGCCACGTCCAACGCCCTGCATCCAGATGATAAGGCTCTGCGTGGGTCGCAACCACTGCACCACCTCGATAGACGGGATATCTACGCCTTCGACCAACAGGTTCACATTACAGATAACCAGTGTCTCGCCGTGCTGAAACCGTGACAACATGGCTTCGCGCTCACGGTCAGTAAATCCGCCGTGGATAACCTCAGACGGGATGCCTGCCATGCGGTATTGCTCGGATACGTGCTCGGCGTGCTTGATGCCCACGCACATAACCACGCAACGCCTGCCCTTGGCTAGCTTTTGATAGTGATTCACAGCGTCGCCCGTGATGGTGGGCTTATCCATCGCAGCCTCTACCTGCTCCTTAGCGTAATCGCCAGCCCGTGTCTGCACACCAGATGCGTCAAACATGGAAGGCGGCGCGAATATCTCGTAATCCGACAGATATCCCGCATCGATAAGCTGCCGCACAGAAGGCCCGACAATCAGGTCAGAGAAGATATCCGCCAGCCCTTTGCCGTCAGTCCGTTGTGGCGTTGCAGTCAGGCCGACCACCTTGGCGTTTGGGTACGCTTCCAGAATCTTGAGATAGGTTGCCGCCGCCGCCCGGTGAGCCTCGTCAATTATGATTAGGTCTGGCGCCTCGTATTGATCCAGGCGGCGAACAAGCGTCTGCACGCTGGCCACCTGTGCAGGCAGTTTCGACGCACGCTTGCCCGCCGCCACCATGCCGTGCTCCAGGTGCTGCTTCCACAGCGCCTTTCCGGTCTGTTGCAGCAACTCGTTCTGGTGCACGCAGAAGAAAGATCGCTTACCTTGAGCAGCGGCGTTCTTCATCATCGTGACCGTTAGCGCCGTCTTGCCTGCCCCGGTTGGAGCCTGCATCAGCACTGACTGGTTTCGCCGCAGAGATTCGCGGGCACGGTCGATTAGATCGGTCTGATATGGCCTTAGAATCAGGTCTGTCATTCCTCGGCCTCCAGCGTCTCCAAGTAGAGGGACAGCTTTCTAATCAGCTCATATGAGGGACGCCCGGTATCGTTGCTCATCAGACGGTAAAGCGCGTTGTAGTGGACTCCGGCAGACTCAGCAACCCGCTTCAGGTTGGAGTCCTGAAGCCGCCGCTTTATTGTTTCGGGTGTAAGCATGTTTCCTCCTGGTGTTTCTGGTTTTGCTTAAAGTGTTGACACCATACCCCGACAGCGGTAACGTGGTCAAACTTTTTAGGAGGAGTCACATGGAATACATTCAATACGAACCGGGAATGGATATCGTGCCGCCGTGCGCGATTATCGGTATGCCCAACGAGGTCTATCACGCGCACCCGGCCATCAGTAAGTCTGGGCTGGACTTGATTCACCGCAGCCCAGCGCACTACCAGTACGGGGCCAAGCGAGCAAGCACGCGCGCCATGGAAATCGGCACCGCTATTCACTGCGCTATCCTTGAGCCTGAACGTTTCACCAGCGAGTACGTCTTGCTGCGAGACGTTAAAGACCGAAGAGCCAGCGAGTACCGCAAGGCCAAAGAGGTGCACGGCGGTGAATACGTCCTGACCGGCAGCGAGGCTGACAACGTAGCAGGCATGCAGGAAAGCGTGCGCAGCCAGTACGCCATCCCCGTTGGCACTGCCGAAGTGTCACTGTTTGCCGTCTGCGAAGTTACGGGCGTACCTGTCAAGTGCCGCTATGATTTACTTACTGATGACGCCCACGCTATTGACCTGAAGAAAACGCAGGACAGCAGCCGTGATGCGTTCGCCAAATCGGTCTACAACTACCGCTACCACGTGCAGGACGCCTTTTACCGCTATGTTTACCGGCTTGTTTATGGGCGACCCCTTGAATCGTTCACGTTCCTTGCTGTTGAAGAGCAGCCGCCACACGTCGCCATGCCGTACAGGCTTGGCGAGGAAACGAGAGAAATCGCGGATAGCGAGGCCATGCAGGACCTTGCCCGATACGCTGAGTGCATGGAAACGAACGACTGGCCAGGCTACGAGCGAACTGACGAACCGCTGGAGATTCCAGCGTGGGCATTGGCGCAATACGATGACAAGATTGATGAGGAGATTCACTGATGACTGACGTATCAGCAACACTCGAAGCGAAAAGCGATCAGCTGAACGCTGTTGACATCATGGGCGCGGAACCGATTATCCGTATCCGTGACGTGAAGGTCGGGCAAGGCGAGCAGCCGGTCGCCGTTTACTTTGATGGCGACCACAACCGCCCATGGAAGCCCAGCAAGGGTATGCGCCGCATCCTGGCAGGCGCGTGGGGAACCGATAGCGCCAACTGGATTGGCAAGCACGCGCAGCTATACTTCGAGCCGACGGTGCTATATGCAGGCAAGGAAGTGGGCGGCATCCGTATCCGGGCCCTGTCTGATATTCCGGCACAAGGCATGAAGTTCGCTATTACCATCAACCGCCAGAAGCGGGAGCCGTTCATAGTTCCGTTGTTGGAAGTGAAAGCGCAAGAATACCCAGCGGAGCGTTTTGATAAAGCCTTGCCGGTGATGGCGAAGAAAATGCAGGACGGCGAAATGACGCTGCAACAGGTTATTGCGCAGTGCCAGAAAACAGGGCAACTGACCGCCGAGCAAGTGGCGCAACTGGAACAGGCCGCACCGGTAGAGCCGGTTGTGGCTAACGATAACGACGACGAGGTGATGTAATGATTGTAACGACTGTGATTGGCAACCTGGGCGCGGACTGTCGCACTAACAACGTGAGCGGCACTGCTGTCTGCAATTTCGCCGTTGCTGGCAAGTCCGGCTTCGGCGACCGTGAGCAGACGCTCTGGTTTGATTGCGCACTGTGGGGCAAGCAGGCGGAAAGCAAGCTGGTTGATTACCTGAAAAAGGGGCAGCTTGTTGCCGTTTCTGGCGAGCTTGGCGAACGCGAGCATGAAGGCAAAGTCTACAAGACGTTGCGCGTTGAGAAGATCCGGTTGTGTGGCGGCCAGACTGAGGCCAAGCCGGTTCAGCAAGCCAAGCAGCAGGCAGCTAGCCAGCAAGCGCCGTCTTCTGACTTTGAAGATGACATGGACATCCCGTTCTGATTAACCCACGGGCGGCTCCGGTCGCCCTTTGATTGAGGAGAGAGAAGATGATAACACGACAAGAGCTTGTGAAACTGGATGAGCAAATGCGTGCAGCAAAGAAACGCCATTCGGACGCCCGCAGAGCGTTCGCAATCCAGCAGTACCCCATTGAAATTGGCCAAGAAGTTATCGCATGTGGCCACACTCACAAAGGAAAGAAAATGGTAGTAGATGCAATTTTGCCTGCTAATTTTTCCTTTCAGGGAGACTGGAGGGTTTCTGGAAAGGTAAAGAAGAACGATGGCAGTATTGGTCGGCAAGATGCCGAATTCTCGGAAGCACAATGGAGAATATACAACAATGACTAACTACAACCACGAACAAGCGAAAATCCTGTGCCCTATGGCGGCGGCAGAGGTGGAGCGGTTGCGGGAGGAGGTGGCAGAGCTTCGGGCTGATGCGACTCGCTACAGATGGCTGTGCGACAGCAACGGATACTTCATGGAAGAGCGTATGCTATGCGGACACGAGAACGAAAAAGAGAGAGCAGACAGCGCTATAGACATAGAGATGCTTAACGATGAAATGATGGCGCGAGGACTGGATGAAGATCCCGCCCATTGGTAGAGCACCCGGCCCCTACCTACAGGAGCTAACCGAGTTCAACCGCCTCGCCCTGCCGTACTACAAAGAGGCGTGCCGAATCATGGCCCTGCCGTTCGACCAGCGCAGGACAGCGATAGGTGACGATGACAGGCTGGCGGCTGAGGTTAGGCGGGTGCATGAATTGAGGATAAACCGTGACCAATAAACGACCCCGCTGGACGTTCCAGGAAGACCGTCTGCTTGAGGACCTTTACCCAACACTGTCCGCATCAGAGCTTTCCCTGGTGTTTGGCCGACCAGCAGAGGGCATCAGATACCGCGCCAGACTGCTTGGCATTAAGGCCGAGAAGCGCAGCAACTTGCGGCTGCACAGCCGCGCCAAGTATGAGCGAGTACTAGCCCTGTACGCGAGGATGACGGCCCGTGATGTATCGCAAGAAATGGGCCTGACGCTGGGACAGGTAAAAATGATGATACGAAACGCGCCAAGTGTTTTGGCATAAGTCGCCAGCCCTATATAACCAATCGGTATTACACATCAGGCGCGCCAGCCGCTATGGTTGGCGGACTGATTAGGAGGAAGTTATGGAGTATGAGGAGTTTTTAGAGGAGAAGGCGTTTAGTCATGTATCCGCAGGCTTTGAGTGCGGCGAATTGCCCTATCCGCTATTTGATTATCAAGCGCCCCTTGTGAGATGGGCATTAAAGCGCGGCAAGGCAGCGATATTTGCGGACACAGGCCTTGGCAAAACGATCATGCAGCTATCTTGGGCTGACCAGGTGGCAAAGCATACCGGCGGCCCAGTGCTGCTGCTTGCACCATTGGCGGTTGCAGATCAAACCATCGAGGAAGGTGCCAAGTACGGAATCCATGTGGATCGTGCGACCCCAGGCGCGGACATGTTCGGCCCGCATCTGGTTATCACCAACTATGAGCAGTTGCACAAATTCAACCCTGATCAATTTCAAGGGATCGTTCTCGATGAATCCAGCATTCTGAAGGGCATGGATGGCCGCCGCAGGAAAGAGATAACAGAATTCGGCAGCACAATCCCCTATCGGCTCTCATGCACTGCTACACCGTCGCCCAATGACTTTATGGAGCTGGGGACTCAGTCAGAATTCCTAGGGATTATGTCTCAGGTTGAGATGCTGGCCATGTTCTTCATCCATGACGGCGGCGACGTTGCTAAATGGCGACTTAAGGGACACGGGCAGAAGAAGTTTTTCGAATGGCTGGCAACATGGGCGGTCGTTATACGCTCGCCATCTGATCTTGGCTTTGACGGATCTCGGCATGAATTGCCGCCGCTTCAATATCATTCGCATGTTATTGAAACGACGCCGGAAGATAGCCTGTTTGTTGAGCCTGCCCAGGGATTGCAGGAACGCAACAAGGCACGCAAGGAATCTGTAGATCAGCGAGTGGCCAAGGCTGCAGAGATTGCCAACGGCATGGACGGTCAGGTTCTGGTTTGGTGCCATCTCAATGATGAATCAGAGAAACTGGCCGCCGCTATTGCCGATGCCGTGGAAGTGAAAGGGGCAGACAAGCCCGAACACAAGCGCGATAGCCTGATGGGCTTTGCTCATGGGGACGTTCGGATTCTGGTTAGCAAGCCAAAGATTGCCGGGTTTGGAATGAATTGGCAAAACTGCAACCAGATGATATTCGTCGGCCTGTCTGACTCATGGGAGAGCTACTACCAAGCAATCCGGCGTTGCTGGCGCTTTGGCCAGAAAAATGATGTTCACGTCCACGTGGTGTCTGCCGATACAGAAGGCGCAGTGGTCGAGAATATCCAGCGCAAAGACAAGCAGAATAAGGAATTGGGCGAGGCCATGGTTCAGCACATGAAAACCATGATGGAGAAGGAAATCTTCTCAGCCGCCATTGAAAAAACCGACTATAACGCAAATCAGAATATGGAGTTACCGAGATGGCTAGTGTAATTGATCAGGTCTTGAAAGAGGGATACGCCGCATACCACGCCGATACGGTGGAGGTTGCGCGAGGACTGCCAGATAACAGCGTAGGGTTTTCTGTATTCAGTCCGCCGTTTGAGTCGCTTTACACCTACAGCAACAGCGACAGGGACATGGGAAATAGCAAAGACAGCGCCGAATTCTGGCAGCAATACCTGTATCTGATTCGCGAGCAATTCCGGGTGATGAAGCCGGGACGCATCATCGCCATCCATTGCATGAACCTGCCCACCAGCAAGCAGAATGATGGGTTCATCGGTATCCGTGACTTTCGTGGCGAGATTATCCGTGAGTACCAGAAGGCCGGGTTTATCTATCACTCTGAGGTTGTCATCTGGAAAGATCCTGTTGTTGCTATGCAGCGCACCAAGGCGCTTGGGTTGCTTCACAAGACGATCAAGAAGGACAGCAGCATGAGCCGCATGGGCATTCCTGACTCTCTGGTGATGCTGCGCAAACCGGGCGACAACGATGATCCGATTGAGGGAGCGTTCACCTATTACGTTGGCGACAATCCTGCCCCAGGATTCAAGCGCCACAAATGGGATGATGGCCGAGAATGCTGGACGGTAGAGGAAGGTAGCCATAACACCAGCGTTGACGTTTGGCAGCGATACGCCAGCCCGGTATGGGATGACATTAACCAGACCGATACGCTCAATTTTAGGGAGGGCCGGGAAAGCGACGATGAGCGCCATATTTGCCCTCTACAGCTTGACGTTATCCAGCGATGCTTGCAGTTATGGAGCAACCCCGGGGATGTCGTGTGGTCGCCATTCATGGGTATTGGCAGCGAGGGTTACATGGCCCTGAAAGCAGGCCGAAAATTCATCGGTGCCGAATTGAAAGAGTCATATTTTAAGCTGGCGTGCCGCAATCTGGAGTTGGCCAAGGAAACTCAATACGACTTGTTCTAACCACCCCTCCCCATATAACAAAACGATATTCCCCGCCTGCGCTTACGGGCGTAGGCTTGGGGTTACTGATTGAGGAGATAGAGAGATGACCCACCCAGACGCGCACCGCTTCGACAGCGACAACGACTTTCACGACCACGTCCACGGCCAGGATAAGCCGATGCCGTACTTCGACGAGGACCCGGCGCTGGCTAACGAACTGGCATGGGATAAGCTGCACGACGAAATGCTGGCGCTGTGCCTGCTGTTTGCGCGGCATGATTATCGCTGTATGGCGTTGCGTGACTTTCATCGGGAGTGTGAAGAGTGCGCCACATTGGCAGACGACATGCATGAGGGATACATAGACACCACCCCCATCATCGAAATGGTGGCCACGGAAGACGACAGCGCCGTACCGCAGCCACTGCGCGCCGTCTGCCACTGGTTCCACGATAAGCTGCTGGCTGTTTGGGAGGAGTATCACAATGAGAGAGTTTAAGGGAACGCCGGGGCCTTGGGATGTAAGCTACAGGAAAGACGGATGGGGTGTAAGGGTCACAAACGGCACGCACAGCGTCGTCACATTCAATGGCAAGCGAAAGAAAACGAATATTGACGGTATTTGTGATCTGGTAGCACCGAAGCACGCGGATAAGAAAGTCGCAGACGCCCACCTAATCGCCGCCGCGCCTGAGTTGCTGGATGCGTTGCTGCATGCGAGGGATACAGTTAATTCAGTTATTGATGATGGCTATATGGCGTACATTCCTCTTCGCACAAAGATTGACTCCGCCATCGCCAAAGCCCTAGGAGAAGACCATGATTAAATCCAGCAAATTCGTAGCCGACATTGGCGACTACACAGTCGAGCGGGATCAGAACGGAATATGGATTCTGAACGACAGCGACCGCTGCTTTATCGAGCTTGGCACCGATGACCAAGTTGCAGAGATGGCAGACGACCTTAAGAAACTGGTAGCGGCATGGGGTGGCAAATGAAAGCAAGACCGATACTTTTCAACACGGACATGGTGAAGGCGATTCTGGCAGGTCACAAGACGCAGACGCGGCGAGCTGTCAATGCTTATATGGCTGCCAACTTTGACGAGCCCCGTGGTGCTGAGGATGTTTTGGCCGGGTATCCGTTTGTGGAGACTGAAGGGGGCTATGTCAGCGCATTGAAATTATGCCCCTACGGCCAGCCCGGAGACCTTCTGTATGTGAGGGAGACATGGAACGAAGGGTGGAGCTATGGGGGTAGTGATTCGGTTGTTTTTTACAGGGCGACTGGTGATGGATGGATAGGTTCAGAAGTTCATCCGCCAGCTGACGTTATGAACGGCCAGTTTGGCGTTTCTAGCGGGCAGACTGCTTGTTCGGCCCCCAAAAGCATTAAATGGAAACCATCTATCCACATGCCCCGCTGGGCATCCCGCCTTACCCTTGAAATCACCGATGTGCGCGTAGAGCGGTTGCAGGACATCAGCGAGGAAGATGCGCGATCTGAAGGGATTCAGTCGAAGCCAGGAATCGCTGTCATTGAAGGCAAGCAGACCCCCTCGCCCGTCTACTTTGTCGGAGGCCTGCATCCAGAAGGTAGCCCATCGGAGGCATTCCGCAGTCTCTGGAGCTCCATCTACAGCAACTGGCACACCAACCCCTGGGTTTGGGTAGTCGAATTTAAAGTCCACCACTGCAACGTCGATGCTCTGCTTCGTGAGCGGGAGGAAAACTAATGATGAACGCCGACGGCATCCTGAAGATCAAGGAGGCGCTGGACTACAGCGCCAAGGCGGGCGAACCGTCCGAGAAGGTGCGCAAATTCCTGTGCGCGCTGGCTGGAGCCATCCAAGCAGAAGCGCCAGAAATTGCGGATCGTATTATTGACATGGTTTCGGAGGTTGAGGGATGAAACCAGCCATCACAATACTAACCGTATTCTCCATCCTCCTAATCCTGGCAACGATAGACGACGAACAGGAACTACAGGCCGCGCACGACTACGGCTACTGCATGAGAGTGCAGGCGCATGAACTGGACAAACTGGTGGGCCATCGCAACGAACGCGGCCTTGATTGTGACAAGATATTAAATCGGGTGAGTTATGAGTGAGATTGAGTGGGGTCCGTGGATTCAGCATACCGGGGAGGAATGTCCGGTTGATGGTGATACGACAATCATGGTTCGCTTCAAAAACGGTGGTGAGAGCAACGGGTTCAGCAAGGCTGCCGAGTGGCCGCACTGGATTAAGTGGGGAGGCGACATGGAAATCACCCACTACCGCATCCCCATGGAAGACTACCGGCGGATCACTGGTATGCCGTCATGGGATGATGCGCCGGAGTGGGCGCAGTGGTTATGCCAAGACCCAATTGGCCAGTGGAAATTCACAGACACGAAGCCTATACCTGAGCACGAGCATGGGGGCAGCTTTTGGCTTGCAGATATCCACTGGGAGCGAGGCCTCCCCGGGGCCGTCCTAGGCGACTGGCGCGACACCCTGCAAGAGCGGCCAGTGAGAGCCTGTCGACACGATGACCCAGACAATAGCGGCCTGTGCATAAAGTGCGGGGCTAATCTGGATGAACTATTTTCCCACCCAGAAAGCGAGCCAGACGCAGACCAGTACAGCGTGGGGGCGGATACCAGCGACGGCAGCATGACCGCACCAGACTTCCTCTCAGCCGCTCTGAGCCACATGCAAGACCGGGCGAGCACCTACGACAGCCCACGGGGCGAGCGCAGCATGGGTAAGACTGTGGCGGCGTTTAACGCTATTACTGGCCACGAACTGAGCGAGGAGCAAGGATGGCTGTTCATGGTGCTGCTCAAGGCTGTGCGCACTCAGCAAGGCGGATTCCGTGCCGACAACTACGAGGATGGCGCGGCATACTTCGGACTGCAAGGCGAGGCAGCGCACCGTGAGCGCAAATGACACCCCCGACTACTGCACCGGCTGGGGCCGAGCACAAGCCTGCCCTCGCCGCCACCAGTGCCAGCGATTCCTGGATGGCCAGCAGGTAGGCGGGTATCAGCCAGTGAGCCGGATGGATAAGCCGGAGTCTGAGGAGTGTCCGGCATATAAACCGGTGCGCGTTATAGCTAAATGATATTTCACAGTTAGCAGCCTATGCACCACAATGGGCTCACCTACTGAGGAGAAAGATATGACCTGTGACGCGATGATCAAGCAAGACATTAATCAGCTGGAAAGCGATCTGTTTACGGTTATCTCTGCAATGAGCCCGATTGAAGGCGATGACTGCCCAAAAAACGCAGAACTCATCCGTCGCGCCGAATCTATTACCCGCAAGCTGGATTCGCTGAACCGAACTTTGGCGATAAGGGAAGAAGCGAGGAAGTATCACCAGTGGAAGTAATGAGGTTCTTCAGACCAATAAAGGGGTGTCGAGTGATTGCCAGTGATTGCCATCCACACAAGCGCAAGTTTGACCGCATCGGCGAAGTTATAAAGGTGGACGGGAATATATTCTGGTTCCGGGATGGACGCGGCGATATTGATAGCATGATATGGAGGTTCAGGGATGGAGAAAACAAATTCATCTGGTTCGGTGCTTGAGTTTCAGATGGCCACTCAAGGCATAGCTCTAGCTAGGGCCATGAATGAAAATAAAGAAGTGGAAAAGCAACTCGAAATAGCGGCCATTGCTATTGATGAGGTGATCAAAGCATTCGAGTTTTCCGCTGCGGGAAGACTAGAAGCTGCAAAGTCTTTTGAGTGGCTTCTGCGTTGGGCTGGGGAGATATTCCAGGATGACGAAGCCGAGCCGCACGTTAGAACACTGTGCAAGATTCTTGGCACCAAGACTGATTGAGGAGATTGATATGAGCGAAGCAATGAGAGAGGCGTTTGAGGCGCTGCGCAATTTAAGTAATGCCATACAAGGGGAGTGGGCGGACGAGCATTTCGACACCATCGAAGCCGCCCTATCTGGCGCACAGCAGGGGGAGGCTGAGCCGGTGGCATGGGCGGTGTTCGCAGATAACGGGAACATCAGGATATGGGGCAGGGAAAAGCCCGCAGGCTTCCCGGATGCTGTGCCGATGTACCTGAGCCCAACTGTAAAGGATCTCTTGACAGTCCAGATCGACCCTATTGGGTATGCAGATCCTGACACTTTGTCTGACTATCGGGCAGGCGACAGGTTGCATATTCCTGTTTACCGCCCGGATGCGTCCGCAGAGTGGCAGGCCGGAATCCCGGTTTATCTCCACGCCGCACCCCAGCCCGCGCAGGTGCCGGACATCGTTGTCACCGCGCTGGATTCCGCCCGTAAATCGCTGGCGACTTATGGCGAGCATCCGATTATCGACAGCCATATCAGCAAGGCGCTGGCAGCAATCACCGCCGCGCCTTCTGGTGATGCCAAGCGGGAGGCGGAGATTAAGGTCGAGGCTGTAGTAGAAGCGTTTGCCAAACTTGCTGCTGAATACCGACCCCATGGGCTCAACTGCACATACACCGCTTTCGATGTCGCCAACCACATCGAGGCACAAGGGCATTATTACGCTGCACGCCTCCGCCAGTCTGATAGCGGCGACGATAGCGAGGGGGTGGAGTGATGTTTATGACGATCTTGATATGGGCCTCACTAATCTGCGGGATCGCTTTGGGAAAAGACGCCCTTGTCAATCAAGCGGTAATTCTCGCCTGTGCCACATGGATAGTTTCAGAGATTCGCAAGCTGCGCCCAACCCCCACCAGCGAGGAAGAGTGATGGATAACCGAATTGCTAACTGTCAAAAATGTGGAAAAGTAAGCGGCCCCGCCTATTTTTTTAAAGGCAAGTGCCCTTACTGCGGGTACATACAAGGCACCCAGGGCAGCAGCCCAATTGCCGGGGCGGCCCACACCAACAACGCATATGACGAACTCACCTCAGCCAATGCCCGCAATGCAGAGCTGGAGGAAGCGTTGGAGCCGTTTGCGCGGGAGGCAGCGCGGTTCGTTGATGTGCCCGATACGGTCAGCATGGACACGATGGGGATGGGCGGACTTTCCGTCAGCCACCTCCGACGCGCCGCCGCCCTGCTGGAGAAGAAGTGATGAGCCAAGAGTGGAAGCAGACAGAAGTGGCGTACTTGGCACTAAACTACGCCGAGAAAGGCCCGAAACACTGCGCCGAATATCTTGGCCGCTCACTTCCTTCTGTGCACTCAAAGGCGCAAAAGCTGGGGCTTGTCGTGAAAGAGCAGCCGGTTGACACGCCGCCTGCATACGGGAAAGGGCGCATAGCGAGGAAAAACGGGCTTTCAGTTGACGCCTGCCCCTATTCCGCCGGACGAGACGCAGCATGGTGGCGGGCAGGGCATCACGACCAGGATATGGAGATGGGGAACCGATGGACGCCCTAACCTGCCTAGCCCTAGTCGTCTACATGGAGACACGCAGCGAACCGGAGCCAGCGCAGTTTGCCGTGGCAGAGGTGACGATGCGCCGCGTAGAGGATGATAGATGGCCGGATGATGTGTGTGGTGTCGTGTTCGAGAAGCGCCAATACGCATGGAACCACAAGCCGGTTGTGATTCGAGAGCCGGACGCATGGGCGCTTGCCCGTGATATTGCCGGGATAGTTATGCGCAAAGGCACACGGGCGACATCATGCGCGGATCACTTCGCACAGGGAAGCCCGTCTTGGTCGCACGGGATGGATTTAGAGAACACCATAGGGCTGCACCACTTCTGGTGTAGCGATGAGAGTGATTGGAGGAAGAGATGAAAAGGAACTATTACGCAGAAGCTATTGAGGTTATCTCACAAGAACAAGATTGGAGGGCAATGATCGTTGAGATTGCAAAAACCAACCCATCGGTTATAGCAAACTGCTCGGTTGTCACTTCTGTCACTCGGAAAATTCAGGTTTGCTATGACAATAAAGGAAAGATCGACGCCATTAAACTGCACAGACAGTTAACCGGATCATCACTAAAAGATGCCAAGGAAGCTGTTGAGGCCGCATGCCAATGACCAGCCCACACCAACGCCGCGCCCTGCGCCTAGTCGCCACCGGCCACACGGTCGAGCAGACCGCACGCGCCATGCACCTAAGCCGGTCAGCAGTGGAAAAGCTGCTGGCCCGCGCACGGGTCAAACTGGGGGCGCGTAACGTCACGCACGCGGTTTATCTGGCGGCAAAGCAGGGGATTATTTCGGCGCTTGTGGCTGCGCTTTTCTTTGCTGGTATGAGTCCTGATTCGGCCATATGGCGAAGAGAGCAGAGAAGCAGAAGGAGAGATGAGTATGCTATGAGCCGGGGCCGTACTGGAGCCATAAAGGGAACACAAATGCTAATACCGCGACGCCACCAATCAGGATATACACTCGACGTGCTAGACCATTATGATTGCTGACGTGGCCGCGAAACTCTGTGCGAACTGCGTCGATCTCTTGGCGCAGGGCATTTTTTGATTCTTCGTTGTCAACGCGGTATTGGTCAAATACAGACCTGTCGGCCCTTTGCTGGACTTGGACCTCGGCTAGTGTCACCAAGGCTTTGCGAACGTCTCTCAGCTCTTCCTTGATTTCCTCGAGAGTTCTGTATGCGTCATGTCCCGCCACAAAACCTTCCATCATCCGTAACCAATTATCTGCCTATATTACAGCCTATTATGCGCCTGCTCAATCTTGTCCGCTATGTGAGCGATCACACATACACCGAAATAGGCAGCAAAGGCGATTATAAATATAAGAAGAAGGAGGGAGATAAGGCCGTAGATTTCAGCCGCTCTAATCGCATCCGACCGCCTGCTCCAGTGCACGAAGGTAAGCCATAATCTGGCCCATGTCCTCCATAGGAACGTAAACGCCCTCCCCAGGTTCAGGTGCACCGTAGGGGAAAGCAATAGCATCAGTCGTCACCGTTACCGGCTGGGCGTTCGCTTTCTCCGGTTCGATAGGACACTGGCTCGCCCGGTTCGTCGCGCATCCAGCCACGGCGCTCCAGATCAGCAACAGGATCATCAGCCGCTTCATCTACTTGCTCCTTGTCCTTGCGTTTGCGCCAGCCCTGCAAGCTCTCCAGCAGCAGGGCCAGTACGGCGGCGAGGACTTCCAGGAATTTCACTTATTCTTAGCCTTTCCGTAGTTGCCGCCGATCTTGTCCAGAATCTCGGAAACAGCCTTGACGCGCTCGGCCCACTTGGGCTTGCCAAAGATAGCCAGAAACTGGCCAACAACACCAGCCACCGCAGCCAGACCGACTACGATAACCCCCCAGTTGCTGAGAACCACTTGCAATTGTTCCATGCTCAACTCTCCATACCGTTAGCGAGTACTTCAAAGAATAACACAGGGTCACTGTGCAGATATATGTACTGGTCCTTACCGGTCGTCGGATTCGTGCGGCATACCCACAGGAGGCGGTCGGGGCGGCAGTCCAGGTGTAGCATGGGCATAGGCTCGCCCCACTTGCGATTGACGTAGATGCCAATGCCTCCCAGCTCCGGCACACGCTGGGCCTCTTGCCAGACTTTCAGGGCATCATCCCAGCCACCGGGGATAAACGTGTCTGTGGCGTCGCTCAGCCGTGTCCCGCCCTGCGTGCTGTGCCTGCTGGTGCCTGACTCGCGGACGTGGGCGCCATAGACAGGAGACGGGCGCATGATGACACCCGACTCGTTGCGCACCGTGTCCAGCGCAAAGATAACCCCCGAGTCCATCTGCTCCAATACGCCAACCGGCCATTCTTCAGGCTCGAAGCGGTCTATCGTTGACCATTTGATTTGGGAGGCTTTCATTAGAGGGAAAGTCCGACATAGGCGCCCATTGCTTTGTCGATTTCTGACAGCTCACCAGTCGTGAGGCTGCCAGTATAAATCGCCAGGGCGGCTAGCGTGTCGTTAAACATCGTGGCAGGCAGCGTCGAATCCCCACCGAGATTAAAAGCGCTCCCCTCTGCACCAAAGGTCCCCCCGAAAGATTCCGTCCGGAGTGAGGCATTGTTGACCCTGATCGACGCATTCGAGCCGGACACATGAACACCTATAACGCAAACATCACCGGCGTCAAAGTCCTGCACGCCCTGCACAATTGTCATGTCGCCGACCCCGTATGACGGGCGAAAAACGCCACCGGTGTGGGGCTCTGTGCCAAGCAGGAATTTGTCTGATCCCCCGGTGCGCTGCCCCAGCACTGCCGGATCGTTCGATTTTGCATCTACGCGCAGGGCCATCACAACATAACAGTCACCCGTCTCCAGATGATAGTCGGTGTTCAGGGCTTCCGACCCGTTGTAATCAACACCGGGTAATCCTGTTTCCGGCAGTGACGCTATAAACTCAGGAGATACCCCCGGTTTTGCCTCCGTACCAGTAAATCCAAGCCACTCTGTGACATCGGACCCAGAGGTAGTGACACCCTCTGAAGCCAGCCGACTGAGGACTACGCGACC
>OBIY01000372.1_pt1 | contig 18234 bp, 14 predicted proteins | sample 1519841 | NCBI WGS metagenome assembly OBIY01 (sample SAMN03019774, study PRJEB22545) | beach sand metagenome | biome: beach; feature: sea beach; material: beach sand | place: USA: Municipal Pensacola Beach, FL | collected 2010-07-30 | depth 30-40 cm m
CGTACCGTTGGCGCCGGTGTGGTAGCCAAGATCACCGAGTAATTCGTTACCCGGTATCAGAAAAAGGGGTCGCTTCGGCGGCCCTTTTTTTATGTCTGACTTTTGGGTTGAGTCACACGCAGGTAACGGGTGTTGTTTGTCCACCGTTTCGAGGGGATATTTCTCTCGCTCGCTATTCGTACCCTGTGGCGACGGGACTATACCCGCCAGCGATGACCCCTTTCTTCTTTATCTGCAAAAGCGATGGCGCCATATTGGCTACCGATCGACAGGCTTGCTGACAACCCGTTCTCCTCTGGTGAAAAATCCGTTTGAGATCATACCTGCGGCTAGTTGACGCGGCTTTTAACCTGTCCCCGAAGAATGCCCTGCCGAAAAAACTGCTAGTAAGAGCGTTCCCTTTTGGTGTTACCCCTCTACACATTTTTAAATCTCAGGCGTTAGATAGTCCTCACGGTTCGAGTGTGTATCTCGCCGCTTAACGGGAACGTTGTTCAACTAATGGGGATAAGGGAATGTCCACGATTTCTGTCTTTGGGCTGGGCTATGTTGGCGCAGTCTGCACCGCCTGCTTTGCCAACAAGGGCCATACCGTTATCGGTGTGGATGTCAGTGAAGCCAAAGTCGCTCAGGTTCGCCGGGGCGAGTCTCCCATTGTTGAAGACGAACTGGGTGATTACCTGGCGAAGGGGGTGGCAGAAGGCCGCATCACCGCGACCACTGACTGTGCCACTGCCGTGCGTGATTCCCGGATTTCGTTTGTCTGTGTGGGCACGCCGAGCGACGAGACCGGTAACCTGAATACGCGTTATCTGAAAGCGGTGTGTGAAGAGATTGGGCAATCGCTACGTGACAAGGATGATGTGCACCTGGTGGTGATTCGCAGCACGGTGCTGCCCGGGCTGGTGCGCGGGGAGCTGTTGCCCATTCTTGAGCAGGCCTCGGGCAAAAAGGCCGGAGAGCACTTTCTGCTGGCGGTCAATCCGGAGTTCCTTCGTGAGTCCACCGCGATCAAGGATTTTTTCAGCCCGCCCATGACTGTCATTGGTGGAATCAATGACGCCTCTTCCGATGCACTGGCGACCGTGTACGAAGGCATTGATGCACCGGTTGTCCGTCTGGCACTGGAAGAAGCTGAGCTGGTCAAGTATGCCTGTAACTCCTGGCATGCCACCAAAGTCTCCTTCGCCAATGAAATCGGCAATATCGCCAAGCAGGCGTCGGTTGATGGGCGGCGGGTGATGGATGTGGTGTGCATGGATAACAAGCTCAACCTGTCCAGTTATTACATGAAACCCGGGTTTGCCTACGGGGGCTCCTGTCTTCCAAAGGATGTCCGGGCGCTGAATGCCTGGTGCGACAAGGTGGCGCTGCCGTCGCCTCTGTTGCGATCGTTGGCGACCAGTAATGACAACCAGGTGGAGCGGGCCATGGCCATGATCCGCCAATCGGGCATGAAGAAAATCGGCATGCTGGGATTGAGTTTCAAGCCGGGCACCGATGATCTTCGCGAGAGTCCCCTGGTCACGTTGGCCGCCCGCTTGCTGGAAGAGGGCTTCACTCTGTCCGTCTATGACAGCAACGTCTTGCACGCGAGCAAGCACAGCCCGGTTGCGGCCCAGCTATGGGAAAGTTATGGCCCGGTCTTCCATTGTCTGAATGATGACATCGATGCTCTGGTCAAGGTGAGTGAGGTGGTGGTGGTGGGCCATTCAACGTCGGAATTCCAGCAGGTTGCGGATGGCGTAAACAGTGGACGGCTGTTGATCGACCTGTGCGGATATTTGCCTGGTGTATCCATGGGCGATCGTCAGGGCATCTGCTGGTAAGTTGCCGATGAAGACGTTCACGGAGTGGCTACTGTGGATCACCGTGGTGATGGCGCTGGCATTGCTGATCGAACCGGCGTATCTGGATAGCAGCGACAAGAAGTTCATTCTGATTATCGGTGCCATCGGGCTGTGGCGGTATTCCATGGGGGCCATGCACCTGGTCCGCGGGATCTGGTTCATGCAGGTGGCGTTTCCTGCCCTGCGTCGTCGAGTGGATGAAGATCCTGGGCGTTATTTGCCGAGCCATGTCTATCTGGTGGTAACCAGTTTCCGCATACCGGCAGATACGACCTGGAACGTCTATGCGAGCGTATTCCGCGAGGCCGTGAATTGCGGGGTGCCTGCGACGGTGGTGGTCTCCATCGTCGAGCGAGGTGACGAACGTCTTATTCGCCAGTGCCATCGGCAGTTCGATCCAGATCAGCTCAGCAAGTTGATCATTTGCCGGGCGCGTGGCACGGGCAAGCGTGATGGGCTGGCTATGGCGTTCCGTGCGGTAAGCCGCTGTATGCCAGACCGTGATGCGGTCGTCGGGGTTATTGATGGCGACACCATGTTGGCACCGGATTGCGTCAGGGACTCAGTGGTGTTCTTCGGCTTGATGCCGAACCTGGGCGGCCTGACCACTAACGAGCAATGCGTGGTCCGGGGCAGTCGGGTGATGCGCGATTGGCACACCATGCGGTTCGCCCAGCGACACTTGAATATGTGCTCCATGGCTTTGTCGCGGCGGGTGCTGACCATGACCGGGCGGATGTCCTTTTTCCGGGCGGCAGTGCTGACCGCGCCAGAGTTTATTGCGGATGTGGAGTCAGATTATCTGGATCACTGGCGGCTGGGCCGGTTCCGGTTCCTCACCGGTGATGACAAATCCAGCTGGAATTCACTGATGACGCTGGGCTGGGACACCTTCTATGTACCCGATGCCCACACCTTGACGGTAGAGCACCCGCCGCATCATCGCTTTGTGCCTGCAACGCTGCAGTTGATGTTTCGCTGGTATGGCAATTCATTGCGACAGAATTTGCGCGCAACGCGGCTGGGGTGGCGACGTCTGGGATGGTTTACCTGCTTTGTGCTGTATGACCAGCGTATCAGCATGTGGACGTGCCTGATTGGTCTGACCGCCGCCTTGTTGATGGGGTTGCTGGATAACGGTCAGCTGTTGTTTGTGTATGTGTTCTGGATCGCCCTGTCTCGCACCCTGGTGGCGGCGCTGTTGAATGTGACCTATCACCCGGTTGGGCCGCTCTATCCTGTGCTGCTTTATTACAACCAGGTGGTGGGATCGATGGTAAAGATTTTTGCCCTGTTTCATCTGGACCGGCAGAGCTGGACTCGCCAGAAAACACGGCTGGCTACGCAAAGCGGCGGGTTTGACATGATGCTCAGCCGTATCAGTTCCAAAACCATGTTGATGTCGAGCGCTGCAATCTTTATCTGCGTTATGTACCTGATTGCGATGGGGTAAGCGAGAGCAGGGCCTGAAGGGGACAGGGCCGTGTGGAAGGATTTGGAGGGAAGGGTCATGGAAGAAAAACAGATTCGCCAGGTTCACGAATCCCAGGAGGAGCGCCAGCACGTCAGAGTGCGGCTCAACGGGAACCTGAGGTTGCGGCTGCAGAGCCCGGTGAAAGGCATTTTTTCCCTGGAAGATGTGTCGATGGGCGGTTTGTCGTTTATTGCAGGGCAGGTAGATCTGTCGCCGGGGTCGTTGTGCCATGGTGAAGTGGTGTTTCGACTTGGGCGTGCCAACCTGTCCATGCCGATCAGTTTTCGCATCATCTACCAGGATGACAGCAGCAAGCGTACGGGTGGCGAGTTTACCGTTATCGACCAGGAAAACGCGGACTTGTTGCGGTTGTTGATCAGCAATTATCTGGCGGGTGAATTGACCTCGCTGGATGACGTGATTGACAACATGAAGCGCGAAAATTATGTGACGGCGCGAAAAGGGAAGCAGGTGGCGCCGGCGCGCAGCCTTGTCGAGCGTTGCAAGGCGGTGTTGATCAGCGGTGTGTTCTTTGTCCTGGGTTTGTTGGCGTTTGTGTTTGTCGCTCACAAACTCTACCAGCATGCCTTCGTGATCAAGGCGGCAGACGCCTGGATCAGTCTGCCAGGCAAGATGCTGATCATGCCGGAGAATGGCTATGTTCAGATGCTGATCCCGGAAGGGGCTGAGTCCGTTGAGAAAGGCCAGCCATTGATGACGATCTCGTCACGTTTGGTGGCACGGCTGAACAATGGTGTTTTGCTGGATTCGCTGGATACCAAACAGGTCAAAGGCTTGCTGGATGCTGCGGTCTTCGAAGTGACGCTGAACAGCCCCTGTGACTGCACGATTGCCGAACAGATGGTTGCTGATGGCGAGTATCTTCACGACGAATCCCCTCTCATGCGGCTGGTGGAAAAAGACGCCCCTGCCCGAGTGGTGGCACTGTTTGACCTGTCCGCTGAGCGCTTGCCCGGGCGCGCTGATGAGGCCGTTACTATCCAATATCTGGACGGCAAGAAGGAAACCGCCGCAGAGGTGGTCGAGATGGTCAGAGATGAAGCGTCGGGCAAGCTGCGCATGGAGATTCAGCCGCAGCGTAGCCTGCCGCTAAGTGCCCAGCATCAGCCCGTCAGCGTTATGGTGCATCCCGCATGGCTGCCCGTGCTCTGATTGCTGCGCTGCTGGCGGTTCAGCTGGCTGGCTGCCAGCTTCCGGCGGACACCCGTCATGCCCGTTATCAGCTCTCCCTGGGGAACACCGAGCAAGCCAGGAAGCAGCTTAAGGGGCTGGCGGAGGCCGGCGACCCGGCAGCGCAGATCGAATACGCCAAATTGATTGCCGCTGATCAGGGCAGTGACCCGGCGGAGGCCATGGTGTGGTACCGGCGCGCCTGGGAGCAGCAGGATTACCGTGCCGGCCCCGCCAGCCTGCGTCTATATAAGCGCTACCAGGGAAGTTTGGCTTTTGGGGAGGCGCGTGCCCGTGAGTTGTTACGACCGCTTCGCCCAAGGGAAACAGAACAGGATTTGAGTCTTGCTCTGGATATCGCAGTGCTCTACCCACAAGCCCTTACGGCACAGCAGTGGCAGCAGTGGCTTGCACTGTATCGTCGAAGCTGTGTTCAGGAATGTTATTTCGGGACATACGCCGGTCGCTATGCACAGATTCGAGGAGATATCGAAGAAGCAGCAGCCTGGTATCAACAAGAGCTGCACGATGACCCTCGTGCCGTTGAATATCTACAGGATATGTTCTGGCAGGCTGGCAGCCCGGAACGTTTTACCGAAATGGTAGGGGACATGGAAGGCGATGTATCGCTTGATGGAGCCTATTGCCTTCGCGTTGCAACCCTTATCAAGGCAAACGCGACGACAGCTGAACATGATCCAACGGTAATGCGCTGGTTACAACGTGCAGCAGAAAAGGGCGAGCCGCTGGCGCTGGTCGAGCAGCTTCAGTACATGCTGACTTGGCCCGCCGTATATTCTTTTGCCGAGTTTTCTCTGGCCGTTGAAGAACTTCAGTCATTAGATAATGCCTCTGCGTTGTATTTCCGTGCGCAAGGGGACCTCAAAGCGGAATGGTTTGAGCTAAGGCCGCAGCGGGCAGAGAGAGATCTTTTAATGCTGGTTGCAGGGGGAATGTCCAGGGCTTACTTGCCGCTGGCGGAGCTCTACGAAAGTGGTTATCTGGGGGAGGCTGACATGGAACGAGCCGTCAGGTTTTATCAGTTAGCGGCAGAGGCGGGGCTGGCACAGGGAGATGCCGCGCTGGCCAGGCTGTATTCATCTGGCCGGGGTATGGCCAGAGATCCTGTAAAAGCGTTTGCCCACAAGGAAGCCAGCAAGATTCTCCTGCCGCGAACTGCCCGGCAGGAAAGTGAAGAGAGTCTGCCCCTTCCCGATGGGTTAATGCCGGCAGGGCAGCAGGCTGCGGCTCGATTGATTGCCAAACGCCAGCATTGGTTGGAGGAGCAATTCCATGTTGCTTCAACGCTGTAGCGGAATCTTGTGCGTGCTATGGGGCACATTATTGCCGGTAACGGTGATAGGTGTGGAGCCACTGCCGCGTCATGAGTATGACCAGAGGCTGTATCTAAGTGCCGGAGAGTCTCCGGACTTTCGTCAGCGTTTTGTGGATGGCAATAACGAGACCAATGGTGTGTTTCGCTACGAGCCACGTTACCACTGGCGAAGCGGTGAGACAGAGTGGCACCGCTGGGACGCCGAGGTGCGAGGCAAGCTGTTGGTGGCCGCAGGACAGCCAAGCAGTCTTCAGACAGATGATAATGGCCGTATCCGCGAGGATGAGCACTATGCAGAATTGCGTGACGCCTGGATTCGTCGCCGCATGCTGTTTGGCCAACCTTCCATGTCGTTGGCATTGGGGCGTCAGACCTACAAAGATGAAGAGGGCGTGATCTGGGACCTGCCGCTGGAAAGCCTGAACCTGGATTACCAGTCCACTCACTGGCGAGCTCATCTTGTGGCGGGGCAGCAGTTCACGACATTCCGTTCCGACGATTCAGATCTGGACCCGCGGGATGAAGATATTTTCCGGGTGCTGGCGGGCGTGGGCAAACAGTGGATGCCTGGGCACTGGTGGGATCTGCGGCTGCATTATCAGGATGACGATTCCGGCGCTCAGATTGAGCAGTTGGAGGATTTGCTGGACGTACGTGATTTTACCGGTTACTGGGCTGGCGTCAGGCTCCATGGCGAGGGGGGGAAAGCGACGACGGTGGGTTACAGCGTCAATGCCCTGTTTCAGGAGGGGGATCTGGTTCGCTATGAAATTGATGCTGTGCAGGGGCTGATTCAAAGCGAAGACCGGATTCAGGGCTATCTCATTCAGGGCGAGCTTTTCGGTCGTCTTGACCGCCTCAGTTGGCGGCCCTCCCTTGGAGTACGTGCGGCTACCACGGACGAGCCGGATTATCTGGTTAGTGATGGTTATTTCCAAAGCAGGGTGCAGAGTAATCGTCGCGCAGGGGTGGCCGACCTTTCCACTGGGCCGTTGGGGGACCTGCTCGACTACGAAATGAAAAACATCGCATACGCAGCGGCCTGGTACCGGCAACAGTTGTGGCCCCGTGTGGAACTGGAAGTGCTGGCAGGATCGGTGCAGCGGCTAAACGATACGGTGCGTGTGAATAGCCCGATAAGAAATCCGCTAGTAGAGGGGGAAACGCACCTGGGGAATGTGGCGAACATGGCGTTGGGCTGGCAGTCCTTCCCGCTGGCGGTGTCAGAACGGCGACAGATGCAGCTTTCGGCCCGGCTGAGTTATTCGATCTTTGACATGGGGGAGGCCTACCAACGGCCGGAACAGATTCATCAGATCCTGTTCGTTATCGCAGGGAGGTGGTAGCAATGGTCTTTTCATCCAACCTTTTCGTGTTTCTTTTTTTGCCGCTGTTTCTGGCGGCGTACTACCTGACGCCAGCGCGCTGGCGTAACTGGACCATTCTGCTGGGTAGTTACCTGTTTTATGCCTGGTGGCGCCCGGATTTTCTGCTGTTGTTTGTGGCAATCACGCTGTGGAACTACGTCTTTGCCCTGGCGATAGAGAAGTTCCGGGATCATCCGCGTTGTTTTTACTGGCTGGTGGTCGGGGTCGTCGGCGATCTGGCGGCACTGGGGTACTTCAAGTACACGAACTTCGGTGTAGAAAGTATCAGTGCGCTCCTGGTGTCCGTGGGACTAAACCCCTTTTACCTGGAAACCATCATTTTGCCACTGGGGATTTCTTTCTATACCTTCCAGGCACTGGCCTATCTGGTGGATGTCTATCGAGGCGATGCCAAACCCACACGCAGCTTTATCAACTTTGCCGCGTTTATTTCCTTTTTCCCGCAGCTGATCGCAGGTCCGATTCTGCGTTACCGAAATCTGGAGCGACAGTTCGAGAAGCGTAGCCACTCCATGGAGTTGTTTTCGCTGGGAGCCAGTCGTTTCCTTCTGGGATTCATCAAAAAGGCTTTGATCGCCGATAGTATTGCGCCGGTGGCTGGTTACCTGATGGCGGCCCCGGAACCGGGTTTCGTTGATAGTGTTTTCGGTGTCATTCTCTCGACTTTGCAGTTGTACTTTGATTTCTCCGGATACTCAGACATGGCGATAGGCTTGGGAATGATGATGGGGTTCCGTTTCCAGGAAAACTTCAATCAGCCCTTTGTCTGCCAAAGTGTCACGGAGTTCTGGCAGCGATGGCATATCACTCTTTCCCAGTGGTTGCGGGACTATCTCTACAGACCACTGAAAAAAACACTCCATTGGAGTGTCGGTGCCGCCACTTTTACGACGTTGAGTCTGGCAGGGTTCTGGCACGGCGCGGATCTGGCCTTTCTTTTCTGGGGGGCAGCCATTGGCGGCATGATGGTGCTGGAGCGTCGTCTCGGTTGGGTAACCAGTATGTCAACGCCGTATTCCTTGTGGCGCAATTATCGTGCGCTTGCCTATTTGTGGTTGATTTGGCCCCTGTTCCTCACCGGAAATCTCGCTGATGCGGGCCGGATCATGGGGGGCTTGGTTGGCCTCAATGGTGTCGGGAGCTTGCATAATTTGTCTCTTTGGGTTTCCCCGATGACGCTTTTCTTCTGTGTTGTGGCCTTGGTTTGGGACCGTGTGAGTGCGCTTTACAACAAACGTTATTACCTGGGCATCGACAAGGAAAACGTTTTTCAGGATGTCAGCGGTTGGCGAGTCCCACTGCTATGGGGAGGCTTTGCTCTGGCAGTTACGAGGTTGTCGGCTGAGTCGTTTTCACCCTTTCTGTATTTTCAATTCTGATTGGAGGGCCGCCACGTGATTTCTATGAAAAAGGCGTCAACAGTGAATGGGTGGTTGTTCCTCGTTGTCATTTCCAGTGGTTTTTTGTCCTTGCTGCTGCCTGTGGCCGATTTCTTTATCAATGAAAAAACCGCCTGGGAGCAGTTTCGGGAAGGGGAGCTGGTACGCCGTTTGGAACGACAAGTGGATAAGGTATTCATACTGCGTGATCCTTCAATCTCGATGTGGGCTGATGCCAGCTATGTGCTGTTTCATTCGGGGCGGCCGGGGGTGTTAGTCGGCAATGATGACTGGCTTTTTAGCCGGGAAGAGTTTTATTACGACGCCAGGAGTGCAGCGAATCTGAAGTCGAACCTGAATCAGGTCGTTGCCACTTCCTGCCAGCTGAGAGCGCTGGGAAAAAAATTGCTTGTCATCCCTGTGCCAGCCAAACGGCGCTTATACAGTGATCAGGCTCGCCGGCAAGTCGTACTGGACATGGACAATCTGTACCCGGGTATCACACAACGGCTTAGCGCAGCCGGTATCCCCTGGCTGGATACCTTGAGTGTGCTTCAGCAAGCCTCTCACCACGGGCCTGTTTTCATGCGCACTGATACGCATTGGAGCCCTTGGGGAGCAAGAGCGGTGGCTGGCGGTGTAGCGGCGACCATGGCTCTACCCGGCCGGCAGGAATTTCGCACTGTTGAATCGAAAGTGGAAGTGTTCCAGGGCGACCTGCTTCGTTATTTGCCAACCAGCAAGGGGGTCGGCCCTAAGGGGGATGAGCCCCTGGTGCGCTATCAGACATCCCTGTCCAGTAGTGTCCAGGATGAACAGGCGCTGCTCGGAGATGCGATTCCCGCAGTTGCGCTTGTGGGAACCAGCTACAGCGCCATGGATGAATGGCACTTTCCCGGTTTTCTGAAAGAGGAAATGGGGCAGGACGTACTGGTGTATGCCCTGGAGGCCCAGGGGCCCTTTGCAGCAATGCGAGAGTTTCTTCAAGGTCCGGCTGCTCGAGATCCGCGTGTTACCCATGTGCTATGGGAGTTGCCGGAACGAGCGCTGATTCAATCAATGGATGTGATTGTGGAGGGGGATAAGCATGCGTGTCTGGATAGTCAGTCTGCTGCTACTTTGGAATTTGCCGGTTTGGGCCGCCCAGGACGGCGCTGAGGGGTTATATGAAATGGCGGCCCCCCCGGATTCGGCCTTTATCCGGGTAGTAAACTTGACCGGCGACCAACTTGATCTGGGATTGGATGAGTGGCGACAGTCCCTGGCTCCCGGTCGAGCGGGGGATTATTTGTATCGCCCCGGTGGTGAGGCTCAAATCCGGATTAATGGGAAGTCGTTCGATTTCTCTTTTGCGTCACGTTCGGTGCAAACGCTGATCTTTGATGGTCAGAGTATGCGCCTGCATGAAGACACTTATTTCAACAGTCGCCTGAAGGCATTACTGGTCATGTACAACCTGACCGGCCAGGGCGCCTCGCTACAAACCGCAAACGGATCAGTGACGGTGATTGGGCCCCTTGCGGCCGAAGACAGCGGCGACAGGGAAATAAATGGCGTCAAGGTCGCGTTGCGCGTCGCGCTCACGGACGGAACCAGTCTGCCCTTGGAGGAGGTGGTGTTGCAGCGCGGGAGGGTTTACAGCGTTTGGGTAGTGCCAGGAGCGTCAGGCCCGGAGGCTCGACTGGAGGAAGCCAATGTGGCCACTATGCCGTAACGTCACCAGGCCCTGGCGGCTGATGGCCTTGCTGGGGCTGGTTTCATGGGGAGGGGCGCAATCTTCCGAGGTGCCATCGGAGGGGGACAGTCAGCAGGCGCAGCTGATGAAGGGCGCTTATCTGGAGCCGCCCTTCGTGTGTGATGCCCTGAGTGATCCCCAGTTATATCAGGACGGGGCCATGTCCGGTATGCGTCAACTTGTCTCCGGAAAACCGTATTGGTTTTTTCGCACTGACGTTGATTTGCAGGAGGACTTTCCCGTTTCGGCAATGGCTCGTGGTGAGCTCGGCGAGCTGGTCGAGATTTTGAGAGAGAAGGATTTGCAGCTCGTTGTGATGCTTCAGCCGACCCGTGGATTGATGCATGCGGATCAGTTGGTGCAGCCGTGGCGAGGGCGCTACCCACTTACGGATGTACGCAGGTCTTACCTGCGCAAGGCTGAGCTGTTTAGAGATTTGGGTGCAATGGTTGCGGACATGGAGCCCGTGTTGGAAAAGGTGGATGGGGGAGAGTATTTCTTTCGCCGGGATCACCACTGGACCCCTGCTGGAGCTGATGTCAGTGCCTATCAGGTTGCTCAGGTGATGCTGGCGGATCCGGGTATTGAGCAAATTCCGGAGCTGATGTTTGAAACCCGGGAAGGGATTCTGCTGCGCAAGATGGGAACCATGAATGTGGCTGTGGCAAGCGTATGTGGAAATGCCTACAGCTATCAATGGGTGCGAGGCTTTAACACGGTGCCCAAGAATGAGGTAGATAGTGCTGATGCCCTTTTTGGGGATGCATCCGAGCCACAAGTTGCACTTATTGGTACCAGTAATTCTGATACCCGGGATGATCGTTACAAGAACTACAATTTTCATGGTTTTCTGCAGCAGTATCTGTCCCGTGATGTAGTGAATTTTGCCATGACCGGGGGTGGGGCCATGGGTGCCCTGCAGGAGTTTTTGTACTCGCCGGCCTATCAGGAGGGGCAGTTCCGATATCTGGTTTGGGAGCTGCCGGTCAACTTTGATCTTGAAGAACCGGAGGTTTGGCGGGAAGTGTTGCCTGCTGCCTCAGGGGGCTGCAGTAACCGCTCAGCTTATACCACCGGTGCGGTTACTCTGCCTGTCTCTGAGCGCGATCAGCGAGTAGAGGTGCTAGCCAACGCAGGTGAGCGGCGTCGCCAGACTGCCGGCAGTGGCAGCTTGACTCTGGATGTTATGTTTTCCGACAGCGCGTTCCGGCATTTTTATGTGCTGGCATATTACGACGATGGCCAGCGGGAAAAGATTCGTATTCGCCGCCCGGCAAGACTGGATAGCGGGCGCTTTACCCTGCGCCTGGATCCTCCCTCTCAAGGCGCGAACCTGCTGTCAGTGCTGCTGGAGCTGGAGCAGCCTGTAACGACGGCCCTGACCGTGGAGGCGACCCTGTGCGACTACTGAATGCAGTATGGCTGACACTGCTGGCCGGTTGTGCCCAGGCGGAATTGAAACCGTTATTCGATTCCCAGCGCCTGGACGCTTCCTTGGCAGACGCGCGAGCCTTACAGATGTGTCAGGCCCGTCTGTCGGGTTTTCCACCGTACCGGGGGGCGCTGCAGATGGACAGCAAGTATGACCAGAGTCGAACCAGCAAAGATGTCCTGGATGCCAAGGCGGCCAAGCGTTACCGCGAGCAGGTCGATGAAATCTACGGGTACCTGGCCTTTTTAGGGCAGATTTCCGACTATATGCGCAGTGGCAACCCCGCACTGAGACAGGCTGCCAGCGAGTGTTTCTCGCAGGCGATTTCCGCCTGGGCAGAGGCCGGGGCGATGACGCCCAGCAAGGCCAGCAAACAGGGCGAAGCCGTACGGAAATGGTTTCTTGCCGCCGTCGCCACCAACATGATGAAGGCGCAAGCTCTCACCGATTGGCAGCCAGACCCGGCGCAGCGTCAGTGGCTGGCTGCATTGGCCGACCGGGTGCAACGTTATGCGACTCCGCGCCGTCAGCGTCTGGACTTGTACAACAACCATGATTATTGGTCTTGTTGGGCTGTTATGGCGGCTGGCCTGGTATTGAATGAGCCGGACCGCTTGGCGTGGGCTGAACAAGGCTACTGGTTGGCTATCGGGCAAATCACGCCGTATCAGGATGGGGTGGTGCTGCCTCACGAGGCCGCCAGAGGCACGCGAGCGGCGGAGTACCATGCGTTTGCGCTGACGCCACTGGTATTGATGGCCGAGTCCGGCTCCCGCAATGGCTTGGATCTCTATGAGGGCAAGGGGGCGGTGCTGCATGAGCTGGCTGCCCAAGTCGTACATTTTTGGCGGCAAGACGGGCAGGGCGTGCGTTTTGCGCAAAAGCAGGAAGCCATCGATGATCACATGATGGCGTGGTGGCCAGTCTATGCTCACCGTTTTCCCGAGCGTCAGCCTCTGTCTGACAAGCAGGCAGAGGCTTTCGGGTCTCGGTTTACGGGCGGCTCGCTAACTGGGCTCTGGGTTGAGCATCCGTGAACGGTATGTCCACCGGGCGGGCTTGTAGTAGTTGAGGGAGCAAGCGTGACTCGCGAGCGCTGATGTTGCCCGCCAGATACTGCCCGCGATTGCTATGGTGTCGCAGGCTGGTTCCTTCAATCTGAACATGCCCCTCTCCGAGAGTATGTAGGGCGGCAAGGCGATTGTGGTGCAGCTCGAGCGCTGTCAGGCTCGCCCGCACCTTGTCTTGTTGTCCATCCAGGGAAATGCCGTAACGGTGATTGCCATTTATCTTTGCGTCGCTGACAGTGAGCAGGGTGCTGCCATCGAGTCGCAGGCCGTCACTTCCGTTATTGATCAATACCAGCTCCTCCAGATGAGCAGAGGCATCCCTTCCGCCCTTTATCTGTATCCCGTACTCCCGGTTTCCCTCGCTGGCCAGGTTGCGGCCTTGCAACGGGCCATGAAAGTTCTCTATCAGTAACCCGGCCCCCTTGTTTGTGCTGAGCACAAGTTCCTCAAGAGTGAGTTTGCCCTCTCCTTCGGCGCGGATGCCGTGCCCGTTTGAACCGTCGATCCGAAGCTGTGTCAGTTGGGCGTGGGCCCCGCTTAACACCAGCCCCTGTTCACGGCTTTGGCTGATCGTTACCTCTGTAAGGGTAACGTGGCTGCCTGGCTCGGCCTCAAGCCCCCGGTACAGATTCACGAATTCGGATTGCTGAATGGACAGACTGGGGGCTCCACTGGTGCCTTGATAACGATGACGGGCCACGCTGAGGCCGTGGGCGCGATAATCTGGCCGCCCCAGACCGGTCAGCGTGCTGCGATCAATCTGTGTGCGGGAGCCACCCCAGCCATGAATGAAGCCGCTGTACTGGTTGCCGCTACTGTCAATCTGGCTATGTGAGATGATCAGGGTGCCGCGGTTGACCAGACAGCCGCCGTTCTCGCCATCGATATACAGGCGCGCCCCGTCCAGAGTGAGCTGGGCGCCCGGCGCAATGACCAGGGGGAAATGCAGGGTCCATTGCGTGCCGCTGCGGCTCAGGGCACGTTCATCCAACTGGCTGGCCAGGCGTTCCAGTGTGTAATGACCGGAAGCAATCACCACGGCTTGGGGGTGGCCGCGTTGATAGCGGGCAATCTGGCGGAACAGCCCATTTGCGGCAAAGGTTTCCAACGGCCAGTTGCTGGCTTCATTGGCATAAATCGGACTCAGGCCTACATTGGCGGTGGCCGGAGTGCCCGGCAGCAGGATCATCAGCACGGAGGCCAGCCAGGAAAGGTGACGGGTCATGCGGCACCTCCGAGCAGACTACTCAGCTCCCGGGTCTTGCTGGCCAGGAGTTCAGGGTTGCAGCGGGTTTCTACATTGAGGCGGATCAGAGGTTCGGTGTTGGAGGCTCGGACGTTGAAGCGCCAGTCGCTGAATTCCAGGCTAATACCATCGGTGTTGTCTTCGCTGAGGGCGGAGTGACGGTATTGCTCGCGGATTCGGGTTACGGCGGCCTGGGTGTCTGCCACGGTGAAGTTGATCTCTCCGGAAACGGGATAGCGGTGGGCTTTGTCGCGTACCAGGCTTGAGAGGGTCTGGCCGGAGCTGGCCAGTAGTCGGGACAGGTACAGCCAGGGAAGAATGCCGGAATCGCAGTAGTAGAAATCCCTGAAATAATGATGGCCACTCATTTCCCCGCCATACAGCGCATTGTCATGACGCATGCGCTCTTTAATAAAGGCATGTCCTGTTTTGCTCTGCATGGGGTGACCACCGGCCTCAAGCACGGTATCAATGGTGCTCCAGGTCAGGCGGGGATCATGAATGATGGTGCCGCCAGGCTGGTCGGCCAGCAGGGCGTTGGCGAGCAAGCCAATGATGTAGTAACTCTCGACAAAATCGCCGTGCTCGTCAAAAAAGAAGCAACGGTCAAAGTCGCCATCGAACGCGACCCCCAGTTGAGCTCCGTGCTGGCGCACTGCCTCGCAGGTGTCGGCCCGGTTCTCTGGCAGCAATGGGTTGGGCACCCCATTCGGGAAGGTGCCATCCGGGGTGTCGTGGTAGCGATGCAAGAGAGGGTGGATACCGCGGCCAGCCAGTTCTTCCATCAGTACGTCCAGTGCCGGGCCGATAGCGCCATTGCCTGCGTTACTGACCATGCAGAAGCCATCCAGTGGTTGGCAGTCCACCAAATGCAGTAAGTGACGGATATAGGGCCTTTTGTCTGGCTGGCGAACACGTTGCCCGCGACGCTGTCCATCCGGGAAGCGGTTGGCAAGCACTTGGTCTCGTATGTCGAACAGGCCGCTGTCCCCGCTGATGGGGCGAGCGCCGGCTCGTACCAGTTTCATTCCGTTGTAATCGGCGGGGTTGTGGCTGGCAGTAATCTGCACCCCTCCATCTGCTTGGTGGTAAACGGTGGCGAAATAGACCTCCTCGGTGCCGCTCAAGCCAATATCAATGACGTCGGCACCGGTGCTGAGAATGCCCTCACTGAGGGCGTTACTCAGCCCTGGCGAGCTCAATCGCATGTCTGCGCCGACCACAATGCGTGATGCCCGCAGTTGTTCAGACATGGCGCGGCCGATTCGCCAGGCCAGGTCTTCATTCAGCTCCTCGCCGACCCGGCCGCGTATGTCGTAGGCCTTGAAGCAGGCCCCGTTCATGGCAGGTGCGCCACTTTTTCGGCGGCGTCCTCACGGTGATAGCGGTCACTGATGCGGATAATGTCATCTTCGCCAAGATAGGTCCCGGATTGCACCTCGATAAGCTCGAGGGGAATTCGGCCGGGGTTCTCAAGCGAATGGACTTCGCCAATGGGGATGAAAGTGGACTGGTTTTCGGTGACCAGGAAAGTGTTGTTGCCACAGGTGACCTTGGCGGTGCCGGAAACGACGATCCAGTGCTCGGCGCGGTGATGGTGCATTTGTACCGACAGCTTCTCACCGGGTTTCACCGTGATGTGTTTCACCTGATAACGGGTGCCTTTGTCCACGGAGTCGTATTTGCCCCAAGGCCGATGCACCAGCCGGTGATCTTCGGTTTCTGGTCTTTTGCGAGACTTGAGAGTGTCGGTGACACGTTTGACTTCCTGGGCCTGGCTCTTGTGGGCAACGAGAATCGCGTCAGGGGTATCCACGACGATCAAATCGTCGACACCCAGCAGGGCGACCAGGCGGTGATCACTCAAGGCCAGATTGTTGTAACTGGCGTGGGCAATAATGTCGCCCTTGAGGTGGTTACCTTCCTTATCCTTGTCAAGATGGTCCCAGAGTGACAGCCAGGAGCCAAGGTCGTTCCAGCACAGTTCTACGGGTACTACCGCTCCATCACGGGTGTGTTCCATGATGGCGTAGTCAATGGATAGATCTTCGCAGCGGGAGAAGCTGGTCTCATCCAGGCGGACAAAATCCAGATCCGCTTCCCCCTGGAGCAGGGCATGGGTGCAGTGGGCCAGCATCTGGGGGTGGTGCTCGCGCAGTTCCTGCAGGTAGCGTTCGGCGCGAAACAGGAACATGCCGCTATTCCACAGGTAGCCGCCCTCATCCAGGAATTGCTGGGCGGTCTGGGCATCGGGTTTCTCGACAAAGCGCTCTATCAGGTGATGCTCGCCCCGCGGTTCGCCCATACATATATAACCATAACCGGTTTCCGGGCGATCAGGTTTGATGCCAAAGGTGACCAGCAGCCCTTCTTCAGCGGCGAGTGATGCCCTCCGGATCCCGTTATGGAGGGCCTCCGGGTTGCGAATAGCATGGTCTGCCGGGCAGATGAAGATTTGCGCGCTGGTCTCTCGCTGGCGAGCCTGCAGGGCGGCCAGGGCCACCGCGGGTGCGGTGTTACGGCCACAGGGTTCAAGCAGGATATCCGCATCTACGTTGATGTCATTCAGTTGTTCGGCCACCAGGAAGCGGTGCTCCTGATTGCACACCACGATGGGGCGCACAGCGCGCAAATCGGCGGGCAGGCGCAGCAGGGTGTTTTGCAGCATGCTGTAGTCACCGTTGAGGCGCAGCAGTTGCTTGGGGTAATGGGACCGCGAGAGCGGCCACAGCCGGGAACCATTGCCACCGGCAATAATCACAGGAATCAGCATCGATCTATCCCTTCCAAAAGCCCACATGTCCACCAAGGGGTGGCGCGGAATCAGGCCGTCCAAGCCTGTGTAATTAAAAATGCGCCGCTGGGAGAGACGGGGAAAGAGGTCATGGGCAGGTTTTACGAAAATCCGCTCTTATGGGTGATTTGGTAACACCTCGGTAGGATTAGTTGGGCGGTGTTCTCGCACGCCCTGCGGCTAATCCACAGATAAATTCAAAATACCCCTTGCAATCACCCCGCTGGCTGACTAATATTCGCGCCCTGCCTTCGGGCAGAACCAACCGGGGCATTGTTCCCGGGCTTGTTTTGACACCACTTACCTATCCATTGGGGCGGGTTAGTGGGCTTTTTGCCATATAAATTATGGTTCGAAACAGTCTGGAGTTTGTTAGCTATGGCTAACCAAAGAATCCGCATCCGACTCAAGGCCTTTGATCATCGTCTGATTGATCAGTCCGCCCAAGAGATCGTGGATACGGCCAAACGGACAGGCGCGCAGGTAACGGGTCCAATTCCGCTGCCGACGCGTAAAGAGCGTTTTACTGTGCTGATCTCTCCGCACGTAAACAAAGATGCGCGAGATCAGTATGAGATCCGCACTCACAAGCGTCTGGTCGACATCGTCGAGCCTACGGATAAAACCGTGGATGCTCTGATGAAGCTTGATCTGGCTGCTGGTGTGGATGTGCAGATCAGCCTGGGTTAACAACGGGCGGGCTAATAACCGCGACAGGTTGTGAAGAGGTAAACAATGGCGATTGGTGTGATCGGTCGGAAATGTGGCATGACTCGGGTCTTCACTGAAGAAGGTGTCAGTGTTCCCGTGACTGTCATCGAAGTGACCCCAAATCGGGTTGCTCAGCTCAAGACCGAAGAATCAGATGGCTATCAGGCCGTGCAGGTAACGGTGGGTGAGCGCCGTGCCAGCCGTGTGACGAAGGCTCAGGCCGGTCACTTTTCAAAGGCTGGTGTAGAAGCAGGTCGTGGCGTTTGGGAATTCCGTGCTGAGGCAGGTGAGCTGCAGCCGGGCTCCGAAGTGACCGTAGAAGGTTTTGAGGCGGGTCAGTTGATCGATGTGACTGGCACCTCCAAGGGTAAGGGTTTTGCTGGTGCCGTTAAGCGCTGGAATTTCCGTACCCAGGACGCCACCCACGGTAACTCTTTGTCCCATCGTGCTCCGGGTTCAATTGGTCAGAACCAGACCCCGGGTCGCGTATTCAAGGGCAAGAAGATGGCCGGCCATCTGGGTGCTGAGCGCGTCACCGTCCAAAATTTGGAAGTGGTTCGCGTAGACGCTGAGAAGAATCTGTTGCTGGTTAAAGGTGCGGTCCCCGGTGCTACCGGTGGTGATGTGA
>OBIY01000376.1_pt1 | contig 18082 bp, 36 predicted proteins | sample 1519841 | NCBI WGS metagenome assembly OBIY01 (sample SAMN03019774, study PRJEB22545) | beach sand metagenome | biome: beach; feature: sea beach; material: beach sand | place: USA: Municipal Pensacola Beach, FL | collected 2010-07-30 | depth 30-40 cm m
AACGCCACATTGGATGCCCCAAACCTCAAGGAAGTATCAGGTTCCATCTACGTGATGGAGAACGCCACATTGGATGCCCCAAACCTCAAGGAAGTATCAGGTTCCATCTACGTGAGGGAGAACGCCACATTGGATGCCCCAAACCTCAAGGTAAAGAACAATGTAGCAACCTTTAATAGGATCGAGCATAAAATATACCTAAACGATGGTATTACATTTTTCTCCGAAAGACATAGAACATCTAAGGGAATTAAAATCCATGAAGGGTTGACCGAATTGAAAATGGCCAACGGAAAACTTACAGGAACCAAAACATTCCTTGTTGAAAAAGAGGGATTCAGTGCGCACGGAAAAACATTAAAAAAAGCTATTTCCGATCTACAGTTCAAAATTGTATCGGAGAAGCTTAAAAACGAACCTATTTATGAGGACACAAAAATGACCGTAAAGCATTATAGGTTGATAACAGGAGCCTGTGATATTGGCTGTAGAAGTTTTATGGAGCGACACGGAATACCATTCGAAATCATCAACGAAGGGACCTATGAAGAGGAAACTATTGAAAAAAATCCAATAGCAGCAAAAGAACTTATCCCTTTATTGGAAAAATCAAATGCGTATGGCTTGGAAAAATTTAAATCTCTTTTAAGGTAATGGGTGCCGTTCACATAAAAATTTTGCGAAAGGATGTAGAGGAAACCCAAACGTTCCAAAATATGGACAACTTTATAAAAAAGATAGCCTCTACACGGAACCAGATTACGGCCATTGCCTCAAATGTGAACATAGCCACGAACTTGGGCTATGAAAAATGGGAAAGACAATCCAATGCAAGTTGGTGGTCAAAGGCAATCGTAAAAGAACTTTTGAATAAAAAGGAATTGGATTTGAAACTAGGTAAAAAATTCAGCATTTAATGATGGCAACAATCGACATAAAAAACTTGGTATTTGATGAATTTGATATTGAGCTTCCTGTTTTCGATTACACGGAGGACGGGACCGAATATCGATTCGAGGCCAAAGGTTTTGAATTTGAACAGGATGATTTCTTGGTAAGGTGCGATATTGTAATAACCAGAAGTAACCTTGATGATCCAGATGTATGGATTGAAAATATTGAGCTTTGGTTCGATGAAAAAGAACCATTGGCCGAAGATCAAAAAATTGAACTCACAGAAAAATTGAAAAAATCATTAAATATTACATGACCATGGAAAAAAACAACGAGAAAAAACAGGTTTTAGATTTAGCGGCCATTGACCCAAAAAACCTGCCTGAACTTTCAGGATGGAAGGAAAAACAGCTCCAGGCGGTAAAGGACAATCCATTTGTTCAGATAACCGATAATGAAACCTATGAGAGTGCCAAAAAAAACAGGACTGCATTGGTGACATGTAGAACCACTCTTCAGAAACAGGACAAAGCGGTTGCTTCAAAATTAAAGGAATTGCGGACCAATGTAGGGAATGTTACCCAAGAGTTGATCGAGATAACATTGCCCCATGAGAACAAGCAACAGGAAGAGGTAAAGCGCTATGAGGCCATATTGGAGCAAAAAAGAATCGAGCGTGAGGAAAAGGAGCGAAAAAGGATTGAGGGAATCCAACAAAAGATTCAGGACTTCAAGGATTTTGTTTCCACAAAAAAATCAGAAATGGCCTTTGGCACCATTGACGAATCAATAAACGTTTGTGAAAAACTCTATGAAGAGTACAAGCAAGATTTTGATTTTGAAGAGTTTCTTCCCTTGTTTGAAACGGCTTATTCAGAGGCCATGATTTCATTGAACGAAAAGGCCAATGAATTACGGGAAAAAGAAAAGCAGCGTTTGGAGAATGAAAGACTTGCCAAGGAAGCAGAACAAGCCAGAAAAAGAAGCGAATTACAACAAAAAAGGCTTGAAGAACTTCTTCCATATAACCAATATGGTGCCGATGTAGATATGTCAACTTTATGGGCATTATCAGAAGATGCTTATAAAAAGGTTTTTAGTGATAAAAAATCGTCCTATGATTATGCCATGGCCGAAAAAGCCAGACAAGAAGCTGCCGAAGAGGAACGCCAAAGAAAAATCAAAGAGCAGGAAGCGGAACTGGCCAAGAAAACCGAGAGCCAAAACGCCTTGGAAGAGCAGCAGAAAAAAACTTCCGAAAGATGCAAAAGGCTTTCCGAGGAACTTGGATTGAAATTTGACTTCAAAGACTCTTATGTAGGGGAGAATTCCGAAAATGTTTCATTGGTCGAAATAAAGACCTGTACCGACGAGGAATTTGATAAGATAGTGGAGAACATCAAAGAATTCCAAAACAACCAAGAAAGCGAAGAAAACCCGTTCAAAAACGAAAATTCGGAAGAGTTTGAGGGTATGGATGAGGTTGAGGAAGTTGAATTTGAGGAAACTGATGGAATTGAAGCCGGTTCTTCTGATGAATACGAAGAAGCTCAACCCAACATTCCACACTTTTTAGTCCTTGATGATGGAGAATTAAGGATTAAAGATGGATTCAATGAAGGTGTTGCAGTAACAACTATTTGGAATGAGTGGTTGAACGAAAACAATATTGAACTTTAAAGCTAACTGCCTTAAACAACTAGAGATATGACACAAGAACAAATTGATAAAGCCTATGAGTCATTCAGGAAATGGGAAGAAGAATTATTCAATCATAATTTTAAGATAATACAAGAACTTGATTGTGGGGATGATTTTCAAGATTTGATTGGTTTCTGTACCATAACCAATAAAATGGAATGGGTGCAAGAACCAAAAATAAAACCTGAATATAATCCTGATGTTTATGGTAAGTTAACATTAACCCATGTTGACCAGTGGAGCGTAGGTATAGAGGGAGATTCTTTTGAAGGATTTATGTACGTAAAAGTGCAAGGAAAAAATAAGTGGTTAAAAATACCATACAGTTGTTAACAACAGCCTAGCGGCCTTAAACTATAAAGAGGATGGAAGATAAAGACAATTACAACCCCATGCCAAAAGAATGTTTATCAAATCATTTTGGTTCTAACATAGATGCATGGAAAGATTATAAAGCAAAGCCTTGTTCGATGCAGGAGTTAATGGATGAAATTGAAAAGTGGTCGGAAACTTACGAGTTCAGTTTTCAGTTTTGGGGCAATGGCAATAATAATATATACCTATCTAAAGGAGGTGTTGATTTATATGATACAGGAGGGTTGGAAACTCCTAGAGAGGCCATTGAAACTGTATTGATGTGGATTTACATAAAAAACAGGGTCAGAATTGATTTAAGGCCAACACTTAAAATGGAATTAGACAAAGTTTAACCCAACAACAACATTAAAATAGATAGTATGAAAACAGATTTCTCAAAATACGAATTTAGATGCTCGCAACTATCAAAGATCACTGGTGGCACCCTTATGCCGGCTACCGACCTTCAAAAAGAGATTTCAGAACTTTTGGAGGAAAAACTCACCCTTAAAAGTAAAACTGGAAGAACGGTAAAATGGACAGAGGCAAAGCAAAAATCTTTGGACTCAAAACAGGCCAAGTTGAATGAAATGGTAGTTGTGAACGGCCTTATCATCCCCAAGACAATGCTTTCGGAATTACGGAAGATTTACCGGATGGAAAAGTATAACAGGAACTTTCCTTTTACGAACCAATACATCCAAAAGGGAATCCAACAAGAGGAAGAGGCCATTACGTTCTACCAAAATTTCAAGAACAGGGACGGATTGAAGCATCTTTTTACAAAAAACACTACCAGATTGAGAAATGGTTGGCTTTCCGGAGAACCGGATATGTTTTCGGGAAGTGATATTATGAAGTGTAAGGAAGGTTTTGATTCAAAGTGTTCTTGGTCATTGGAAACATTCCCATTTGCCGAGGACCCATTGGATGATGCTTATGAAAATCAGAACCATGGGTATATGTGGCTTACAGGTGCCGAAAAGTGGACCACCGCCTATATTCTGGTCAATGCCACGGAGCACCAAGTTTTCAACGAAAAACAGAAATGGTTTTATGCACTTCAATGCCCCAACGATGCGGATGACAAATATTGGGAAGATTACAAGATAAAATGTGCCGAGGTAGAAAAAATGATGATCTATGATTATGAGAGGTTCATTGAACAATATCCGGCCCATGACATGGAGATTTCAAAGGATGAATGGTTTGGAGAGGGCTATGATATTCCTATTGAGGAAAGGGTAATTGAGAAGGTGACGGCCCGTGATGAAAAGCGGTTTGACTTCTTCAAGGAAAGAATCGAGATTGGGCGTGAATATATGTCCATTTTAAATGAAACAATTTAAAACTATTTGATATGTTTAGAATATTTGCAGACAGATTCACGAAAAGAAAAGTTGCTGCTATTGTAAAACCAGAAGATGGTTATGCATTTTTAATAGCGCTTAATGAAAAATTTGGAGGTAATTGGGTTTTTGTAGATACAATAGACCCTTCAAAAGAGTGTATTTTATTTGAAGATGATTTTGAATACAAAGGATATAGCCCCGAAATAGAAAGATATTCAACGGCAATCAAAACAATTTGAAAAAAATGAACAAATACATTGAAGTGGTAGATTCTGAAACTGAATTGGTGGTAAGAAGATTGAGTGTTACCCAAACATCTGAAAAAGGCGCTGACTTCATTCAGGACAGTCTTGAAGAAGAATTGCCCATTGGCCATTTCTTGAGAAGGGTAAAATGTGAAACCGAACTTGAAACAGGTAATTTATGAAACCAATAGGAGTAGTCGCAACAAGTAAACATGATTTCAATCAAGTTCTTGAAGAATTAGGAGTAAGGAATACAGAGGAAATAATCAAGTTCCATTTCATTGGTCGAATTGATGATATTTTTGGTATGGAGTTTTTTACTGTTATAAGAGCATATCCTTATAGTCAAGATTGGAAAATGAATGCTTTATTTGAGCAAGCAAAGGAACGTATTAGATGAAGAAGTGCAAAGGTATAGGAAGGGCAAAAGGTGTTTCTGGATGTGGCAAGGAATCCGATAAAAGGCAAAACGGGCTTTGTCCTGTTTGTTTGGTGGAGTGGATGGAATCTTCAGAGGCCGGAAAATTGTACAAGGTTCAGGTATTCGACCCAAGGGTTGAGAAAGCCAAAATAAAGGCCCAGAAAGAACGTGATAAGGAATTAAAGGTAAGTTTGACCGATTGGAGGAAAAAACTTCAGGAGAAAGTCCAGGAGATAGCCAGATTGATAGATATTGGCCAACCTTGTTTGGTACTTGGCTACCATGCGGGGCAGATTCACGGGGGCCATATCTATTCCAAGGGTTCCAATAAAACCATTGCCCTAAATTTACATAATGTACACCGTCAAAGTGCCCAATCGAATCATTCGCACAATGACGATGGTCTAATGAGGGAAAAACTTGTGGAGGAATATGGAATTGGATATATGGAATTCATAAGCGGTATGCGAAAATGCCCTGCTTTGAAGTACACCAATGCAGAATACATGGAGTTTTACAAAACGGCCTGTGAAGTTGCCAACCTTTTAAAAAAACAGGGAAAGACCTTTGACACTAAATGGAGAATCCTAATGAGGAACGAAGTGAACGAAACATTGGGTATTTACCCTGAAGAATTTTGCAGATATGAACATACTTGGTCTAATCAATGAAAAAATATCGGAGCGGAAACTTTACGTTGAATATGTTTCTTCTGGGGAATGCCAAAAAAATGAAGTAGAGCCACTGCTCAGTAAAATATCGGAGCTTCAGACAGAAATAGATTCATTGGGCAGTTTACCGGCCCGTAAAGCATTGAAAAACTTTAACCGAAAGAATTACGAATTTAACAGCAAGATAAATGGATAACCAGATAGGGTCGCTTATAAAGGCCGAAATCAGAAAACAGGGCAGGACATCAAAATGGGTCGCTGAGAAATTGGGTTGCACCGAGTCAACGATGTCCCTGAAACTTTCAGGAAAACTCTCTTTGACCTATGAAGAGATAAGGGAAATCAAAAAACTTCTCAGCCTACCTAGTGATTGGACAGGAACCAATGAGGAACAGGATTTCATGATCTTGGAACTTTTTATGAACGGCAACGAGGATTTGGATGTGATCGCAGAACAGACCAATGCCACTTTCGAGCAAGTGAGCACTGTAATTATAAACGGATTAAAAGAACAGTTAAAACAGTAAAAAAATGAACAAGGATTACAAATTTATCAAAGACGCTTACGAAGGAAAACTTGGACTTGAAATGTGTCAAGATTGGGAAGACCTGATACTAAATGCATATCCTGAATTTAAAGAGGAAGAGTTCAAGGTGGGGGATTGGGTTTATGTAACCAAAACATCTTTTGGTTGGACTCAACACACAAATCAAAGAGTTTTTAAATTGTGTGAATTAGGGCCGTTTTACGGAACGTCCGGTAAGGGGATTATGGGCTTAAAAGGATGTGAATTTAGAAAAGCCACCAGAGAAGAAATAGAAAAGCACCTTATAGAAGAAGCTAAAAGGAGGGGGTTTAAGAAAGGGTTAAAAGTTAGATTATTTAGCGGGGCAACAGGTATAATTAAAAAAAATTGGGAACATGAATACAGGGAGTCAACCGACAGTTTTTATTTTCACAACCTACTTATTTATAAGCAAGGCCAATGGGCAGAAATAATAAACACCATGACCAAGGCTTAAGCAGAAGAAAAACTAAACTGTAAAATCATTGATTGATGAACAACGAGACTAAGATAAAGGCATTGATGTTACAAATTGATTCAGGTCAAATGGAAAGTGATGCCGCCAGAGTGCTTGATTTTATAATCAAGGAAAAGTTTTCGAGTATGCCTATTATCTGTGATGCCCTTGATATGCCTGAAAAGACGGTTTCCGCTCGTATCAGTGGCCTGTTGGACATTGGAATCATCGAAATAGTGGAGAGCGACGACGATGCGAAATATCACATCTACAGGCATCAGGCCAATGCAATGGGGCAGGTAAAGAACGCCTACAACCGCAAAAAGGCCAAGTTCGAGCAATGGAAGAAAAGGGGGCTACAAGAGTTTGGGGAATTTCTCCACAGTGAACAATTGGAATTAGGATTATAACATTTTTGTTATTATATTTGACGCATGGGATTTAAAGAAAAAATACAGAGTAAGGGGTTGAAAGTTTCTTGGTTGGCCAAGCAAATTGATGTAAACTATAACTCTTTAAGGGTATATATCAATGATGAATCTAAGATGCCGGTAGATGTTGGAGAACGATTGACTTCATTTTTGAAATAATTTTTTTACCCTAACATTAACAAAATTGATATGGCTAAAGAGTTACCATACTTTAAGTTTGAACCAAACCAATGGGATAGCGGAATGATACAATTGTGTTCATTGCAAGCAAAAGGATTGTTTATCGAACTTTGTTGTTTGTATTGGTCGAGACTTGGGGATTTACCTTATGCACTTGCATTGCAAAAGCTGTGCAAAGGCGATGCAACCATGTTTGAGGAACTAGAAAAAAATGGTATTTATGACTTAGATAATGATAATATTGTCATCAATTTCCTAGATGAACAGTTGGATGAATTTCAAAAAACAAGCAAACAAAGGTCTAAAGCAGCCCGAAAACGTTGGGATAAAATCAAAAGCAATGCAAATGCATTGCAAATTAACTCCAAAAGCAATGCTATAAGAGAAGAGAAGGGTAAAGGAGAAGAGATAAGAAAAGATAAAATAAATGATATAGTTGTTTTTAAAGAAGAAAATAAAATTGAAATTTGGCCAACCTTCGATGATTTTTGGGATGATTACGACAAGAAAGTTGGGAGCAAGGAAAAAATCAAAAAAAAATGGTCTAAACTTTCTCAATCTGTAAAAGAAGAAATTATGGAATATATCCCAAATTACAAGATTGCACAACCTGATAAAAAGTTTAGAAAAAATCCAGAAACTTTTTTGAACAACAATGGTTGGGAAGATGAACTTATAATTTCAGATGAAAAAATCAAAAAACAAGTAAATCAATTTCAAAGACAACAACAAAACTCACAAGGATGGTAAAATTGGCTATATACGATGAATCAAAAATGTCACTTGGTTCCGTTGATTTTGTGAATGATACCTTGAACCATGTTTCATTGGCCGAAATGTCTGGTTATGAAAGAACAAAGCAGTTTTCGCTATGTTTCCCCGCCATTGCGGAAACAATGAGAATCACTACCCCTATAACCGATTTTGATAAACGCGAAATTCAAGAACTTGTTTTAATGAAGTTTAAGAGACTTTCTGTGAATGAAATCTATTATGCCTTTAGATTGGAAAGATTTGGCGAATACGAAGAAGGAACACCGTCGTATAACCGTTTTGATTCTATCTATGTTGCACAGATTCTTGATAAGTATGTTGAATGGAAAAGAGAAATTAGGAGAAAACACAACTTGGCCATTTCAAAGAACGAGGAAAAATCGGTTTCAGACCAAGAAAAACAGTATTGGATCAACAAAGGTGTTACCGATTGCCTGGAATATTTCATTGAGCACCGAAAAGTTGAAGATGGCAAGTCCTACATTTATGGGATTCTTTACGATCTTGGGTTTTTGCCCACTGACCCAGAGTACAAAAAAAAGGTCCACAAAGATGCCATTGAATCACTTCAGTACGAATACAAGAACAAAAAGGCTATTTCTCCCACTGACAAAAGGCACATCAAAGAGGTTATTTCCAAATTGGAGGTTCCCGGATATGAGAAGGTAACTGTAAAGTGCCACATGATAGTATTGAGGGAGTTTTTCCAGAAACTTACTTCCGACCAAGTAAAATTGGACGAATTCAGAAAACGATTTAAAAACGAATAATTAACAGGCAGCGGCTTGCAAAACATAAAACTAAAAATAGCTTGTTTTAAAAATTCTACCGCAACACCGCTGCCTTAAACAAATAGAGATATGAAAATAGCAGGATGTATTTTCCAAAAAAAGAAGATTACTGAATTCAACAAAAAACATTTTGAAGCCGAATATAAAGGGCATTCAATTTATGTGACACGCGATCACGGTTTTGGTAAGTCGTCAGAATACGGCAAGAAAAGATTTTATATCAATGTTGAAGATTTAAACGCTTATAGTTTTACCACTTGCTGTGACACCTATGGAGATTTTGAAAACATTGAAGCTGCAATCAAATATGCTCTTCATGGGTCAATGTTACTACCAGAACAATTAACAACAGCCTAGCGGCCTAAAACTATTGAGAGTATGATTATGCCATATGGATTTGATGAATCCAATAAAGAACGTAGAGAAAGAGTTTATCAAAATGCTTTACAGACATCTGAAAAACTAAATCGCAGATTGAAACAAGCAATCAACGACATCAACAACAATTATTCTCTTTCTGGAAAACAGAAAAAAGAATGTGTTGATAAAATATTAAGCGGAATAGCAACCCAACAGTCAAACCCTTAAAATAGATAGATATGGAACATTTGGAAAGATTTATTGATTCAACACTAGAACTTTATAAGGCATCCGTCAAGGATTTGTCACATGAATTGAACAACAACAAAAAGCTAGTGTCCGCAACTCAAAAGGGTGGTATTATGTTGTTGGATAATCAAGAACAAGTACAGATTCAAATAACCATAACAAGGAATGAAGATGATTTCTTGGGTGATTTTGAAACTGCTACTGTGCAAAATTCATAAAGTAAACCAAAGGCATAGGGTATATGCCTTAAAATAGATAGATATGAGTAAAGAAGTAATTGTTATTGGTTATAGCGCAAATTCAGAAGGCGCTACATTAGAAACTAACATTCCCGCGAAACTTAAAACAGGAAATGTGAAAGGAACTAAAACTTGGGTTTCTTGGGATAAGATTGGGGATCTTCTATTTGAAGATTACACTAAAAAAGAAAGTGTTTCAGATAGAGACGAATTAAGATTAACCCATTAAACAAAAAGAACTGACTTATTGGAGTGGTATAAAACAGGCTTGAAATTTTTGTAAGAAGCGACTATCCTGTCCACTCCAATTTTTAAAACAAACGATTAAACCCACAACAATGAGCGAAGCTACAGATAGATTTCTACAAAATACTGATGACGGGGCTTTTATGTATGTTTCAAATCCTGAACTGTACAAAAGGATATGCGGATATATGGATTCATTCGCCAACGAACACCACCAACACAAAATTCGTGAGGTGTTGGAGGAGGAAGAAAAAAGACTTGGTAATCTTATAACAACAGGACTTCACCAAGAGAGGCATCGCCAAGGGCAGTTAGATTTACTAAACTACTTAAAAACCAAAATAAAGGAGGGATGAAAGGAATTAACAAAGTAAAAAACAGTTATACAGCACGTTTTTGGATGCCGCACAAATCAGAAACAAAAATTGTTGGTACATATCCAACAGAAGAAAAAGCCATTGAACAACTTAATGATGCTGTTTTTGATTATTATGAAAAAAGAACGGAGTATCTACCAAGTTCGGTAGGTGTAAGCAGGGATAGAAAAGTATTCAACATTCAGATTAAAATAAATGGATCTCCAAAAACACTCTTTAGGTCTAAAAACCTTGAAGAAGTGTTGGAAGTCAGGAAATCAATTATTAACCAAATAACATATTAAAAAAATGGCAAAAAGAGTATATTTTACAAGCGAAAAAAATGCAAGGTCATTTTCTGATAGGACAGGAGGAAATTTGCACGATATGAGAAATTGTGAAAACGCAAAAGGAGATTTTCTTGTTAGAATTGATTCATCATCATATAAGGATAACGACATTGAAATCAAAGACAAGTATTTCAAATAAACCCCTAGACCAATGAAAAACTTTGAAAACGATATAAGAGACTACTACGAAAAAGAATACGGAGAGGATTACCATATTTTTTATGCTTGCTCTTGGGAAGAAATACCCTTCTCTTTTCAATGGGGCGTGTATGTTGATTTCTTTGATGCAAACGGTATTCTTATAGAAGATTTGTCTAATTGGGACGGTGAAGAAAAATACTTTGATTGGTGTATTAGAACAGATAAGTTATATGAATCTGAAATGGATTGGTATAATCGCCAAGAAGCCAGAAAAGCAGCCCTTGAAAAAGCAATAGAAATCTATAACAGTTTAGACCAATGAAAACACAAGCAAAATTTGAATTAATAGACACAATAGGGCATTACAATTTAACGGCAAATAATGTTTCAAAGTTTAAATTCAATGAAAAAGAACAAGAGGTTGAGGGAGGTTCTTTCGGAGTGCGCTTATTGGATTAAATATTCAGAGCCTAATCTTTATAAACAAGCCGAACAAATACTAAAAAAATGAGAATACTAAAACCACTTTTTCCATCTTCCAATTAGAATTATGGAAGCAAATACAACAACACCCCAGACAATCCATTTCCAGTCGTTGGAGTTTCCTTCCCTATCTAAATCAGTTTTCTCGTTCTCTTCAAGAGAATATGATTCGCCTTGGTCCGAACTATCGATTTTTGATGTTTTATTTTCTGTTGCAGTGGAATCTTTTTCTTCTTCCTTGTAGCCAACCTTTGAGTTTTCTCCCTCGTATTCAAAACCTATTTCCGTTTTGGTGAACTTTGCCTTGTTTGGGATTTTAGGGTCAACAGGTTCTATGGAAAGGTCTAATATTGCGTTCCTAAACTCTATCTCCTTGGCCAATGAATCGAATTTTTTCTCCCATTGGTCGCGAACCTCTTTTTGCACACTCTTGTTGTACTCAGTTATTTTTTTCCTGGAACCGCAAGAGATCAAAAGTAAAATAGCGAATATGGTTGTTGTAAATTTCATCGGTTTTTTACATTAATGCATGAATAAGGGGTTTTTAATGACCTTATTTTGACTCAAAACCCGTTACAATAGATATTGGCCTCCGCAATTCGTCTCCTAACAAGGCCGTTCAATATCTTTCCCGATTGTTTGTTCCAACGCATGAACTGTTTGGTTATCTCGTAATAATTTTCAGGAGATTTGTTTATCTCTTTTAGCAAAGTGCTTGATTTGAATGCTGCAATTCCGACATTATACGAAAAAGAAACCAATGCATCAAACTGGTTTATTGTTACACTATTTTTGATATAGCACTCTGTTTTTTCAGAAAACATATCGAGTATATTTGAAAAAAGTTCCTCTGCCCTTTCCTTTGTTATCTTGTCGCCTTTCCTAACTGGCTCTCCATCTTCATAAAAAGTATTTCCGTAGCCTATTGTCCATCTATCGTTAGGCGTTGGTAAATAAGCCTCTAACCTTAACTGTTCAAATTCCTTGATGTGCTCGATTATTTTTTTGCTTGGTTTCATTGGTCTACGTGTTCTAAAGTGTGTTCAACGTTTTTGTTTAAATCATCTGTGCTTTTGGCTGCTTTGTTTGAAAGATAAACCCCTAATCTAACAAGTGAATCCAATTGCTTTAATTGCTTTTCTTGGGATAACTTCCATTTCTCTTCATTGATGCGCTCGATACTGTCCAGAATCCTAATCCTGTCCACTTTCTCAACCGATACCTTATTGTGGAACTTTTCTGATTCAATCCTTATTTCCTCACTTGTGAATACCCTATTGTAGATTACCATTGCGCCCCATGCAAAACCAAGGACAACCGAAAGAACCCCAAGAATAGCGGATATGTTCTTTACTATGTCCCATATGTTTTTCATAGGTTCAATCGCTTTGCCCTCCTATCATCTAAATCATCTTTGTCGCTCTCCATTTTCAACTTCCGTTCCTTTGTCTCTAGATAAAACTTATCATAACAGAACCAAGCTATTTTTAAGACCCAAAAGACAATAAGAAAATAAAGTATTATCTGTTGGGCTATGGGGTTAATCTCTAAAATCTCATTTACCGCACCGTCCGCAATGTATTCATCGATAAATATAATCCCGGAACCTGAATAACAAACAACGGAAAGGTAAAAGTATATTTTCTTGAATAGTGCTATCGCAACCATTTGTATGATATTATATGGCATAATCCCAAAAATCCTGTTATGTGCAATATAGTCATAAACGACTTAGTATGTAGGTTATACCCTATTAATACTCCGATAAAGTTAAAAAATATATACACAGTGGCCCAACCTGCAACAATACTATTCAACTTTTTCAATTTTAAACTTTCGTTCAGCCAGATATAAAAAGAACCAAGGAACATAACAAAAGCTATCGATACCATGGCTATTTTCCACTGTAAAACCCTATCATCCAAATAAAGATGGGCATAGAAGTAATTAAAGGTATTTGAACCAATAACAACCCCTATGACCATCCACGGAATGAAAGATTGTATTTTCTTAATTGTCCGGGTCATCTTTTGGGTCTGGTGTTCCGGGTGGTGGTGTTATTTCATTTTTGTTTACTATATCGGGTTTACCAAAATAAGTTATGCTTGAAATTCCCAATGCGGTCAATGATGTACCAATGACAACCAAAAGAATGTCCAAGTCAGTTTCCTTTTCCGTGAAAACACCGACAAGAACCATAATAATGCCTAGAATCGCATAGGCCAATCCTACCGATCTCTTACTGCTAAATCCGCCCTCTGGGCCTTTTAAAATACTCATATCACTTTTTTTTAGTTGAACTCAAAATTTTGTTTACCCTATTCATTTTTTATCCTTGCCCAATTACCGTTTATCCTTATAAAACCACCTCTTGCAATTATCACGTTATCACTAGATGACGGACTTTCATATTCATAAGATCCTATGTCAGGAAGCCCATCTTCCAAATGGGACACGCCGTTCTTTGATGTAAGCGCATCCGAATATGTACCATACACGTTGTTCCCAATGTCCAAAAGCCCGCTTTCCGATGTCAATGAATAGTCATCATTGGCCTCATCAACAAATCCACTTGAATTTGTACTTGTGTTGCTTGCACCTGAAATCGTATAGTTCACATTATCGTAATTGACATAACTTGCCGTTGTAGTACCCGTTCCTGTTGTTGCATACCTACTTGAACTGGTAAGACTTGAACTGGAAGCATCCGAAAGGGCACAATTAACCAACGTTATCTCCCCCCAGTTCCTTCCTGGGTGTATAAGGTTCTCAAAGTCGTCGAACGTACAGTTTATAAAATAACTATCCCCCGCAGGGTAAAGTGTTGTATTTGGATCGCTTGCGGAAGCCTGTAATCGTTGGCTTATATCAATAGGGGCATCCCAATAGGCATTCCTTTTCTTGAATACGGTATTTGTCACAACCACGTTTGTAGGACTGTTGTTATCATAACCATTGGAACAATCACTTTCTGAATAATCCGAAAACTCTATCTGTCCATAAACAAACCCTCTGTTCAATCTCACATCATTGGCTTGGTCTGCGACTATAAGAACTGATTGAAGTGTTTCCCCTTCATCCTCCCCATCAATCGTAAAGTCGTTTATTTCAATATCAGTTGCATCTTGGTATATCATCAACCTTGTTCCATAGATGTAAAAGTCATTTACCGTCAAACCGTCCGTGCCACACTTTATTGCCACACGGCTTCTGTGGGGAAGTTCAGTGTCCCCGTCGGAATCCCAATCGGTATCATCCCTGTCTTTGTACCGATAAGCCCTCATATTGTCAACCGTTCCACTCGCACCATAGAAGTTTATAAGGTAATCCGTGGCGTTTCCGCCCTTGTCCATGTATGCTTCTATGTAATCCGCATCAAGATTCAGACCCCTGAACCAAATACCATCTGCTCCCGCATTATAAACAGCCAATGCCTTAGCGGTCACATTGTCAGCTCCAGATTTTACATAAATGCCGTAACCAGACAGATTTCCAGTCGGTTCGGCTCCTGAAAATTCCTCGCCCCAACCGTCGTTCGTAGGGTCCCAATTCCCAACCTCATTGACAAGGATATGGTTCAAAACCGTATTGTCCCCAGTGCTTTCCACTTTTACACCCTCGTCTTGGTATTGGAACATTAGGTTGTGAAACTCCCAATATGGTTGGTCAATAGTGAGACCGTCATCTGTATTGTCCGGGTCATCGTCCGCACCTCTGTCGGTCTCGATAAGTGGGTATATATTGGAAGGGAAAACAGCCCCATCGGAATCAAAATCGGAATAGGTGTAAGTTGGGTATGAATCGGTAATGTCCAAATCGCCAGGAGTGGTTGTGTACCCCCTTACGATTATGGGGCTACCAGAAGTCCCTGCTGCTGCTGTGTTCAGGTTGATGTCCCCATAATCTCCTGCTTTTACGTTTATGGTCATCCCTGCCGTAGCCGCTGTTTCAATAGCGTATTCCAGGGGCCAAGAATCCACTTCGCTTGTACCCCCGTTAGAACTGTTGCCCGTCACGGTAACATATCTAGTCTGCGCCATGAGTATTATAGGGAAAAGGAATATGAAAAGTCTCATCAGTTCGTTTTGATTATGCTTAAATTATCTATAAAAATATTGTCTCCCGCAACCGCTCCTGTTGCGGCAGCGGGGTAAAATCTTATCTGAATGTCATCCGTTGCACTAGCTGTGATGTTGTAAGTGTACTCTGTCCAAGTACCTGTAGGGGTTACACTGGACGGCCCTCCCGTACAGTTTGTCCATCCAGTTATCCTCACAAAAGAGCCTTGCGTTGATTTTGCCCAGAACGTTACAGTGAAGGTATCTCCCGATGTAGCTGCAAAATAATGCCTGATTATCCCAACAGCTCCACCGTCGGCAACTCCTGATATGGCATAACTACCTTCATATACTTCTGAACTCTGTGATGAACTTGTGGCGTTGAAATCGCCTGTCCATGCAGCAGAACTGTTTGCTTCATTACAATTAGGGTCACTGGCCGCATCCGCTGTTGTGAACTGTTCATTGGCATCAGGTGTACATCCTCCACTCGCTTGTTGTATGGAAGCCTGTAACATCTTGCTCCTTTGCTGACCAAAAGAAAAGAAACAGAATAAAAGAAGTACGTAAACCAATTTATCTCTCAACATAGTAGTAGTCAATTGTTGTTCCATCATAGGCTACCTCGAATATTATCATCATTTCTGTTGCTGCTGCAAAGGCCGTTGTATTTGGAAGTTGGTTAAAGGTCAATCCCGTTCCTGCCAATGTAGGTGCTGATGCCCTGTTGATATAAACCGTCAATGTTTCCCCTGGGTCACAATCTGAAAGTGTTATCGTGGCTGCATCGGTTGTCTGGTCGTCGTACATTTTCCATCCCTCCATTGTGACTGTTGCGCTTGTTACGACTTCGGCAGGGCTTGCATCTGTTATTATAACAAGCTCCCCTGCACTTGGTGCGCCATCCGTTGTGTAATTTGCTTGTGTCTGCCCATAAATATCGGTGTATTGTACAGGGGAAGTTCTACCTGTTCCCGTTGATACTATATTATCAGGGTCTATTCCATCTACTCCTGTTAAATCAATCGTATTGCCATCTTCAATGGTCAAATCCTTGTTTCCTGTTCCTCCTAAAGAAAGTGTTTGGTCATCTGTGTTCAATGCATCTGCATAGGCTTTGTCAACAAGATCTGTTGCGGATGATGGTGTACCTGTGTTGTTTAATGTATATAAAGTTGTGTATGTTCCTGATTGGTCTGTATTTGGAGAGTTTTGATATGTAAATCTTGCATGACCAGAACCATCTAAACTTCTACTCCACCTTCTTCCAGAAACACCATCAGCCACCCCAAAATATTCCCCTGATGCAACGATTAAAAAATTGTCAAAAAAATGTGTATTAGTCCAATTATACTCACTTGTAAGATTAATGTTTGAAGGACCTAAATTACCTAAATCAACAGGTGCATCAGGCATTGTAATTGTTCTGGTTGTCGATGTTGTCAACCCGGATAAATCCCAATCAAGTAATTTGGTATTGTCCGTTTCATCTTGTAGGATAGCGGAGTTTGCATCAAATGGTGGGGATGAACCGCCTCCAGCCCCAAGTTCAACACCGTTATATCTCCACTCATCGGCATCAAAATTGTAAGACAGTTGTTTACCTGAACCACTTGGGGAAAATGAAAAATCAGCACCAGAATTCATAAACACACCAGAAACAGTATTTGAATTGTTTATATTGTCCCACGCCATTTCTCTGAAAAAAGATTTACCTAAAAACGACCATATGCCCAAATCATAATTATAAAATATATAGTTGTTTGTGGACGAATTGTCAAAATAAGGTCTTAAGTACCAAGAATTTCCACCTACAAATGTTGAACGCATCTCTAACGGAGTTTCGCCTGTTAAAAACCATTTATGATTTATATTTCCCGCAACCTCTAAATCAGCAATGCTATCTATGTCTTGCCCGTTCATATCCAACACACCTGACATTGTTCCACCAGACAAGTCCAATTTTCCATCCAACTGCGTCTGTATGTTACTGGTGGCCCCGTCAATGTAGTTTATCTCGGTTGCCGTTGCGGTTATGCCCAGATCCGACAATGTTTCGATATACGTTCCGAAATTGCTTATATCGGCTTCCACCAATGCCCTTGATGCAAAAGTTGTTCCATTGCCCATAAGCGCAAACCTATTGGTGGCCGTTGCACTTGAAACATCGGATAGGTCTGAAAGTTCTGATGCTCCACCACCAACATCTTCTACCCATCCGGCACCCCCATTGTTTGACCATTTTGTGCCATCGGTAAGTTCTACGTGCCATATTTCACTGGCCGGAACCACATAAGAGTCCCTTGTTGCCTCAGATATTTTTATGTTCTTGACTACCTCGACCTTTACGGCAAAGTCCTGTGCCGATGCAAAAAAACCAAGAAACAGTATAAAAACGAAAAGTGTCTTTTTCATGTCCATTTTATTTAGTGTATCCTTTTTCGTCAAAATCAGCATTCGTTGTAGGATTGGCCACTGTTGACCTCCAACCAACAAAAAGACCCCCCCCGTTTATACCGGCAACACCTATACCATAGCACCATTTTCCAGTTTTGTCCACTGAAGAACTTATGTTTACCATAAAGTCGGGTATTTCTACCGCATTGAGTATAATACCCTCCAATACTTGTATTCTTGCCTCTAGTTCCGCGTTGCTTGCCATAATGTTCTATTTGACATAATGTTGTAAAATTAGTAAATTATTCCTATCAAACTTTGGTTATGTTAGAACCAAACTTGATATGGAGAAAATAATCTTGC
>OBIY01000379.1_pt1 | contig 17993 bp, 16 predicted proteins | sample 1519841 | NCBI WGS metagenome assembly OBIY01 (sample SAMN03019774, study PRJEB22545) | beach sand metagenome | biome: beach; feature: sea beach; material: beach sand | place: USA: Municipal Pensacola Beach, FL | collected 2010-07-30 | depth 30-40 cm m
TAAAGGCTGAAAGCATTTACTTTATTGGTGATCTGATCCAGCGGACCGAGGTGGAGTTGTTAAAGACGCCGAACCTGGGTAAGAAGTCACTCACTGAAATCAAAGATGTTCTCGCATCCAGGGGATTGTCGTTGGGCATGCGTCTGGAAAACTGGCCACCGGCCAGCCTGCGTCAGGAAAGCGAGAGCCAGTAATACCCTAATCGCGACTGGACCGAAGGCCAGCGCGGATTGAAAGGAAGTTTTAGCTATGCGTCATCGTCAAAGCGGCCGCCAATTAAACCGAAACAGCTCTCATCGCAAAGCAATGTTTCGTAATATGACAGCATCCCTGGTTGAGCACGAGGTGATTAAAACCACGCTGCCGAAAGCCAAGGAGCTACGCCGATATGCCGAACCCCTGATCACTCTGGCCAAAGCCGACAGTGTTGCTAACCGGCGCCTGGCCTTTGATCGGTTGCGTGATAAAGCGGCAGTGGGCAAACTGTTTTCCGAGTTGGGTCCTCGTTATCAGGAACGCCCAGGTGGGTATACCCGCATCCTGAAATGCGGTTATCGCACCGGAGATAAAGCGCCCATGGCCTATATCGAATTGGTTGACAGGGTTATGGCCGAAGAGCCGGAGGACGAGTTCGAAGAAGTTGAAGATTGATCGGCTTAGCTTCTGGAAAAGACCGGGTTTTCGCCCGGTTTTTTATTGCTTGCTCATAGGTATTAACGGTTAGGGATGCCGGCCCTTGCCCGGTAACCGATCTGATAGACTGTTAAGATCCGCAATCCCAGTGGTGGTAGGCGCCGGTGTCGAAATTGAGTATGCGCAGCCGCTTGCCCCATACGCATCCCGTATCCAGGGGAAATAAATCGGCGCCGCAAGCTTGCCCATCCAGCGCCGCCCAGTGACCAAATATCAGTTTCTGCCCCGCAGTTTTTCGGTTTGGGTGGGCATACCAGGGAGCAAAGCCTTCTGGCCCTTGCCCCGGGCCCAATTTGCAATGTAATTCCAGCTCCCCTTGGGCGGTGCAAAAACGCATGCGGGTAAAATAATTGGTGATCACCCGCCACCGTTCAGGCGCTTTGAGTTGGTCATCCCACAATGCCGGTTTGTTGCCGTACATGTGCGCGAAGAATAATGATGCTTCCGGGCCGCTCAGGGCGTTTTCAACTTCTTTTGCCCTGGCCACTGCTGTTGCCAGCGACCATTGGGGCGGTAGTCCCGCATGAGTCATCACATAACCCTGGTCATAAATCAGGAGGGGTTGGCTTTGCAACCAGTCGAGCAGCTGGGGCGCATCATGGGCCGCGAGGACGTCGTCGAGGGTATCTTTCGGTGTCGGTTGGCGGTATCCCCGTGCCGAGGCCAGCAGGTGTAAATCGTGGTTACCCAACACCATGCGAAAGGCTGGGCCCAGTGATTTGACGAAACGCAAAGTCGCTAGCGACTGCGGACCACGATTAACCACATCACCCACGGACCAGAGCTGGTCACGATCCGGTGAAAAGTCCAGTTCATCCAACAGCCGCTTAAGAGGCTCGAGACAACCCTGAATATCGCCAACCGCGTATGTCGTCATATCAACCAGGGCACGGTGGCTCAGTTAATGGCATTGGGAACGGCCAGCAGAAAGGTCGGTATCGGGGCGTCGAAGCTGACGCCGGTTTCGCAGAGCATATGATAGGTGCCGCTCATGGTGCCGATTTCCGTTTCCAGAATCACGCCGCTGGTGTAGCGATAGCTCTCGCCTGGGTTGATCATGGGCTGCTCGCCGACCACGCCCAGCCCTTGAACCTCCTGGGTAGCCTCGTTGCCATCGGTAATGATCCAGTGGCGACTAACCAGCTGGGCAGCTTTATTGCCATGATTGCTGATGGTGATGTGATAGGCAAAGGCGAACTGTTGTTTGAGTGGTTCTGATTGGCGTGGTAGGTATTCGGTTACAACACTTACCTCTATGGGCGAATCCTTGTTCATGGGAGCCTCAATCTGTCCGCGTGAGCAGGTTTGCTAGCGTAACAAAATCCTCGACGCTAAGGGATTCCGGCCTTACTGACAAGTCAATCTGGTTTTCCTTTATGTCACTGCCGCCGGGTAGTAACTTTAAGCTGTTGCGCAGGGTTTTGCGCCGTTGCTGGAAACAGGTTCTAACCAGACGGTCGAATATCTGAAGGTCGGTTGCGTGAAAGGGCGGCCTTGGGTGGGGTACAAGTTGAACGACAGCGGAAGTAACTTTAGGCGCTGGTCGAAACGCTTCCGGTGGCACAGTCATGAGCGTGCGCACCTGGCAGTGGTACTGCATCATTATGCTGAGCCGCCCATAATTTTTAACGCCCGGCGCGGCGGCCAGGCGTTGGACTACTTCCTTCTGTAGCATGAAGTACATATCCGTGATCACATGCCGGTAGTTGAGCAGATGGAATAACAGCGGCGTGGAAATATTGTAGGGAAGATTCCCGACCACGCGCAGGTTCTCGCCCTGGCTGAGGGTGCTGAAGTCGAGTGTTAAGGCATCCATCTGGTGGAGTCCGAAATTGGGGTGGTTACCGTAACGTTCGCTTAATTCCGCCGCCAGGCCCCGGTCGATCTCCACGACTGTCAGCTGATCACAGTTTTGTAAAAGACCTTCGGTAAGAGCGCCTAAACCAGGGCCAATTTCAACAATGTGGTCTTCGGGTTGACTATCTATCGCATTGAGAATTTGGCTGATAATCTGCTTGTCGATCAGAAAATTCTGGCCAAAGCGTTTGCGGGCGCGGTGTTTGCCTGAAGGTTCGGTCATGGTGGTGAACCTCCAGTCAACTCAGGCAGCCGAGCCAGCCATCTCCGCCGCCGCCGCGATGGCGGCGGCGAGGCTGCCGGTGTCAATGTTGCCGGTGCCGGCCAGTTCCAGAGCCGTGCCATGATCCACCGATGCACGGATAAAGGGTAGCCCCAGCGTAATATTGACCGCTGCGCCGAAACCCCGATACTTGAGCACCGGTAAACCCTGGTCGTGGTACATGGCGACCACGACATCGGCGTCATCCAGGCATTTCCGGGTAAACGCTGTATCCGCTGGCGTCGGCCCCCGTATGTTAAGTCCCTGATCACGTAGTTCTTCAATGACTGGAGAGATGATGTCAATTTCCTCATGGCCAAGGTGGCCGCCTTCACCGGCGTGGGGGTTGAGGCCACAGACAAGAATTCTCGGAGTGGTAATAGCGAATTTACCTTTTAAATCCCGGTCGATGATGCGCAAGATTTCTCGGAGCATGGGGCGGTTCAGACTTCCGCTTACCTGCGACAAGGGCAGATGAGTGGTTGCCAGTGCAACCCGCAGGCCGTGTGTCGCGAGCATCATCACGACGCGTGGCGTGTTGCTCAATTCGGCCAGATATTCCGTATGGCCACTGAAAGGAATGCCGGCATCGTTGATAACGGCCTTGTTTACAGGGCCGGTTACCAGTGCCTCAAAATCGCCGACGCGACAGCCGTTTACCGCGCTATTTAGCGTTTCCAATATAAAACTGGCATTAGCGGTATCAGGCCGGCCGGGATGGCAGGGCGCGGGCATGGGGATAGGCATGATGGCCAGTTCGCTGGCTGGCAGGGCTTGACCGCGAGGCTCGCGTAATCGTAGGGGTAAATTGAGTAGCCGAGCGCGGCTTTCCAGTAAGTCCGGGTCGGTGATGGCGATCAGTTCGTGGGGGCTGCCGTGTTGCACCAGCTTGATCAGTAAATCGGGCCCGATGCCGGCCGGTTCCCCGGGAGTCAGGGCCAGACGCAGGGTCATGACTTGATTTCGATAAAGGCTTCGTTGCGTATTTCTTCGAGCCAGACTTGTAATTCTTCGGCGTATTTACGCTGGCGAAGCTGGTTGCTTGCCTGATTACGCAGTATCTCTGTGCTAAAGTCCTGCTTGCGTTGGTCGGTTACTTCAATGAGATGCCAACCGTACTGGGTCAGCACTGGTTCACTGAGAACGCCGATTTCCAGCTGGTCGATAGCGTTTTCAAACCCGGGCACAAATTGGCCCTTCGTTGACCAGCCCAGGTCGCCACCTTTAAGCGCCGAGCCGGTGTCCTCGGAGTACTGCCGGGCGAGTTCTCCGAAGTTTTCATTTTCGAGGATTTGCTCGCGCAAGGCGGCGATTTGCGCCCGCGTCGCTTCGTCATTTCTTATTTCATTGGGTTTTAGAAGTATGTGGCGAATCTGCTTTTGCTCAATGAGTTGCTCGCCGCCTCCACGGCGCTCGTAAAGTTTGAGTAGATGGATGCCGGCGTCGCTGCGGAAGGGTTCACTTACCTGGCCCGGCTCAAGGGCATCGAGCGTTTGGGTGAACAGCGCGGGTAGTTGCGCGGTCTTGCGCCAGCCCAGGTCCCCGCCCTGCAGGGCATTGGGGCCCGCGGAGTGTGTCAGCGCTACCTGACGGAAATCCTCGCTGCCGGTAGTGAGGCGATTATGGAGTACTTCCGCGTCGGCCATGGCCTGGTTGAATGCGTCGGTGCTGCTATCGGGCACGCGAATCAGGATATGGCCGACGTTGACGTCAGGAGAGGCGAGGAATTTCCCTTCTTCCGAATTCAAAAAGTTGTCTATTTCCTGGTCGGTGATTTCGATACGGCGGCTAACCATGGCCTGCTGGACGCGGGCCACAACCATGTCATTTTTGAAGTTCTGTCGTAACTTGCTCAGGGTCAAGCCGTCCTGGTGGGCGTAGCTGACAAATTCTTCAAGAGTCAGGCCCTGGTTTCGTGCGGTGTCTTCCAGCGCTCTGTTAATTTCATCATCACTGATCTGGACGCCGGCGCGTTTGCCGATTTCAATCTGCAGACGATCCTGGATAAGTTTTTCCAGCACCTGAGACTCAATGACTTCTCGGGGTGGTAGTTGCTGCTGTGAGCGCAGCATCTGCTTGACCATCATTTCGACCTGTTCATTGAGTTCGCTGGCCATCACCACGTCTTCATTGACGATGGCGACAATGCGATCAAGCGCCTCTAATTCAGCCCTTGGGGCCGAAGGGTAAAACGACAGCATCGTAATTGACAGCGCCGCCATACTGGCAACCGCTGTCTTGAGGAGTGGGTAAGGCTGCTTCACTTCAGGGCTCCAGGGGCTCATAACCATAAATGCCATCCCTGAGGATATTCTCGACACTGGTACCCGTGCCGGCCAGACCCTTTAGCTGGATTTGGAAGAATACGCCATCATCGTATTCGAGCTCCTCTTCGGGAATAATCAGGTCATCATCACGATCCAGCCAGTGTCGCAGAATAACGCTAGCGCGCCAGCAGCAGCTTTCGTATTCGATTCCGCCAAAGACTTCCAGTTCGCGACTATGGGTCAGGTCGTGGTTCCAGCGCCCAACCAGGCTCCAGCTGTCGCTCAGGGGAACCAGGGCCGAGAGATCAGCTTGCTCAATGTCCGCGTCAAAGAACTGGCCGCTAACCAGGCGGGGGTTTCGCCGAGTGTAGCGGTAAGAGGTGTTGACGATCGCATTGTCGTTATTGTTGTACCGCAGACTAATGCTGCCTTTGTCCACCTTGTCGGTGTCATCGTCAAACAAGATATCCGATTGAAAATGCAGGTGCTCGTTCATGCGGGCGGCAAACTCCGCAGCCAGTGCTGAGTCATCGCTCAATAAATCCGTGGCCAGATCTCGCTGCGCGGCGGTGGTCAGTGTCGCAGGGTTATCGATGCTTTGTAGGAAGACTTTGGTCAGTGCGGGGTCGAGGGACACATAGCGATCCTTGAAGTAAAAAATCTGGCCAATGCTGCCGCGCAGCCTTTCGGCGCCGGTGTCTTTATCAATCAGGCGGCTGGTCAGGCCAATGGTAAGTTGGTCGGCATCGCCAATACGGTCACCGCCGGAAAAGCGGTCATCACGGAATAGCTGCTGATAACTGAAGGTTAACTCCGAGGTGTCAAAGTCCGGCTGCGCGCTTTGTTCCTCGAAATCTGAGTTCAGATAGTAAAGCCTGGGTTCAAAAGTCTGCAGCGCATTCCTAAACCAGGTGGTGTCGCGCTCGAAAAACAGCCCGGCGTCGATAATGGCGACCGGTACCGTCGCCGATGGGCTGTCGTCACCGCCCACAACGATAGGGTCATCCAGATCATAGGTGAGGTGTTTGATCTTCACCGTGGGCCGTACGTAACCCCAGAGCCATTGCTGGTCGAGGGTCAGCGCGTAATCAACGCGTGCGCGGCTGCCCGTCACCAGTGGGTTGCCACTGAGGTCGGTGTCATCCTGGTGGTCGAATTCGGTGTATTGATGCTTCAGTTCCAGCTCCAGGTCGAGGTTCCAGGGCGAGAAGTGATAGTTGCCATTGAGGTCAACGCGCGGCAACTGCTGATATTGACGCCGGGTATCGTTGATCAAAGTCTGGTATTCAACAGCCTGTATCCCCAGCCACCAAGGACCAAGATGGTAACCCGCTTGAGCCAGCTGTTTGAGATGAGTTTCACTACTGGCTGCGAGGGTGACGTTACCCAGGTCGCGGAAATACTCCTCGTCGCTGACTTTGGTGTAGTCGATTTTGGTATGCCAGGCTTTGCCAAAGCCGCCGAGATGACCGACATTTACCAACCAGCGATCCTCGCCGACGAAACTTTCTTTCAGTGGGTGATCTTCGTCGCTGTCATCGCCACCGTCATCATCCGCCAGGTAGGCGCCACCGATCACGGAGCTGGTCAGTGTTGAAAGGTGGCGCAGTTCCAGTTCCAGCATTTCGCCCCGCTCCTGGATATAGCGGGGAGTCAGGGTGGCGTCGTAATTTGGCGCGAGATTGAAGTAGATGGGCTGGCCGTAGTCGAGGCCATTTTCCTCGCCGACAGTAAACGTGGGGAACAACAATCCGGTGGCGCGGCGGCCATCCACCGGATAGCGCAGCCACGGAACATAGAAAACCGGTACGTCCTTAACTTCGATCCGAGCGTGGCGCACCGTGGCCATGCCGTTATCGGGGTTAATATCAACCCGGGGCGCCACCAGCTGCCAGGTATTATTCCCCGGTTCGCAGGTAGTATAGGTGGCGTTGTTAATGTAGATGCGCTCGTCTTCATCGCGAGTCAGTTGCTTCGCCGAGCCGCGCACCGCCGCTTCGTGCATGACGAAAACGGCATTTTCCACTTCCAGCGCCTGGGTATCGAGGTTGACCTGGGCGCGCTCGCCGAGCATCAGCAGGCCCGGTTCGCGAAACTGCAGGCCACCCTTGAGTTCCACGGAACGTTGATTTTGATCGACCACCGCCTGGTCGCTGCGGATCTGCCGATAACCCTGGGATATCTGCACATCGCCACTCATGGTCGCTACGTCACCCTGTGCTTCAGTGGTGTTGGCGCTGGCCCGGAGAGATGATTCCTCCGGTTCGGATTCGGCATCCGGGTAATCGCGGGGCGGTTCTACATAGGCGCCGCAACAACCGATTGCTTTGCTGGCCCGTTGTTCCTCGCTGAGCGCCTGTTCATCGACCCAGTCCAGATTAAGCGCGATCTTGATGCGCGGTTCATCAGCCGGTGGCGGCTTCGCACCGCGCGCTGTAGCGCGGCGGGGCGGGCGTTGGTAGGTGGGGCCGGGCACGGTAATGGCCGAGCACTGCCAGCCGCCCTCGGGGCCAGCCTTACACATCCATTCTTTGTGGGCGTTGGCGGCGATATTGCCATCGGTCGATACCGCTTCCCGGTCGGAGTCGGCCCAGGCAGTGGAGACTGTAGCGAGTAGTAAAACGGCCATGCCGCGTTGGACGCGTTGAAGTAGTTTGTGGCGGGGCGTTTTCTTGTATTCGCTCAGAAGCATGGCTTTCCCGTTTCCAGGTACTGAAGTATTCCGATTGGCACTACAAAATGATAGCGCCGTATTCTACCTGAACTTATGGGGCTGAGGAGAGTTGCCTGGCTTATTCGGCTAAAATACGACGTTTGTATTGTATGGTGGTTCGGGATTGACTGGCGAAGACTTAAAAACCTGGGTAGGGCGTTATCTGCCTGGTCAAATAACTGGCGGCGATCTTCGTCTACAAGCCGTATCCGGGGATGCCGGGTTTCGGCAGTACTACAGGGTCAACAGTGAGCCACCCCTGATGGTAGCCCATGCGCCTCCCGAGCATGAGAACAATGAAGGCTTTGTCGCCATCAGTCTCGCCCTGGCCGAGGCCGGGATCCATTCCCCCCGTATCTATGCTGTCGATTATCACGCCGGGTTTATTTTGCAGGAGGATCTGGGGGATAAGCTTTATCAGGGCCAGCTCAATGAGCAAAGTGCCGGCGGGCTTTATCAAAAGGCCGAAAATATCCTGCTGAAAATACAGCAAATGCGGGCCGATGAAACAGTATTCCCATCCTACAATGCATTGCGTTTGCGCGAAGAAATGCTGCTGTTTCCCCAATGGTTTGTCGAGCGGTTGCTGGGCTACCAACTCGCGGCTAGTGAAATGGAGATGCTTGATGGGCTGTTTTCACAGCTGATAGCCAGAGCGCTGGAGCAGCCTCGGGTGGTGGTGCACCGGGATTTTCATAGTCGCAATCTGCTCGATCTGCCGGGTGAGGATGTCGGCGTCATCGACTTTCAGGATGCGGTAATCGGGCCATGCACCTACGACCTGGTGTCCCTGTTGCGGGACTGCTACGTGCGCTGGCCGGACCCGCTGGTGCGCGAGAGAGTTGGTGCCTTCTACCGTCAGTCGCTGGCAGCGGGCTTGCTACAGAAAGGCATTGATGAGCAGCGCTATCGGCACTGGTTCGACTTGATGGGTCTGCAACGGCATATCAAGGTCCTGGGTATTTTCGCCCGGCTTTACCTGCGCGATGGCAAATCGGGCTACCTTAACGACCTGCCGCTGGTGCTGCGTTATACCCTTGAGGTGGCTAGAAGCCATAACGAGACGGTGGGGTTTTATGACTGGTTTGAATCAGTGCTGGAGCCCCTTTTGCCAGAACAGAGCTGGTATCGGGACTGGCGTCAGGCAGGCCAGTCGTGAAGGCGATGATTCTTGCGGCGGGCTATGGGCGGCGCCTGCGCCCGCTTACCGAACACACACCCAAACCCCTGCTGGCGGTTCGGGGTAAGCCCCTGATCGAACACCACATCGAACATCTTTATGCCGCTGGCATTCGGGATATTGTTATCAACAGCGCCTGGCTGGCGGAGAAACTGGAAAGCGCCCTTGGTGACGGTAGCCGCTTCGGTGTTCGGATCACCTGGTCTCGGGAGCAGACACCTCTAGAAACCGGTGGCGGAATCAAGCGGGCCCTGCCGCTGCTGGCCGCTTGTGGTGGACACACTGAAAACAGCCGGACCGAAGGTCGTTCTTTTTTAATTGTCAGTGGTGATACCTGGATGGACTATCCTCTGGCCCGCTTATGCGCCCATAAATTGAACAATGCGCTGGCGCATCTGGTAATGGCGCCGAACCCTGATCATAACCCCATGGGTGATTTTTTACTTGATGCTCATGGCCGGTTGGGTTTGAAGAGTGATAGGGGGGGCGCCCTGACCTACACAGGTCTGGCGGTGATTGATAAACGTCTATTTGACAACAGCGATGACTTTGGTGAGGTTTTTCCCCTGCGTGAAGTGCTGCGCCCGGCCATAGCCGCGGGCCGCGTAACCGGGGAGCTATACCGGGGAGTCTGGTCAGACGTCGGCACCATGGAAAGACTGGAGGCGCTTAACCGGTGAGCGCGCCTGCCGGCTAACCCTGTCTTGCTCGCTCTTCCGCTACACAAAAAACTGCTTTTGCTGGATATTTTTAGCGGTACAATACCGAGGCTATTAACGCCGCATAATCTTCCCGGCTTTTTATTTCAATTTTCAGCTTTTTTCTTTCAGATTTTTTAAAGGATTAGTATGTTCGAATCCATACAAGCGATGCCTGCCGATCCCATTCTTGGATTAATCGCGGACTTTATTCGGGACCAAAACCCGAGCAAGATTGACCTGGGTGTCGGTGTTTACAAGGATGAGTCGGGTCAGACACCGATCATGGGCGCGGTAAAAAAGGCTGAGGCTGTCTGTTATCAGGTAGAACAAACCAAAGCCTATATCGGCCCCGCTGGAGTGCCTGAGTTTAATGAAGGCATTCGCGCGTTGATCTTTGGTGGCCAGCACCCGGCCCTGAAAAGCAATCGCATCAGCACTGTATTAACCCCCGGTGGTTGTGGGGCCTTGCGGGTGGGTGCCGAATTTCTGCGTCGCTGCAGCGATGAGATAACGGTTTGGGTTAGCGACCCTACCTGGGCCAACCACATGCCGCTGTTGGGCAGTGCCGGGTTAAAGCTGGTGCAGTACCCCTATTACGACCGCGACAAAGCCCGTTTACGCTTCGATGAAATGCTCTCGGCCCTGGAAAAAGCCGGTCCTGGCGATGTGGTTCTGTTGCACGGCTGCTGCCACAATCCCTGTGGCGCTGATCTCAGCGAACAGCAGTGGCGGGCGCTCACCGATCTGGCGGAGAAAAAAGGATTTCTGCCCTTTATCGATCTCGCCTATCAGGGTTTTGGTCGCGGCCTGGACGAAGACGCCTATGGCCCGCGCTTGATGGCCGAGCGATTGCCCGAGCTAATGGTGGCCAGTTCCTGTTCTAAAAATTTCGGCCTGTACCGGGAGCGTGTCGGCAGTTTATCCGTGATGGGAACTGACACAAGCGTTGGTGAGGCGGCCGTCACCCATATCAACAGCGTCGTGCGGGGTAACTATTCCATGCCCCCCTCCCACGGCGGCGCCATTGTCGCGACTATTCTGGAAGACGCGGACTTAAGACAAAGCTGGGTTGGTGAGCTGGATACCATGCGCGACCGACTCAATGGCCTACGTGAGCTGCTGGCGACCAAACTCAGCGCTGCCAGCGGTCAGGATTTTGGCTTTATCTCCCAGCAATACGGTATGTTCTCCTTTTTGGGGGTAAGTCCCGAACAGGTGAGGGAGCTGCGGGAGAAGTACGGTATCTACATGGTGGAATCCAGCCGCATCAATGTGGCCGGGGTGCGTCGGGACAACGTCGACTATCTGGCTGACGCAATGGCGGCAGTCCTGCGGGGTTGACCGGCGCCAGGAGATTAAATTGCCGCTTGCAACCGGATAAACAGCAATAAAAAAGGGCCATATGGCCCTTTTTTTATAAACGCGTTTTTATATCAGTGTTTCAGCCCTACTTGGCGGCTACCGTGATGCCGCCGTGGGACTTGCGCAGCTCGGTCTTTAGGATCTTGCCAGCGCCGGATTTGGGAAGTTCGTCGAGGAAGTAAACGGCCTTGGGTACTTTAAAGCGGGCCAGGCGCTGGTTACAGAACTCGATGAGTTCGTTTTCCGTAAGGGAAGCGCCTTCTTTTAGCACTACGCAGGCTGCGGGAACCTCCTGCCATTTTTCGTGGGGCACTCCGATGACGGCGACTTCGGCAATGGCTTCATTCTGGTACATGGTCTGTTCCAACTCGGCGGGATAGACGTTTTCGCCACCGGAAATGATCATGTCCTTCTTGCGGTCGACGATGTAGAGAAAGCCTTCGTCGTCCAGGTAGCCCAGGTCGCCGGAATGGTACCAACCGCCGCGCAGGGCTTCCGCCGTTGCTTCGGGCTTATTCCAGTAGCCCTTGAGCATATTGGGGCCGCGACAAATCACTTCGCCCACATTGTTGGGGCCAACGTCCTTGCCTTCCTCGTCTATGGTGCGGACATCGACGAAAAACGCCGGATAGCCCACTGAGCCATTTTTACGCTCACAATCCCATTTGTCGAGGATGGTGACCAGGGGGGCCATCTCGGTCATGCCGAAGCCCTCGTAGATATCCAGGCCCCGCTCCTTGAAGTAGGCGAGAATTTTTAGTGGCGTCGGCGCCGCGCCGGTCATCAGGAATTCAATGGAACTGAGGTTGAAGTCTTTCTTGTCCAACTCCTCGACAATCATCTGCCACATGGAGGGTACACAGAACAGGCCGGTGATGCCTTCCTGTTCGGTGGCTTCGAGCACTTTAATGGCATCGAATTCCGGCAGAGTGACCACGGTGCCGCCCTGGAACAAGGTCGGCAGGACGATCACGCTGGTGCCACCGATGTGGAACATCGGCGCTACGCCCAGGGCTACCGTATCGGCATGAATGGGTAGGCGTTGGGTGGTGTGGTAGACGTTGGCGGCGTGGGCGGCGTGAGTGAGCATGGCGCCTTTGGGGCGGCCGGTAGTGCCGGAGGTGTACATCAGCAGGGCGACATCATCGGCACTTACGCTGGCGTTGATTTCGCTGTCATCACCACTGGCGATAAAGGCTTCGTAATCGGCGTCGTCATCACAGGCTCGGGCGTTGCCGCAGTAGACAAAGTTGTCAAACTTCTTCAGTTCGTTGACGCCTTCGGCCAGATGGCGGAATTCATCGTGGAAAAACAATGCGCGGGAGCCGGAGTCGTCGACAATGTACTCGATCTCGGGTACGGTCAAGCGGTAGTTGATAGGCAGGAAAATGGCGCCCAGTTTTGCTACGGCAAAGATCAGTTCCAGTTGTTCGTGGCCGTTCATTAACAGCGATGCGACGCGGTCGCCAGGGCGTACGCCATTGTCGCGTAGGGCGTTGGCCAGTCGGTTGCAGCGTCGGTTCATTTCCTTGTAGGTAAAGCGTTTGTGGCGGTTAACCACTGCCAGACGATTGCCGGAAATGAGCTCGCGTTTGGTTAACCAGTATCCCAGACCCTGATCCATAATTACCTCTCTCTACGTTGTTCGTTCTAGTGTGTTCGGCTCAATCCCGGTGTTTGGTAAGTTCACCAGCGGAAGTCCGGCCTTCTGTAGCCGACATTTCTATCAGCAAGATTGTTGATGTGTCGACGGTTTTTGGTGGGCAAAGTGTATAGAAGGACGCCCCGCCCTATCAAGCCCTTTTTCCCCACTATGGCCAAGGAGCTTGCCATAGGCAATGTTTTCGGCGCAAGACCGTGACGTTATGACTTTGCGTTAACGAAATTTCCCTATAATGGCTCGGGATATCTGGTTTTCCACGGTGGAATCAGTGAACCAATTGAGGCCCGTGTGCTGGCGCTTTATTTTTGCCGGCGTCCTTGCGAGTGTACTCTTGGCATCGCTTGTGCCGGCGACGGGTCAGGGCTTTGTGCCAGGGACAGACAAACTGGTTCATGGACTCGCCTATGTGGTGCTGTATTGCCTGGGAGCATTGGCGTTTCCGGGTATGCTTGTGCGCTGGTCACTGCACCTGGGCTTATTGCTTTTTGGTCTTACTATCGAGGTGTTGCAGGCGCTGACCGGTTATCGCGTGATGGAAGCAGGAGATGTGTTGGCTAATGTGCTGGGCGCAGCCCTCGGTAATCTGGTTGTTATTTTCATGCTAAAAAAAACTACCATTCCCTCGGGGCTGGAACGGGGAGAAAGCAATGAGTGTTGACTGGCAGACAACATCGGCAGCGGTCTGGCGGCCAAAACAGGGGCGTTTGCGAGCGGTCAAGCGTACCGACTCCATTGGCTTTAATGCCCTGCTCGGCATCGATCGGCAAAAGGCGGAATTTTGCGCCAATCTCGAGCAATTCCTGGACGGCAGGCCGGCCAATAACATCCTGCTATGGGGTAGTCGCGGCACTGGAAAGTCTTCCCTGGTCAAAGCGGCGCTAAACGAATATCGTGATCGTGGCTTGCGGGTGGTGGAGATAGATAAAGATGATTTGTCCGACCTGCCCGATATCGTCGACGAATTACGGGACTTACCTCAGCGTTTTCTGGTGTTTTGCGACGATCTGTCATTTGAAGCCGGCGAGACAGCCTACAAGCACCTGAAAAGTGTGCTGGAAGGTTCAATTGAGCTGCCACCGGAAAATATCCTGATCTGCGCTACCTCTAATCGTCGCCACCTGATCAGCGAACCGAAGGCTGATAACCAGGGGGTGGAAATTATCGATGGGGAACTGCATTACGGCGATCGTGTAGAGGAGACGCTATCGCTGTCCGACCGTTTCGGCCTATGGTTGTCGTTTTATCCCAATACCCTTGATCAGTACCTGTCGATTGTCGAACAATTGTTCAGTGGCGACATAGCCACTGGGAAAGTCGACCGTAATGAACTGCATTTGGCGGCGAAGCAGTTTGCCATCGCCCGCGCCTCAAGAAGTGGCCGCACCGCCCGGCAATTTCAGATTGGGTACCGAGGCTACTGAGTTTTCCGGGCCACTAGCTTCGTCATTCGCGAGGTTTTTGTTTGCAAGAATTTCACTTTAATAGCGTTTTGGCTGGCCTTCCGGGCGGGTCTTGAAACGCTTGTGAATCCAGAAATAGTCTTCCGGGTGCGCCCGGATTTTTGTTTCCAGCCAGTCGCTCCACAGCAGGGTGTCGCTGATATCGTCGCCGGTGGGGTAGTTTTCCAGCGCCGGCTCGATTTCTAGCACTGTTCGCCCCTCGGGCTGGCGATAAGCGTAGGCAAACAGCACCTGGGCGTTCGCGGTTTTGGCGTATTGGGGAATGGCGGTAATGGTGGCGGTGTCGATGCCGAAAAACGGGATAAAAATACTGCGTTTGGAGCCAAAATCCTGATCCGGGAAAATAGCCGTCATGCCACCTTCGTTAAGTTCGTTCAACATTCGAGTCACTTCCTTGCGGTGCAGAGCGCGGATGGGGTACTTAGTCATTGCCCGCTCGTACAGTTGCGTTTGCAGAACCGGGTTATCCATCGCCCGGTACAGGGCCGAGAAAGGTTTGATGGTGGAAAGCTTTGCCAGCCCGGTAATGAAACCGTTGCTATGGCCGGAAACCATGATCAAAGGTTTGCCACTGGCAAGGGCGGCGTGGAAGTGTTCTTCGCCGATTATCTGGTAGCGATCGAGCAGATTTTCGCGGCGCGCCCAAACTAGGTTGACCAGATCAAATAATGACAGCATGGTCGAATATAAATTCGCCTTGGCCAGCGCTTCCCGCGCTTCGGTATCGAGTTGCGGAAAACACAACTCGATATTGCGATAAATGGTTTTGGTGCGCGAGGTGCGGGTTTTTATCACCAGCGCCGCCAGACCTCTGGCCAGGACGTTCTGGACGCTGAAGGGCAACTTGGCCAATACCCAGGTGATGCCAACGGCCAGCCAGGATGGCCAGTAGCGGGGTGCATACAGCCCAAGACTGCCGGTTTTAAAGCGATCGGTGCGTTTGGCCATGTTTGGCGGTCCTGTCCAGGATGGTGTTTATTTCGGTGGGTCGTTTGTCACTACGGCGCGCCTGACTCTCGCAAGGCTAGCCGCAGATTGTTAGGGTGAATTGGATTTTTACCGCTGAGGCTAAGAACAACCGTGTTTAACTCCTGCCAGGGGCAGGCATCGCGCATGCCCTTGATAGCGCGATCGATGCCGGCGGTTTGGCGCAGCAGCAGATTCAGTTGGGCAGGCTTCAGGCGTTTCAGAGCATTGCGCACCAGGCCCTGGCGCTGCTGCCATACGCCCAGGCGCTGCAGCGCGGCGGATCCGTGCTCACCGGCGGCCATTTGTTCCTCGGCCTTGATCAGGGTGCGCAGTTCGCGGGTCAGCGCCCAAAGCACGGCGAGGGGTTCGGTGCCTTCGTTGCGCAGGCCGTAGAGCGTCCGGGCGGCGGCCTCACTCTCCCCCGCCAATGCCCGGTCCACCAGCGTGAAAATACTGTAGCGGGCGCTGTCCGAGACGACGCTGGACATGGTTTCGGCATCAATATTTTTCTGCTCGCCGATCAGCAACTTCAGCTTTTCGATTTCCTGGCTGGCGGCTAGCAGGTTGCCTTCGACCCGCTCGGCCAGCACTTCAATAGCCTGGGCATTGGCCTCGATGCCGGCGGCGCGCAGGCGTTGGCTGATCCACTGGGGCATTTGCCGGGCGTTAACCGGCCAGATCTGAATTACCGTGCCGTGGTTGTCCAGGGTTTTAAACCAGGCGCTATTGGTGGCGCTGCGATCCAGCCTGGGTAGCACCAGCAATAACAGGTTGTCGGGGCTGATATTCTCGCAGTATTCCTGTAAAAAACGACCGCCATCCTTGCCCGGTTTGCCAGAGGGCAGGCGGACTTCAAGAATTTTCCTGCTGGCAAACAGGGACAGGCTGTTGGCCTCGTTTAATACCTGTACCCAGTCGAAATGCTGCGCGGCCTCGAACACTTCCCGGTCATCGAAGCCAGTGGCTCGGGCGGCGGCGCGGATACTGTCGCAGGCTTCCTGTACCAGGAGTGGCTCGTCGCCCGAAACCAGATAAATGGGCGACAGTTCGCCCTCCAGGTGATTGGCAAGTTGTTCAGCTTTCAGCCGCATTGTCACCGGCGCCGGGGCGTTTCAGACGTCGCAGGCGGTTGTATATCTGCCGAGCCAGGTCGGAGCGCATTTCCCGTTTGAGCATCCCCGCTTCGTCGTTAGTGGCGAGTACGTTGTTTTCGTTGTACTCGAACACTCGCTCAACACTGATTTTTGTCTGGGGTACGACGGGTTGGCCCTTGCTATCCACGACCAGGTATTCCGCCCATTCGGTGAGTGAACGTTCGGAAACCCGGGCGCTGGCGCTGACCGTGGCGGTGCGACGCCGACTGTCTTCTTTCACGATGATCAGGCTGTACTGGGCCTCGGTAACGTTGGCAACCACGCTGACATCGCTGGCCTGAAGCTGTCTTTTCAGCTGCTGTACCAGATCACTGTGAGGATTGGCGGTACTGATATGAATGCGTTCAAAGGCGATGGCGTTGCCTTCGGCGCCGCGCAGGTGCCAGCCGCAGGCGGTGGTCGCCAGACAAATAACGGCGAGAAGGATAAACTTGGTCGGGCGATTAATCATGGGGAAGTCCTGTTATCGGAGGCGACAGTGCGCGGGTGAAAAGCAGCTTAGCGACCACGACATTAACCAGCTTGTTGGGCACGACGATCACTTTACGGATGTCCTTGCCTTCCGTAAAGCGACCGACTTTGGGGTTTGCCAGGGCCGCGGCTTCTATGGTTTCCCGGCTGGCGTCCACAGTGACATCAATCTGCGCCCTCACCTTACCGTTCACCTGTACGGCCATGGTCATGCTGGTGCGGGCCAGGGCTGCCTCGTCCACCTGGGGCCAGGCGGTGTCGATAACCGCCTCGCCGTGGCCCAGCGCCGCCCAGGCGCAGTGACACAGGTGGGGGGTGATGGGCGCCAGTAGCAGAACGGCGGTTTCCAGGGCTTCGTGGCGGACAGCGCTGGCCTGGGCGCTGCTCTGGTCGAGCTTGTTCAGTTCGTTGAGCAGTTCCATCACCGCTGCGATAGCGGTATTGAAAGTCTGGCGGCGGCCATAGTCGTCGCTGACTTTGGCGATGGTAGCGTGGGTCTTCCGGCGTACATCCTGCTCGTTGGTGGTCAGGCTCTCGGCGTCAATCTTGCCGGCTTCACCGTCGATACTGTCGATGTGGCTGTATAGGGTTTTCCACAACCGACGCAGGAAGCGAGAGGCGCCGGCGACGCCTTCGTCCGACCATTCCAGGGATTGCTCCGGTGGCGCGGCAAACATGGTGAACAAGCGTACGGTATCGGCCCCGTATTCATCCACCAGGCCCTGGGGATCGACGGTGTTGCCCTTGGATTTAGACATTTTGCCGCCGTCCTTGAGCACCATGCCCTGGCATAGCAAGCTGGTGAAGGGTTCGTCGGAATCCACCAGGCCTTCGTCACGCATCAGTTTATGGAAAAAGCGTGCGTACAGCAGATGCAAAATGGCGTGTTCGATACCACCGACGTACTGATCCACCGGCAGCCAGTAATTAGCCTGGGCGGAATTGAGCATGCCACCAGTGTATTCGGGGCAGGTAAAGCGGGCGTAATACCAGGAGGACTCCATAAAGGTATCGAAGGTATCGGTTTCCCGTTCCAGCACCCGGCCATCAAGCTGGGCCTGCTTCCATTGGGGGTCGGCTTTGATGGGCGACCGCACGCCGTCCATTTCCACATCCTCGGGGAGTAGAACCGGGAGCTTGTCGGCGGGGACGGGTATTTCCATACCGTCCTCGCCGTAGAGCATGGGAATGGGGGGTCCCCCGTAACGCTGGCGCGATACGCGTCGACAAAGGTAAACTGA
>OBIY01000380.1_pt1 | contig 17936 bp, 18 predicted proteins | sample 1519841 | NCBI WGS metagenome assembly OBIY01 (sample SAMN03019774, study PRJEB22545) | beach sand metagenome | biome: beach; feature: sea beach; material: beach sand | place: USA: Municipal Pensacola Beach, FL | collected 2010-07-30 | depth 30-40 cm m
CGGTGATCAATCCTGATTCGGGGCTTTGTTCTCCCCCCCCCCCCGCCGTTACCGTTATCCGTTCACCACCTGTAGCCAGTGCGGGCCACGCTGGTCGATCCTGCGACGACTGCCGTTCGATCGGGATCATACCGTCATGGCAGGTTTTCCGCTCTGTGCCCAGTGCCGGGCCGAATATGAGAACCCCGCCGACCGGCGCTTCCATGCCCAGACCCTGGCTTGTCCGGCGTGTGGTCCCGCGCTCACCTGGCATCAGTCCGATGGCGCCATCAGCGCGCGCGGTGGGGACGCGCTGGACCTGGCCGTTGCCGCGCTGCGCCAGGGGCAGATCGTGGCCGTCAAGGGCATCGGCGGCTTTCATCTGTTGACCGATGCGCGGGATGAAGCCGCGGTGGCGCGTTTGCGCGTGCTCAAGGCACGACCGACCAAGCCCTTGGCCGTGCTGTTTCCGGATCTCGACCAGGCCGGCCGCAGTGGTCATATCGGTGCGACAGAGGCGGCCATTCTGACCTCGGCCGCCGCGCCAATCGTGCTGCTCGCGCGGCGAGAGGATGACCCGCTCGGCCGCGCGCTTGCCCCCGGGCTCGATCATCTCGGCGCCCTTTTGCCGTACAGCCCCCTGCACCACCTGCTGATGGCGGCTCTGGGTTTTCCGGTGGTGGCGACCAGCGCCAATCGCAAGGGTGCGCCGCTGTGTTTCGAGAACGGCGAGGCCTTGCGCGAATTATCGGGACTGGCCGATGGCTTTCTGCTGCACGATCGAGCCATTCTGCGGCCAGTTGAAGACAGCGTGGTGCAGGTGTTCGCGCATGAGGCGCTGAGGCTGCGCCTGGGCCGCGGCGATGTTCCCGTGACGTTGACTCTGCCGCGTGCGGCCAGGCCGGTGCTCGGCGTCGGCGGGCAATGGAAGAATACTGTGGCGCTCACGGTCAAGGATCGCCTCGTGATTGGCGGCTATCGCGGCGATCTGGACCATCCCCAGGCGCAAGCGGCCTGGGCGCAGGAATGCGCGACGCTGCCGGCGCTGTTCGGCGCGTTACCCCGCACATGGGCCTGCGACGCGCATCCCGATTACGTCCCCACCCGCGAGGCAAGCCGCCTGGCCATGGGAGGCGGATTCGGCGTTTCGTCGGTTCAGCATCATCATGCCCATCTGGCCGCGGCCATCGTGGAGGGGCGCTGCACTGAACCGCTGCTGGGGGTGGTATGGGACGGTACAGGGCTGGGTTCCGACGGAACGATCTGGGGTGGAGAACTGCTGGCCTGGGAGGCGGGCCAAGTGCGGCGCATCGGTGCGCTGCTTCCCTTCGCCTTGCCCGGGGGTGATGCAGCCGTGCGGGATCCACGCCGCTCGGCCCTGGGTGTTCTAGCCGCGCTCGGCGAACCGCTGGATGGTCCCTTGGCGCGCAGCCTGGGCTACGATGCACAGAGTCTGCACGTCCTGACGCGGATGTTGGAGACCGGCGCCGGCTGCGTCACAACGACCAGCGCCGGGCGACTGTTCGACGCCGTGGCCGCATTGCTGGGCCACCGGGCGCCGGTGAGCTACGAGGGGGAGGCTGCGATGACCTTGGAGGCCTTGGCGCGTCGCCACCCCGAGATGCTGAACCCGTATCTGGTTTCCGGTGTCACGACCGACAACACGTCGGGTTGGATCCGCATGGACTGGCGAGGCGTGCTTGTTGCGGTACTGGCCGAGCAGCAGGCGGGTCGGCCCGCCGGGCACATTGCCGCGCGTTGGCATGCCACGCTTGCTGCGCTGCTTGCGCAGGCCGTGGCCGAGCGACGCGAGCGGGCGGTGGTGCTGACCGGGGGCTGTTTTCAGAACACGCTGCTGCTCGGACAGGCGGTTCAATTATTGCGTGCGCAGGGGCGGGGTGTGTTCTGGCCCCGCCGCCTGCCGGTCAATGACGGCAGTCTGGCGGCGGGGCAGGCGGCTGTGGTCGCGGGCGTTTGGGGAGGATAGGGCATGTGTCTGGCGATTGCGGGGCGGTTGCTGAGCGAGGATGGCGAGGACGCGCTGTTTCGGACCGGGCGGGTCGATTTCGGTGGCGTGGTCAAGGCCGTGAATCTCGCCTGCGTGCCGGAGGCCGAGGTCGGGGATCTGTTGCTGGTCCACGCGGGTCTGGCGATCGGCCGGATCGACCCGGATCGATCCCGGCCGCTGGACCGGAACGTGTCGGGCACGGAGGGCGTATGAACGCCGCGGGTGTGGAAGCCGATGCGATCCGACGCGCGGTGGAGGACATTGCCCATCGGGTGAGCCGCCCCTGGACGCTGATGGAGGTTTGCGGCGGGCAAACCCATGCCATCCTGCGCCATGGCCTCGATCGTTTGCTGGAGCCACTGGGCATTGAACTCCTGCATGGTCCGGGTTGTCCGGTCTGTGTCACGCCGGCTGCGCAGATCGATCAGGCCATTGCGCTGTCGCGCATGCCCGGCGTGGTGTTGTGCTCGTTCGGCGATATGTTGCGCGTGCCGGGCACTACCGAAGACCTCTCCATGGCCCGAGCGCGCGGCGGCCGGGTGCAGGTGGTCTACTCACCGTTGGACGCGGTGCGGCTGGCCGAGGCCAGCCCGAAGGACCAGGTGGTGTTCTTTGCCGTGGGGTTCGAAACGACCGCGCCAGCTACCGCCTTGGCCGTGCGTCAGGCGCAGGCGCTGGGGCTCGACAACTTTTCGTTGCTGGTGGCGCATGTGCGCGTGCCGCCGGCGGTGGAAGTTCTGTTGGCCGCGCCGGATTGCCGCATCCAAGGGCTGCTTGCCGCGGGTCACGTCTGTACGGTGATGGGCTTGAACGAGTATGCCCCTTTGGTAGCGCGATTCGGCGTGCCGATCGTCGCAACCGGATTCGAGCCGCTCGACCTTCTCGAAGGTGTGTCGTGCATCATCCGCCAGCTTGAAGCCAGCCAGGCGCGGCTCGAAAATGCCTATGGGCGCGCCGTGGCCGAGACGGGGCAGACGGCCGCCCGGGATCTGGTGGAAGCCGTGTTCGAACCGGCGACGCGCCCGTGGCGTGGATTGCCCCCCATCCCTGGCGGAGCATGGGTCCTGCGGCCGTCCTGGCAGTCCTTCGATGCGTATCGTCGGTTTGCGCCCGGCGTTCCGGCCGAGCCGGCGCAGACCGAATGTCTGGCCGGGGCGGTTCTGACCGGCCGGATCCAGCCGATCGAATGTCCGGCCTATGGTCACCGCTGCACGCCGGAGCGTCCGCTGGGTGCGCCCATGGTGTCCGCCGAAGGCGCGTGCGCGGCCTACTTCCAATACCGCGCGCCGGAGGGAAACGCATGAAGTCCGATCCGCCCGCGACCGCTGGGCTGTTGTGCCCCATGCCCGTGTCAGCGGTTGGCGAGATCCGCATGGCCCACGGCGGCGGTGGCCGCATGAGCCAGGATTTGCTGGAACGGGTCATCCTGCCGCGCCTTGGCCGGCGCGCTGCCGAGCTGCACGATGCGGCGGTACTGGCGCCGCAGGCCGGTTCCTGGGCAGTGGCGACCGATGCCTTCGTGGTCCGGCCGCTGTTCTTTCCCGGAGGTGATATCGGCTCCTTGGCCGTGTATGGGACAGTCAATGATCTGTTGATGGCGGGTGCCCAGCCCGTGGCGCTGACGCTATCGCTGATTCTCGAGGAAGGACTTCCCCTCGAGGTACTGGAGCGCGTGCTGGACAGCGTTCGGGACGCCAGCCGGCGCTGCGGGATTCATGTGGTGGCCGGGGATACCAAGGTCGTGGGGCGGGGTGAGGCCGACGGTCTGTATCTGACCATGACCGGCTTGGGCCGCGTCGTGCCGGGATACGCGCCGCATCCGCGCCATGTTCGCGCTGGTGACCGGATTCTCGTATCCGGCGATCTGGGGCGGCATGGGCTCGCGATTCTCAACGCGCGGGAGGCCTTGGGCTTTGAAGGTGATCTGAATAGTGATTGCGCGCCATTGAGCGAACCGGTCGAAGCACTGATGGCCGCGGTCGATGCCGCTGATCTGCGGGTGATGCGCGATGTGACCCGTGGCGGATTGTCCGCGGTATTGCATGAGATCGCCGCGGCGGCGGGTTTGTCGTTCCAGATCACGGAGGCAGCGATTCCGGTCGACGCCCCGGTCCGGGCGGCTTGCGCCTTGTTGGGCCTGGACCCGTTGCAGCTGGCTTGCGAAGGGCGCTTCATCGCGATCGTATCGCCGCAGTGCGAGGCAGCTGCGCTGGCAGCGCTCCGCGGCTGCACATCGAGCGTCGGTGCGGTGCGCATCGGTCGAGTGGTTGCCGGTTCGGGTGTTTGCCTGGAAGATCCGCTGGGGATGCGGCGACCCATGCTGTGGGGAAGCGGCGAGATGCTGCCGCGGATCTGTTGATGATGCCGGTCAGCCAGAGACCTGGGCTTGCTGAGCGTAAAAGCGCTGTTTGTCGGCGTACATCCGCTGATCGGCGAGGATCATCAACTGTTCAGGATCGGTTTCGTCGCTGCAGGCGATCCCGATGCTCAGGGTAATGAGCAGTTCTTGGCCGGCGTTCAACTTGAGCGGTTGCCCATCGACCTGATCCCGAATGCGTGCGGCGAGGCGCTGCGCCTGATCGCCTTTGCTTCCCGGGCAAATGATGGCGAATTCGTCGCCACCGATCCGGCAGACGATGTCTTCCGAGCGGCACGTCATTTTGAGTCGTTGAGCGACTCGGATGATGATTTGATCCCCGACACGATGCCCGTGGCCATCATTTGCCGGTTTCAGGCCATTGATGTCGATCATCAGCAGTGAGAAATCCAAAGCTGCGCTTTGTCGTTTGCCCTCTTGGTGTTGGCGAAGCGCCTTTTGGAAATAGGATCGGTTGTAGATCCCCGTGAGTCCGTCGGTGTTGGCCAGCTGGATCAGTTCCAGTCGCAACAGATGATTTTCCACGGCAGCGGCGAGTTGGTCGCGGAACAGCTCAATGGTCCTGCGTGAGTGTTCCGGCAGGCTTGAGCCTTTGATCAGCAGGTGCCCGATGGTCTGATCTTGCCGGTTCCAGAGTGGAAACAGCGCCCATTGCCATGACGATTCTCCGCTCGACGATGCCGCAAGCCGTTCGAAAAGCCGCTCAGGCTGGCCATCCACCAGAAGTTGGCTCTCGGTTAGCAAGAGACGCTGTTCGGCTTCGGAAAATCCCGGTGCCACCAGATGTCGGACCAGATGACGGCGACGCCCGTAGAGCAGCAGGCCAAAATGATGCGCTGGAAACAACTGCTGCAATTGCTGGATGGTCCCTTCCAGGAGATCGAGCAGGTCTTCTTTCTGCTGAATGAGCAGGCTCGCGTCGAGCAGCACGCGCAGGATGTCGCGTTGACGCTCACTATCTGCGCGGCTGCGCGCCGCGACGGCTTGCTGTTCGATCAGCAGATAGGCGATCGAGAGGAACAGCCACATCAGGGGCAGTGCGAGTGCCGTTGACGTTCCGAACGCGGCGATGAAGATACCCGACACCAGCCGGCCTTCCGCCAGATAGTAAAACATCGGGGCAAGGCCAACGGCTGCAGCTACCACGAAGCCGTAGATCCCGACGGCCAGCAACCATCTTGGCTGATTGAACAGCCAGCGCTGCAGCCGGAGCAGGACGCCGGAGGAAGTCGGTGGTCGTAGTTGCTTCATGATCCCCTGGACTCAACCCTGAATGGATATTCGATCTTTAATCGGCCGCTCGTTAATTTTCTTGAATTCTTCGCGAATTGGCGAGCGCAATTGGAAACCGGTACGATGATTGCTTTTGTTAATCCTAGGCGCTTTTTTCTTAATACTCCTATTTACAGGGTTCGTTCGCCTGAGTTAGTTTATATAACTCGCCAAGCTGACCATGTAAGCGCCAAGCCCGGTTGGTGGTAAGGTGCGGTCAAGTGCGTGAATTGCGAGGAGATTGATAATATAAATAGATGCCCGGGCCTGCCCCGGGCTTTTTTTGCCAGTGTCAAATTTCCTTCGCGTTCGCCCGCTAAGCTGTGCGGCATAGTTCGCCGCGGAACGTTGACGATGGCCGAAATTTCCGTTCTCACCCCTGCCTTCGCCGCCCAGCGGCGCTTGCCGTCCAGCATCGCCCGTATCCTGGATCAGGATTTCGAGGACTGGGAGATGCTGATCGTCAGCGATGATGGCGTCGACTACCAGTCGATCCTGGCGCGTGAGGGAATCGCCGATCCGCGCTTGCGTTTTCTTCAGACCGCCGTCCGGGGCAGCGGCCCGAACGTCGCGCGCAATTTGGCCTTGCATGCGGCGCGCGGGCGCTTCATTGCACCGCTTGATCCGGATGATCTGTGCGATCCCAGGCGCTTGGGCTGCTTGCGTGCGCTTGCGGCTGATCATGGGATGGCGGGGGACAATCTCCACGTAATCGACGAGGCCGGCAGCCGGCCAGGTCACCTCGTGTTTCCGCTCGATCCGCCGCTGCATTTTCTGACCATTGACGATCTGTACGGAATTCCAGTGCCGCTGTCGTTCGTCTTTCACCGCTCGCTCGTTGCCGGCGGATGGGATGAGGATATGGGTCCCGGCAGCGATATTCTGTTCACGCTGCGAGCCATGGAACGGGTGGAGCGTGCGGTCATCTACAGCGAGCCCATGCATGAATACCGGTTTCGTCCCGGATCGATCGGGCACGGGTTCGATACCACGGAGGGCGCCGAAACCGCCTACCGCTGTTGTCTGCAGCGCTTGCGCGAAGGCGATCTGGGCTTCCGGAGTCATCGCTTCCGCGAAGCGGTGGCGCGCTTGCTCTGGCACAAGCGGCGATTGAACCGGGCCTACCGCCGGGCCATCCATCAGGGATTTTCCGGCAGTTTTCTGCATTTTCTGGGGCTCTGGGAAAACCATGCGTGAGGCCGGGTGGCAGGCCCGCTTCCTGGGTGTGGGCGCGGCGGGATTCCCGGCGCCCTCGAGCGCGGCATGGGTGCTGGAGCGGCACGAGGCGGCCCTGTTGCTCGTCGATTGCGGCCCCGAAATCCCCGAGGCCTACCATCGGCAGTATGGCCATTGGCCGTGCGCGCTCTATCTGACCCATACCCATTACGACCACATCGGTGGACTGGAATCGCTCTTTTTTGCCCTGCGGTTCGCTGATCCGCCGCCGCCGCTGTGTCGCTTGTTCGTTCCCGCACCGCTGGTCGGAATGTTGCAGCAGCGCGTTGCCGATTACCCGGGCACCCTGGCCGAGGGCATGGCCAACTTCTGGGATGTGTTTCAGCTCATTCCGGTCAGCGCTGGCTTTTGGCATCGAAATCTGGCGTTCCGAGTCTTTCCAGCTCGGCATCATCTTCCCGGATCGGCGTTCGGGCTGGCCTTGCCGGGCGTGTTCTGGTTTAGCGGCGACAGCCGGCCTATTCCGGAGCAAGCCATTGCGCATGCCGGTCAGGGGGAAGTGTTGCTGCACGACTGTCGTCTGATCGGCAATCCCTCTCACAGCGGCATCGACGATCTGGATCGAGAATACCCGCTGGCCCTGCGCGAACGCATGTGCCTCTACCACTACCAGGACGCCCGCGCGGCGATCCAACTCGAGGCTAGCGGATATCGGGCGGCCCGGCCGGCGCAGCCGATCGCACTGGCCGACCCTCTGCAACCAGCATTCGCTCCCCATTCGCTAGCGATCCTGAACCGTTGAGCCCTGCGATCCCGGTCTATCCGCTCCTACCCCGCACACCGTTTGCTCGGATCGCTTGCGACAGCCTTTGGGCGCAGTTAGTCTCGGGGTAAGGAGACCGGAACAATGGTATGGGACAACCGCTATTTCTGGGGCGACCTCATCGCCGATAGTCTGGTGGGCGGCGCGGCAGCGGTGGCCGGATGGTGGCTCGCCGGCAGTGGCTATCCGATCGTGGTCGTGTTCGGCTTGGCCTTTCTGATGGGTGGAATCGGCGGCATGCTGCTCAACATGCTGGTGTTTTCGCATTGGCTTGGCGCCATGGAGACCATGTTCTCTACGCTGCTCGGCGGCGCACTGGGGGGTGTGGTCGGTGCAGCCATGGCCGAGGCTGGATGGATCGGCGCTGGGGTCGCGGGCGTCGGCGCCGGTGTGCTCGTGTTCGCAGCCCTGGCCGTGCTGCAGGCCCGCATTTCGGCTCGAGCCCGGCGAGGCAACTGGTCATGAGTGACACACAGCAGACCCAGCGCAAATGGGACCGCGCCGCACCCCGTTACGATCTCATGGTGGCCGGCGGTCAAGAACGACGCTGGGCGCGGGCGAAGCAGGCGCTCTACAGCACCATGGGCGATGGACCGATCCTGTTCGTGGCCCTCGGAACGGGACTCGACATTACCCACTTCCCACCGGGGCGGGACATTGTTGCACTGGATATCAGCCCGGCGATGCTGAAACGTGCGGCGCCGCGTATTGCGGCCTATTCCGGCCATCTGCGTGCCGATGTGATGGATGTGCGAGCCTTGAACTTCCCCGATGGTCACTTTGACCAGGTGTTTACGGCCTGTACTTTCTGTTCGGTCCCCGACCCGGTGCGCGGCTTGAAGGAGCTGTACCGGGTCCTGCGACCGGGTGGCACGCTGGGCATGTTCGAGCACACCGGAAGCCGCTATTTTCCCTTCAATGTCCTGCTCGATGCACTCACCCCTCTCAGTCGTCTGGTCGGGCCGGATCTGAACCGCGATACGGTGGGCAACGTACTGCGCGCGGGTTTCACTGTGGAGTTGGTCGAACCACTCTATCTCGACATCGTCAAGACGATACGTGCCCGCAAGCCCCGCTGAATCTGGGTGCTGCATGCGCCCCGACGGGCGGGCGGGCTTCGCCGGTCCTCCGCGGCCGGTCGGCGAGCTACAGGTACTGACCGATGTAACCTGGCACGATGCGACCGGGCGACGCCATGCCGAGCAAGCGATTTTCGATGCCCAATTGGCCATGATCCGCGCTGCCAGACGCCTGATCGTGGCCGATCTGTTCCTGTTCAACCCATGGCGAGGGGCGGCGACAGGGGTGTTCCAGGCGCGCTGCCAGGCCTTGACCGAAGCACTGGTGGCCCAGCGCCGCCGCCATCCCGAGCTGCGCGTGGTGCTGATCACCGACCCGATCAATACGGCCTACGGCGCCGAATGGCCCGATCATTTCCGGCAATTGCAGGCGGCTGGTGTGACACTCGTAATTACGCCGCTGAAATACCTCGCCGACAGCAATCCAGCCTGGTCCGGGCTGTGGCGCGGCGCGCTGCGGCATTTCGGGTTGGATGGTCGGGGACGCTTGCCGCATCCGTTCGGCGAGGGCGAGGTGGGGTTCGGAACCTATTTCAGATTGCTGCACTTCAAGGCCAATCATCGCAAGACACTGATCAGTGATGAGGGCGACCGGTGGCTTGGGCTGATTTCATCGGCCAACCCGCATGACGCCAGCTGCTGGCATCACAATCTGGCGCTGCGTTTCGACGGCCCGGCTGTGGCGGATTTGATGGCGACCGAAAATCAGGTCTTGGCGCTGGCCGGAGAAGCGCCGATCGATGTGCCGGCGCTGCCCGCGGAACCCGTCTCCATCGGGATCTTGGCGCCGGCGCTCCAGGTGGCGGTGCTGACCGAAGCCGGGATCCGGGATCGGGTCCTGGCCGAATTACAGAAACTCAGGTCAGGCGACCGTGTCAGGCTGGCAATGTTCTACCTTGCCCATCGTCCGATCGTCCGCGCTTTGATTGCAGCGCATCGGCGCGGCGCTGAGGTGCGAATTCTGCTGGATGCAAATCACGATGCCTTCGGGCATCGCAAGGACGGCTTGCCCAATCGGCAGGTGGCCTGGGAGCTGGATCGGGCGGGCATTGCCGTGCGCTGGTTCAAGACCCAGGGCGAGCAGGCTCATGGCAAATGGCTGTTGATTCGGCGTGCCGACGGCGGCGGCTGCCTGGTGAGCGGTTCGGCCAACTTCACACGCCGCAATCTGGATGGCTTCAATCTCGAAACCGATCTCGTGGTGACCGGACCGGCGGCGCACTCGGTTTTCCAGTCGGTCGGAACCTTATTCGAACGGCAGTGGCGCAATGAAGACGGTATCGAGTTTAGCCTGGCCTATGGCGTGTTCGCCGAACGGCGGCTGCTGAAATACTTGCGCTACCGGTTCATGGAATTCTCGGGCTGGAGTACATTCTGAGACGGCTCGTCCAGTACGGGACGCTGGACGCGCAACCTCTCCACCCGCGCGGCGACACGGGAGTGGCTAAGGCAATGGACAAGACCCTGCGATTTCATCTGATCTACTTTTTCTTTGCCTTGATTGCGTTGCTGCTGATGCGGGATGTCTGGCAGCAGGTCGAGCAGGTCGAGACCATCGACTACAGCGTGTTCCAGTCCTACCTCGAGTCGGGCGAGATCGAGGAGGTGACGGTGAAGGGGCAATATCTGACCGGCATCCTGCGCCAGCCAACCGAGTCGGGACGCACGCAGTTCGTAACCACGCGGGTCGAACCGGCGCTGGCCGATGAGCTTTTGAAATCTGGGGTGCGCTTTCGCGGTACCGCAGACAATCCCTGGGTCCGTGAGGTGCTGTCCTGGATCGTACCCATCAGCCTTCTGGTGCTGTTCTGGTCGTTTTTGCTGCGACGGATGGGGCAGGGCCAGAGCGGCTTGATGGCCATCGGTCGCAGCAAGGCCAAAGTCTATGTGGAAAGCAATACGCGGGTGAGCTTCGAAGATGTGGCCGGCGTGGACGAGGCCAAGGAAGAGTTGCGCGAGATTGTGACGTTCCTGAAGCAACCCGCCGGCTACGGCAAGCTCGGCGCGCGCATTCCCAAGGGAATCCTGCTGGTGGGGCCGCCGGGGACTGGCAAGACGCTGTTGGCCCGGGCCTTGGCCGGGGAAGCGCAGGTGCCGTTCTTTTCCATCAGCGGGTCGGAGTTTGTGGAGCTGTTTGTCGGTGTCGGCGCAGCGCGGGTGCGGGATCTGTTCGAACAGGCCCGTAAGTCTGCGCCCGCCATCATCTTCATTGACGAGCTCGATGCGCTGGGTCGCGCGCGCGGCGCCTTTCCCGGTGCCGGCGGACATGATGAACGCGAGCAGACACTCAACCAGTTGCTGGCGGAAATGGATGGATTCGATCCGTCGGGCGGACTGGTTCTGGTGGCGGCGACCAATCGCCCGGAGATTCTTGATCCCGCGCTACTGCGGGCGGGGCGTTTTGATCGGCAGATTCTGGTGGACCGCCCAGACAAACGGGGGCGGGTGCAGATCCTCCAGGTGCATCTGAAGAAAATCCGCCTGGCGTCGGGCCTCGACCCCGAACAGATCGCCAGCCTGACCACCGGATTTTCCGGTGCCGATCTGGCCAATCTGGTTAACGAAGCCGCCCTGTTCGCGACCCGCCGGGGTGCGGAGGCAGTGACCATGGATGATTTCACCGCAGCGGTGGAACGAATCGTGGCGGGCCTGGAAAAGCGCAATCGGCTACTCAATCCGCGCGAACGCGAGATCGTCGCACACCATGAGATGGGTCATGCATTCATCGCCCTGGGATTGGGTGGGAGCGAGCGGGTGCACAAGGTTTCGATCATTCCCCGCGGGGTCGGCGCGCTGGGCTACACCATCCAGCGGCCCACTGAGGATCGCTTTTTGATGAGTCGTGGTGAACTGGAAAACAAGATTGCCGTCCTGCTGGGTGGGCGCGCGGCCGAAGTGTTGATATTCAATGAATTGTCGACAGGCGCTGCGGATGATCTGGTCAAGGCCACCGATATCGCGCGCAACATGGTGATTCGTTACGGCATGGACACGGCGCTTGGCCATGTGGCCTATGCCGCTGAACAGCCCCGTTTTCTGGAAGGGACTGGCGAAATGCCGACCCGATTGCCGGTGAGCGAGCAAACGGCAGAGCGGATCGACGAAGCGGTCCAGCGCATCATGGCCCAGTCTTTCGAGCGCGCCAGCGCGTTTCTGCAGCGCAACCGCTCACTCCTGGAAGCCGCGGCGCAGGAATTGCTGCGCCGTGAAACGCTGGATGAAGCGCACCTCAGCGAATGGGCGCGACAACTGGTACGGGCTGAGCCTGGTGTGGCAACGGCGTCTTCGCCGCTTGCCGGCTCGATGCAGGCCGGCGGGGAGCGATCCTGATTGCCTATAATGTCCCGTTTTCAGCTGCGGAGCTCATCGGATGGCTTTGGACCCTCAAGCTGCCATGAATGTCGCCCGGGTCCTGACCGAGGCGCTGCCCTATATTCGCCGTTTCGCCGGCAAGACCGTTGTGATCAAGTACGGCGGCAATGCCATGGTGGACGAGACCCTCAAGAACGGCTTCGCGCGCGATATCGCGCTGATGAAACTGGTCGGCATCAACCCGGTGGTGGTGCACGGGGGAGGGCCGCAGATCGGTCAACTTCTGGCCCGAATCGGCAAGGAGTCCCGGTTTGTCGACGGCATGCGAGTGACCGATGCTGAGACCATGGATGTCGTCGAGATGGTGCTCGGCGGCCTGGTCAACAAGCAGATCGTCGATCTGATCAACCGCCACGGTGGCCGCGCGGTTGGTTTGTCAGGCAAGGACGCGGGACTGATCCGCGCGCGGCGCATGACGCTGCGCGATGCAGCGGACGATGTAGTGGACATCGGTCAGGTGGGCGAGGTTGCGCACATCGATCCGGGCATCGTGACCCTGCTCGACCAGGCGGATTTTATCCCGGTGATTGCGCCGATCGGGGTGGGTGAGGACGGCTGCGCGTATAACATCAACGCTGATCTCGTCGCAGGCAAGGTGGCGGAGGTAATCGGAGCCGAGAAGCTCATGCTCCTGACCAATACTGCCGGCGTTCTGGATCGGGACGGCCGCTTGCTCACCGGGCTTTCGCCGGAGCAGGTAGCCAGGCTCATTGACGACGGCACCATCCATGGCGGGATGCTGCCCAAGATCGCCTGCGCGCTGTCAGCGGTCCGCAATGGCGTGCGTGCCTCGCACATCGTGGATGGGCGCGTGGAACATGCCGTACTGCTCGAGCTGTTTACGGATGCGGGCGTGGGGACCCTGATTCGGGGTTGACCGACTCCGGGGATCCGGCCGTCTCGCTGGAGACGAGCGCCCGATAGGCTTTCAGATCGGCCGCATAGACGGCCCGGGTGTGAGTCATGTCCGTCTGGCGCTCTGCGATGGCTCGGTCATGGGCATCCAGATCTGCCTTGACCCGCCGGATCTGTGCTTGCAGCAAGGGTGGCGCTGCTTTGCCCGATTCCGCAAAGGTGCGCTGTCGGGTTTTCAGCGCCGCCAGTTGAGCGGTCAGGCTGGCACGCTGGTCTTGGAGAAAGGCCAGACTGGCCTTGAGGTCTTCGATCCGTTGGTCCCTCAGGGCGCTGATTTCCGCTTCCGACGCATACAGCCGGCGCAGTCGATCGGCTTCCCGCGCCTGCGCCTGACGCGCAGCCAGATCATTCGGATCCGGAATCTCTGGTGGCGCGACCTCGCGGATCGGTAGCCCCCTGGCGTTCAGGGCGCGGTAGCTAGTCTGATCAGGCGGAAGCCGGTCACTGACATGGACCCGGCCTTGGTCGTCGACCCAGCGATACAGTTCTGTAGCACCAACCGAGACGCTGCTCACCAGGCACATCAAGACCCAGTGCCAGCTGCCATTTGCCATATCGGCCTCCGCGTCCCCTCATGGACACGGTAGCGACCGCTTCGGCAGAGACTTGAGTGATTTCCGGACGCGCTTCAGGCGGCGGCTGGATCGCCATAGCGTTCGCGGTAGGCGGTCACGGCGCGACGGATGGTGTCATCCCCCTGCCCGAACAAGTAACTTTCGATGTCGCTCAAGGTGGCGATGCTGATGACTGCGAGGTCCAGGGTTTCGGTCACTTCCCGCACCGCTGAGCGCTCTCCCGTGCCTTTTTCCTGACGGTCCAGGCAGATCAAGACTCCGACTGGAGTGGCGCCGGCATTGCGGATCAACTCGACGGATTCACGCACGGCGGTTCCAGCGGTCATCACATCGTCGACGATCAGGATCCGCCCCTTCAGGGGTGCGCCGACCACGACACCGCCCTCGCCGTGATCCTTGGCTTCCTTGCGGTTGAAGGCCCAGGGCACGTCCCGCTCAAAATCGCGCGCCAACGCGATCGCTGTGGCTGCAGCCAGCGGAATCCCCTTGTAGGCGGGGCCGAACAGCATATCGAAGCCGATTCCCGCCTCCGTCACGGCAGCGGCGTAGAAATGCCCCAATGCCGAAAGCGCCGCGCCGGTCTGGAATTGGCCGGCATTGAAGAAATACGGGCTGATTCTGCCCGACTTGAGCGTGAACTCGCCAAAGCGAAGCGCGCCATGGCCGATGGCAAAACGCACGAAATCCTGGCGGCATTGAGACATGGAATCCTCATGGGGTGGATTCGACACAGGGAGGGCATGATAGCAGTGATCGCGGATCAGGGCCGTGGCGCAGTGTGGCTCGCACGGCCTGATCTCTGTTTCAGGGCTGGGCGGCTGTTTCGGCTGCAAGGAAAAGAGCGGGGTCGACCAAGTTGCCATTGAGGGCTACACCCCAATGCAGATGGGCACCGGTAGCTCTGCCGGTTCGTCCAACCTGACCCAGCAGCTGGCCGGGCTGAAGGGACTCGCCTTTTTGCACCGCGAAGCTGCTGAGGTGACAGTACATCGACACCAGCCCTCCACCATGATCCACGAAGACGGTCTTGCCGTTGAAGTAGAAGTCGCCGATGTCGATCACGATGCCGGCGGCAGGTGTCTGAATCGGCGTGCCTTCCGCTGCGGCGATATCGAGGCCGCTGTGTGGCTTGCGAGGCTTGCCATTGAACAGGCGACGCAATCCGAAGGGGCTCGAAGTTGGTCCGGCCGCCGGTTGCGCCAGCGGCCAGGGAAAATCACCAGAGGTCGGGCGGTAATAGGTCAGCGCCGCGCGGATACGAGACTGTTCCTGGCGAACCCGCTCCAGTGTCGCCACATCCAGATCGACCATCTTGGGCGGGACGGTCAGTTTCTGGGTCGGATAGTGTTTGTCCTCGACCGTAAACGCTAGATGTCGAACGTGACCTTCGGCATCTTGCCAGTTGAGCTGATGTGGGCCTGGCTTGGCGTCGAGCCCAAGACCTACGAGCGCCACGGCACGATCGTCTTCATGGATCAGCCAGATCGGGTAATCCTCATAGGACGCCGATTGCGCATCGGGCGGGAGCGTCAAGACCGCGATCCCACCGGGTGTCGGCGTCGAAGGCATCAATGCCCAGGCAGTGGGGGCTAACATCAGCAGCACTCCGGCGAACAAGGCGATGCGCGACCGAATGGATGCAAAAGCGGACTGAGCGGGGATTCGGCAATACATTGATGACGGCTCACAGGTCGGTGGAAGTTTCGACGAGGCAGGTCAGCAGACCCTGGTGCAGATGGACTTGAACCTGGCTGCCGGGGCAGGCCTGCGCTGCGGCATGAACCACAGCGCCATCGGGCAGCCGTTTGACGATGGCATAGCCACGTTCCAGGGTTCCCAATGGGCTGACCGAGCCGAGTGCCCGGCTCAAGTTGGCCAACTGGCTTGCCTGATGGGCCAATCTCCCGGCCATGCTGCGGTCGAGCGCTTGGCGCAGGTGCTGCAGCTGTTCCCGCCCGCGGCGCAGGCGCAGGAGCGGCCGTTCCGCCCACAAGCGGGCTTGCTGCACGGTGAGGCGCTGCGTCGTGCGATCGAGTCGATAGCGCATAGCCCGATGCAGCCGGCTCTCCAGTTCATCCAGCGCCTGCCGTTGGTGCTCCAGACGACGTTCCGGGTGGCATTGGCCCAGCCGATGGCTCAGCTGTTGGATGCGGAGCCGGTCCCGATCCAGCCGCTGGTGAGTCAGATGCGCCAGCCGCGCTTCCGGTCATGAAATCGACTTCACCTGTGACTGGAGTTCAGACGTGTGCTCTTCCGATCTGGTGAAGTCGATTTCATGACCCACGCCGGTCACGATCGGCAGCGGAAAGGCATTGATGGCGCGAGCGACCTCCTCGAGATTGAACGCCCAGAGATCTTCGAGGGAGCCGCCGCCCCGAGCAAGGATGAGGACATCGATTTCGCGGCGCACACCGGCGAGTTCCAGCGCCCGAATGATCTGTGGCGCAGCATCGACGCCCTGGACTGCGACCGGATACAGCACCACTCGCGCCGCCGGATAACGACGGTTCAAGACATGCAGAATATCGCGCAGTGCGGCACCGGTGGGTGAGGTGATCACACCAATGGTGTGCGGATGGGTCGGCAGCGGGCGCTTGCGGCTCGCCTCGAAAAGTCCTTCTGCTGCGAGCCTGGCCTTGAGCGCTTCGAACGCCATGCGCAGCGCGCCTTCCCCAGCCGGCTGCATCTGGTCGGCGATGAGCTGAAACTCGCCGCGGTTCTCGTACAGGCTGACTTGAGCCCGGAGCTGTACCTGGAGTCCATTGTCCGGACGCAGTGACAGTCCCTGATTTCGATTGCGAAACATCGCGCAGCGGACCTGCGCATGGGCATCTTTGAGTGTGAAATACCAGTGACCCGAGGCTGCCCGGGTAAAATTGGAAAGCTCGCCCATGACCCATAAAGGGGGAAAACCGCTTTCCAGAATTTGCCGGGCTTCCCGATTGAGCTGGGAAACACTGTAGACCGCTTGTGAGACATCGGTGCGAGCAGGCATCCGGCTATCATAGCCACCGGGGGTCGGGTCGCGCCAGCGTTGATCTGCGAATCAGCGCTTCCAATCCGCGCACATGGACTGGCATTCCCCGCGCCATGGACAGTTCTCCGCTCGGCACGAGTAGCGGGCTTCCGTTCCGAAACACGGGCCAAACCCAATCTTTCGCTGAATACCCCATACCTCCCATCGCCGGTCGGAAAAATCCCGCCCGCCATGCAATTCGATAACACGTTCCTGATAGAGCCGGCCGAATTGGGAGTCCTGTCTCATTGCATGTCTCCTGACTGCGGGGTTGGGGCTATAGCGGCAAGGCTTTGAAAATCTTTAAAAGGAAAACGGCCAATGGTCATGCAAGAAATGTTGACGAATGGCACGTGTGTCCTTGAGATCGATACAGCGCTTTAAAGTTCACTTGCGCGGATCAGCAAATGTCATCGGCTCATCAACTCTATGGGAATGCCCAAGCGGCTGAAAGCGTCTTCTTTTGTTGTCACAAAACTGCATAATTCAGGCCAATAAGCGCGTCACTCAACTTCGTCCGTCTCGGTGTCAATTCGATGAGCCACGCTGCAGTAATTGCTGATAGATGGTGTGGTAGAGGCGGGCACTGTTGGTCCAGCTAAAATCCTGTGTCATGGCGGCGTGCACCAGTTTGTGCCATTGGTCCTTTTGCTTGTAATAATTCAGGGCGCGCCGCACGGTATCGAGCAGCGAAGACGCCGTGGCCGGAGCGAACTGGAATCCGGTGGCGGTTCCTGCGGCGAGCGTCGCAGGTGTGGTGTCTATGACGCTGTCCGCCAGTCCCCCGCAACGGTGGACGATGGGCGGCGTGCCGTATCGCAGACTGTAGAGCTGATTCAGGCCGCATGGTTCGAAGCGCGATGGCATGAGGAACAGGTCGCAGCCGGCCTCGATGCGATGGGCCAGCCTTTCATCGAAACCGATTCGGCAGGCGACATATCCCGGCAGTTGCGCGCACGCCTGTTGAAGGCGTGCTTCCAGTTCAGGCATCCCGGATCCCAGAAATGCCAGCTGGACGGGCAAGCGAACGAGTTCGGGCAGGATGTCCAGAATCAGATCGATTCCCTTTTGCGGAACCAGCCTGGCGATGAATCCCAACAGAGGGATATCAGCCTGAACCGTCAGGCCCATTTCGGCTTGAAGGGCGCGTTTGATCGCGGCTTTTCCGGTCAGATCGTCGGCATCGTAGTGCGCGGGGAGGTGTGGATCGCCGACAGGATCCCAGAGCGCGGTATCGATGCCATTGAGCACCCCATGCAGGACGGCCCGGCGGTGCCGGAGCAGTCCATCAAGCGGTTTGCCCAAGGCTGGGGTTTGGGTTTCCTCCGTATGGATGTTGCTCGA